>Ga0308176_10003156_pt1 | contig 10512 bp, 7 predicted proteins | sample PhyCR2_3_FD_203890 | JGI IMG/M metagenome (GOLD analysis project Ga0308176, IMG submission 203890) | Soil microbial communities from UC Gill Tract Community Farm, Albany, California, United States - DLSLS.C.R2 | ecosystem: Environmental > Terrestrial > Soil > Agricultural land | place: USA... | reverse complement strand
CCGGCCTTCGTCTGGTTGAGCGTCTTGCGCACCGTGATCGGCTTGCCCGCACCCGTGATCGCGACGAGCACGCGGACGTCGATCTCGTCGTTCTCGCCCTGGTTTGAGAACTTGACGTCGAAGGTCAGGCCCGCGCCGGCGGGGATCCGGTTCACCGCGGGCGAGACGGCGAGCGCCCGGCCGCCGATCGAGACGGAGTCCAGGCCGTGGCCGTGCGTGCCCGGCGCGGGCGTGCCGGTGGTGCCGCGACCACCGATGCGCGCGTTCAGGCGCGACGCAACCGAGTCCGGGTTCAGCCAGCCGAGGCTCGGCAGGAAGCTCGAGGTCGCGATCTCCTGGCCGCCGACGTCGTTGTCGTCGAGCGCCTGCTTGATGTACGGGATCACGCGCTGGGAGTAGATGACGTCGGAGGCGAGGAACGCCTGCATCTGGCCGGCGATGTGGTTGATCGCGGTCGAGGCGGCGGAGGCGCTCCCCGCGCTCTGGGCGACCGCGGTCGGCAGCTCGTCGGCGATCTTGCCGATCGCCGCGGCGCGGAAGTCGAGCACCAGCGTGAGCGCCTGCTGGGCGCGCTTCATCTCGCCGGGCACGTCGAAGCCCTTCGCGCGCTTGACATCCTCCTCGGCGGCGATCCGGTACTGGTTGACGGCCGACTGGATGCCGCCGGCCTGGCTGCTGCCGCCGTCGAGCAGCTGGAAGAACGGCTTGCTGACGGAGTCGTTGGAGTCGCTCATGACCGCGAAGACGTTGCGGTTGTAGTCCTTCAGCGAGCGCTTGCGCGCGCTCGTGCGACAGCCGTTGATGACGACGGCGAACAGGATCAGGAAGAGCAGGACGACGCCGATCAGCACCGCCTGGCGCACGCGCGCCGTGTGGGGGTCGGGCCCGTGCGGCGGGCGCGTCCCACCGGGTCGGGCGGTCGACCGCGCACCTGTCGCGGGCCTCCGGGGCCGGGCGGGCCGGCTCACGCGTGTGGGTTCGTCACCCTCGTCGAAGAACGACACGATCCTCGCTCCTTACAGGAGTCCAGAGGCCGCAGTATGCCCGTCCGCCCGGCGACACGGCATCGCGTGCACGTTCGCGTTCACGCGCAGGATCCCTGCAGGCCCGGTCGAAGGCGCAATTCGGTGGAGACCGCCGAACAGCCGACCGAGGTGATCGAAAGCCCTTCGCGACAGGCACTCGTGCTCGATCGCTACCGGCTCGTGCGGCGCCTCGGGGCGGGCGGCTTCGGCGTCGTGTGGCTCGCGCACGACGAGCACCTCGATCGCGCGGTGGCGCTCAAGCGCATCGACCTGGCGGGGCAGGACCCGGCGCGCGCGGAGCGCGAGGGCCTCGCTGCCGCGCGCCTCAGTCACGCGGGGATCGTCGCGCTCTACGAGGCGGGCCGCGACGACGACGCGGTCTACCTGGTGTCCGAGCTCGTGCGCGGGCGCACCCTGGCGGAGCTGATCGCCGACGGCGAGCTGAGCGACCGCGACGTGCTGAGGATCGGCGTCGCGCTGTGCGACGCGCTGGACCACGCGCACGGCCGCGGCGTCGTGCACCGCGACGTCAAGCCCGGCAACGTGATCGTGCCCGACGAGCCCGCGGCGGGCGTCGCGAAGCTCACCGACTTCGGCATCGCCCGCGTGCTCGGCGATGACGCGCTCACGAGGACGGGCGACGTGGTCGGGACGCTGGCCTACATGGCGCCCGAGCAGGCCGAGGGGCGCCAGAGCGGCGAGCCGGCCGACCTGTACTCGCTGGCGATCGTGCTCTACGAAGCGCTCGCGGGCGTCAACCCGGTGCGCGGCCGCGGGCCCGCCGCGACGGCGCGCCGCGTCGGAGCGCGGCTGCCGCCGCTCGGCCGGCTGCGGCGCGACCTGCCGTTCGAGCTGTGCGAGGCGATCGACATCGCGGTTCTGCCGCGGCCCGAGCAGCGCGGCACGCTGCGCGATCTCCGCGACGCGCTCCAGCACGCGATGCGCGCGGTCGCCGACGAGCCGGGGGCCGTGCTTGCGTCGCGGACCGAGGCCGTCGGGCGCGCCGGCGCCGCAGCGATGCCGAGCCGGCCCTCCGACCGGCTGCTGTCGGCCTGCGGCGGCGCCGCGCTGGCGGCGAGCGCGCTCGCGTGGCTCGGGCCGGCGCCGCTCGTCGAGCCCGGGATCGGCGCGGCGATCGCGGGCGTGGTGTGCGCGCTGCTGCCGCGGCTGGGCTGGATCGCGTGCGCCGTGCTCGCGCTGTCGTGGCTGTCGGTGCCGGCGGGCGGGATGGCGGTCGTCGTCGCGATGGCCCTCGCCCCGGTGCCGCTGCTGCTGCGCCGCGCCCGCGGCAGCTGGTGGAGCGCGCCGGCGGTGACGCCGCTGCTGGACGTCATCGGCGGCGGCGCGGCATGGCTCGCGGTCGCCGGCCAGGCGGCGCGCCCGTGGCATCGGGCCGCGCTGGGCGCGCTCGGCTGGTGGGCGGTCCTCGCCGGCCGCGTCCTCGGCCACGGGCGCGGGGCCTGGGCCGACGACACGGGCGCGGCGTGGCGCGAGGGGGTCCGACCCGTCGTCGGCGACGGGACGCTGCTCGCCGTGGCGGGCGTGTGGGCGCTGGCGGCGCTCGTGCTGCCGCTGTTCGTGCGCGGCCGGGCGTTCGCCTACGACCTGCTCGGCGCGGCGATCTGGGGCGCGGGACTGGCCGCGGGCACACAGGCGCTCGCGCCGGACATGGGCGCCGCGGTGCTTGGGGCGACGCTCGCCGGGGTACTTGCGGTGCTCATTCGCGCGTCGCGCTCGCCCTTGCCTGCGTAGCATGACCCGCCACACGCCGCCATCGGCGTGCCCGTTCCCATGAGCGTTCTCAGGAGTCTCGAGGAGAAGATCGCTGGACTCGTGGAGGGCGCCTTCGGGCGCGTCTTCCGATCACAGGTGCGCCCGGTCGAGCTGGCGCGCCGGCTCGCGCGCGAGATGGACGAGCACAAGACGGTCTCGGTGTCACGCACGTACGTCCCCAACGAATACGCGATCTGGCTCTCGCCGGAGGACCGCCAGCGCTACGAGGGCGTCGAGCACGAGGTCATCGACGAGCTGAGCGCGTACCTGCTCGAGCACGCCCGCCGCGAGCGCCTGGCGCTCGTGTCGCGCCCGGTGATCGAGTTCCGCACCGACGAGCGGCTGCACCTGGGCGAATTCGGCATCCAGGCGCGGCTCGTACGTCCGGAGGGCGAGTCCGCCAAGCAGGCCGACCACGGGCACACGATGGTCTACTCCACGTCCGATCGTGCGCAGGAGTCGTTGACCGAGGCGCGCGCGGACCGGGCGGGGCGCGCGATCCTGCAGGCCGAGGGCAGGCGCCTGGTGATCGCCCCGGGCGGCGCGGTCGTGGGCCGCAGCCGCGAGTGCGACGTCGTGCTCGGCGACTCGAACGTCTCGCGACGCCACGCGGAGATCCGGCCGGGTGCGGGTGGGCAATGGACCGTGGCAGACCTCGGCTCCACCAACGGCGTCCAGGTCAACGGCCGGCGCATCACCGGCGCGACGCCGTTGAAGGCCGGGGACCGTGTCGTGTTCGGGACCGTCGACGCCGTGTTCGAGGTCGAGTGATGCTGGAACCGGTCTCCGTCGGGCTGAAGTTCGCCTTCCTGATCGTGCTGTACCTCTTCCTGCTGTGGGTGTCGCGCAGCGCGCTGAAGGACCTGCGCCGCGGCGTGGGGCAGGCACAGCAGGCCTACGGTGAGCCTGTCCCGGCGCCGGCCGACGCGACCGGGCTGCACTCGGCCACGTCGCGCCCCGGCAGTGCCGCCGACGGCTTCGAGCCGCGGCTCGTCGTCGAGCGCGCCCCCGGGCACACCCCGGGGATGGAGTACGAGATCGGGGAGGGAGCGGTGATGGGCCGCGGCGACCAGGCGGAGATCCGGCTCGACGACCCGTTCGCCTCCTCCCAGCACGCCAAGCTCACACGCCAGGGCGGCATCGTCGTGCTCGAGGACCTCGGCTCCACGAACGGCACCTACCTCAACGAGGAGATCCTCGCCGGCCCCCAGCCGCTGCACGCGGGCGACCGGGTACGCATCGGGGATTCCGAGTTCAGCTACGTCACGCATTGATGCTGCGGGTCGCCGAACACGCCGAGCGCACCGATACCGGCCGTCAGCGCAAGGGCAACGAGGACGCCTACTTCGCGCGCTCGCCGCTGTTCGCCGTCGCCGACGGGATGGGCGGCGCGCAGGCGGGCGAGGTCGCGTCGCGGGCGGCGATCGAGGCGATCGAGCACGGGCTGCCGGACGGGCCGGGGAGCGCCGAGGAGCGGCTGGCGAGCCTGGTGCTCGACGCCAACGAGCGGATCATCGAGATGGCGCGCGCCGACCGCCAGCGCGCGGGCATGGGCACGACGATGACGGCGGCGTACGTGACCGAGGGCGACGTGGCGATCGCGCACGTGGGGGACTCGCGCCTGTACCGGCTGCGCGGCGGCGAGCTCGAGCGCCTGACCGAGGACCACACGCTCGTGGCCGAGCTCGAGCGCCAGGGCAAGATCACCCAGGAGGAGGCGGGCCGTCACCCGCAGCGCTCGATCATCACGCGCGCGCTCGGCGCCGAGCACGACATCCAGGTCGACCACCACACCTGGCCCGCGCGCGACGGCGACGTGTACCTGATCTGCAGCGACGGGCTGATGATGTTCCCCGAGGAGCAGATCGGCGAGATCGTGCGCTCGGCGCCGGACCTGCGCAGCGCCGCGCGCGAGCTGGTCGACGCGGCGAATGCGGGCGGTGGGCGCGACAACATCACCGTGGTCCTGTTCCGCGTGGAGGACGTCGGCGGGCCGGGCCGGGCCGTCGCCGACCAGGACACGAGCGTCGGGATGCCGGCCGTCGAGCTGCCGCCGACGGAGGAGGAGCCGCCGGCGCAGGAGCCGCGGACGGTCCAGGCGCGCCAGCCGCGCGCCCCGGCCCCGCCACGGCCCGCGAAGCGCCGCTCGCCGTGGCGCCGGCGCGTCACCGCGGGCGTCCTCGTGACGCTGCTCATCATCGTTCCGATCGTGATCGGTATCTCGATCGCGATCCGCAGCGTCTACTTCGTCGGCACCGACCACGAGGGCTTCGTATCGGTCTACCAGGGGCTCCCGTACGAGCTGCCCGCCGGCATCCACCTGTACCGCGAGCAGTTCGTGTCGGGCGTCAGCGCGGCATCGCTGACCGCGCCGCGGCGCGACAAGCTGCTGGACCACAAGCTGCGCAGCGAGCGCGACGCCAACGACCTCGTCAAGCAGCTCGAGCTCGGGCAGCTGCAGCGATGAAGGCCCGCAACCGCGAGCTGCTGGCGCTGGTCCCGGCGTCGCTCCTGGTGACCGCCGGGTTCGCCGCGATCTTCATCCAGCGCCAGGACCTGCTGAGCAACGTGTCGCTCACGTACGGGCTGCTGTTCCTCGGGCTCTGCCTGGCCGCGCACATCGTGCTGCGCCTGACGCTGCCCCACGCGGACCCGTACCTGTTCCCGCTGGTCGCGCTGCTGGCGTGCTTCGGCCTGGTGATGGTCTACCGGATCGACGACACGCTGGCGCGCCAGCAGGCGCAGTGGTTCGTGATCGGGCTGATCATGTTCGCGGCCGTCGTCGTGCTGCTGCGCGACTACCACGTGCTCGAGCGCTACCGCTACGTGATCGCGCTCGTGTCGCTGTTCCTGCTGCTGCTGCCGCGCGTCCCCGGGATCGGCTCGCAGGTCAACGGCGCCTACCTGGGGATCCACTTCGCCGGCACGACGTTCCAGCCGGCGGAGTTCGCGAAGATCGGGATCGTCGTCTTCCTGGCCAGCTACCTGCGCGACACGCGCCAGCTGCTGGTCACGGCGGGCACCCGCGTCCTGGGCATCACGCTGCCGCCGCTGAAGCACTTCGGCCCGCTGCTCGTCGTCTTCGGGGCCGCGATGCTCGAGCTGCTCGTGATTCGCGACCTCGGCTCGTCGCTGATGTTCTTCGGCGGCTTCCTGGCGGTGCTCTACGTCGCGACGAACCGGCTCTCGTTCCCCGTCATCGGGCTGCTGCTGTTCGCGCTGGGCGCCTGGCTGATCGGGACGCACACGCCGCACGTCCACGACCGCATCGAGGCCTGGCAGCACCCGTTCCGCGCGAGCCTCTACAACCGCACGGGCGGCAGCTTCCAGGTCGCGCAGTCGGTCTTCGCGCAGGCCGACGGCGGCCTGTTCGGCCGCGGCTTCGGCGAGGCGCTGATCTCCTACCCGTGCGAGATCGGCGGCCATGCCGCCAACTGCCCGCTGCTGCCGGCGGCGCAGACGGACCTCATCTACTCCGTCATCACCAACGAGCTCGGGCTCTTCGGCGCGTGTGGGCTGCTGCTGGTCTACCTGCTCGCGGTGGAGCGCGGCTTCCGGATCGCGATGCTCGCGCGCGACTCGTTCTCCAAGCTGCTGGCCGCCGGGCTGACGTCGGTGTTCGCGCTGCAGGTCTTCGTGATCGTCGGCGGCGTCACGCGCGCGATCCCCCTGACCGGCGTGACGCTGCCGTTCGTCTCCTACGGCGGCTCGTCGATCATGGCGAACTTCGTGCTGCTGGCGCTGCTGCTCGTCGTCTCCGACCGGGCGCGGAGGGACCCGCTGTGAACACCCCGATCCAGCGCCTCTACGCCCTCGTGCTCGTCCTGTTCGCGGTGCTCGTGTACTTCACCTCGCGCAACGCGGTCTTCGACGCGAAGGCGCTGCGCGACAACGCGCTCAACAAGCGCACGCTGCTCGAGGAGCAGCAGATCCACCGCGGCACGATCCGCGCCGCCGACGGCACGATCCTCGCCCGATCGGTCAAGCAGCGTGGCGGCGTGTACTCGCGCCGCTACCCGGTCGGCGGCCTGTTCGGCCACGCCATCGGCTACTCGTTCACCACGCTCGGCCGGGCCGGCCTGGAGCGCTCGCGCAACGACGACCTGACCGGCAAGCGCAACGAGCTCACGTCGATCATCGACCAGCTGCGCGGCAAGCGGCAGACCGGCGACTCGGTGCGCACGACGCTGGACGCGCCGGCGCAGCGGGTCGCCTACCAGGCGCTCAACGGGCGCAAGGGCGCCGTCGTGGCGCTGGACCCGCGCAGCGGCGCGGTGAAGGTCATGGCCTCCTTCCCGCAGTACGACCCCAACGCGCTGCGCGGGCCGGGCACCTACGCGCGGCTGGCCAACGACAACGAGAACAGGCCGCTGGTCAACCGGGCGACGCAGTTCGGCTACGCGCCGGGCTCGACGTTCAAGGTCGTGACGGCGACGGCGGCGATCGACAGTGGCGAGTTCACCTCGCAGTCGACCGTCGACGGCAAGAACGGCGTGAAGATCTCCGGCGTCCCGCTGCAGAACGACTACAACCAGTCGTTCGGCCCCATCGACCTCGCCACGGCGCTGGAGAAGTCGGTGAACACCGTCTACGCGCAGGTCGCCGAGAAGGTCGGCAAGCAGACGATGAAGAAGTACATGGAGCGCTTCGGGTTCGGCTCCAAGCCGCAGCTCGACTACCCGAAGGACCAGATGTCTTCCAGCGGCGAGTACCGCAACGGCAAGCTGATCCCGCCGACATCGCGGTTCGTCGACGTCGGGCGCATGGGCATCGGGCAGGACAAGCTCGCGGTCACGCCGCTGCAGATGGCCGAGGTCGCGTCGGCGGTCGCCAACGGCGGCAGGCTGATGAAGCCGCACTTCACCGACCGGATCGTCGACAGCGATGGCCGGACGGTCGAGGAGATCAAGCCCGAGGAACAGTCCAGGGTGATGAAGCCTTCGACCGCGTCCACCGTGACCGCGATGATGGAGCGCGTCGTGCAGAGCGGCACCGGCACCCAGGCCCAGATCCAGGGAATCCGCGTCGCCGGCAAGACGGGCACCGCGGAGACGCAGATCGGCAAGACGACCAACAACGTGTGGTTCATCGCGTTCGCGCCCGCCGACAACCCGCGCGTCGCGATCGCGGTGACGATGGAGCACCAGATCGGCTTCGGCGGGGACGTGGCCGCACCGGTCGCGAAGGCCGTGATGGAGTCGCTGCTGAAGTGAGCGAGCGCCTCGACATCGGCGCGGTCGTCGACGGCCGCTACCGCGTGGTCTCCCGCCTGGGCTCGGGCGGGATGGCCGACGTCTACTGCGCGGAGGACCTGCAGCTCGGCCGCCGCGTCGCGCTCAAGGTGCTCTACCGGCGCTTCGCCGAGGACCAGGAGTTCGTCGAGCGCTTCCGGCGCGAGGCGTCCAGCGCCGCCGGCCTGCAGCACCAGCACGTCGTGTCCGTCTACGACCGCGGCGAGTGGGACGGCACGTACTGGATCGCGATGGAGTACCTGGAGGGGCGCTCGCTCAAGCGCCTGATCCAGGAGGAGGGCCCGCTGGCGCCCGAGCGCGCGATCGACCTCGCGACGCAGATCCTGCGCGCCGCGCGGTTCGCGCACCGCCGGGGGATCATCCACCGCGACCTCAAGCCCCACAACGTGATCGTCGACGACGAGGGCCGCGCGAAGGTGACGGACTTCGGCATCGCGCGCGCGGGCGCGTCGGACATGACGCAGACCGGCTCGATCATGGGCACCGCGCAGTACCTGTCGCCCGAGCAGGCCCAGGGCCACGCTGTCAGCGCGCAGTCCGACATCTACTCGGTCGGGATCATCCTCTACGAGATGCTCACCGGCCGCGTGCCGTTCGAGGGTGAGAGCGCTGTGACGATCGCGCTCAAGCAGGTCAGCGAGCAGCCGGTGTCGCCCTCCCAGCTGAACCCGGCGGTGACGCCGGCGCTCGAGGCAGCCGTGATGCGCGCGCTGGCGAAGGACCCGGCGCAGCGCTACCCGGATGCGGACGCCTTCATCGCCGCGCTGCAGGGGCAGGACGTGCCGCCGACCGAGGCGACGGCGATCGCTGCCGCGCCTCCGCCGCCGCCCGCGCCGGCGGTCGCGCGCGAGCCCGTCACCCCGGTGCCACCGCCTCCGATGGATCCCGACGAGGAGGGATCCCGGTGGTGGGCCTGGCTGCTCGCACTGCTGGTCGTGGCCGCGCTGATCATCGGCGCCGTGCTGCTGCTCAACGGCTCCAAGAAGGTCGCCGTGCCCGACGTGGTCGGCGCCAGCCAGGCGTTCGCGGAGAAGGCACTGCGCGACAAGGGCTTCTCCACCGACTCGACCTTCGAGACGTCGAACCGGCGCCAGGGCGAGGTCATCGGCCAGGATCCCTCAGGCGGGACGCGAGCCAAGAAGGGCTCGACCGTCCACCTCACGGTCTCCGGCGGCCCGGGCCAGGCGAGCGTGCCCTCGGTGGCGGGGCTGGGGCGACGCGCAGCAGCCAAGAGGCTGGTCAAGGCCGGCTTCAAGGTCACCGAGGAGGAGCAGTTCGACGACAACGTGCCGCACGACCACGTGATCGAGACGCGCCCGCCCGAGGGCACGCAGCTCGACCGCGGCAGGACCGTGACACTGGTCGTCTCGAAGGGGCCCGAGCAGGTCGAGGTGCCCAACGAGGTCGGCAAGTCGCTGGACGACGCGCGCACCGACCTCGAGAACGCGGGCTTCAAGGTCAGCGTCACCCGCCAGGAGTCAGACCAGGACCCAGACACGGTGCTCGCCCAGGACCCGGCGAGCGGCCAGCACGACAAGGGCTCGACGGTCACGCTGACGGTCGCCAAGGAGCCCGCGACGGCGGAGGTCCCCAAGATCGTCGGCGAGGACGACACGAACGCGGTCTCGGCGCTGCAGGACGCCGGGTTCAAGGTGGACATCAAGCGCCAGGACACGCAGAACCTCGACGAGGACGGCATCGTGCTGTCGCAGGACCCGGACGGCGGGCAGGCGAAGAAGGGCTCGACCGTGAAGATCGTCGTGGGGCGCTTCAACCCGAACCTGCAGGGCGACGGCGGCACGACCACGCCGACCACCACGCCGACGACACCGTGAGAGTCGCGGTCCTCAAGGGCGGCCGCTCCTCCGAGCACGACGTCTCGCTGGACAGCGGCTCCGCGGTCGCGGCAGGCCTGCGCGAGGCCGGCCACGAGGTCGTGGAGGTGCTGGTGCAGCGCGACGGCCGCTGGATCGCCGACGGCTCGGAGGTCGCGCTGCACACCTCCGGCGGCCTGCTCGGCTGCGACGCGGTCTTCCCGGTGCTGCACGGCCCGTTCGGCGAGGACGGGACGGTCCAGGGCCTGCTCGAGCTGCTCGACGTTCCCTACGTGGGCGCGGGCGTGCTCGCCAGTGCGGCGTGCATGGACAAGGTCGTCTTCAAGGACCTGATGGCGGTCGCCGGGATCCCGCAGGTCGCCTACGCGCTGGTCGAGGAGGACCGTCGCGACGAGGCGGACCTCGGCGCGGTCGGCTTCCCCTGCTGGGTCAAGCCCGCGCGGCTGGGCTCGTCGGTGGGGATCGTCCGGGTGGGGGAGCCCTCGGAGCTCGGCGCGGCGCTCGACAGCGCCTTCGGCCACGACCCGCGCGTGATCGTGGAGGCCAACAGCTCCGGCCTGGAGGTCGAGTGCTCGGTGCTCGGCCACACCGATGACGCCCAGGCGTCCCAGCCCGGCGAGATCGTCC
>Ga0308176_10003155_pt1 | contig 10512 bp, 18 predicted proteins | sample PhyCR2_3_FD_203890 | JGI IMG/M metagenome (GOLD analysis project Ga0308176, IMG submission 203890) | Soil microbial communities from UC Gill Tract Community Farm, Albany, California, United States - DLSLS.C.R2 | ecosystem: Environmental > Terrestrial > Soil > Agricultural land | place: USA... | reverse complement strand
CGAGGACGAGCGAGAGCGCACAAGCAGGGGCGAGCGACGTCCCCCGGCGCGCGACGGCGCCCCCCGGGCCGCCAGGCGCCCGGTGGAGAAGCGCCCGAGGCGCCGCATGAACGGGCGCACGGCAGCCAGGGAGGCGGCGCTCTCCCTCGCCGACCTCACCGGCAAGGAGTTCGAAGGCATCGTCGGCATCCGGAAGTCCGGCGACGACTGGTCGGTCGAGGTGGAGGTGCTCGAGATGCGGCGCATCCCCAGCACCACCGATGTCCTCGCCGTCTACGAGGTCACGATCGACGAGTCGGGGGAGCTCGTCGGCTACGAGCGCAAGGCAAGGTACGTCCGCGGCGACGCGCGGGAGGAGCGCGAATGACGGAGCGCTCCACGCCGCCACCTGCGGGCCCCGAAGCAGCGGTCCCGGCCACGTCCGGAGCCGGGACCGCGCCACGGCAGTACTACTCGTCCCAGCGCGGGCCGGCTGGGCCGACGGGCGGCTCCCAGCCGGCGACCCTGGCCGACATCCTCGAGCGGGTGCTCGACAAGGGCATCATCATCGCGGGCGACATCCGGATCAACCTGCTCGACATCGAGCTGCTCACCATCAAGCTGCGCCTGCTCGTCGTCTCGGTGGACAAGGCCTACGAGATGGGCATCGACTGGTGGCGCCACGACCCCATGCTCACCGTGCGTGAGCGCGGGCTCGACGAGGAGAACCGGCTGCTGCGCGAGCGGATCGCCGAGCTCGAGGGCCACGACGGAGCCCCCCGACCGGCCGTCTCCGCGAACGAGACCCCCACCGACGAGACCACCACCGACGAGACCACCACCGACGAGACCGCCCCCGAGGATGCCGACGCCCAGCCGGGCGGGACCTCCTCGTCGGCGCCCAGGTGAGAGCCGTGGGGACATCGGGCGACGCCTCCCGGGTCTCGACGGCCGGAGCCGGCGCCCCACCCCTGGGCACCGCGAGGTACCTGTATGCCGTGTGCCGGGGGCTGCCGGACGACGCCCTCTCGCAGGTGCGCGGTATCGACAACAGCCTCGTCGAGCTCGTGCCGTACGAGGACCTCGTCGCCGTGGTCAGCACCGTGCCGATGGACTCCTTCGGCGAGGACGCGCTGCGCCGCCACCTCGAGGACCTGGCGTGGCTCGAGTCCACGGTGCGGGCCCACGACGCGGTGATCCAGGCGGTGGCAGTCCAGGCGCCCACGGCCCCCCTGCGGTTCGCCACCGTCTGCTTCGACGACGACGCGGTACGCGCCCGCCTCGAGGAGCGGTACGTCCCGCTCACCCGCGCCCTCGACCGGGTGCAGGGCTGTGGCGAGTGGAGCGTGAAGGTCCTGGCCCCCGCCCCGGCGACCGGCGCCGCGGCGAGACCGGCGGGAATGACCGGCGCGGAGTACCTGCGACTGAGGAAGGAGCAGTCCCAGCGGCGCACCGACGCGGACGAGCGGGCGGCCGCCACCGCGCTGGCGATCCACGAGGACCTGGCCACACGCTCCCGAGCCAGCCGCCGGCTCCCGGCGCAGGACCCGCGCCTGTCCGGCCACTCGGGCACCATGCTGCTCAACGCGGCATACCTCGTGCCCGACGACGACGCGGACGCCTTCGAGGCGGCGATCTCCGGGTTGCGCAGCGACCACGGCGACGTGGTGGTGGACGGTCGTGGCCCCTGGCCGCCCTACTCCTTCGCGATGCTGGACGAGCAGTGAGCACCACGCGGTCGGAGGCCGCAGCGGTCCCGGCGGCAGGCCGGCGCCGGGCGGCGGAGAAGCCGGCGCGCGACCTCGCCCCGATCGCCCTCGTGGACCTGCTCGACCGGCTCCTCGGGTCGGGCGTCGTCGTCGCCGGCGACGTGGTCGTGTCGCTGGCCGGTGTCGACCTCGTGGAGATCCGGCTGCAGCTGGTGATCAGCGCGGTGCGCGCCGAGATGGCGCGGGACCGCCGAGGGGAGGCGGGATGAGCGAGTGGGCCTGGGACGACCTGGTCGGGGCGGGCCCGTCGGACGAGTCGGGCCCGCGGCCGCCGGAGCTCGCCCTGCCTCGGGCGCTGCTGCCCCAGCGGCTCGAGACCGACGCCGATGCCGTGGCCCGCGACCTCCTCAAGCTGGTCCTCACGATCATCGAGCTCGTCCGTCAGCTCATGGAGAAGCAGGCCCTGCGACGGGTCGAGGAGGGCGACCTCACCGACGAGCAGGTCGAGGGGCTCGGCCAGGGGCTGATGCACCTGGAGGAGGCCATGGACGAGCTCAAGGAGCGCTACGGGCTGACGGTCGACGACCTCAACCTCGACCTCGGCCCCCTCGGCACGCTGTTGTAGGCGCGACCCGCGTACGCGTCTGGCCTCTACGCGTCTGCCTCGTACGCGTCTGCTGCTCGCCTGCCCGCCCGCTCGCCGGTGCCCGGGCACGGCCTCAGTAGACCCGCGGCATGGCGCGGTTGCGGCCCGCCGTCCGCAGCCGCACGAGCCCGGTGAGGTCCTGGCGCTCCAGTGCTGCCTGCAGCTCGCCGGTGACGGCATCGGCTGCGGCGGCCACTGTGCGCAGGTCGGCGCCCCGCTCGATGGTGGCGTCGAGGTGGGCCACGATCTGACCCCGGTCATGGTCCACGCGCCCCCGGGCCGAGCGCACCCCCGGCGTCCGAGCCAGCGCGTCGGCCGCCGCATCGACGACGGGCGCGGCAGCCACCAGGAGCCTGCCCTCCGGCCCCGAACCGGGCAGCGAGAGGACGCTGATGCCGCGGCGCGGCAGGTGCGCGAGGAGCCAGCGGAGCCCGAGGAGGGCCAGGATCACGCCGCCGACGCCGAGCGCCCACGGCCACCACTGCTGCCGGGGCCACCAGCGGATGCCGCTGAGGTCCACGTGGTCCGGCACGGAACCGAGCCGGCCCGCCCACCAGAGGATCCCGAGCACACCGAGCGCGACGAGCACCAGGCCCGCCAGGGCGGTCATGACCCGGTCGAGGGCCAGAGTTCCACGGCTCATCGCTGCCGCCTCTCCGTGGTCACCCGCACGGCGGGTTGGGTGGCGAGCGGCCCCAGGCGCTCGGTGACCGCGTCGCGCACCCGCCCGGCCACGTCGGGATCGCCGGTCGACCGGATGGTGACGGCCACCCGACGCGGCGTCGCGGAGGCGCGAACCCCCAGCACGCCGTCGACTCCCTCGGCTGCCGTCTCCACGAGGCGGGTGACGTCCCGTGGACGCAGGAAGACGCCGGTGTCGGCGGTCACCGCCGTGACCTTCGGCCCGGAGCGGAGCAGCGCCTTGACGAGGAGGGCCAGGCCGAGGAGGCCGAGGAGCGCCCCGACCACCACTGTCCAGGCCTCGGGGCGCACTCCCTGCACCGCCGTCGCGAGCTGGTGCAGGAGCGGCTTGCCGCTGATCAGCCGGGCATAGAGGAGTGCATCGCGGACCGCCAGCACCCCGATGGCGGTCAGGAGGGCGGCGAGCAGGATGCCGAGTGCGCCGGTGCTGCCGGTCCGCCTGGGTGTCTTGGCCGGCGGCATCGCCGGCGTCGGGGCTGGCGTCGTGGCTGGGGTCGGCGGCATGGCCGGCGGTGTGGCGGGGCTGAGGCCCTGGTCGAGGTCCGTCTGGCTCACTGGACCCTCCGGTGCTCGCTCGTGGCCGGTGCCACCGTCGCGACGGTCACGTCGACGGCATCGACGGCCAGGCCCACCAAGGTCGTGAGCCGGTCCCGGACGTGGTCCCTCACCTGCGCTGCGGTGCTGGCGAGGGGGACGGGCCAGTCGACGGCGATGTCGAGCTGGATCCGCGCGTGCCCACCGGCGACCTGTGCCTTGATCTTGGGGTACTGCCGTCCGACGACGCCCCCGAGGCCGGAACCGACGGAGCGCACCCCACTCACCTCGCACGCCGCGATGCCGGCCACGCGTTCGACGACGCGGTCGGCGACGTCGAGGCGTCCCCGATCGGCAGGATCGGGGAGGCCGCCGACCGACCTACCGCTGCTCGCCGCGGGCTGGGGCGGCGAAGCGGTGACGGTCTCAGTCACGGCGACGGCCACCCATCAGCCGGGAGAGGTCGAGGCTGCCGTCGAGCTGGCCGCCGACGAGGAAGCCGACGGCACCGAGGACGAGGGCGAGCAGGAAGCCGGTGAGGCCGCCGGTTGCGGCGGCCACTCCGAGCAGCAGGCCGGCGACGAGGCCGATGGATGAGCTGGGCATTGAAGTCTCCTTTGACAGAAGTGCCGTCCGGTGAAGCAGCCGAGGCGGGTTCAGCGCTGCGTGTTCAGATGTCGATGGTGCGCCGGGCCCCGGGGAACGACCGGGGGAGCCGACCCCGGACCATGCGGCTCGCGTGACGGGTGCGCCGCGCCAGACGCATCCGGGTGCCACGCCAGGTGCGGACCACGACCACGTCCACCGCTCCGACCTCGTGAGGGGCCGCTGGAGTCGAAGCGCCGGTCGGCGAGGTCGCCTCGCCCGGCACCGCGAACGCCCGATCGATGGCGGCCATGGCCGAGAGGTAGGCGTCGACGTCACCGCCCCGGTCCGGGTGGTGCGCCGCGGCGGCTCGTCGCCGCAGCCGCGCCCACTCGGTGCGCGCGCCCGGGTCGACGGGTCCGCCCCGAGGCATCAGGACTCCCGTGCCTTCGTCGTCTCGCCGGGGGTGGCCACGTCGGCGACCACCACGTCGACGGATCCGTGCGTGAGGGCGGCGACCGCCTCCCTGACCCGCTCCGCGATGGTCTGGGCCTGCGCTCCCCACTCGAGGACCACGTGCACCGTCGTGCTCCCGGAGCGGAGCTGGACGCCTCTGACCGTGCGGCCCGGCAGGTGGGTGGCGGCCTCCCCGAAGGCCCCCGGGTGCAGGCCGGCGACGCCGGGCACGAGGAGCACCACCGCCGCGACGGCGTCTGCCATCTCGGTGGACGCGCTCTCGGGCGGTGCGAGGTTGCCGCCCGCCCCCGGCTCTCCGGTCACTGGACGCGCGGCTCGGTCTGCTGGCCCTGCTGGTCCTGGTCGTCACTCTCGAGGAAGACGTCCTGGACGTCGATGTTGACCTCCGTGACCTCGAGGCTGGTCATGCGCTCGATGGAGCTGATGACGTTGCGGCGGATGCCCTGGGCCAGGTCCGCGATCGACACGCCGTACTCGGCCACCAGCTGGAGGTCGACCGCAGCCTGTCGTTCGCCGACTTCGACGGAGACCCCCAGGGACTGGTTGGTGCGTCCACCCGGGATGCGTTCCCGGATGGCGCCGACGGCCCTGGCCGCCCCTCCGCCGAGGGCGTGGACGCCTGAGACCTCGCGGGCCGCGATGCCCGCGATCTTGGCGACCACCGTGTCGGCGATGGTCGTGCGCCCCAGATCGGTGACCAAGGGGGAGAGGGCGCCACCTGAACCGCCGGCGGCGGTGGCGCTCGCGGTCGATGTCCTGCTCTGGATGTCGCTCTGCGCTTCGCTCATGGCGGGCTCCTTCGAAGAGAGTCGAATTCAGCCGGTGGCAGTCGGGGCCAGTCAGGGCTGCGAGGGACCACCTACCTGGGTATGTACCCGTAAGCGGCAGGCTCGCATCGTCGGGGGGCGCACCAGGTGTGAGTCGGACGTGACCACGGGGCGTGGGGCGCCCGTGGCGAACGGTGGAGCAACGGTGGATCGGAGGCACGATGAAACCACTGCGCTGGCTGCTGGCAGGTCTGGTCTGGCTCGTCGCGGGACTGCTGGGACTGGTGGGAGCGCTGCTGTGCGTCACCATCATCCTGCTGCCGCTCGGCATACCGCTGCTGATGCTCACCCGCCGGCTCTTCTCGTGGGCGGCCGCACTCGTGCTGCCCCGGGCTGCCCGCCATCCCGTCCAGGAGGCGACGGACGCGCTCGCGCGCGGCACGAAGGAGGCGGGCAAGAGCCTGAAGGGTGCCAGGAAGCAGATGTCGCGCCGCTCGAGGCGGGCGAGGAAGAAGGCGTCCCGCACCGTCGAGGCAGCAAACCCCACGGCATGATCGTCCACGGCGGTGGGCCGGTGCAGGAGGGCGCCTCATGACCGGGAGGGCCGTGGTGCCCGACCGCGGGGGTGGCTACCTCTCGCGCCCGGCACCGAGCGGGCTCGCCGACGTCATCGAGATCGTCCTGGGCAAGGGCATCGTCATCGACGCCTACCTGCGGGTCTCCCTGCTCGGCATCGAGCTGCTCACGGTGGACGCGCGGGTGGTCGTCGCCAGCGTCGACACCTACCTGCGCTTCGCCGAGAGCACCAACCGGCTCGACCTGGAGGCCCAGGGCCCGCCCAGCCTGGTGGACGTGGCCATCGAGGGAGCGGGCAGCGCGACCGAGTCCGTCGCGGCCGACGTGGTGGAGGGAAAGGTCGAGGACGTCGTCGAGAAGGTCGAGGACACCGTGGAGAGGGCGAAGGAGGTCGCCAAGGACGTTGCGCAGAGCGTCGCCGGCACGGTCGTGGACAAGACCCGCGAGGTGGTCGAGAAGCTGACCCCCGACGACGGCGACGACGACACCCGCGGCTGAGGGGCGCCCGCGAGGCGGCCCGAGAGTCGGCCGTGCGGCCCGTCAGGAGAGCGACAGCTCCACGCGAAGGGCCTGGTGGTCGGAGACCGGCAGCCGCAATGCCTCACCAGCGCTGGCGCCCACCCGACCGCGCAGCAGCACGTGGTCGATCTGCTGGGCCGGGGAGTCGACGGGGAAGGTGGGCAGGGACACGCCCGCCCGCATACCCGTGAGCCGCCCGGCGCGCTCCGGGCCCATGTTGAGGTCGCCGACGAGCACGAGCGGGCCCTCCTCGTCGCAGACGCTCGCGACGAGGTGGCGGAGCTGCCGGCGGTTCCACCAGTCGATGAACGACAGGTGGGTGTTCACGACGGTCACCGGCCCCTGGGGGGAGTCGATGTCGGCGACCACGGCCACCCTCGGCTCGTCCCGCACGAGCACGGGCCGGCGCTGGCCCTTGAAACGCATGGGCACCCGCGTCGGGACGGGAGCCAGCCGGACCACCCGCCAGCCGCGCACGGGATACCTCGACAGCAGGGCGATGCCGTATGCCGCCGCGTCGGGCTGCTCGTCCCCGGTGGCCGCCACCCACGTGGCGCCGGGACTGCCCGACAGGGCCGCGACGAAGCGGTGGTCGGGCGCGTCCATGACCTCGGCGGCGATGGCGGTGAGGTCGGCGTTGTCCGACCGGTGCTGGTTGTGGTCGACCTCCTGCATGGCGAGGACGTCGCAGTCGAGCCGCCGGATGGCCTCCCGGAAGCCCGCGAGGTCGACGTGCTGGTCGGTCGGCACGCGCCCGTTGAGGATGTTGAAGGTCGCGAGTCTCATGCGTCTCGCCTACCCGCCGGGCGCCGGCGTCACCCGTGGTGACCGGCCGTTGCGTGCGGCATACGGGCTCGGGCGGGTAGGCGGAGGTCATGGGAGCCGAGAACACCTCCGACCTGCGGGAGGCGCTGAAGAGGGTCGCCGTGGCGCTGAAGGCGACCGGCCTACCGTTCGCGCTCATGGGCGGGTATGCCGCGTGGGCCCGGGGCGGGCCGGAACCCGACCACGACGTCGACTTCCTCGTCGCCGACGAGGACGCGGTGGAGGCGGCCGCACGGCTGGCCGACCAGGACCTCGACGTCGTGCAGCCGCCCGAGGACTGGCTCTTCAAGGTCTACACGCACGGTGCCATGGTCGACGTCATCCACCGCCCGGTCGGTGGCCCGGTGCACCGGGAGGAGGTGCTGCGGGCGACGCCGATGGAGGTGCTCTCGGTGGAGATGCCGGTGCAGGACGCGACGGACCTCGTGGTGCACAAGCTCGCGTCGCTGGACGAGCACTACTGCGACCTCTCGGCCGTGCTGCCCACCCTCCGGGCGCTGCGCGAGCAGGTGGACTGGGATCGCGTGGCGAAGGAGACGTCCGAGAACGACTTCGCCGCCGCGGTGCTCTACCTGCTCCGGCGCCTGCGCATCGTGGCGGACGAGGGCGGGGGCGAGTGCGAGGAGGAGGGCGCGGTCAGCCCATGACGAGGCCCTCGATGTCGTGCTTCTGGGTGATGGGGGCCAGCTCGTCGACGACGGGGCAGGACAGGTGGTCCCGGACCCGTTGGGGCAGCTGCTCCCAGTAGCCCCTGGTCACCGCCAGGTCGTGGTGGGCGTCGTTGCCGGCGCCCGGGGCGTCGACGCCGAGGACGAGCACCGGTCGCGCGACCGACGAGGCGTTGGGGGTGCCGCGGTGGATCGTCAGGGCCGAGCGGGCCGAGATGTCGCCGACCTTCGGGTACTTGCGCTCCGCGCGGGCCTCGTAGCGCGGGTACATCGACTCCGGCGGGAACATCTCGTGGTCGAAGTCGCCGCCGCGGTCCCACTGGGTGCCCGGCGCGATCTCGAACGGCCCCATCTCGTCGGTCGTGTCGACGGTGGTGAGGTTGAACGCGAGCGACGTCAGGCGGTGCCCGTCGGTGGTCTCGGGCGGGCTCGGGAAGTCCCGGTGCCACGGCTGGACCTTCGCCCCGGGGAAGGGGGTGTCGAAGCCGACCTCGACGATCGTGTAGTCGGGCCCGAGCACCGTCTCGCACACGGTGCGCACCCACGGGTGGTCCACGAGGTCGACGAACCCGCCCAGCGCCTCGGGGTGGATCTCGACGTACCACCGGTTCGGGCCGCGGCCCACGGCGCCGCCCTCGCGCGAGCGCGCCTCCTCGAAGGCGACGTCGACGTCCTCGCGCAGCTGTCGGACCCACCCGGGCGTGAAGGCGCCCTTGAGGGCGATGATGCCGTCGGTCTCGAGCCCGCGCCGGATGGCGGCGACGTCGAAAGGATGGTCGAACTGGTCGGATTCGGTCACCTCGGTCCTCATGCTCCGACGGTACGCGCCAGCGGCTCCCTCGCGGCCGATCGGAGTCCAGAACGACCACATCGCTCTTGACACGACATACGGCGCACTTCACACTGCCGAATGGCTTGGTGGCCCTGTGGCCTAGCCAATCCACCTGACAACGAGGTCATCGGGCGGCGGGGAGCGCCGACTGAACCGACCTCACCTGGCCGCGACGCCGAACGCGACCCTGACACGCCCCGAGAGAAGCCCCATGTCGCACACGCCCGACCTCGTCCTCGACGAGGAGCAGCAGGTCCGCACCGACCGCCCCGGTCCGCTGCACCGCTTCACCGACCTGTCCGTCCGCTACGTCGAGAAGTGGATGCCGGACCCCTACCTCTTCGCCGTCATCCTGACGATCGTCGTGGTGGCCCTCATCTTCGCCTTCGTGCCCGGCGCGAGCCTCGGCGGCGTCGTGGACGGCTGGTACAAGGGTGTCTGGGGCGAGGGCAACATCTTCACCTTCGCCATGCAGATGATCCTCATCCTCGTCGGCGGCTACACGCTGGCCGAGGCGCCGCTCGTCAAGCGTGGCCTGCAGTGGCTCGCGAGCAAGCCGAGGAACCAGGCCCAGGGCGGCCTGCTGTGCTTCGGGGTCGCGGCGCTGGCCTGCGTGGTGAACTGGGGCCTCGGCCTGGTCGTGGGCGCCCTGCTGGCGCGCCAGGTCTTCGGGCGGCTGCGCACCGTCAACTTCGCCTACCTCGTGGCCGCCGGCTACATGGGCTACATGGTGTGGACCTCCGGGCTGTCGAGCTCGATCGCCCTGGCCAACACCGACAAGACGAGCAAGCTCAACATCATCTGGTCGCAGACCCACCAGCTCGTGCCGCTCAGCGACACGATCTTCCGGCCCTACAGCTTCGTGCCGATGCTCGTGCTCGCCGTGGCGATCGGCCTGCTCGTCCACCGCATGTCTCCGCGTCCTTCCGAGGCGACCGGGACGACCGAGCAGGCGGACGTCGACCGTGAGGCGCTGCTCGCGCTCGACCAGCAGCCACAGGACGTGCGGCCGGCCGGCCCGCGCACCCTCGCCGAGAAGCTCGAGAACCTCTGGGTCCTCAACGTGCTCGTCTTCGTCGCCGGCATCGCCTACTTCGTGCGCAGCGGCTTCGCGCTCAACATCGGCTCGATGGTGATGCTCTTCTTCATCCTCGGCGCGCTCTTCCACTGGACGCCGATGCGCTTCATCCGAGCCTTCACCGAGGCGGCCAAGACCTCCGGCCCGCTCCTGCTGCAGTACCCGCTCTACGGCGGCATCATCGGCCTGCTCGGCTACACCCCGCACGCGGGCGTCCACGCCCTCCAGACGGTCATCGCCTCGGCGATCGTGTCGCACGCGACGTACTACACGCTGCCGTTCCTCAACTACGTCGCGTCGGTCGTCATCTCGCTCTTCGTCCCGTCCGGCGGTGGCCACTGGGGCGTCCAGGGCCCCGTCGCCGTCGACGCGGCCGTCCAGCTCGGCCAGACGTCGCCCGCCTACCTCGGCAAGATCTCGATGTCGGTGGCCAACGGCGAGGCGGTCGCCAACATGATCCAGCCGTTCTGGCTGCTGCCGGTCCTGGCGATCGCCAAGCTCAACATCCGCCGGGTGATGGGCTTCACCGTGGTCGCCTTCGTCGTCGGGTTCGTCGTCCTCGGCGTCGGCAGCCTGCTGATGCCGCTCCTGCCGTGACCGCGGGTCCGGGATGGG
>Ga0308176_10003154_pt1 | contig 10513 bp, 10 predicted proteins | sample PhyCR2_3_FD_203890 | JGI IMG/M metagenome (GOLD analysis project Ga0308176, IMG submission 203890) | Soil microbial communities from UC Gill Tract Community Farm, Albany, California, United States - DLSLS.C.R2 | ecosystem: Environmental > Terrestrial > Soil > Agricultural land | place: USA... | reverse complement strand
TTCGGCAGCAGCGAGACGCAACCGCTCAGCGCCAACGCAGCGGCGCCGAGGGCGAGGAGGCGCAAGGCGCGGGTCATGGCTTCACCTTCACTTCTTCACCGGCGGGTTTGCCCAACACGCCGGTCGGACTGCGCTCGATCTCGTTGGACAGGCGCTCGAGCGACTCTGCCGCCCGCTGCAGTTCGACCAGTGACGCGGTGATCTGTGGCAGGCCGTTGTTGGCGAAGTCGGACGTCGGGCCCTGCAGCTTGTCGATCATTCCGCGCAGGTCGTGGGCGGCGTCCTTGGCCTCCTGCGACGCGTCGGCGAGGTTCTTCACGGCGCGCTTGCCGTCGCCGTCGATGATCTGTTTCGTCGAGGTGAGGATGCCGTCGGCATGCTGGGTGGCGGTGTCGAGGTCCTGGATCAGCTTCTGGGCGTCGGCGACGATCGCCTTGCGCTCGCGCAGCTCCGCCGTCACCGCCTGCAGGTCGGACATGGTGGCCGAGAACTGCTTGATGTTCTGGTCGCTCAGTACGCGATTCACCCGGTCCAGCGCCTCGATGGTGCGGGTCAGCACCGTGCCGCCGCCCTCCAGCAGGTCGGAGAGGGTGCTGCGCTGGGTCTTCAGGATCGGGATGCAGGGGCTGATGCCCAGCTTCTCGCATTTGGCCTTCTCGACCACCTTCAGGAGAGGCTTGGACGGTGTGCCGGCGCTGATCTGCACATAGTTCACGCCGGTGATGCCTTGGGGCTCGAGCGTGGCCGAGGAGTCCTCGCGGATCGGCACGTCGGAGGTGACGCGGGCGCGGGCGATCACCCGGCTGGGGTTCGTGCGGTCCAGGGCGATCTTGGTGACCTCGCCCACCTTGATGCCGTTGAAGTGCACTTCGCCGCCCTGGGAGAGGCCGCGGACCGGGCCCTGGAAGACGATGTCGTACAGGTCGTATTCCTGGCTGAAGGTCAGCCGGGCCAGCCAGACGACGAAGATCACCAGGCCGACGAACAGGATCAGCGAGGAGAGGCCCACCAGGGCGTAGTTGGCGTTCTTTTCCATCAGGCCTCCGTGCCTGCCGTGGCCCGCTCGTGCGCCAGCTCGGCGGCGCGCCCGCGCGGGCCCTGGAAGTACTCGCGGATCCAGGGGTGGTCGGCGCGTTCGAGTTCGCGGACCGGTGCGGTGGCCACCACGCGCTTGTCGGCGACGACCGCCACCCGGTCGGTGATCGTGTAGAGCGTGTCGAGGTCGTGGGTGATCATGAACACCGTCAACTCCAGGCTGTCGGAGAGGTCCTTGATCAGCTCGTCGAAGGCCGCGGCGCCGATCGGGTCCAGGCCCGAGGTCGGCTCGTCGAGGAACAGGAGCTCAGGGTCCAGCGCCAGCGCCCGGGCCAGGCTGGCCCGTTTGATCATGCCGCCGGAGAGTTCGGCGGGCTTCAAGGCCCCGGCCTCGGGGCCGAGCCCCACCAGGGCGATCTTCAGGTCGGCCAGCTCGTAGGCTTCCTTCCTCGACAGGCCCGTGTGTTCGAACATCGGCGCCGCCACATTCTCCTGGACAGTCAGGTTGGAGAACAGGGCCCCGCGCTGGAAAAGGACGCCCCAGCGCCGCTCGATCACCGTCCAGCGGCGGCTGGTGGCCCGCTGCAGGTCCTGGCCGAACACCTTGACCGAGCCCGCCTGCGGCTGGCGCAGACCGATGATGGTGTTGAGCAGCACCGACTTGCCGGCCCCGGAACCGCCCACCAGGCCCATCACCTCGCCGCGCAGCACCGTCAGGTCCAGGTTGTCGTGCACCACGTGGTCGCCGAACGCCGAGACGAGGCCCTTCACCTCGATCACGGGCTTGCCCTTGTCGAGTTCGTCGTCCTGCAGGGTGGCGTCGGCGCCAGTGTTGGGGGCGGCGGTCATAGGTTCAGGTGCATGTAGAGAAGCGCGAAACCGGCATCGAGCATGATGATGGCGAAGATGGCGTGGACCACGGAGGCGGTCACCCGCCGGCCGAGGGACTCCACGTCGCCGCCCACCTCCAGCCCCTGGCGGCAGCCGATGCCGGCGATCACCGCGGCCATCACCGGGCCCTTGGACATGCCGATCCAGAAGTGCTGGACGCCGACGTTGTCGACGATGCGCTGCAGGAAGAACGTGGGGCCGAGGTCCAGCACGGACCAGACCACGACCATCCCGCCGAGCAGCCCGGCGAGGGTGGCCACGAAGGTCAGCAGCGGGATGGTGAAGAGCAGCGCCATGAACCGAGGCAGGACCAGCGCCTCGAACGGGTCGACCCCCATCACCTGCATGGCGTCGATCTCCTGGTTCATCTTCATCGAGCCGATCTCCGCGGCGAAGCTGGAGGCCGAGCGGCCGGCCAGCAGCACCGCCGTGATCACGATGTTGAACTCGCGCAGGACGGCGATGCCGACCAACTCGACGGCGAACACCGAGGCGCCGAACTGCTGCAGCATGTTGGCGCCCAGAAGGCCCACGACGGCGCCGATGAAGAACGAGGTGACGGCCACGATCGGGATCGCGTCCAGCCCGGCCCGCTCGGCCAGCGCGAACCATGCCGCCCAGCGGATCCGCCGCGGATCGGTGAAGAGATGCACCGGGATACGGAACAGGACCACCAGCAGGTGGCCGAGGAACGCCAGCGTGTCGATCCACTCATAGCCGGCGTTGACCACGCCCTTGCCGATACGGACCGTCAGCTCCTGGAATCCCCGCGGGCCCGGGCGCGGGACGGGCTTCACCGTCACCGCCGTCGAGACCAGCTCCAGCAGCCGCTGAGTTTCCGGCCGCGCGGCCAGCTTACGGCGATCGAAGTCGGGCCCCAGCGCGCGCAGCAGGGCGTGCGCTCCGGCGGTGTCCATGCGGTGAATGCGTCGGCAATCGACGGCGAGGCCGCGGTCGTCGGACAACGCGTCGGCCAGGCGCTCGGGCGCGCCCTCGAGGCTGTTCGCCGTCCAGTCGCCGACGAGCGTCGCCGTGGCCTGTCCGGTCTCGAAGCTGACGTCCGCGGCTCTTGGCATCGTGGGCGGGCTTATACGCCTCCTGCGCCGGGCGCGACCGGCTTGAGCGAGTCGCGCTTGCTGGGCGCAGGACCCTAGCAGAGCCAGCGCACCCGCCGAACGCCCTACGGCGCAGGTTGTTCCGAAAACCGGATTCGCGTGACCGGCAACCTACGGCCAAGCTCAGCCAAGATTTGGCCCCGACGCCGACCGAACATCGCCGCGAACCCCGTGTGGGCTTTCCGACTTAGGCCCGGATGACGGGGCCTGGATGAGGGGGAGTAGCGTTGACCCGCCAATATGAACTCTTGGGCGCCTCGGGCGCCCGCTACCGATACCTGCCGCTGGAGGAGGACCGGTTCCTGCCGTCACAGGCGGCGAACTTCGTCATCGCCCGCTTGGCCAAGGACGGCTCGGCCTCGCTGATCTATGCCGGCGAGACCGACAACCTGGCCAACCAGGCCTGGCGCGACGCCCTGGCCAAGGCCCGGGCGGATTTCCCAGGCGCGAAGATCCTGACGCGGCTCAATGTCACCCGCGCGATCCGCGAGGCCGAACGCAACGACCTCATCGAGCAGCACCAGCCGCCGATGAACCGGTAGGTCGAAGCCCGCTAGGGCGCGGCGGCCTGGCCGTAGCGGATCTCGGTCCCGCCAGCCGGCAACTCGATGGTCATGCCATCCTTGGCCAGGCGCCAGTCCAGCTTGCCGCCGTCGTCCATCCCGCGGGTGAAGGCCTCGGGGTTGTAGAACGGCAACCCCGACTGGGTGAGGTGGTAAAGCACCAGCGCGCGTACGCTGGCCGCGCGGGCGATGTCAGCGGCCTCCACGGGCGTGGTGTGGTAGCTCACCGTGTCGGCCATCACCGAGGCCATTCGCGGATTACCCATCGCTTTCAGTCCCTGGACCATCATCGCGGTCATCTGGGCGTTCTGCGCCTCGTGGATCAGGACGTCGGCGCCCTTGGCGGCGATCGCCAGCGGCGGCCACTTGCGGGTATCGCCGCTGATCACCACCGAGCGGCCGTGGTAGTCGAACCGGTAGGCGTAGGCCGGCGTCACCGGCTGATGGTTCACCGCGATGGCAGTGACCGTGAGGTCGCCCTCCTTCCAGGCGAGCGCGGTCGCCGCGCCGGACGGGCCGGGCTTCGGTGGGGCGATGACCTTCGCCTGCAGCAGGCCGGCCGCGATCGGCAGCTTCACATCGCCGTGCTCGTGGTGGGCGTTGCGGAAGCCGTGGTCGGGCGTGTAGGCGGTGTTGAAGCCTTGCGCGACCTTGTCGGTCCCGGGCGGGCCCACCAGGGCCAAGGGCTGGGGCCGGCCAGCCACCCAGCTCTGCAGGTTGAACTCGCCCACCTCGCCGATGTGGTCGGAGTGCAGATGGGTCAGGAACACCGCCTTGGCGGTCGCCAGCGGGATCCGCCAGATCTGCAGGTTCTCTGTCGCCTCCGGGCCGATGTCGACGAGGTAGAGGCGTCCGCCGGCCTGCACCGCCACGCAGGCCTTCGCCCGGTCGCGGACGGGCAGGGGACCGGACGTCCCGCAGAAGGTGACCTTCAGGCCGTCGGCGGCTGGCGGTGCTTGGGCGGCGGCCGGGCCCGCGGCCAGGGTGATGGCGACGAGCAAGGGCAGTACGAGAGCGCGAAACACGATCCGCCTCCAGATAATGGCACTTGAAGTGTCATAATCTGCTGAGCTCGTGGGGGCAACTGCGCGTCAGGGCTGTCCGGCATGGCGCCACGCGGCGGGTGGCGAGGCGAACGTCTTGGCGAACGCGCGGGAAAAGGCGGCCTCGCTGCCGTAGCCGGCCTCGAAGGCGATGTCGGCGATCGGCCGGTCGGTGGTGCGCAGCGCGTCGCCCGCCAGGCACAGGCGCCATTCGCGCACGTAGCGCACCGGCGATGTCGAGAGCACCGTGGCGAACCGCTCGGCCACCGCGCTGCGCGACAGCCCGGCCACCGACGACAGGTCGGCCAGCGACCACTCACGGTGCGGGTCGGCGTGGATCGCCGAGAGGCACGCGCCCAGCCGCGGGTCCGCCATCGCCGCCAGCCAGCCCACCGAGCCGGGCGCGAGGCGGGCGATGCCGTGGCGCAGGAGCTCGATGAAGGTGATCTCGGTCAGCCGCTCGATCACGGAAAGGCCGCCGGGCCGGGCGTGTTCGGCCTCGAAGACGATCCGCTCCAGGGTGGCGCGCAGCCATGCCGCGTCCGGGTCCCTCGCCGTGCGCACCAGCAGCACCGGCGGCAAGGCGTCGTGCAGCGGCCGAAACGCCATCGAGCCGAACTGCAGGAAGCCGCAGAGCAGGCGCGTCGCCGTCCCGTCCTGGCCGTAGCGCATCACCGGGATCTCCCGCCACGGCTTGGGCGGCAGGTCCTTGACCGGCGTCACGGTCGGGCCGCCCGGGCCGCTGCCGAGCTGGTGCGGCGCGCCGAAGGGGAAGGCGATCACGTCGCCGGCGGAGAGCGCCAGGCGGTCTGCGCCGACCTGCAGCCAGCAGTCGCCCTCGGCTACGATGTGGAACGGCACCACGCGTCCGCCTGCAACGCCGACGCCGCCCGCCAGCCGCGCGAGGGACGGCGCCGCGTCCGTCTGCCAGTCGCCGCGCGGCATGAAGCAGAACTGCAGGGTGCCCGAGAGTCGGATCGTGCGCAGCACCGCCGACAGGGCGTCGTCCCCGCCGCGGGGCGGCAGTGGATTTGCGGTCAAATCATCCGGCAGGCTGGCCAAAGACCCTACGCGCTCCACCCCTTACGCCTGCAGCCACGGTAGTCGCATTTTCCGGAGCAAATCCATGGCCGCGCAGTCCGACAAGCTCGTGATCATCCTCAGCAAGGGCATCGACTCGGAGATGTCCTCCGTGGGCTTCACCCTGGCCAACGGCGCGATCACCAACGGCCTCAAGCCCTTCGTCTTCCTGACCAGCGCCGCGGTCGACCTGGTGCGCAAGGGCGGCCAGCAGATGACCCACGTGGCGCCGCTCTCGCCGCTGGCGCAGATGATCGGCGACTTCCTCGATCGGGGTGGGACGATCTGGGTCTGCCCGCCGTGCGCCCAGACGCGGGGCTACGGGGCAGAGGACCTGCTGGACCGGGTGGCGATCACCGGCGGCAGCGCCATGTTCGCCGAGATCAAGGCCGGCGCGGCCGTGATGTGCTTCTAATCAGGCCGCCGGGGCGGAGGCCAGGACGTAGATCTCGCCGGCGACGTCGGGATAGCGCTCGCCCAGCTGCATGAAGGCCTCGACCATGGCGTCGGTCCAGTTGGCCTCGATCTGGCTGTTGGCCAGCGGCTTCAGCCAGTAGCCGCCGAAGACCTCGACCGTCAGGCCGGCCTGGTAGAAGGCGTTGCGGAACGTCTCGGGCGTGAACACGCGCCGGTGGCCGTGCTCGACGTCGGATTGATTGAGCGCATCCTCGCTGGGCAGCATGCCCATGATCACCGCCGCCTGGCGGTGCAGCGAGCGCGCGTTCGGCACGGCCGCGAAGATCGTCCCGCCGGGGTTCAGCCACCCCGTCACCTGGCGCAGCAGGGCGACGGGATCGACGACGTGCTCCAGCACGTGGCCCAGCACGATGTTGTCGAACCGGCCCTTGGGCGCGAAGTCCTCGAAGAGGCCGTGGACCACATCCACCTGCGGGTGGGCGGCCTTGATCTGGTCGCAGAAGGCCTTGGAGCCCTCGACGATGGTGATCGGCGCCCCGGTGGTCAGCAGCATGGCGGTCATCAGGCCTTCGGCCGGGCCGAGTTCGAGAATATTGCCGGGTTTGAGGTGCCGCTTCAGGACCTTGAAGCACTGGCCGATCGACGCGGCCATCACGCCGCGGGAATAGCCGTGCTCCAGCGAAATCGCCTCGAGGGTCGTAAGCTCGCTCATCGCCCGGATCCCGCCGTCAGAGGACGTTGTTGATGATCTTGAGGACCTCGAGATTGTAGACGTTCGGCCGCCGGACCAGCTTGAACTGGCTGCTCGCCACGATCTCGTTGAACGTGAAGGCCTGGCTGAAATAGGCCTTGTAGGCCAGGTCGGTCAGCCGGAAGTGATGGAAAGGCGCATCCTCGACGATCGCTGTGACCCGCGTCGCGCGCCGGGCCTTCAGGTCGATCGCGACGATCCCCCAGTCGCGCTGCTCGGCGTTGGAGATGAAGACCACGTGGTCTTGGGCCAGGTCGACGCCGGCGAGCCGCTCGTCGATGAAGTCCAGGTCGTCGACGTCAGTGCGGGACAGCGCCTTGATGTCGCGCAGGTCGAGGCCGACGCCGGTCTTCGTGACCTGGCGCAGGTAGCGGTTGAAGCCGTCGAACAGGGCCTGCTGGTCGAAGGGCTTCTGGACCACTTCGAGAGGCTGGCCCGCGCTGCGCCGATAGACCGTGTCGCCGGCGAAAAGCGCGGCGATGCGGTCCTGCATCGGGTGGCCGATGCGCTCGGCGTAGGCCTTGAAGTCGAACGGCGAGAGCACCGCCTTGTTGTGCTCGCAGTCGATGTCGTCGGCGTAGAACATGTTGGCGCCGAACGGGATGGCGACGGCCGGGGCGAGGTGTTCGATCTGGCGCAGGCCGATGTCGAGATACTGATTGATCAGCCGCGTGGCCTCTGACGCCTTCCAGGCTTCGTCGACCTCTTCCAGCAGGAAAGGGTACCAGTGGACGTAGGCGAAGGGCACGCAGGCGACGTCGATCCGCGGGAAGGCGCCCAGCACCACGTCCAGCCTGGCGTTGGACACGAAGCAGTCGTTGCCATGATAGACGGTGAAGGCGCCGTTGGAGACCGCAAGAGCCGCGTCGATGCCGTTGTATTCGTGATGGATCCCGATGACCTGGATGCCGTGCCCGAGGTCGCTCACCGTCTCTGACGGCAGGAGCGTGTAGGCGATCCCCTCGGCGTCGAGCAGGGCCTCGAACTGTGGCCGCCCGTCCAGGATGTAGATCGGCGTCGAGGGCGGCAGCATCTTCAGGAAATCGGCGTCGTAGTGGTCCTGGTGCTGGTGGGACACGAGCACCGCGTCGAGCTCCAGCATGCGGCGGTCCATCTCCATCTCGGGATAGAACAGCCACGAGCCCAGGTGCGGCGGCTTGGCCAGCACCGGGTCGAACAGCAGGGTCTTGCCGTTCAGCCGCACCAGGATCGAGGCGTGGGAGAGGTAGAACAGGCCGTCGCGATCGTTGGCGAAGAACGCATCCAGGGACGCCGAGCGCCGGCCCGGTTCGAACTTGGGGTGGGTGACGGGCTGATGTCGGGTCACGGTTAACGGCTGACATGCGTCGCCTACCGCAAGGTTACCAGGCGGGGCGTTTTCGCAGGATCGGGGCGCCGATCCGATTATTCTTCAACTTGAGGGTCTATAGGACGCCCAACCCCACGGCTTGCGGCGGCCGGCTTGACGGACTCACTTGTGAAAGTCCGGCGGAGGTCCGCTTTCGTTCACAATATCACGGGGGCGTCGGCGGAGCGTGAGGTTTCGGCGTGGGTCCCCGCTTTCGCGAGGACCACCGGCAACGCGCTACTGCTCGACGTCGGTCTCGGCCAACCGGCGGACCGCGCCGCGGGTGATGTTGGCCGCGGCCAGTTCCTTGGCGTCGAGGGTTCCGTCGTGGTCGGTGTCGAGCTGCGCGAACCGGGTCTTCAGGTTCGCGTAATTGCCGCGCAGCTCCGAGGGCTCGAGCTTGCCGTCGGCATTGGCGTCGAGGAAGCCGATCACGCGCGACTCCATCAGCCTGGCCTGCAGGTCGTTGCGCACGTGGTGGCTGGTCTCGTCGGCCCAGCGGTAGTTGACCCGGAAGTACATCATTTCGTTCCAGGTCTGCTCGCCCCAGGCGATGTTCTGCTTGAAGTCCGGATTGGCCGGGTTGTGCTCGGAGTTGTCGTAGATCCAGGTCACCCGCAGCTTGGTGCCCTTCCTGACCACCAGCGGCTGAGCCAGGTCGTAGTCGAGCTGCCAGTTGAAGTCGTACTTCGGCACCGACAGGATCGGCGTCTCCTTGCCGTCCGGGGTGATCTGGGTGAGCTCGACCGCATAGCCGCGGTAGTGGGCGTGCGGGTGGACGCTGTAGAGCAGGGCGTCGGCCGGGAACTCGAGGTAGGCGACCTCCTTGTGCCGCGCCTCGCCGGCCTGGATGTACATCAAGGGGTTCGAGATGACCGCGGCGCGCCGGATGATCTCCGGCGGGGTCTTCAGGAGGTAGTAGCCGATCTGGGTGGCGTCTTCCTGCGCCTTGCCGTTGGTCGTGTAGTGCATCGAGAAGGTGAGCTTGCCGCCCTTCGGCACGGGCGCCCCGGTGCCGTCGTTGTAGACCTGGATGCCCGCGCCCGGGACGTAGGAGCCCACGGAGCTGCCGGGGATGTCGGCCGGCGGCAGGGAGCGGTCGGGCATGTAGCCGGACGTGATGTGGTGCAGCACCGGGCGCGCGCCCGGCCTGAAGGCCACCGCGCGCAGCCAGGCGTCGCCCGGGAACGGGTTGTCGACCACCATGCGCTGGTACTCGATGACCCCGCTGGCCGGCACCTTGAACGAGGGCAACTGGACGACGACGTCGGGCTTGCCGAGCGCGGTGGGCCACTCCGGCGCCTCGCCGGCGTGGGTCTTCAGGATGTCCTCGCCCGCGCCGCGCGGCGCGCCGGCCTCGATCCAGTGGACGAGGGTCTTGGTCTCTTCCGGCGTCAGCGAGGTGTCGTTGGACCACTTGCCCACGTGCGGGTCGGCGAAGAAGGGCGGCATGCGCCGCGTCATCACCGTCTCGCGCATCATCGGCGCGAAGCCCTTCACGATCTCGTAGCTGTCTATCCGGAAGGGGCCGATGCCGCCCTTCTGGTGGCAGGTGACGCACTTCTTCTCGAGGATCGGGGCGATGGTCCTGGAGTACGAGATGTCGGCGTACTGGGCGACGGGATGGCGGTCGGCGAACGCGATCGTCTGGCCGGCGGTCGCCGTCACGCGTGGCGTGGCGACCGGCTGGCGGGCCAGCACGGCATCGATCGCCTCGGCGGTCCAGGCATGCGCCGGCTTGGCGGCCGTGTCTGGCCTGGCGCGGTTGAAGCGGTCGTCCAGCGGGCCGCGGTAGGCGACGCGGAAGTTGTCCTTCGGGTCCAGCACGAAGACCTCGCCCTCGCGCTGCATGTTCATCTGCTCGCCGACGAGCTGCAGATCGTCCATCAGCACCGGGACGGCGAACTTGTTGGCGCTCGCTTCGGCCGCCGCCTGCTCGCGGCTGTCGGACGGGTTGATCATGTAGAAGAGGACGCCCCTGTCCTTGTAGGCGGCCTGCAGCCTGGCGAGCTCGGCCGCGCCGGCGCGCGACAGCGGCGTCCCGTCCTTCTGTGACATCAAGACGATGGCCGGCGCGTAGGCGTAGTAGGAGAGCTTGTGCGCGATCCGCGTCGTGTCGGTGAGCTGGAAGTCGCCCACCCGCTCCGGCGTCGCCTGTGCGTTGGTCGTGGCCGACACGGACGCGGGCCCGACGGCGACGACGATGGCGGCGACCGACACGGCGCCCAGAACAGCCCTCATCCCATGGTCTCCCCAGCAGGTTCGTTGGG
>Ga0308176_10003153_pt1 | contig 10513 bp, 4 predicted proteins | sample PhyCR2_3_FD_203890 | JGI IMG/M metagenome (GOLD analysis project Ga0308176, IMG submission 203890) | Soil microbial communities from UC Gill Tract Community Farm, Albany, California, United States - DLSLS.C.R2 | ecosystem: Environmental > Terrestrial > Soil > Agricultural land | place: USA... | reverse complement strand
CCGATCATTTCGGCGCCAACCACGGAACAACAGCAGAAGATGAAGTCGCTCGAATCCCGAATCGACCGGCTCACGGCGGAGATCGAGCGGCGCGAGAAATCCTGGCGGCTCCGGGAGGCCGATATTCAGAAGACGGTTCAGGCGGCCGAAAGGGCGGGCGTTGCGGAAAACCCGACATTGAGAATTGATTGCGAATCGGCCTCACCGGTTGATGGCATTTCAGGTCACGCGTGCGCCGGCCCAACATCCATTCCTGGACTCGAAACTGACGGAAAGAGCCTGGCGGTCTCGAAAAGAACTCCGCTCACATTCAGTCTCTGGGTCGATCCTTCACCTGGCGACGCCGACGCGGCGTTGCTTTCCGCGATCGACTACTCGCAGAATCCGGCATCGACGACGTATGGGCATGGGGTGGAGCTGCGCCTGGTCGGCGGCGAAATCGAATTCCGGTTCAGCGATCGATTCCCGGCCTATTCGATTCGTGTCCGGTCACAAGGCGCGCATCTTGCTCCGGATCAATGGCGCCAGGTTACGGTTGCTTATCAGGGCGCCGGAAAAACCGATCAGCGTGTGCGCGCCGGGCTGGTAAGGATTTTTGTCGACCGGCAGGAGTTGTCCACTCTGGCCGTTAACGACGATCTCGCGTTGCCCGATGAGAAGGGCGACAAGCCGAAGGCGACGAGCTTCCGCATCGGCTGGGACAACCTTCCGAAGAGCACACGATATTCCGGCAGGCTGGATGAGATAGCGGTCTGGAACAGGGAACTCAGCCCCGCAGAAATCAGCGGTGTGTTCGAAAAGGGCGCGATACCGTACGCCGCGGCGAAGGCGAGAGAGCATAAGACATCGCCAATTGAAACAGGCTGGCTTCGCGAGGCTGCGCTCAGACTCGAGAATCCCCGGTATGCGAGCGACGCGGCGCAACTTGCCAGTATGCGCGCCGAATGGCTCGCGCTTCGCCGCGACGCTCCCACCGTAATGGTGATGCAGGAAATGCCGAAGCCGCGCGAGACGCACGTGCTTATTCGTGGTGGCTATGATACGCCGGGAGAGAAGGTAGAGCCCGGAGTGCCGGAACAGTTGCTCGGGGCATGGCCCGCAGGCGCGCCAGTAAACCGCCTCGGTCTCGCCCAATGGCTCACGAAACCGGATCATCCGCTCACTTCACGCGTCGTGGTGAATCGTTTCTGGCAACAGCTTTTCGGTGAAGGGCTGGTCAAAACCAGCGATAACTTCGGCATGCAGGGCGAGTGGCCGAGCCATCCCGAACTCCTCGACTGGCTGGCGCGTGAATTCGTGGACTCGAGGTGGAACGTAAAGGCGCTGATGAAGCGCATCGTTCTCTCCGCCACTTACCGGCAGGATTCGGCGGCTTCGCCGGAGCTGATCGCTCGTGATCCGGAAAACCGTTTGCTCTCGCGCGGTCCACGCTTCCGCCTCCCGGCTGAAGTGATTCGAGATCAGGCGCTGGAGATTTCCGGGCTGCTGAAGCCGCGTGTTGGAGGGCCGAGCGTGTTTCCGTATCAACCCGCGGACCTTTACAAGGGCATCGTGGTCGCGGCCAGTTACCCGGGCACAACTTACGTGGAAAGCAAAGGCGACGATCTTTACCGCCGCAGCCTTTACACATTCTGGAAGCGCACGGTCCCGCATCCCACCATGAACGTCTTCGATGCTCCGGATCGCGAAGTCTGTATCGTACGGCGTTCCATCACGAATACGCCATTGCAGGCCCTTACGTTGCTCAACGATCCGATTTTTGTGGAAGCCGCGCGTAAGCTTGCCGATCGATCGATTCATGAAGGTGGCGCGGAGCCGGATGGCCGGCTTGCGTATGCGTTCCGACTGGCCACAGGACGCAAGCCGGACGCGGATGAGCTCAAAATTCTGCGGTCGACTCTCACGCGAATGCTCGCGGCTTATCGGAACGATGAAGCCGCGGCGCCTTCGCTCTTGAAAGTTGGCGCATCGAGAATCGATGGTTCGATTCCGGTGAGTGAACTTGCCGCTTATACGGCAGTTGCAAACGTAATCCTCAACATGGACGAAACGATCACGAAGAACTGAATGGGAATCTCCATGGAATGCCGTAACTACTCTCGCTACACGTCGCGCAGGGATTTCCTTGCCCGAAGCGCTTACGGGCTTGGGGCCGCCGCGCTCTATTCGCTGCTTGGGCATTCGAATGCCTCGGCAGCGGACCGTGAGTTCCCCAATTTCGCTCCGCGCGCAAAACGGGTGATCTTTCTCTTTCAGGCCGGCGGACCTTCACACCTTGACCTGCTCGATTACAAACCGCAGATGAAGGGCTGGTTCAATCAGGACATTCCGCCATCCGTTTTCGGAGGTCAGCGCGTTACGGGCATGGTGGCCCAGCAGGATCGCTTTCCCGTGGTGCCCACCGTCTACAACTTCAAACAGTATGGCGAGAGCGGCCACTGGCTGAGCGAACTGCTGCCCCACACCGGAAAGGTGGTCGACGAGATCTGCCTTTTACGGGGCATGTATACGGAAGCGATCAATCACGATCCCGCCATTACTTTCATTCAGACCGGCAGCCAGTTGCCCGGCCGCCCCAGCTTCGGTTCGTGGGTGGATTACGGTCTCGGCAGCGAGAATCAAAACCTTCCGGCGTTCGTCGTTCTGAATTCGCTGCCGAGCAACGGCATGCCGGATCAGGGCCTGCTCTCTCGCCTGTGGGGTTCAGGATTCTTGCCCAGCCGCTACCAGGGCGTGCAATTCCGCAGCGCCGGTGATGCGGTGCTGCATCTTTCGAATCCGCCGGGAGTCAGCCCGGAGCTTCGCCGCGCGCAACTGGACGCGCTGGCCCAATTGAATACGCGTGAACATGATCGCGCGGGCGATCCGGAGATCGAGACCCGCATCGCCCAATACGAGATGGCGTTCCGGATGCAGTCGAGCGTTCCCGAACTTCTCGATACATCCCGCGAGCCGGAGCACGTGCTGGCTCTCTACGGAGATGATTGCCGCAAACCGGGAACCTTCGCCGCCAATTGCCTGCTTGCGCGTCGCCTCGCCGAACGCAACGTCCGTTTCATTCAGCTTTATCACCGCGGCTGGGATCATCATGCGGGGCTTACCGAAAAGATACCGGCGCTTGCTCGTGACACCGACCAGCCGGCCGCGGGCCTCATCCAGGACCTGAAACAGCGCGGAATGCTGAAGGACACACTCGTGGTCTGGGCCGGCGAGTTCGGCCGCACGCCCTACGCGCAGGGTTCGCCGAAACCCGACAGCTACGGACGCGATCATCACGGCCGCGTTTTCTCCATATGGATGGCAGGCGGCGGCGTGAAGCCCGGTTACGTACACGGCAGTTCCGATGACTACGGCTTCAACGTGGTTGACGGCGGCGTACACATTCACGATCTCCAGGCGACGATTCTGTATCTGTTGGGCATCGATCACGAAAAGCTGACGTACACCTTTCAGGGACGTCGCTTCCGCCTCACGGATGTCGCGGGGGCCGTCGTAAAACAGATCGTCGCCTGACGCAGGGCGGCAGGTATAGTAGACGCCGCGATCTTATGGAACTGCTGAAGCTCGCTACTGCTCTTGTGCCGTTCGTGCTGCTCGCCGCGGCAGCAAACGAATTTCATGGACGCTCTGCATGGACGATCGATGCTCCCCGCCTGCGTGTCACTGTTCTGAAGGGCGGAGGACACGTCGCGGAGATCGCGCTGAAATCGCCGGGCGCAGTGAATCCGCTTTGGGTCCCGGCGCAGCCCACCATGGATCCTTCGCACTACGTACCGGCGCGCGATGCGCAAAAATACGGCGGCGGTTCCGTCGCGAAGCTCAGAAGCGGACTCTGCGGACATAGCCTCTGCTTCCCTTACTGGGGGGATCCCTCGCCCTCGGAAGAACGCGCCGGCATGACGTATCACGGCGAAACAGGCGTAGTTGACTGGGTGAGGACCGGCTCCGGCGATAACTGGCTGGAAGTCGCAGCGGAACTGCCGGAATCGCGAACGCGCTTCAGGCGGCGCTTGACCGTACACGGAACCGTCGTCTGGTTCGATGAAACGGCAACCAATGAGAGTGCCTGGGATCGTCCCATCACGTGGTGCGAGCACGTCACCATGGGCGCGCCGTTCCTCGAGCGCGCGGTTACCAGGTTTGCCGCCTCAGCCACGCGCGGGAAGCCGGTCGGAGCCGCCGGCGATGCACAACAGAACTGGCCAGAAGGCAGCGAAAACGGCAAGCCGATTGACTTGAGCACCGTTCGCAATCTGAACGCCGGTGGCGCGGTCAACAACTATATGGTCGATCCTTCGCGTGAAATCGCCTGGTTCGCGGCGTTCAACCCGAAGTTATCCCAGGTCTTCGGCTATGTATTCCGGCGCACGGATTTTCCCTGGTTGAATGTCTGGGAATCATACACGTCAGACACCTTCACCCGCGGCATGGAATTCAGCGACACTCCTGTACACGGAACGGCCCGGGCGATTCTAAAAATGCCGAATTTGTGGGGCAAACCGACTTTCGAATTGCTTGACGCCAGAGGATCCCTCCATAAACGCTTCGCCGCGTTCAGCGCTTCCACCCCGGCGAACTTCAGGGGAGTTCGTGATGTTGTCGTCGAAGGCGCTCATCTGAGAATCATCGGAGAGAACGGGGCCCCGGCGATCGACGTCGATCTCGGAGCATCCCTCTAATCCGCTCTAATTCGGGTAACAAAACACACAAAATTCGCGGCGTTGTCTCAAATTCCCGGACGATCTGCCTGAAACCGGCATCCTGTTAGGAAACACTAATCAGAGTGGGGTGTTCCGTGGGCGCCCGCAGCGCTTTTCAAATTTCCCCGTGAATTGCGTTTCCGCAGCGCCTTGCCTGTTCTGTCTAACCTCTTGAACCTGTATGTCGCCCGTGCTTACCATCGCAGAACGTTATCAGATCACCGGGCAGCCCGTCGGCGAGGGTGGAATGGGAATCGTCTACAGAGCGTACGACCCGGTTACCCGGCGATACGTCGCGCTGAAAACGATGCGCGGCGTGATCGATACTGTCGCGCTCGAGTTGTTCCACAAAGAATGGACGGTTCTCTCACGCATTAACCATCCGAACATCGTCGATATTTTCGATACCGGTGAGTTCGAACAATCCGGTCAGCGAAAACCGTTTTTCGTGATGCCTTTTCTCTCCGGTCGGGCGTTCGATTTCCTGATCAAAAATGAGACCCAGCGCCTGACCGTTGAACGCGTGGTCGAAATCATGGTTCAGACCTGCCGGGGTCTGCACGCCGCGCATGAGAACGGCCTGATTCATCGTGATGTGAAGCCAAGCAATATCTTCGTCATGGATGACGACACGGTGAAAGTGATCGATTTCGGCGTGGCTCACCTCGCGGGAGCCGACACGGTCACCGGCATCAAGGGCACGCTGCAGTACATGTCTCCAGAGCAACTGGAGATGAAGCCCACGACGCCCGCGTCGGACATCTTCTCCCTTGCCGTCGTCTGCTATGAGGCGCTAACCGGACGCAAGCCCTTTGCGCGCCGTACGGATACCGAGACTGTGGAAGCGATTCGCCGGCACGTACCGCCGCCGGTTTGCGACTTGAATCCCCTCGTGAGCCAGCTTCTGAGCCGCGTGGTTCACAAAGCTCTTGCCAAAGCGCCGTATCACCGTTTCTCGACGGCGCGCGAATTCTCAGACTTCTTGCAAAGAGCGCTGAGCAATCAGCCGATTGAGCGTTTCGATAAGTCCAAAATCCAGCCTCGCATCGAACGCGCACGAAAAGCGCAGGCTGAAGGCGACCTGCAGTTCGCATCGGAAGTTCTTGCCGAACTCGAGGCGGAAGGTCACTTCGATCCCGAAATGACCGTTCTGCGATTGCAGATCAATCAGGCCATTCGCCAAAAATCGATCCGGCAGTTGCTGGACAGCGCGCGAACCCGCAGGGAAGAAGATGAACTGCCGCTGGCGCTGCAGAAGATTGGCGAAGTGCTCGAAATCGATCCCGAAAACGCCGACGCGCTCGCCTTGCGCGGCGATATCGAAAAAGAGCGAAGTGAGCGGCAGATAGAAAACTGGTTCCGGCTCGCTGAGCAGCATCTTCACCACCACTCTTTTCCACAGGCCCGTCAGGCTCTTAAGGAAGTTCTGAAAATCGATGCGGCCAACACGCGCGCTCGCGAGATCCTGCTGGGCATCGACCGTCGTGAGCAGGAAATCGCCAGGATTCGCACGGAAAAGGAGCAGCTCTATCAGGCTGCGCTCAGCAGTTATCAGAACGGCGAGATCAGCTCTGCGCTCACCAAACTGGAACGGGTCCTCGACTTCGGCCGTACCGCGCCGGAATCCGGAATACCCGATCGCGACGCGCAATATCAAGGTCTCTATAACCAGATTCGAACGGAACGGGACGCCGCGAAAACATCCTATGCGGAGGGCCGGCGCTGTCTGGAGGACAGGAACTTCGCGCGCGCTCTCGAAATCTGCGAGGAATTCCTCAAGCGCTATCCAAACGATCCGCTGTTTCAGGCCCTCAAAATCGAAGCCGAGGAAAACTGGCGTCAGGAGCGTTCTTCCTTTATCGCGGACGTGGCCCGCCGTGTTGAATCCGAGCCGGATCTGGACCGGCGCGTAAACATCCTCAAGGAAGCCTCCGAACGATACCCGGATGAACAGCACTTTCAGCAATCGCTGCGGCTGATCCGGGACCGCCGGGATCTGGTCAACTCCATCGTCGCGAAAGCTCGCCAGTACGAAGAACGCGGGCAGTTCGGCGAATCGCTGGGCCAATGGGACATTCTGCGCAGCATTTATCCTCAATATCCCGGAATTGAGTTCGAAATTGAGCGCGTGACGCGCCGCCGTGATGAACAACTGCGCACCGAAACCAGAGCGCGGTGGGTAGATCAGATCGATCGTGCCCTTGCCGTTGGCGATTGCGCGCGCGCCCGCGATCTGGTGCGAAACGCCTTGCGCGAATTCCCGGGCGATGCCGAACTGGCCGGTCTCGATCGGATGTCGCAACAAGCGCTCGAGCGCGCGAACGAGGCCGGCACGTGGCTTGAGCGGGGTCAAAAGCTCTTTCTCAATCGCGAATACGCCGAAGGCATCGAAGCTTTGCGAAAGGCGGCCACGCTCGACAGCTCGAATCCGGTCATCCGTACGGTGCTTTTGAACGCCCTCGTGGAGCAGGCTCGTTCCGTCGTCGGCCAGGACTGGCGCGCAGCGGACGCCCTGATTCAGCAGGCCCTCCAGATCGATTCGGGACATCCGCTCGCCAGGAGCCTTCAGGGGCTTGTCCTTGATTACAAGCGGCAGGAGATCGTGAATGAAAGCGTAGCGAGGGCACGCGATTTGCAGGCTGCGGGCGATCTCGCAGGCGCTTTGGCGACGCTGGATGAAGCCTTGAAGTCCTTCCCGAATGAACTGCGGCTGATGCATCTGCGGTCCACTTTGAGCAACGCGCGTCGAACCACGCCGGGCGCCGTCGTAGCTGCGGAACCGCCTGCCTCCATGCCGGCGCCGGCCGGACAGGCGGAAAACGCCGCTGCAGCCGCCGCAGGGGCAATCAGCGCCAGCCCAGATCCGGAAGCGGCTTCGCCTGAAACGACTTTTGAGGGCACGATCTCTCTGCATTCCGATCCGACGTGGCGCACGACTGTTCAGAAGCCGCCAGATGCACCCACACCCGCGGAAAAAGTTCAGGTAGCGCCTCAACGTGCCGCCGACAACAAGCCGGCGGTACCGGTCCGGCGATCGCTGGTTCCCCGGTTCTCTCCCTTGCAGTGGGCCGCGTTCGCGTCATTTCCCGTGATTGTCGGCATCGCGCTCCTCACATCCAATCATCATCAGACCCGAATTGCGCCACCCGTTGCGCGCAGTGGTTTGGTCCGTGTGGAAACGGGAATCAGCGGCGCCGCGATTACTATTGATGGCAAACGCGTGACGACTTTCCCGGCGCTGTTATCCGCGGGCAGGCACGTCGCCGAGGCGAAATTGCCGGGCTACCGGACGGCCACCCGAGTGTTCACCGTGACCGCAAAACAATCGTCGCCGCAGACGGTCAGTTTGCAGCCCGAGCCTGAACCGGTCAGGCTTCGCTTTTCTTCCGATCTGAAAGCAGGCCAGATCACCGTCGATGGGCAGCCGCCTTCCGATCTGCAGGATGGCGGGTTCTCTTTTGACCACGTTGCGCTTTCCGCAGACCACACCGTCACCATAACGAAATCGGGCCAGCAGTATTTCTCGGCATCTTTCCGTGCGGAGCCCGGCAAGCCTGTGATTCTTTCGTCGCCGCTGAAGACGGGCGAGCCCTATGCGCTGGTCGTCAGCAACCTGGGCTCGTATACGCGAATCTGGTCGACGAACCCGGCTCTGAAGGCAGGCTTCGCCAATCAGACGCCCCAATCCATTCCTCCCGACGGAATGGAATTCAAGGATCTGAAATCCGATTCGGAACTCGTGATTGCCGATGGCTCGAGCCTGAAGCCGCTCCCTGTGGAGACCAGTAACGCCCCCGCTTTGAACATTCTGCTTTCGAGCGATGTCACCACGGCCACTCTCCGGGTCCAGGCCAGCGTGCCGGATGCCGATGTGACAGTTCAGGGGCGGAGACCCAGGCGGATGCATGGCGTCTCCACAAGCCTGCTGCTTCCTCCGGGCACTTACACCATCAAAGTGTCGAAAGATGGGTATCGGGATGAAACCCGAACCGTTGAATTGAAGAAAGGCGCCGTCCTGCCTTTGCCCATATTCGACCTGAAGCCTGTTGTCGTAACCGCGTCGCTCGAAATCGAAGGAGGCACTCCCGGCGCCGAGGTTTGGATTGACGGGCAGCAGGCCGGCACGCTCGATCCAGACGGCGGATTCTCGAAAGAAGGATTGTACGCCGAAACTCATTTGATTCGCCTGAAAAAAGCCGATTTCGAGGTAAAGGAGATTCAAAGGCCGTTTACCGCCGGCCAGGCCGTGCGCATCAGCGGCGGCGAGGCGCGCCTGACTCCTTTCGGCAACCTGATGTTCCACGTCGTCCCGGACGGCGCCATAGTCTCCTGGCGCCGCGAACAGGAAACGCAGACTCACACGGTTGCAAACGGCAGCACCATTCGACTTCCCGCGGGGCGATACGTGATTACCGCTTCCGCCGCCGATCGCAACCCGCGAACCGAAAGCATGAATGTTGCACCGGGCGGCGCATTGAATCTCGACTGGTTTCTCAGCATGACGGCAAAGCCGGTTCCGGTCGCAACCGAACCCCGCGCCTGCGACGACCCTTCGTGGACGCAAGCGAAGAATGGTTGGGTGCGCCACGAAGGAAAAGGATTCGCCTGGTGCAGCAACAAGGAGGGCGTTTTCCGGTTCACCATTCAGCGCCCTGCGGCTACGAAGTTCCTGGGAATTGGCAAGAGTGGGCGAATCGAATGGACCGTCGATTGGAAAGACGCTGGCAACCACATCGAATACGTTCTGGATCAGAAATCGATCGAACGACGGGTTTTCAGAACGGGCGCTGCGACGGTCACGGCAAAGAAGGCGGTCGGCATGGGAACCTCCGATACCTGGACTCTGGATGTTGACATCAGCCACACTCGAATTGAGATCAGATCGGACGGGAAGGTCCTTGACCGCTTCGATCGGCCAAATCCCGATCAGCCGGTCGGCAGATTCGGGTTCAAGGCGATGAATTAAAAACGCGACAGCGATAGCGCGTAACACCCGGTCCCGGTACCGGGAGGGATTGTGTCTTCCCGCTCCACGAACGACACTGGAAGAATTGAATTTCAGGTCCCGTCGTTCGTCTTTTCTCTTTCCGCTCAGCCTCTTGTTGCTGTGTATGGGTGGGTTGCGGCCGAGCAGTCGGACTCCCTCGTACTGAAGGCCCGGCAGGAGCTTTTCGCGGCGCGCTATGAAAATGCCGCAGGTCTGTTCTCAAAAGCGGCGGCGGAAGAGCCGTCGAACGGTGATGCCTGGTGCGGTCTCGTGCAGGCGCAACTCGCGGCCAGGCATTCGCGGCAGGCTTACGCTGCGGCCGAGGAAGCGCTGAACAAAGCGCCGCAATCCGCTGGTGCGCAGGCGGCGATGGGCTTCGCCGATTTCAGGCGGGGCGATTTGCCCAAAGCCAGTCATGAATTCGAGGCTGCTCTGAAACTGGACCCGAATTACCCCGCGGCTCTCATCGGGCTCGCTAAAGTCTCCTCGGCTGCTTCGCTGTTCAGGACGGCCCGGGATCTTCGCTTGCGCGCCTGGCGCCTGTCGCCTGTCGCCCGATGATCCTTCGCTCGCGCCCGCGTACGCCGGCACATTAAAGCCGAAAGACCGCATCGCCGCGCTTGAGGCTGCATACGCAAAGCTCGATCCGGCGAGTGAAGAGGCGCGTGCTCTCTCGGTGCGAATTGCCGTTGCACGCGCGCTGGCGGATCGCAAGCCCGGCCGTCTCCTTAGCCCCTATGAAACGACCGAAGTGAAGCTCTTTCGGATTCTCGACGGTGTCAGGCATTGGCGGGGTGTCGGCCTTGATGTGCACCTGAATGGCAAA
>Ga0308176_10003151_pt1 | contig 10515 bp, 11 predicted proteins | sample PhyCR2_3_FD_203890 | JGI IMG/M metagenome (GOLD analysis project Ga0308176, IMG submission 203890) | Soil microbial communities from UC Gill Tract Community Farm, Albany, California, United States - DLSLS.C.R2 | ecosystem: Environmental > Terrestrial > Soil > Agricultural land | place: USA... | reverse complement strand
GGAGCCTAACCGGTGTGAACGACGTCAAGGACGACGCCCACGCCTCGGACGCGGCCTTGTTCAATATCGAAGTCGCGAACTTCAAAGCCTACTGCAAGGACTACGAAGCTTCTCTGGGGGCATTTCGCCCTTATCGGGACGCCATGAGCCGTGCCCAGCAGCGGCTGGCTCGCCAATACATTGTCGATGCGACGAACCTTGAAGGCGTGTTTCACAAGATCAGCTTCTCGCTCCAAGCGCCGCCATCGATGGCCTTGTCCATCGTCCTGGCCGCACCGTTCGATGCGCTCTCCAGCGCTATCCACAGCGGAAAGACGGTCAACGAGTACAAGGCTCGCTCCGCGACGTTCGACCTCGAGAAGGATGGCTTTGATCTCGCCAATCCTTGGCCGCCGGCGACGGCGCCAGCGACCCAATTGCCGTCATCCGGGATCGCTGTGAGCCCGAAAGGAACGGCAAGCGCCAGCGCCGTCGACTCCAAGACAGGCGCCATGGCCATCCTTGCACTGCTTCAAGCGGTCGACACGGAGTCCACAGCTGCCCTGGAGTGGAACCGCAAGGCCAATCAGGTCGTCGCAGACCTCAGCGGTGAAGCCGGAACGTACAAGATGGTCTTCGATTTCCGCGCCGAGAAAGCCACCGCCGTCGTGCAGTTCACGAAGACTGGGAGCTCGAAGCAGTAGCGGCGGCCTAGCTGAAGGCCTTGTCGCCCGGCCAGTCGACCAGCAGGTCGATCCAGCGGTCGGACAGCAGGCCCTGGCGGATCATGCCGAAGCCCTGGGCGCCGCAGCCGCTTGAAGGGGTCCTCCGCTCAGGGCCGCGCCGGCGTCGGCTGGATGTATTCGTCCTCCAGGCTGGCGTGCTGCTGGTCGGCGCGCGCGGTGATGGCCCGCTCGTGCTCGGTCGGCCGGTCGCTCTGACGGTAGTCGACGTCGGCCCAAGTCAGGTTCTGCATCTCCTTGCGCCGCGGGCCCAGGTAGCCGAACAGGTAGGCGGCGACCTTGCGCATCTGGATTTCCTCCGAGCCCTCGGTGATCCGGTAGCGGCGGTGGTGGCGGTAGATGTGCTCGAACGGCTTGTGGCGCGAATAGCCGATGCCGCCGTGGGTCTGCATGGCCCGGTCGGCCGCCTCGCAGACCAGCCGGTTGCCCCAGTAGTTGCACATCGAGACCTTGTCCGAGATCGTCTTCTCGATCTCCTTGTGGTCCATCTTGTCCATCTGCCAGGCGGTCTTGCGGATCAGGAGGCGAAGCGCCTCGGCCTGCGTCGCCAGTTCCACCAGAGGCCACTGGATCGCCTGGTTCTCGCTGAGCGCCTTGCCGAACGGCTTGCGCATGCGCGCGTACTTCACGCTCTCCTCGATGCAGTAGACCGCCGCGCCAAGGCTCGAGGCCGCCTGGCGGATGCGGTTCTGGTGCACGAAGCTCTGCCCCAGCGCGAGGCCGCCTCCGATCTGGCCCCAGTAGCTGTCCTCCGGGATCCACACGTTCGTGAGGCTCACCCGCGGGTGGTCGGTGGGCATGTTGAACGTCCAGAGGTACTCCTCGACCTTCACGCCTGGCGCGTCGGCCGGCACGATGAAGCAGGTGATGCCGTGGGCGTCGCCGTCCTCGCCCGAGGTGCGGGCGTAGGTCATGATGTAGTTCGCCACGTGCATGCCCGTGGTCCACATTTTTTCGCCGTTAATGAGCCAGCCCGGCTGGCCGTCCTTCTCCTGCGGGACCGCGCGGGTCTCCATGAAGGTGGCGTCGGAGCCGTGGTAAGGCTCGGTGAGGCCGAAGCCGGTGCGCATCTGGCCGGCCAGGAGCTTGTCGGCGTCGCGCTCGTACTGGGCGTTGGTCGCGAACTCCTTGAACATCAGGATGAAGGGGTTGTTGCCGACGATCGAGTGCTCGGTCTGCAGGTCGTTGTGCAGGCCCAGGCCCTTCGCCGCCAGGTGCTCGCGGATCACCGACAGCCAAAGCTGGCTGCCGCCCTTGCCGCCCAGTTCCTTGGGCCAGCCGAACTTCAGGTGGCCGGCCTTGTCGGCCCGCTTGCGCGCCTCGGCCAGCAGCAGCTCCCACTCATGCTTGGGCAGGCCACCCTTTTCCCAGTCGGTCCGCTCGTACTCGCGCCGGTGGTCGAAGAAGCGGATGTTGTCGTCCTGCTGCTCCAGCGGCTTGATCTCGCGCTCGATGAAGGCGTCCAGCTCGGCGAGGTAGTCGACGAGGTCCTGGGGCAGATCGAAATCCATGGCTTCCTCCGGACGCGCCTTCTCACGCGGCGCTTGACGCTGGGTTCGGGATTTACAAGCAGGCCCGCGGCCCGCCAGAAACGCAACTTAGAACAAGTTTTCGGTTCCGTCGGGTCATGGCCATCGATGTTCGCGCGCAGCTTCCGAAACTCGCCGTCCGGCTGGGCGGGGAAGGCGCCGGCGTCGCCGCCGCCCAGCGCCTGTCGGGCGGCGCCAGCATGGAGATGTGGTCGTTCTCCATCGAGGGCCCGAACGGCCGCGAGGACCTGATCCTGCGCCACCGCTCCGCGCCGTTCGATCCGGAGACGGCGCGCTCGGTCACTCTGGCCACCGAGGCGGCGCTGATCGTCGCCTGCGGGAAGAACGGGGCCATCGTGCCGCCGGTGCGTCACGTGTGCGACGACGAAGACGGGCTGGGCGAGGCCTATGTGATGGTCGCGGTGCCCGGCGAGACCCTGGGCCGCAGGATCGTCTCCGACCCCCGCTTCGATGCGGTGCGCGGCGACCTCGCCCGACAATGCGGCGCGGCGCTGGTGCCGATCCACGCGACGCCGCCGCCGGCCGAACTGAACCTGCGGTTCTCCGACGCCGAAGGCGAGCTCAACCGCTATTGGGACTCCTACGTTGCGAGCGGCGCCCAGCGGCCGATCCTGGAGTTGGCGTTCCAATATCTGCGCGGGCGCATCCCGCCGCCGGTCGAACCGATCCTGCTGCACGGCGACTTCCGGAACGGCAACATCATGTTCCACCCCGACAAGGGCGTGGCCGCGGTGCTGGACTGGGAGCTGGCCCACGTGGGCGACCCCGCCGAGGACATGGGCTGGATCTGCACGAACTCCTGGCGGTTCGGCCGGCCCGACCGGCCGGTCGGCGGCTTCGGCGACTACGCCGACCTCCTGGCCGGCTACGAGGCCGCCGGCGGCAAGCCGATCGAGCTTTCCCGCGTGCGGTTCTGGCAGATGCTGGGGTCGCTGCGCTGGGGCGTGATGTGCCTTGGCATGTACTTGAGCTGGTCCAGCGGCGTCACCAATTCGGTCGAGCGGCCGATGATCGGCCGGCGCGTCTCGGAAACCGAAGCCGACCTCGTCGTCCTCCTGGAGCAGGGCCTGTGATCACGCACCCGAAGACCGAGGAGCTGGCCAAGGCCGTCGCCGGCTGGATCGACGAGATCCGCCCCGGCCTCGATCCGCGCAACGCCTTCCTGGCCCGCGTGGCGGTCAACGTCCTGGGCGTGATCCAGCGGGAGCTGACGCAGGGCCCGGCCGCCGAGGGGCGCGCTGTCGAAGGCATGGCCGGCGTCCTCGGCCACCCGGGCGAATTCGCCGCCCTCAACGCCGAACTCTGCGAGCGCATCCGCACAGGGGAGTTCACCATCGACACGCCCGGCCTGCTGAGCGTGCTCACGACCATGGCGCGCGACCAGGTCGCCATCGACCAGCCGAACTACCGCCCGGAAGGGACGCCGGCGCCGGCGGCATGAGCCGCTCCAGCCTCGCGCTGCCGATCGCCGCGGTGCTGACGGCGATGGCCTCTTTCCAGGTCAGTGCGGCGTTCGCCAAGACCCTGTTCCCGCCGCTGGGCGCCACGGGCGCGGTGGCGGTGCGCCTCACGGTCGGCGCCTTGATGCTGCTGGCGCTCACCCGGCCGTGGCGCAGGTGGCCTGACCGTTCCGCCTGGCCGCCGCTTCTGGGACTGGGGGTCTCGGTGGCCGTCGCGGTCTCGTTCTTCTACCTGGCGATCTCGCGCCTGCCCCTGGGCGTCTCCATCGCGCTGCAGTTCCTGGGCCCGCTCAGCGTGGCGGTGTTCGGGTCGCGCCGGGCGTTGGATCTCGTCTGGGCGGCGCTGGCGGCGGGGGGCGTCTGGCTCCTCGTCGCCCCAGGCGGCCTGCAGCTGACCGCCGACCCACAGGGCATCGCCTATGCGTTGGCCGCCGCCGCGGGCTGGGCCGGCTACATCCTGTTCGGGCGTGTGGCCGGCGCCTCGCTGGGACCTTCGACAGCGGCTCTGGCGACCACCATGGCGGCGATCCTCGTCCTGCCGTTCGGCGCTGCGCACGCCGTCGCGCTGTTCGCGAACCCATCGCTGATCCCGCTCGCCCTCGGCGTGGCCCTGTTCTCCAGCGTGATCCCGTTCTCGCTTGAGCTCTTCGCCATGCCGCGGATGCCGGCGCGCACCTTCGCCGTCTTCACCAGCATCGAGCCAGTGTTCGGCTGCCTCTCCGGCCTGGTCCTGCTGCACGAACGCCTGAGCTGGCCGCAAACGGCCGGCGTGGCGGCGGTGATCTCGGCGGCCGCCGGCGCCGCCTGGTCGGCGCGCTCGAAGCCTGCGCCCGCGCCGGCCGTCGAGTAACACCCAGGGGTTGCGCTTTTCGGTTTCCGCACGGCGAAGCTCGTGCCAGTCTTCCGAACGGCGTTCGGGAGGCAATCTCATGGCGTACGGCAAGGCGCTGGCCTTCTGCGGGCTCGCGGCGTCGGCCCTGTTGGCCGCGTCGATGGCGAAGGGCGCCGACGACCTCGTCGATCTCGACCAGGGCTGGACGGCGCCGCAGGTGATCGACTGGTACGGCCGCCCGCAGGGCTCGCGCCTGATCCCGAAATCCTGGTTTGACGCGCTGGAGCAGCCGGGGCCCGGCGGCGGCCGCTTCGTCGACCTGATGGCCGGCTTCAACTACGTGCTGGATTCCGAAGGCTGGCCGATCGGCTTCACCGAGGACCGCCAGGACGACACTCAGCTCGGCGCGACCCAACTGCGCTGGCTGCGCAACCAGCGCAACGACGAGCCGTGGGTCGGGATGACCTGCGCCGCCTGCCACACCGGCGAGCTGCGCTCGGGCCCGCACGTGATGCGCGTCCAGGGCGGGCCGACCCTGGCCGATTTCCAGAGTTTCTATTTCGCCTTCACCCAGGCGCTGCAGGAGACGCGGTCCGACCCGGCGAAACTGGCCCGTTTCGAGGCCAAGGTGCTGCCGCCGAACCCCAAGCCCGCCGATCGCGCCCTGCTGGAGAAGGCGTTGAGCCAGCTTGTGGCCTACCAGTCCGGGCTGGCCGCCATGAACCGCTCGCATCTGAGCTACGGCTACGGCCGCCTCGATGCGGTCGGCTACATCCTGAACAAGGTCTCGTTCGTCGCCAACCCTGATACGCCGAGCGCCAACGAGCCGGACGCGCCGGTCAGCTATCCGTTCCTCTGGAACATCGGCCAGCAGGTCCGCGTGCAGTGGGACGGCATCGCCCAGAATGCGGTCGTCGGCTCCGTCGACATCGGCGCGCTCGGCCGCAACACAGGCGAGGTGATCGGCGTATTCGCCGACGTCCAGCCGCCGAAGGGCTTCTTCCAGCCGACCTACCGCTCCAGCGTCCAGGTCAGGAACCTGATCGCGATCGAGCAGCAGGTGGCGACCCTGAAGCCGCCGAAGTGGCCGCGCGCGCTGTTCCCGGTCGACGACGCCCTGGCCGGCGAAGGCCGCCAGCTGTTCGCCGACCATTGCGCCAGCTGCCACGCCGAGCTGCCGCGCGGCGACCTCGACACCCGCCGCCGGTCTGACGGCACGCCGCTCGAGCGGTTGAACGTCCTCTTCCCGCAAGCGGGATCGGACCCCGGGATCACCAGCCTGCCCGCCGACACCGACCGCTGGATGGCCTGCAACACGGTCACCAATCAGTCCGCCACCGGCCGGCTGAAGGGCCAGCTCACGGGCGAGGACCTGGTGACGCGGTTCGGCGACCGTGCGGCCACCTCGGCGATGCTGGCCGGCGTCGTGAAGGGCGTCGACCTCGCCAAGGCCGGCGACGTGCTGGACCAGATCAACCTGGCCCAGGTCGCCAAAGGCTTCCTGACCTTCAAGGGCAGCCACCCGGTGCTGGCGCCGCTGCCGGGCGTGTCGGCCTTCGCGCTCACCACGCCGCAGACCCAGGCGCAGGTCTATGCCGCGCGGAAGGACAAGTGCGACGCCTACGCGAGCCAGCGCGACCACTTCAAGGAGGCGGGCTACAAGGGCCGGCCGCTGACCGGCGTCTGGGCGACGGCGCCCTACCTGCACAACGGCTCCGTGCCCACGCTCTACGACCTGCTGAGCCCGCCCGACAAGCGGCCGACCAGCTTCTGGCTGGGCGCGCGCGAGTTCGATCCGGTGAACGTCGGCCTCTTCAAGGACCAGACCACGCAGAACAAATGGCAGTACCGCGTCGTCGACGAGACCGGCCAGATCATCGAGGGCAACTCGAACCGGGGCCACGACTATCCGTTCTGGGCCCCCGGCGACGACGCCGCGACCCAGGACCACAAGCGCCGCGCCCTGGTCGAATACCTGAAGGTCATCGGCGAGCCCGCGGGCGGTTAGGCCGCCTCGAGCACGCGCACGATCTGGCTCTCGTCCTCGTCCCAGACGATGGAGACGTTGGCCGCCCGGGCGGCCAGCTTGCCCAGCGCCTTCTTCACCTCGCGCTGGCGCAGGCGCTTTTCGGAGAGCCGCAGCAGGGTGCGGCCCGACCCTTGTTCCTCGGCCTGATCGTGGAAACGCAGCACCGCGTCGACGACGACGCCGGGCAGGGCAGGGCGCTCGAACGCGGCCGTCTCGATCGGGGCGGCGGCGGGGCGGGGGCGGAAGCGGCGGTAGGAAGCCATGGTCTGAACTCCGTTGCGGGTTGCGACGGGTTTCGTTCTGATGAGCGGCAACGTCAGAATCGGACGTAGGGTTCCGGAGACCGGTGATGCGCCACGAAAAAGCGGGGCAGCTTCTGGAGCTGGCGCGGATGCTGGCCGGCACCGCCGAAGGGCTGACCCTGGACGAGATGGCCGAGCGCCTGGGGGTCGGACGCCGCACCGCCGAGCGCATGCGCGACGCCGTGCGCGACGTCTTCCCCCAGCTGGAGGAGGTGGATGATCCGCCCAGCAAGCGCTTCCGCATCCCGGCCGGCCTCGACGGCCTCTTCCAGGCGCCCACCGCCGAGGAGTTGGCCGCGCTCGCCGCCGCCGGCGAGGTCTTCGCCCAGCAAGGCGCGGGCGCCCGCGCAGGAGCGCTGAGGTCCCTGGAACAGAAGGTGCTGTCGGCGACGCGCTCGGCCGCGCGCCGGCGGCTGGCGCCGGACCTGGAAGCCCTGTTGCAGGCTGAGACCATCGCCGTGCAGGCCGGGCCGCGGCCGTTCGAGGACGAGGCGGTGCTGGCCGCGGTGCGCACGGCGCTGCTTTCGCTGCACACTCTGCGCTTCCGCTACGAGGGCGGCTCGGCGCCCGGGCGGGTGCGAGAGGTCACGCCCTACGGCCTGTTGTTCGGCCGCTCGAACTACCTGGTGGCCGACGAGGGCGCCGGGCCGCGCAACTGGCGCCTCGACCGGATCTTCGACGTCGCGGTCGGCGACCACGCCGCCTCCCGGCGTCCCGACTTCTCGCTGCAGGACTACGCCGACCAGAGTTTCGGCATCTATCACGACGACACCGAGGACGTGGTCCTCCAGATCACGCCTGCGGGGCGCGAGGACGCCCTGCGCTGGCGCTTCCACGCCAACCAGCAGGTCGAGCCGCAGGCCGACGGCTCGGTGATCGTGCGCTTCCGCGCCAGCGGCATGCTGGAGCTGGCCTGGCACCTGTTCACGTGGGGCGACAAGGTCCGCGTGCTGGCGCCGGACGTGCTGCGCGCCACGCTGCTCGACCAGTTGGAGGTGGTCCAACGGGCTCATACGTCCGCTTCTGTCGTAGGCCGATCCTAGGGTTCCACTCGCCTTTCAGGGGAACCCGTCATGAGCGTCATCGCCGACTATGCCACGTTGTATGAGACGAAAATTCGCCCGCGGCGCCGGGGCGCCCGCTATATCTGGGTCCTGGCCGTCTGGGCCGCCCTATTCCTTGTGCGTCCGGGCTTGGCGCTCGCGATCTGGCGCGAGCGCCGCTGAACCCCGCGCTCTAAGTAGAGTCCCTTAGTCTACCGCTACGGGAATCCACCTAGGTAGTCGTCTCAGGATGCGTCCCTTCGAATCACCGTGGTTAAAGTCATTAACCATAAGTTCAGGGGCGGGCATTCGAGGTCATGGAGGGCAGATCTTCCAGCGCAAAAGCACGGGCAGGGGTTCGCCCTAGCCGTGTGCTTTTGGTCGACGACGACCCAGCACTGTTGATGGTCCTGGCCCGCGCCTTCACTCGCGCGGGTTACGCCACCAAGACGGCCGAAAACGGCCGCAAAGCCCTCGAGCTCATCGCCTCCTACCATCCGGACCTGGTGGTCACGGATATCGTCATGCCCGAGATGGAGGGCATCGGCGCGATCATGGCCATCAAGCAGATGGCCGAGCCGCCGAAGGTGATCGCGATGTCGGGCACCGGCCCGGGCGGTCGCCGCAACTACCTGAAATGGGCCAAACACCTGGGCGCCGACGAGGTGCTCTCCAAACCGTTCCGTCTCGAAGAGATGCTGGGCCTCGCCAGCCAGCTGATCGCGAAGGACTTCAATCAACTGATCAACTGCGGGAGCTGAGGGCATGCATATTCTGCTGGTGGAAGACAACGAAGTCGCGGCCAAGAGCATCGAGCTCAAGCTGGTCGCCGAGGCCCACAACGTCTTCACGACGGACCTGGGCGAGGAGGCGATCGAGCTGGCCGGCCTCTACGACTACGACCTGATCCTTCTGGATCTGGGCTTGGCCGACATGGACGGCCTGGACGTCCTGCGGGCCGTTCGCCGCGACAAGCTGCGCACGCCGGTGATCGTGCTGACCGCCGCCGCCGACGTCGAGACCAAGGTCAAGGCGCTGACCGCCGGGGCCGACGACTTCATCTCCAAGCCGTTCCACAAGGCCGAGCTGATCGCCCGCATCAACGCCGTGGTCCGCCGCTCGCGCGGTCACGCCCAGTCGATCATCCAGACCGGCGAGATCTCGGTGAACCTCGACACCCGTCAGGCCAGCGTGGCCGGCACGCCGATCCACCTGACGCCCTCCGAGTACAAGGTGCTCGAGCTCCTGTCGCTGCGGAAGAACTCCGTGCTGACCAAGGAGATGTGCCTGAACCACCTCTACAACGGCCTGAAGGAGCCGGAGGTGAAGATCATCGACGTCTTCATCTGCAAGCTGCGCAAGAAGCTGGCCGACGCGGCCGGCTATGGCAACCAGATCGAGACGGTGTGGGGCGGCGGTTACATGCTGCGCGACAGCCAGCCCGGCGCCGCCGACCAGCGCGCCGCCCAACCCGCTGGCGAGCCCCGCGATATCGCAGCCTAGGTGACGGGTTTGCGCAGCGGCTTTTCGAGAAGGATTGTCGTGAGGCCGCTGTTCCATTCGCGGTCCGGGAAGCGATCGACTTCCCGGTACCCGCGGGCGGCGTAGAAGGCCTGGCTGCGGACATTGAAGGTGTCGGTCTCGAGCCGGGCAACCCCGAAACCAGATCGCGCGATCGCCTCTTCGGCCCGGTCCATCAGGTGTGCGCCCACGCCGGTGCGCGCTTGCGCGCCGCGCACGTGCAGGGCGTTCACGAAGTCGTCCTCCCAGTCGACGAACCCGACGAGCTCCCCGGCGCGCTCGGCGACCAGGAAGCGCAGGCCCCGTCGCGCGACATAGTCGCTGGGCCGGTCCTGCTCGCGAAAGGCCTGCGCCGCGGCGGCCGTGACCTGGGGGCCCCACGTGCTCTCGAAAGTATCGTAGAGAATGGCCTTCAGCGCTCCGCCATCGGCAGCGGCGGCGGCGCGGAGGATGAGAGGCGGGTGCGGCCGCATCCGGCCAGTGTAGGGCGCTGGACCGGACGTGTCAGGCTTCAGGCGGCGCCGGCCGAGAGCGTGATGCGCACCAGCTCCGACAGGCTGTCGGCGCGCATCTTCGACATCACGTTGGCGCGGTAGATCTCCACCGTCCGGGGGCTGATCGCCAGGGCCGCGGCGATCTGCTTGTTGCTCGAGCCGGTGATGATCAGCTCCAGAACCTGGCGCTCGCGGGCGGTCAGGCTCTCCATCCGCCGGCGCACGCGCACGATCTTGGCGTTGGCGTCCAGCGCCTCATCGTTCTCCTCAAGGCAGGCGCGCACCAGCCGCAGGATCAGCTCGCTTTCGAAGGGCTTCTCGATGAAGTCGGCGGCGCCCGCCTTCATCGCCTGCACCGCGACCGTCACGTCGGCGTGGCCGGTGATCACGATCACCGGCAGCATGCAGCCCATGGCCTTCAGGGTCTTCAGGAGCCGGACGCCGTCCATGCCCGGCATGCGCACGTCGCTGATCACGCAGCCGCGGGCGTTTGGGTCCAGGGAGGCGAGGAAAGCTTCGGCGGAGGAGAACGCCCTTGGGTTGAGCGACTCCGAGCGCAGCA
>Ga0308176_10003150_pt1 | contig 10515 bp, 6 predicted proteins | sample PhyCR2_3_FD_203890 | JGI IMG/M metagenome (GOLD analysis project Ga0308176, IMG submission 203890) | Soil microbial communities from UC Gill Tract Community Farm, Albany, California, United States - DLSLS.C.R2 | ecosystem: Environmental > Terrestrial > Soil > Agricultural land | place: USA... | reverse complement strand
GGTCGAACGGGGCGAGATCGACCCCGGTGCGCTGGACCTGCGCCGCTCGCCCGGTGGCGACGACGTCGCGGACATGCCCGTGCCCAAGGTCACGATGGCCGGCATCCTCGCGATCGCCGACGCGACCACCGACGTCGCCGGCCTGTGGGCGCAGCGGCGGCAGCTGCAGGAGCGGCGCAAGCGCAGCGACCTGGAGCTGGCCCACCTGTTCCGGCAGGCGATCGAGCCGGCCTTCCCGCTGCCCCGCTATCTCGAGGCGCACGGTGCGCTGGTCGAGGCGTTCGGCATCGCGGACCTGTTCGCCACGCGCCGCCGCATCGTCGTCATCACCGGTGATCCGCTGGCGGCCAAGATGGCCGGTCCGGCGATGCGCGCGTGGGCCATCGCCGAGCACCTGTCCGAGGAGCACGACGTCCGGCTGGTCTCGACCAGCTCGGCGGCGATCACCGCACCCCGGTTCGAGGTCTCCGCGGTCGCCGTGCCCAACGACCTGAAGCCCCACGAGGCGTGGGCGGACATCATCGTCTTCCAGGGCTTCGCGATGTCCTCGGCGCCGTGGCTGGCCCGGTCGAAGAAGATCATCGTCTGCGACGTCTACGACCCGATGCACCTCGAGCAGCTCGAGCAGACGCGAGGGCAGGAGGGCAGCAGCCGGGCCCGCGACGTCGCGAACACCACCGCCGTGCTGAACCAGCAGCTGGCCCGGGGCGACTTCTTCCTGTGCGCCAGCGAGAAGCAGCGGCACTTCTGGCTCGGCCAGATGGCCGCCCTCGGCCGGCTCAACCCCGCGACCTACGACGCGGACTCCTCGTTGAGCTCGCTGCTCGCCGTCGTGCCGTTCGGGCTGTCGGCCGAGGCGCCGCGGCGGACGCGGCCGGCGATCCGGGGCGTCGTGCCCGGGATCAGCGAGACCGACAAGGTCGTCCTCTGGGCCGGTGGCGTCTACAACTGGTTCGACCCGCTGACGCTCGTGCGCGCGGTCGACCAGCTGCGCTCCCGCCGACCGGACGTCCGGCTGTTCTTCATGGGGATGCGCAACCCCAACCCGCACGTGCCCGAGATGCAGATGGCCACGGCCACCCGTTCGCTGTCCGACGCCCTGGGGCTGACGGACAAGCACGTCTTCTTCAACGACGAGTGGGTGGACATCGACGACAGGCAGAACTACCTGCTCGACGCCGACGTGGGTGTGAGCACCCACTTCCAGCACGTCGAGACCACCTTCGCCTTCCGCACCCGGATCCTGGACTACCTCTGGGCCCGGCTGCCGATCGTGGCCACGCGGGGGGACACCTTCGGGGACCTCGTCGAGGCAGAGGGCCTCGGGGTCAGCGTCCCCGAGGAGGACGTCGACGCGCTGGCCGACGCCCTGGAGCGGACGCTCTACGACGACGAGTTCGCCGGGAAGTGCCGCGAGGCGGTGGATCGGGTGCGCGCCTCGTACTCCTGGGACACGGTGCTGCAGCCGCTGCTCGACTTCTGCCGCGAACCCCGCCGCGCCCCGGACCTGCTCGTCGCGAGCGGCACCGCCGCTCGTGGTGGCGGCCTGCAGGTCCCCGGCCGGCTGATCGACACCGGCTACCGCCCGTCCCTCCGGGGGGACGCCGGCCTGGTGCGCGAGTACCTCCGCCAGGGCGGTCCGGCGGAGCTGGTCCGGCGCGTCGTCGGGCGGTTGCGGCGGCGGGCAGGGGAGCGGCTGCGCGGTCGCTGAGGCTCGCCGCCCGGGTCATCAGTCGGCGACCAGCAGCGCCGCGGTGTCGTGGGCGGGCACGACCGCCCGGCGCGCGATGTCGCGGCGGCGGCGCAGCATGCGGGGGAGCAGCCGCACGTAGGAACCGAACGCCCGCAGCCGCGTGCCGGTGAACGCCGCACGGGGTCCCTGGCGGACGGTCAGCGACGCCAGGGTCAGCGGGTAGCGCAGCACGGCGGCCAGGGCCAACCGGGCGGGGGCGTTCTTGGTGAGCATCAGCAGCCGGTTGCGGTCGTCGTGGAAACGGAACAACGCCGACCGGAGGTCGCTGCTCGCCGCGTGCGCGTGGCGGACCACCGCCGACGGTTCGTAGCGGACGGTCCAGCCGCCCGCCCGCAGCCGCCAGGAGAGGTCGCTGTCCTCGTAGTACAGGAAGAAGTCCTCGTCGAAGTCGCCGACCTCGCGCAGGGCCGCGGTGCGCAGCAGCACCGCCGCGCCGCAGAAGCCGAAGACCTCCGCGGCCGGCTCGGGTGCGGAGTCCACCCGGAGCCAGTCGCGGTCGCGGCCGTAGCCGGACCGGGTCACCTCGTTGCCGGTGGAGTTGCGGACGTCCACGGTCCCCGAGGCGTCCGGACGGTAGACCGCGGAGGGCGTCACGAGATCGCCGCGTGCCGGATCGGCGGCCACGCCCCGTGGCAGCTGCCGGAAGCGCGGCTGGAGCAGCACCTTGGCGGTCACGGCCGCCACCCGCTCGGCCCCGGGGGCCTCGATCGCGCGCAGCAGCGCGGAGAGGAAACCCGGCTCGGGAACGGCGTCGTTGTTCAGCAGGACGGCGTACGGGGACCGGACCTCGGCCAGCGCCAGGTGGTTGCCCCCGGCGAAGCCGCGGTTGACCGCGGAGTGCAGCACACGGACTCCGGGATGCGCCCGCGCGAGGTGCTCGGCCGTGCCGTCGGTCGAGGCGTTGTCGACGACGAGCACCTGCCACAGCCCGGGGTCGAGGTCCTGACCGTCGAGCCCACCCAGGCAGGCGTCCAGCAGGTGCACTCCGTTCCAGGTCACGACGACGACGGTGATCACCGGCCGCGTCGGGCCGGTCATCGGGTCGCCGCCCGGTAGGCCCGCACGGTGGCCTCGGCGCACGCCTTCCACGTGTGGCCGGCCGCCCAGGCCTTCGCCTCGGCGCGCTGGGCCGGATCCGGCGGCGCGACCGAGGCGAGCGCCTCCGCCCAGCCGTCGACGTCGGTCGGCGCGACCAGCCGGGCGTGCCCGCCGGCGACCTCCTGGTGGGCGGGGATGTCGCTGGCCACGACCGCCGTCCCGGCCGCCATCGCCTCCAGCACGGGCAGTCCGAAGCCCTCGTAGTGCGACGGGAGGAGGGCCGCGCGGGCCCTCGCGACCAGGCCGCGCAGGCCGGCGCCGTCCAGCCAGCCGACGACGTGCACGCCCTCGGCCGCGTCCACGTCGGGTCCCCAGCCCGCCGGGCCCACGAGCACGAGGTCGGGAACGGAGCCCGCGGAACGCGCCCGCCGATGCGCCTCCAGCAGGGTGGCCAGGTTCTTGCGCGGTTCCCGAGCGCCGGTGAAGAGCACGAACTCCGACGGCAACCCGTGTCGGGTGAGGAACCCCTCGTCCACCGGGCAAGCCGTCGACCAGGCGGGATCGACCCCGAGCGGGGTCACGACCAACCGGTCGTCCGGGACCGAGTACTCGGCGGCCACCTCGTCGGCGACGGCCCGGGTGGGGGTGACGACGACCGCGCCCCGGCGCAGCGCGCGCGGGACGAGCCGCTGGTACCGGAGAACCGCCGGCGTCACCCACTGCGGGAAACGGAGGTAGGTCAGGTCGTGCACGGTGACCACCGAGCCCGCCCGCCAGGTCGGTGGCGCGACGAAGTTGGTCGCGTGGAACACGTCGACCGCGCCGGAGAGGGCCTCCACCGGTGGCAGCGGCGTCCGCGACCACGACGCCTGCAGGAGCCGAGCGGGGACGGGCAGGTGCCGCCAGTCCACCCCGGCGGGCAGGTCCGCCGGCCGCTCGCCGCCCCGCAGCGTGAAGGGCACGCCGCGGACCGGGATCTCGAGTTCGCGCAGCCCGCCGAGGAGCCCGCGGACGTAGGTGCCGACCCCCGTGGTGCGGCCGATGAGCGGCGTCCCGTCCAGCGCGATCCTCATCGCGCCTATTAGACATGCCGCGCATCACCGGCGTGCCGGCTGCGCACCGTGTGGCGGGAGGGGCGCGCTGCGGGCCGGTGCCGGCCGGGCTCCCGCATACTCTGCGTGTCGGGGCGGCGTCGAGGTGCACCACCCGCACCATCAGGGAACGCCCCGGCAGCCGACGCACACGGGCGGTCGCCGCCTGGTGCCCACCCCGACGACCCCGCGCAGCAGGCGATGTCGACCATCGCCGCCCCTTCCCGGCCCAGCCGGTCACGTAACGGGAGCCCTTCGAAGTGAATCGCCGATCCGCTCGTCCAGCAGTCCGGGTGCTGAGCTACGCGCTCGTCCCGCTGCTCGCCTTCGCCGCCCTGGCGATGTGGGCCCTGTCGTCGCCGGTGGGTTCGAGCCCCGACGAGGACTACCACCTCGCCAGCGTCTGGTGCGGTGGGGGTCTGGAGGACGGGACCTGCGAGGAGGGGGCGCAGGCCGACGAGCGAGAGGTCCCGGCCTCCGTCGCGCAGGCCGCCGGATGCTTCGCCTTCCACCCGGAGACCAGCGCGCACTGCCAGGCGGGGCTGCTGTACGAGGACGCGCCCCGCCTGGTCAACACCGACCGCGGGAACTTCACCGGCGGCTACCCGCCGGTCTTCTACGCCACCATGAGCCTGTTCGTCGGGGACGACGTCTCGCGATCGGTCCTGGCGATGCGGCTGGTCAACGCCGCCCTCTTCGTCGGCCTGCTGACGGCGGTGTTCTGGCTGCTGCCCCGGTCCCGCCGCACGATGCTCACCTTCGGGACGACCGTCGCGCTCGTGCCCCTCGGGGTCTTCATCGTGCCCTCCGTGAACCCCAGCAGCTGGGCGGTGACGTCCTGTGCCGTGGTGTTCCCGGCCCTGGTGGGGTACTTCGAGTCCAGCGGGCGACGCCGGCTCGCCCTCGGCGCTCTCGCCGCCCTCGCCACCCTGATGGGCGCCGGTGCCCGGGCGGACGCGGCCGTCTACATCGCCTTCGCCGCGGTGCTGGCGGTCGTGGTGAGCGCCCCGTGGCGCCGGGACCTGTGGAAGCTGTTGATCCTCCCGGCGGTGCTGTGCCTCGGCTGCGCCGTCAGCTACCTGACCTCCGGGCAGAGCGAGGCGGCGTCGCAGGGCCTGGCCGGGAGCGTGGACCAGCACGCCGGTCTGCTCGCCGAGATCGGCTACAACGTGCTGAACGTGCCCACCCTCTGGGCCGGAGCGCTCGGTTCCTGGGGCCTCGGATGGCTGGACACGACCATGCCGTCCATCGTGTGGGTGGCCAACCTCGCCACCTTCGGCGCGGTGCTCTACGTGGGCATGCGGCAGGCATCCCGCCGGAAGGTCGTCGCCTTCGTCCTCACGCTCGCCGCCGTGTGGGCCATCCCCACCGTGGTCCTGGTGCAGTCGAACACGGTCGTCGGGCAGCAGGTGCAGCCCCGCTACCTGCTGCCGCTGCTGATCCTGCTCGCCCAGGTCGCCCTGTTCCGGGTCGGCCCCGAGCGGCAGCAGTTCACGCGTTCGCAGCTGGTCACCGCCGGCGCCGTGCTGGCGGTGACCAACGCGGTCGCCCTGCACTTCGAGCTGCGCCGGTACGTCACGGGTGACGACGTCTTCGGCCCGAACCTCGACCGGGGCCGGGAGTGGTGGTGGGCGCTGCCCGTCACCCCCATGGGCGTGTGGCTGATCGGCGCCGTGGCCTTCGCGGCAGCGGCGATCCTCTGCGCCAGGGCCGTGACGGCGCCGGTCGCCGACGGCGGTCCGATCGACGCCCCTGAGGACGGCGGCGGCCGGTGGCAGGACGACGAGGCGGTCGACGACGACGACCTCGGCGGGGGGGTGCCGGACTCCGAGGGGCACGCTCCCGTCCGGCGCTCGGTGCCCGCCCTCGCATGACCCGGCCCGGCCGGGAACGACCCCTGCGGGTCGGCCTGGTGGTGGAGCAGGCGCTGGGCCCCGTGCCGGGCGGCACCGGCCGGTACGCGGTGGAGATCGCGCGGGCGCTGGCCGCCCGACCGGACGTGCAGGTCACCGGGTGGACCGCCTGGCACCGGGACACCGCGGCGGCCACGGTGCCCGGCGTCGGCGGCCCGCGCCGACTGCCGCTGCCCCGGCGGGCGCTCATCGCGGCCTGGGAACGAGGGACCGGGCCGGCCCCGGCGCGGGACGCCGACGTGATCCACGCCCCGACGTTGCTGCTGCCGCCGCGGCGGAACCGCCCGCTGGTGGTGACCATCCACGACGCCGTCCCCTGGACCCATCCCGAGACGTTGACCGCGCGGGGTGCCCGGTGGCACCGGGCGATGGCCGCGCGCGCCGCACGGACGGCGGACGCGGTCGTCGTCCCCACGCGGGCCGTGGAGTCGGCGCTGCGGGAACACCTGGAGCTGCGGCGGGTCGAGGTCGTGGGGGAGGGCGTGACCTCCGCCGTGACCGTGGTTCCCGAGGACGCCGCCGAGCGCGCCCGCCGGCTCGACCTGCCGTCGGCCGGCTACCTGGTGAGCCTGGCGACGCTGGAACCGCGCAAGGGCCTCGACGTCCTGCTGGGCGCCCTCGCGGACCCGGTGGCGCCGGAGCTGCCGCTGCTGGTGGTCGGGCAGGGCGGGTGGGGCGGCGTGGATCCGCTGCGCACCGCCGCCGAGCTCGGCCTCCCGCCCGGGCGGGTGCGCCTGCTGGGCCGGCTCCCCGACGAGGACCTCGCGGTGGTCCTGGCGGGGGCGACGGCGCTGGTCGTCCCCAGCCGCTCCGAGGGCTTCGGTCTCCCTGTGCTCGAGGGCATGGCCGCCGGCGTGCCGGTGGTCACCTCCGACGCTCCGGCCCTGCTCGAGGTCGGCGGCGACGCCGTCCTCGGCACCCCGGTCGGCGATCCGGTCGCGCTGGCCGCCGTCCTGGCCCGGGTCGGCGACGATCCGGCGCTGCGGGCCGAGCTGGTGGCGAGAGGGCGGCGCCGCGCCGCCTCGTTCACGTGGGATGCCGCAGCGGCGCGGTTGGCCGAGTTGTACCTGGGGCTGGTGGGCTGATCCGGTTGCCCGTCCCCCGGCTCCGGAGCCGCACCCGTGGTAGACCGGGGCGACTGCCGCCCGCCGGCACCTCTCCGTTCCCGACCCGTGGAGCTCGTTCATGACCACGCTCGCGCAGAGCGCCGTCGACCAGGGGTCCACGGAGACCCGGAGCCGTTCCCGCGGCGCGCAGGTCACCGCGCTGGTCGACCTGGTGGCGCTCGTGGTCCTGACCGCGTTCGCCTCGTGGACCGTCCTGTACCTGCTGGCTCTGGCCGGCATCGTCTCGTCGGCGGTCGCCTTCTGGGGATGGGTGGTGCTCGTCCCGGTCGCGGTCGTGCTGGTCGTGCGACGACTGCGGGGCGTGCTGGACGCCGTCGCGCCGTCGGCCCCGTGGATCCCGCTCGGGATCGGGGTGCTGGCCGCGGTGGCCGCCCTGGTCGTCGTCCGCCCCGACCTGGACGACGCGTCCTACGTCGTGCGCAGCGCCTGGATCGCCGCGCACGGCGACGTGCGGGTCGGTGACGTCATCTTCTCGGGTGGACGGTGGCCGGGCATGGCCAACCAGACCCCCTACCTCCCGTCGGTGGAGGCGCTGCTCGGCTGGCTGTCGCGCGTCACCGGCCTCAGCGCCGGCACCGTGGTCTACGTCGTCCTGCCCCCGATCGCGGCGTTCCTCGGCGTGTGGGCGCTCAACCTCCTCTTCCGGGCCTGGGGGACCCGCCGCCCGGCGGCGTGCCTGGCCCTGGCGGCCCTCTTCCTCGTCATGGGCGGGGCCGACCACGCGTCCTGGGGCAACCTGAACGTGGCGCGGATCTGGCAGGGGAAGGTGCTCTTCCTCTCCCTGGTCGTCCCGCTGGTGTTCGCCCTCGCGGCGGCGTTCTGGTCGGCGGAGAGCCGCAGGGTGCGCCGGGCCGCGCTGGTCCTGGTCGCCGTGGCGGGGATCGCCGGCGTCGGCCTGTCCCCGGCGGCCACCTTCGTCGCACCGGGCGTGATGGCGGTGTGCCTGGTCCCGGGCCTGGTCCGACGGCGGTGGGCGGACGCGCTGCGGCTGTTCGCCGCGGGTGCCGGGCCGGCCCTGGTCGCCGGAAGCGTGGTCCTGGCCGCCGGTCCGGCGCGCGAGGGTCCCGTCCCCGGGCCGGCGACGGAGAACCCCTGGTTCAAGGTGCTCGGAACCGGCGTCCCCGCCGTCGTGGTCGCCGTCGCCGCGGTCGTGTCCGTGCTGGCCTGCCTCGCCCCCCGGCGCTGGGCCGCCGGCTCGCCGGTGGCGGCGTGGACCTGCCTGGCCGCGGTGGTCGCCGGCAGCGCGATCTGGATCCCGCAGGTCTACGAACTGGCTGCCCGCGTCATGGGCACCGACGCGATCGCCTGGCGGCTGACCTGGCTGGTCCCGGTCCCCGCGCTGGTGGGCCTGCTGGCCGGGCTGCCGCGGTGGTCCCGAGTGCCGGTCGGCCCGATCGCGGGCGTGCTCGCTGCCCTGGCCCTGGTCTGGGGCGGGCTGCCGATCTGGAGCGCGGACAACGGTGCGCACCTGGCCCGGCCGCCGGCCTGGAAGATCGCCTCGGCCGACCTGGCCGCCGCGCGGTGGGCGGCCGCCCAGGACAGCGGGGGACGGGTCCTCGCGCCGACCGCGGTCAGCGCGGCGCTCGGGGTCGTCGACCCGGACGTCCGCCCGGTCGGGTCGCGGCTGGACTACATGGCGCACTACCTGGACCAGCCTGGGGCCCGGATGCCCGAGCGGGCGGCGCTGCAGCGTCTGGCCGACGGCGGGGCCGACCCGGCGGACCTGGCTGCGGCACCCCGGGCGCTGGCCGACCTGGACGTCGCCGTCACCTGCGGCCCACCGGACGGCGTTCTCGCCCGCCAGGTCCTGCTCCCGGCCGGTTACGAGAAGCAGTTCAGCGAGGGCCCGATCTCCTGTTACACGAGAACGCGCTGACCGCTACCGGCCGGCGGCGTGGTCCTCCAGCAGCCGCATGAGGTAGTCGCCGTACCCGCTCTTCTGCAGCGGTCGGGCGAGCTGCTCGAGCCGCTCGTCGTCGATGAAGCCGCGCCGCCAGGCGATCTCCTCGATGCAGCCGATCTTCCAGCCCTGGCGCTCCTCGACGACCCGGACGAATTCGGCGGCTTGCATCATCGAGACGTGGGTCCCGGTGTCCAGCCACGCCGTCCCCCGGGGCAGGACGCTCACGGTGAGCTTGCCCCGGCGCAGGTACTCGTCGTTGACCGCGGTGATCTCCAGCTCGCCGCGGGCGCTGGGCCGGATCGCCCGGGCGATGTCGACGACGTCCCGGTCGTAGAAGTAGAGGCCGGGGACGGCGTACGAGCTCTTCGGCGACACCGGCTTCTCCTCGATGGAGGTGACCCGGCCGTCGACGTCGAACTCGACGACGCCGTAGTCCTCGGGATTGGCCACGTGGTAGGCGAACACGCGGCCGCCATCGGGGGTGGTGTTGGCGCGCAGGCTCTCGCCGAGCCCCGTCCCGTAGAAGATGTTGTCCCCCAGGACCAGCGCGACCGGCTGGTCACCGATGAAGTCGGCGCCGATGAGAAAGGCCTGGGCGAGGCCCTCCGGGCGGGGCTGGACGGCGTAGCTGATCTCGATGCCGATGTCGGACCCGTCGCCGAGCAGACGCTGGAAGCCCGACTGGTCCTCGGGAGTCGTGATGACCAGGACTTCGCGGATGCCGGCATTCATCAGCAGAGAGAGCGGGTAGTAGATCATCGGCTTGTCGTAGATCGGCATCAACTGCTTGCTGATCGCCTTGGTGATCGGGTAGAGCCGGGTCCCGCTTCCGCCCGCCAGAATGATGCCTCGCACCGCGTCAGACTAACGTCTCCACGAATGGGCCCCGCTTTTTGGCGGATGTTGCAGAAGAACACGCCCATCAGAGTGTTACGGATCCGTCACAACTCTCCGTATGGTGGAGGTGCCTCTGAGTGAAGGGTAGTGCCATGAACTCCACCGTCGGCCCACGGGTCCTCATCGACGCGACGGCGGTTCCGGAGAACCGTGGCGGGGTCGGTCGCTACGTCGACCAGCTCGTCCCCGCCCTCGACGAGGCGGGTGCGGACCTGGTCGTCGCCTGCCAACCGCGCGACGTCGAGCACTACGGCAAGCTCGCCCCGTGCGGCGACGTGGTCGCCGCACCCGGCGCGGTCGTCCGTCGGGCCACCCGGATGCTGTGGGAGCAGCGCGGCCTGCCTGCGCTCGCCGAGCGGGTCGGGGCCGACGTCATCCACTCGCCGCACTACACGATGCCGCTGCGCAGCAAGGTCCCGGTCGTCACCACCCTGCACGACGCCACCTTCTTCACCCACCCCGACGTGCACCTCCCGGTGAAGCGGGCGTTCTTCCGGTCCTGGACGAAGGCCTCGCTGCGGCGGGCCGCCCGCTGCGTCGTGCCGTCGTACGCCACGCTCGACGAGCTCGCGCGGGTCACCCGGGGCGTGCACGGCCAGGTGGACGTCGCCCACCACGGGGTCGACCCGGCGCGCTTCCACGTCCCGGACCCCTCGCAGATCCGGGCGTTGCGCGCCCACCTGGGCCTGCGCTCCCCGCGGTACGTGGCCTTCCTGGGCACCATCGAGCCGCGCAAGAACGTGCCGTTCCTCATCGAGGGCTGGCGTCGCGCGGTCGCCGACATGCCGGAGCC
>Ga0308176_10003149_pt1 | contig 10518 bp, 13 predicted proteins | sample PhyCR2_3_FD_203890 | JGI IMG/M metagenome (GOLD analysis project Ga0308176, IMG submission 203890) | Soil microbial communities from UC Gill Tract Community Farm, Albany, California, United States - DLSLS.C.R2 | ecosystem: Environmental > Terrestrial > Soil > Agricultural land | place: USA... | reverse complement strand
CGCCGCCGCCCAGCAGGAGACCCGCCGCTACGCCAAGCGCCAGGCCACCTGGATGCGCGGCCAGATGGCCGGCTGGCCGCGCATCGACGCCGTCGATCCCGACGAACAGTGGAGGCAGTTTCTTGCCCTCAACCCCGGCTTGACGCCTTGAAGGCAGCATGCGACACGCCTGATCCACTCACTTCGAGGCAATCTCGTGCGCACGCTTATTGTACTTCGACAGCGACCGGCAGCGGACTGAGCTTAGAGGCTCCGCCCGTCATCGGTCGCTTGCACCAGGCCCCCCGAGGGCCTTTTTTCATGCCCTAACCCGAGCCCGAAAATGACCGCCCACCAGACGATCGCAGCCGACCAGACGACCCTCTCGGGCGCGGAGATGGTCGTGCGCGCGCTCGTGGACCAGGGTGTGGAGGTCATCTTCGGCTATCCGGGCGGGGCGGTGCTGCCGATCTACGACGCGCTGTTCGGCGAGAACCGGCTGAAGCACGTGCTGGTCCGCCACGAGCAGGGCGCGACCCACGCCGCCGAAGGCTACGCGCGCTCCACCGGCAAGTGCGGCGTCGTGCTGGTGACCTCCGGCCCGGGGGCCACCAACGCGGTGACCGGCATTGTCGACGCGCTGATGGACTCCATTCCGCTGGTGGTGATCACCGGCCAGGTCGCCACCCACCTGATCGGCACCGACGCCTTCCAGGAGTGCGACACGATCGGGATCACCCGGCCCTGCACCAAGCACAACTACCTGGTGAAGGACGTCGCCGACCTCCCGCGGATCATGCACGAGGCTTTCCACATCGCCATGTCCGGCCGCCCCGGCCCGGTGGTGATCGACATCCCGAAGGACGTGCAGTTCGCCAAGGGCCGGTACCAGGGCCCCGAAGAGGTGAAGTTCGTCCACAACTACCGGCCCAAGACCAAAGGCGACCCGGCCCGCATCGCCGAGGCCGCGGCACTGATCGCGCGAGCCCGCAAGCCGATCCTCTACACCGGTGGCGGCGTGATCAACTCCGGGCCCGAGGCGGCCAGGCTGCTGCGAGAGCTGGCGGCGCTGACCGGCGCGCCGGTGACCTCGACGCTGATGGGCCTGGGCGCTTTCCCGGCGTCGGACCCGGCCTGGCTGGGCATGGTCGGCATGCACGGCAGCTTCGAGGCCAACAACGCCATGCACGACTGCGACGTCATGGTGGCGGTCGGCGCCCGCTTCGACGACCGCGTGACCGGCCGCCTGGACGCCTTTGCACCGACCTCGCGCAAGATCCACATCGACATCGACGCCTCGTCCATCGGCAAGAACGTCCGCGCCGACGTGGGCGTGGTCGGCGACGCCGGCAGCGTGCTGGCCGACCTGATCGCGGTCTGGAAGGCCAAGGGCTACACGGCGGACAAAGCGGCCTTGAGCGACTGGTGGTCCCAGATCGATACCTGGCGCGCCCGCGACAGCTTCCGCTACCGGCCCGACGCCAAGCTGATCAAGCCGCAGCAGGCGATCCAGCGGCTCTACGAGCTGACCCGCGACAGGGACGTCTACGTCACCACCGAGGTGGGCCAGCACCAGATGTGGGCGGCCCAGTTCTACCACTTCGACCAACCGAACCGCTGGATGACCTCCGGCGGGCTCGGCACCATGGGCTACGGCCTGCCGGCCGCGGTCGGCGTGCAGATGGCGCACCCCGGAAGCCTGGTGATCGACATCGCCGGCGATGCGTCGGTGCTGATGACCATGCAGGAGATGTCGACGGCGGTTCAGCACGACCTGCCGATCAAGGTCTTCATCCTCAACAACGAGTGGATGGGCATGGTGCGCCAGTGGCAGCAGCTGCTGCACGGCGAGCGCTATTCGCACAGCTATTCGGCCAGCCTGCCGGACTTCGTGAAGCTGGCCGAGGCCTATGGCGCCAAGGGCTTCCGCGCCGAGCATCCCGACGAGCTGGACGACGTCATCAGGAAGATGATCGAGACGCCCGGTCCGGTGATCGTCGACTGCCGGGTGACCAAGGAAGAGAACTGCTTCCCGATGATCCCGTCGGGCAAGGCGCACAACGAGATGATCATGGCCGAGGAGGCCCGCGACCTGGGTTCGATCATCGATGACGCGGGCAAGCGGCTGGTTTGAACGGCCGCAGCCTCCTGCTGCTCGCGGCGATCGTCGCAGGCGCGAGCTACATGGCGAGCTGGGGCCACGGCCTGCCGCCGGCGGTCGACATCGCGTGGAAGGGCGCGGGCGTGGCGTTCCTGGCGCTCTATGCGGCCAGCCGGGCGCGCAACCTCGACGGCTGGCTGTTGGCCGTGGTCATGGCGTTGGGCGCGGCCGGCGACGTGCTGCTGGAGACGCACGGCCTGACGGTCGGCGCGCTGGCGTTCCTGACCGGGCACCTGGTGGCGATCTGGCTCTACCTCAGGAACCGTCGGCCGAGCCTTGGCGGCGTCGACTGGCTCGTCGCCGGCCTACTCGTCCCGACAACAGTGGCGATCGCATTCGCCCTGCCGGCGGACCGGGCCGGTGCGCCGGGGATCGCGCTCTATGCGCTCGGCCTTTCCGCCATGGCCGCCGGCGCCTGGCTGAGCCGCTTCCGCCGCGACCGCGTGGCCGCGGGCGCGCTGATGTTCCTGGTCTCGGACCTGCTGATCTTCGCCCGCGCCGGGGCGCTGCACGGCCAGCCGTGGATCAACGACGCCGTGTGGATCCTCTACTTCGCCGGCCAGACGCTGGTCTGCACGGGCGTCGTGGAGGCCCTGGCGCGTCGCACAGGCGACGATCCGATTCGTCTTCAACCTGAGAGTCTGTAGGGGGGCCTGAGCGCCTATGCGCGCACGCCCGCATGGATTGGATCACCTGTGAAAGACCGCCGGCATCATCCCACGCGGGCCGTCCGGAGCCCGCATGAAATCGCGCCGTCGAAGCCCGGTCACCTCTTGAGCCGCAGCTGGCCCATGTAGTCGCGCTTGCCCAGCGGGACGCCCTTGCCGCGCAGGATATCGTAGGCAGTGGTGGCGTGGAAATGCAGGTTGGGCGTCGAAAACGAGAGCAGGAAGCCCTCGGCGGTGAACGGCAGCTTCCGCTCGCCGATCTGAAAGACCACGTCGCGGCCCTCCAGCGCGTTGACCTCGTCTGGCGAGAGCGCCGCAAGCTCGTCGCGGGCGTCGGCGACCAGCTTCTGCAGGCCCGCGTAGTCCAGGTCGCCGCCCATGCCGCCCGGCGGCCCGAACACGCCGTCCTTGGCGCCGCGAAGCCGTTCTGCGAGTGGTGCACCACCGAGACGATCTGGAAGCGGAACGGCAGCATGTCGTCGTAGATGCGCGTCTCGACGACGCTTTCCGGATCGACGCCGTTGGCCTCGCAGTGCGCGCGGCCCTTCTGCAGGTAGCCGTCCACCGCGTTCAGCACCTGCAGGAACGACGTGACCGCCGCGTCGTAGAGGGAAATAGCCATGGCGCTCCGCCCCATTGTCGTTGCCGTTGTCGTTATTGGCCAAGCTTGGCCGACGACCGCCGCGGAAGCCAACCGGAATCCTTGGCCTAAGCCACGTCTCGGCGACGGGCCGTCCGGCGCGCACCATCGGGAACTGTCAGCCCCGGATCGGCCTGCAGGACCGGCGCGTCATGGCCGGGGCGTGTCTCGGATTTCAAACTGAGACACGATCCAATTCCGGCCTTGGTCGCAGAAGGCAGGTGTGTACACCGCTGGCTGAGGAGCCAAGCGCCCGGAGCCGAATGAAGTAATCAAGATCGCTCATTTCGGCGGCACGCATTCCTGGGTCCCTGCCTTTGCGGGGACGAGTGCCCCGTAGAACAGGGTCAGCGCGCGCCCAACCGGACCATCACTTCGCGCGGGATGTCGTAGTCGCGCACGATCTGGGCGCGGTCGCGCAGGCCCATGACCTCGCGCTGGACCAGGAAGCACCAGGCCGCGTCGCAGGCCGCCTTCAGCACCTCTGCCCGGCCCTCGTCGCCCTCGTGCGCCCGGAGCGCCGCCAGCGCCGCCTCGGCCTTCCTGCCCATCCGCCCGAGCGACGCCGCCTGCTCCTGCAAGAGCTCGTAGCGCAACACCGCCTCGCCGGCGTCGATGCCCAGCCGGCGGGCGAAGCTTTGCGGGAGGCGCAGGGAGGACATAAGCGGAATGTCGGCGGCGCTCGCATCCGGCGCAAGCTCCACCGTTGACGAACGCTCCCGATGTTCTACAAATGTTCGCTCAACTGGGGGTCGGCTAATGTTTGGGAGGTTGCGCGCGGCTCTAGGTCGCCGCGATACGAGGAAGCGCGTGCAGCGCCATGGCTGGACGGCGATCTACGTAGGCGACTACGAGACGATACCGTCCTGGGCGTACACGATCGGATTTCACGCCTCGCTTGGTGCGCCCGAGGTCGTTGTGTTCGATGTCCCGATCGCGACAGCGAACGGCCTGTTCCATGAGATCTACAACGATCTGAAGTCCGGACAGCTCTCGCTTCGCGACAACGAGCCTTGGCGTCCAGGTGAGGTCGAACATCCTCTCGTCTGGCGAGAGGTGCATCCAACCCGGCTCTACGATGGGGATCCGGAGAATCCATGGCTTGGACTGGCGGAGGACTTCGCGACGATCCTCGCGCCAGAGCGCGGCCCCATCTCGGCCTTCCAGCTCGTGCTGACCGATCCGGACGGGCGCCTGCCATGGGAACCGGGGTACGACGAGAGCCTGCGGCCCCGTCAGCGGGAGCTGTACTTGCCTGTGGCAAGGGCCTGACGGCGATGGCCATGGGGCTAGCCGAAAGGCTGCACGTCTGGAGTGTCGAGCGCGCCGTCCGGCGGCGGGGCGAGGCGGTCACCCAGGCGGTACATGTCGTTGCCGGTGCTGACCGCATCGACGCGCGTCAGCGGTAAGCCGGACCACTGGTCAAACTGATCGGCCACGAGCGCCCTGGCGAGCGCGGCGTCTGTGCTGACCTCGTCTTCTCGATCCATCCCTGCTGCTCACTAGCTGGCAATATCGACCGAGAACACCGCCGAGCCTTTCGGCCCGGCGATGTCCTCAGCGCAAGGGCGCAGCTCCGATCAGTCGCCAAACACGTCGGCGAGGTCTTCGGCGACGCCAGGGAGCCGCCAGCCTCGCCCCACGTCGGCGTTGAGCGCGCGTTCGAGCTGCCAGCCGCTGCGGCCGACGTAGACGCCGATGAGCGCGAGCTCGTCGGTGATCTCGGCGCGGACGTCCTTGGCGAGGAGCGCGTTTCGCGGGCCCTTCGCCTCGTTCAGCCGCCATCCGAAGATCGCGTCGCGCTCGATCTCGATCACCGCGCCTTCGCCGCCGGTCCACTCATAGAAGACCGACCAGCCGCTGACCGCATGATGCACGCGCGCGCCCAGGCAGTTGTCGTACCGCCGGGCGGCCTCGCGCAGCGCGGCCTTGGTGGCCAGGGGCTTCAGCCGGCCCGTGCCCGGGAACGGCGGGACCGGCGGCTCGGGGTAGAGGTCCTCGCGGACCGCCTCGAGCAGCGCGGCTTCCGTCTCCAGGCCGGCCCAGCGGGTGGCGGCCGCCTGCGCCTCCGCCGCGCCGCCCCGGAAGGCGATCACGCCGTGGCACTCGGCCACCGCGCGCGCGCCGTCGTCGGTGAGGCTGGCGCTGAGCCGCCACGCGCGCCGCATCGGCGCGGGCAGGAGCGCGAGCCGCGCGACCGGCGCCTCGTCGATGGCCTCGGCGTGCCACAGAAGCTTGGCGGTCGCAGCGTCGGCCAGGAGGTCGACCAGCCGCAGGTAGGCCGGCGCCGTCCAGGCGGTCTCGCCCAGCTTGCCGAGCGCGCGTTCGAGGCCGGCCGGCGCCGGGGTCACGATGCGCCGCGCCGCCACCCGCAGCCGACCGCCCAGCGCCTCGCGCACGGCGTCGTCCGCCCGGCCGAGCGCCAGGCCCAGGCAGACGAGGTGCCGGCGCGCGGCCGGCGCGGTCAGGAACTGCGCGTGCGGCTCGGGCCACACCGTCGCGATCCGCGCGGCGAACCCGCCGGCGACCAGCTTCAGCAGGGACGAGGCCTCGGTCCGCGCGGGCGCCGCGGCCGTCCGGATCAGGGTCTTCAACATGGGAAAGCTCCCGGGGCTTGCGGCCACCGGAAGCGGCCGCGGTTAGCGTTGTTTGCGGTGGTCGCCCCGAGGATCGTCGAGGCGCACGCCGGCGACCGCCACGAGGCGGGTCAGATCGGTCATGAAGTCGCGCGTCGACATCCGTTCACTCCGGTTGGAGGGGCGGCGCATGTGCCACGGGCCGGCCGGGCGGGCAAGGCCGCACGGCCGGGGTGGTGGCGGAACACCGCGCCCTGTGGCCGCGCCGCAACTGCGCGGCCACACGCGCGTCACGCGCCGTAGAAGAACCGCTCCTCGGCGATCTTGCCGTCGCGCACGGTGTAGAGGCCGGTCTCGTCCATGGTGCGGCGCTCGCCGCCCTTGGGGGTCATGTCCATCTTGTAGCGGACCACGAACTGGTCGCCGTTGACGTAGGGCCCGTCGATCTCGACGCCGTGGACCTCGTTGTTGGCTTCCCACCACTCGGTCTTGCCGCGCACGGCGTCGATACCTTCCAGGCGGGCCATGTCGCCCTCGCCGGCCTCGACGCTCACCACGTCGGGGGCCCAGTACTTCTCGCCGGACTCGGCGAACTTGCCGGCCTTGCACATCGCCACCAGGTCGTCGGCGACGCTTTGGGTCGTGGTCATCGGTCATCTCCCTTTGAAGCGGAGCCGGGGGGTCTCCGCGGATGAGACGCGCGGGCGCGCGCAGGTTCGACAACCGTGGTTCTAGAGCAGGCTCGTGACAGCGTGCTGGCAGCAGCGTGACAGGGGGAGCGAAGGGCCTATAACGACGCCATGCCGAAGAAGTCCGCCGCCGAGCCGGCCCAGCCCGCTTCCGTCTACGATCTGAGCCACGACGAGGCGCCGCAGTCGCTCGCGACGTTCGCGGTGCTGGTGGACAACGAGCCGGGGGTGCTGCACCGCCTGGTCGGGCTGTTCGCCGCGCGCGGCTACAACATCGAAAGCCTCACCGTCGCCGAGACGGACCGCAAGGCGCATACCTCGCGGGTGACCATCGTCACGCGCGGCACGCCGCAGGTGCTGGCGCAGATCGAGGCGCAGCTGAACAAGATGGTCTCGACCCGCCACGTGCAGGACGTGACCCGCGACCCCAACGGCGTTGAGCGCGAGCTCGCGCTGGTGAAGGTGAAGGGCTCGGGCGCCGAGCGGGTCGAGGCGCTGCGCGTCGCCGACATCTTCCGCGCCAAGGTGATCGACACCACCCACGAGAGCTTCGTCTTCGAGCTGACCGGCGCGCCGGCCAAGATCGACAAGTTCGTGGACCTGATGCGCCCGCTGGGCCTGGTGGAGGTCTCGCGCACCGGCGTGCTGTCGATCTCCCGCGGCGTCGAGGTGTTCTAGGACGCGCGGGAACGCTGGGGTTGGCCCGGGCCTTTCCTGCCGTGCTCCGTGTCACGCTCATCGCAGCTCTGACCGTCGCCGTCGGCCTGCCGGCGCAGGCGCAGTTCCGTGCGCGCCGCGTCGTCCCGGCGGCCCCGGTGAAGCCGCCGCCGCCGGGCACGCCGTCGGCCGAGGCGGAGATCTGGCCCTTCCCGCCGCCCGACCCCAAGGACTGGTGGGAGGAGAAACGGCCCCTGCCCTCGGAGGCCGCCGACCCGCTGGGCGGGCGTCGCCTGGGCTACCGCGAGAAGCTGGTCCCGCTGGACAACGGCGTCGATCCCTCGACCTACCGCCTGTGGGGCCTGATGCCCCTGCAGTGGCAGCTCCTGCGCGGGAACGAGATGATCCTGGAGGCCTGGGTGCGGCCGCAGGCCAGCGCGCGCCAGAGCGTGGTCCGGGTGACGGTGCGCCGCGACGGCAAGGCGTTCGTGCAGGCCCGCGCGGGGCTGGCGTGCTGCGAGGCGGAGATCGCCCGGCGCATGGGCTTCGACGCGGAGTTGCCGCCGGGCGCGGCGGCGAAGTTCCTGGCGCTGAAGGCCAGTCCCATCTGGGACAGCCCCCGCGACGTGCAGGTGCGCCAGGGGGCGAACTATTCGGAGAGCGTGTGCGTGTCGGGCGCCTCATTCGACATCACGCTGGTCGTGCCCGGCCATTCGCGGTCGCTGCGCCGGGCCTGCGAGCCGGAGGCTGTGGGCCAGGTGGCCGACCCGCTGGAGCTCCTGATCCAGTCGGCGATCGGCCACGACGGGCGCTTCGACGCGATCTATGCGGGCGGGGGAAGCTTCGCGTCCGAGCGCGACGCCTACCGGGAGCTGATCGCTGGCGGCGGCTCGCTGAAGCCCGCCGCCAGGTCGCGCGCCCAGCCGCCGGGGGTGGCCCCGGCGCCGGACGAGCCGGAGCCTAGGCCGCCAGCGAGTGGGGGGCGGCCGCCTGCGCCGCCAGCGCCCGCTCGGCCAGGATCTTCGGGCGGACGATGAGGCGGATCGAGACGTACTGCGTCGCGAACAACGCGAGCTTCGAGGCCAGCGGGATGGTCGCCAGGTACGCCGGCCAGTACGCGGGCAGCGTCCAGGCCACCGCCGCGTTGGCGATCGCCGAGGCGAACATCAGGCCCGACCAGGCGTAACCCCAGCGGACCATCAGGTGGTCGGCGTGGCCGCTGGCGATCGGCGGCAGGTAGCGCAGCATCCAGCCGCGCTTCAACATGACCACGCCGACGGCGACGTAGATTATCGAGGGCTTGATCATCAGGAAGCGCGCGTCGTTGGTGACGAGCGCGACGGCGCCGAACACCAGCACCAGGCCGATCGAGGCCCACTGCAGCAGCGGGACCGGCCGCTTCATCGCCATCTGCACGAGGATCTGCAGGGCGGCGAAGCCGATGGCCCCGGCTGTGGCCACCGGCGTGCTGACGTGCAGCGCCACGAGGATCGCGAAGGCGATGGTGGGCAGGAAGTCCGAGGCCAGGGGGCGAATGGCGTAGAGCAGGCTGTTCATGGGTGGCGCTCCGGGAGGAAAATCCGATGCCCGAAGGCTAGGCGGGCGCCGGCCGGCGCCGTGAGTCCGCTGGCGAACGCACCGCGGCGATTGGCGGAAAACCGCCTGTCCGTCCGCGCTTCGCGAACGGTGATCGCCCTTCCCCTCCCCCTTGGGGAGGGTGGCGAGCGAAGCGAGACAGGTGGGGGAGTGAGGACCAGAACTCTGAGTCGCTTATCCTGCGACTCTGCGGCGGCTGGACAGTTCCCCACCCGCCCTCGGCTTCGCCTCGGCCACCCTCCCCAGGGGGAGGGAAAGGCGCGAAGCCTTCAATTCTTAACCCCAAACCCCTATATTGCGGAGCGTCGGGCTTGCCCGACTATGGAGATAAACGCGCGCGTAATAACCGGACTGGACCCGGGTGCGATTCCCGGCGGCTCCACCAATCTTCACCCGGGTTGTCGCCGGGGATGTGCGGGGCCGATCAGCATCGACAGACGTCTAAAGGCGTTGCTTTCTCTCGGCCTGACCCACCGTTTCGGGTCTTAAACTAACTGCGAACGATAACTTCGCTGGAGACGTCCGTCTGGCCGCGTAAGCGACCCGACCAGTCTCAAATTAAGTCCTAGGGGTTCAGATCCTTAGGCGGGGCCCGGAGGGAGCCTGCCAACAGAATCCCTCCACCGATTTCGAGAGGGGCGGGCCGCACGGCTCGCCCCTTTTCGCGTTTGGAAGGTGAGCGCCTTGCGCCGGGCCGCTCACACGCTACGTTCGGCGGCGCAGCAACGCGGGAGCGCTCGTTGGCCCAGGATCCGCCGGCCCAGGACCTAATGAAGTACGAGGCGATGGCCCAGGACGCTCTGCGCGGCGTCGTGAAGGCCGCCCTGAAGCGCGCCGCCGCGCCGGAGGGCCTGCCGGGGGCGCACCACTTCTACATCACCTTCAAGACCGACGCGGCCGGCGTCTCCGGCCCCGCCGACCTGCTGGGCAAGTACCCGGACGAGATGACCATCGTCCTGCAGCACCAGTACTGGGACCTGGCGCCGGGGGAGACCTTCTTCTCGGTGACGCTGCAGTTCGGCGGCCAGCCGAAGCGGCTCTCGATCCCCTACGCCGCGGTGACGCGGTTCTACGATCCCAGCGTGCAGTTCCTGCTGCAGTTCGAGGCGCCGGCCTCGGCCGAGCCCAAGGCGCCGCCGGAGGCCCAGCCGGTCGCGGACGCCGAGCCCGCCGCCGCGCAGGGCGAAGCCAAGATCGTCTCGCTCGACCAGTTCCGGAAGAAATAGCCGATGTCCGACGCGCCCGTCGCCGCCGACGCCCAAGCCGGCGATAAGCCGGAGCTGACGGACGAGGCCATCCTGGAGCGGTTCCTGCGGACGAAGAACCAGCCGACGGGCTCGCAGACGCTGGGCTTCAGGATGATCCGCGTGAGCCAGGCCGAGAAGCTGGTCGAGGTGGAGTTCGAGGCGCGCGCCGAGGTGCTGCTGAACCCGATGAAACAGGTCCAGGGCGGCTATCTCTGCGCCATGCTGGACGAATGCATGAGCGTGGCCTGCATGGTGGCCTCGGGCATGACCCACGTGGCGCCCACGGCCGAGATGAAGACCAGCTT
>Ga0308176_10003148_pt1 | contig 10519 bp, 10 predicted proteins | sample PhyCR2_3_FD_203890 | JGI IMG/M metagenome (GOLD analysis project Ga0308176, IMG submission 203890) | Soil microbial communities from UC Gill Tract Community Farm, Albany, California, United States - DLSLS.C.R2 | ecosystem: Environmental > Terrestrial > Soil > Agricultural land | place: USA... | reverse complement strand
CTCGTCGCGCTGCTCAAGGCGTCGTTGTGGCTGCTCATCATCGTGGTGTTCGCGCAGGCGCTTCTCTCGTGGGTCGCGCCGGACGGTCCGGCGGCCGGGCTCCTCAATGCGCTGACCTTTCCGTTCCTGCGGCCGGTCCGCCGCGTGCTGCCGCCGATCGGCGGCACGCTCGACCTCTCGCCGCTGGTGGTCATCGTGCTCGCGCAGCTCGTGCAGATCACGCTCGTGCCGTGGCTCGAGAGCAGCGTCACGCGCCTGTTCTTCTAGAGCCTTCCGGCGCGCTGATCCTCGCGCTGCACGTGCAGCCGGGCGCGGGGCGCAGCGAGGTGACGGGCTTGCATGGCGATGCCATCAAGCTTCGCCTGATGGCGCGGGCGGTCGACGGCCGCGCGAACGCGGCGCTGCGTGCATTCCTGGCCGATGCGTTCGGCGTGCCCGTGCGCAACGTGACGCTCGTGCGCGGCGCGGCGTCGCGCGACAAGGTCGTGCGCATCGAGGCGCCCGTGCGGCGTCCCGATCACGACTGGCTGGCGTGAAAGCGCGTCAGCTCGCCAGCCGGTTCGCCAGCCGCACGAAATCCGCCACCGCCAGCGTCTCGCCGCGCGCACCTGGCGCGATGCCTGCGCTTTCGAGGTCAGCCGCCGTCGCCAGCGCCGATACCGCATTGCGCAGCGTCTTGCGCCGCTGGCCGAACGCAGCGGCGACGATGCGCTCGAACAGCGCGAAATCGCGGATGACAGGCGTGGCATCGCCAAGCGGCGTGAGCCGCGCGACCGCGGATTCGACCTTGGGCGTGGGTCGAAACGCGCCGGCCGGCACGGTGAACAGCCGCGTGATGGCGAAGCGGACCTGCAGCATGACGGTGAGGCGACCGTAGTCTGCCGTCGCGGGCGCGGCCGTCATGCGCGCGACCACCTCGCGCTGGAGCATCACGTGCACGTCACGCAGCTGCGCGGCATGGTCGGCGAGGTGGAAGAGGATCGGCGAGCTGATGTTGTAAGGCAGGTTGCCGACCACGCGCAGCCCATTGCCGAGGGCGGCGAAGTCGAACGCCAGCGCATCGGCCACGTGCAGGTCGAGCGTGTCGGGTGCGAAGCGGTCGCGCAGCCCGCGCGCCAGGTCGCGATCGATCTCGATGGCGCTGATGCGGCCCGTGCGCGCGACGAGGTGCGCCGTGAGCGCGGCGAGGCCCGGGCCGATCTCGACCACGTTGTCGCCGGGTAGCGGATCGATCGCGGCGACGATGCGCTCGATGTAATGCGGATCGACCAGGAAGTTCTGGCCGAAGCGGCGGCGCGGAACGTGCGCCGGCGTGGCGTGCTCGCGCACTCAGGCGTGCGCAGACGTGCGGTGACGCGCGAGCGCGATGGCCAGGTCCAGTGCAGCCGCGAGGCTGCCCGGGTCGGCGGTGCGCGCGCGCTCGGCGTCTACCGCAAGATCGAGCGCGGTGCCGTGGTCGACGGACGTGCGCACGAACGGCAGGCCGAGCGTGACGTTGACGCCGTGGCCGAAGCTCGCCGCCTTCAGCACCGGCAAGCCCTGGTCGTGATACATCGCGAGGATCGCGTCGTATCCGCGCGCATGGCTCGGCACGAACACGGTGTCGGCCGGTAGGGGTCCTTCGGCTCCGACGCCGTGCGCGCGCGCGTCGGCGATGGCCGGCGCGATGACGTCGAGGTCTTCGCGGCCGAGGTAGCCCGACTCCCCGGCGTGCGGGTTGAGGCCGCACACGGCGATGCGCGGCGCACGCACGCCGAAGCGCGCGACGAGGTCATGGTGCACGATGGACAGCGTCTGCGCGACCGCGGCACGGGTGATCGCGGCGGGCACGTCGCGCAGCGGCAGATGCGTGGTGACGAGCGCCACGCGCAGCGCGTCGGGCCCCGGGTCGCTCACGAGCATCATGACGACGCGTGGCGTGCTCGTGCGCTCGGCGAAGAACTCGGTATGGCCGGTGAATGGGATGCCCGCATCGAGCATGACGCTCTTCTGCACCGGTGCCGTGACGAGCGCGTCGAACGTGGCGGCCGTGCACGCATCGCAGCCGCGCATGAGCGTCGTCAACACACTGTGCGCATTCGTGGCATCCGGATGACCCGGCGTGACCGGCGCAGCCAGCGGCTCGTGCAGGACGTCGACCACGCCGCCCGCGTGGCCGAACGAGGCGGGATCGTACGGCGCGTAGCGCGGCGCAAGGCCGATCCGCGCCGCGCGCGCGCTGAGCAGCTCCGCGTCGCCAATCACCACGAGCCGCGCAGCGAACGGCTGGGTCGCATGGCGCACGGCGATCATGGCGCAAAGCTCGGGCCCGATGCCGGCTGGCTCCCCTGCGGTGATCGCGATCGTGGGGCGCTCGGCGGCGCCATCGGTGAACACCAAGGCCTGGCCCTTACATGAGCTGCACGTTCACCGCGTCGGAGCCGAACACCTGCACGTCGAAGCCGCCGACGGCGCGCAGCGTGAAGCCGCCTTCGCCGTCGGCGTCGATGCGCGCCTGCGTGAAGCCGTCGAGCGAGTGCGTCGGCTTGCCGAACACCCAGAGCGACTCGAGCGGCCGCGCGGGATCCATCTCGCCCGTGTGCTGGACGGCGCGGCCGAGCGGGAGCGCGTAGCCTTCGCGGCCGAACACCGGGAACTGGTCGAGCTTGGCGGTGTAGCGCAGCACCTGCCGGCCCGCGTAGCGCGCGCGGCTGTTGAGGTCGTACCACGCGCCCGGCGGCAGCGCGATCTCCACCTCGCCGCCCGGCTGCACGATCGGCGCGACGAGCAGCGCTTCACCGCACATGAACTGCGTGTCGAACGCGCGCGTGAGCGCGTTGCCCGGAAACGCGAGCGGCATGGCGCGCATGACGGGCAGCCCGGTGCGGCTCGCCTGCTTGACGACCCGCTCGAGGTACGGAATGAGCCGGTAGCGCAACGCGAGCCACTTGCGCGCGACCGCTTCGGCCTCGGCGCCGAACGCCCACGGCTCGCGCTCGCCGATGCCGTGCATGCGCATGTGCGACGAGAACACGCTCGCCTGAAGCCACCGCACGAAAAGCTCTGCGGACGGCTGCGCCGAGCCGTAGAAGCCGCCGATGTCGGAGCTGTGATACGGATTGCCCGTCATGCCCCACGACAGGCCGCCACGCAGCGACGCGGCCAGTCCTTCCCAGTCGCTCTGCGGATCGCCGCCCCAGCCCATCGGATAGCGCTGGCTGCCCGACCATGCAGCGCGGCTCCAGACGATCGGCGGACCCGGATCCTTCTTGAAGCGCGCGGTCGCCTCGTACACGCATTTGTTGTAGAGCATCGGATAGACGTTGTGCAGCCGGCGTCCGCGATCGCCGTTGAAGGCCACGGCGTCGTCGGGCACGTGCTCGCCGAAATCGCTCTTGATGACGTCGACGCCGTCGGCGAACAGCGACTGGTGCGCGTCGCGCCACCATGCATACGCCGCGGGATTGGTGAAGTCGAGGATGCCGCTTTCGGGCAGCGGGGTCAGCACGCTGCCGAACGGGGTGGAGCCGGGTGTCGTGTCCCACGCGAACACGTACGGGTCGCCCGCCTGGCTGGTGAGGAGATAGCGGCGTGAGGCGAGCTCCTGGAACAGCGGTGAATGAATCGACACGTAGGGGTATTCCCACACGCATACGCGCAGCCGGTGCTCCTTGATGCGCGCAAGGGCTGCGCGCGGATCGGGATAACGCGCAGGATCCCACGTGAAGTCGAAGCGGGTCTCGACGCTCCATGCGGCGCGGCCGTCGAGCGTGAGCACGTCGCAAGGGACCTTGCGCTCGCGCAGCCGCGCGGCCACGTCCACCGCTTCCTCCGGCGTCTTGTAATACGCGCGGGAAATCCACAGGCCCAGGCTCCAGCGCGGCACTTCGGGCGCGCGCCCGGTGAGCTGGGTGTACAGGTCGAGCACCGCGGCCGGCGTCTCGGCCGCGAAGAAGAAGAGGTCGAGCGCCTCGTCCTCGACCAGAAACGCGTAGCTGCGATGCGACCAGTCCGGATAGCCGACGCCATGCGTCACCATGCCGGGCGTGTGCACGAACACGCCCCACGTGCCGCCGCCGACGCCCGGACTCCACGCGAAGGGCGTGTTCTTGTACGACAGGCCCGTATTGACGCCGAGCGCATCCTCGACCTGCGAGTGAATGAGCTGGCCGCGCTTGTCGAGCGGCCCGAATTTCTCGCCGAGCCCATAGACGGCTTCGCCGCTCGACAGCGCGAGCGCCGCGGTCCACAGGCCGCCCTGGCGGAGCCGGCCGAACGTCGGCAAGCGCGCGGTGCCACGGAAGTGCTCGTCCGTGATCGATTGCAGCACCAGCGCGCCTTTCCACAGCAGGCGCACGCGCAGCGGTATGCCGGTGACCTCGAGCGTCGCATCCCCTGCGGTGAACGACCACGCGCCGGAGGCGAGCTGCGTCGTCTGGCAGGGCTTGGCGCGCCCGGTGACGATGCCGTAGTCGGGTCGCGTGGTCGGTCCAAGGCGCAGGCGGAAGATGCCCGCACCGTAGCTGGACACTTCGAGGATGTCGCCGCTCGATGTGGCGAAGGACGCGCCCGACGCCGTGCTGCCGAGGCTGTGAGGCGCTTCAAGCCGAAGATACGCGGCAGGGTCGAGCTGCATGGATCCATCAGCCTTCGAACAGCGGCTCGGGCAAGCCGGGGATGTCCACCCGCATCGTGAAGATGCCGCCCGACAAGGGCAGCCGCGCAAGCTCTTCGGCGTCGCGCTGCTGGCGCGCCGAGGTTACGTAAACGGTGCGCAAGTCCGGACCACCGAACGCCGGCATGGTGGGACACAGCGCAGGCAGCGGGTGCATGCGGACGCGATCGCCGGCTGGCGACAATTGCGCAATCCGACCGCCGCGGTAGAAAGCGACCCAGTAGTGGCCCGCGCTGTCCACGGCTGCGCCGTCGGGACGCTCGTCCTCGCCGCTCCATTGCGCGAAGACGCGCGCGCGGCTGATGTTCCCCGTCGTGCCGTCGTAGTCGTAGGCACGCACCGTGCGCGCCGGCGTGTCGGCGTGATACAGCGTGCGGCCATCCGGGCTGAACGACAGGCCATTGCTGATCGTGATGCCGTCGGCCAGGCGGGTGAGCGAATAATCGGGATCGAGCCGATACAGCGCAGCGCTCGCGCCGTCGCGCGCCTCGTTCATCGTGCCGACCAGGAAGCGGCCGTGCCGGTCACACCGTCCGTCGTTGAACCGGTGGTGGTGCGGGTCGTACGGTGCGTCGGCCACCTTGCGCTCGAGGCGCCCATCCGCATCGGCGACATGGATGCCGTCGCGCAGCGCAAGCACGAAGCCGCCGCGCGCACGCAAGGCGACCGCACCGATCGACGACGGCATCGGCATCGCGTGGTCGTTGCCGGTCGAAGGGTCGAAGCGATGCAGCGCCGGGGCATTGATGTCGATCCAGTAGAGCGCCTGCTCGGCGGCCGACCACACCGGACATTCGCCGAGACTTGCCTTGGCGTCGAGCACGCAGGTGGGTGTTGCGGCAGGCGCGGTCGTCATGGGCCAAGGCCGGCACGGCAATGTCAGGCGAGCGCCGCGACGGTGAGGCGCATCGTACAAGAAAATCCGCCGCCGGGCGGCAGCACGCGCATGCCGGTGCCGGCTGCGCCGGCGGCAGCACGATTGAAGGCGTCGGTCTCGTGCGTGACCGGCTCGAGCGCGACGAAGTCCCGGCCAGCCGGCGCATAGACGACGAGCCGGCCGCACGCGCGATCGGCATCGAGCGACGCGCGCAAGCCCTCGCTTGGCTGTTCGAGCTGCGCAGGCCCGTTCCAGCCGTTGAACACGTTGTCGACGACCAGGTCCTGCACACCACGCGTCCGGTCGAAGCGCCATGGCGCGGGAATCGCTTCGCAGCTGACCGGCAGGCCCGTGGGATCATTCATCCATACCGACGCGGCCGCGCACTGCAGCCGCGTGTCTGCGCGCTTGGGGAAATAGGGATGCCAGCCGAGGCCGAACGGAAACGGCGCGGCGCCGGCGTTTTCGAGCGCGAGCGTGGCCTGGACGACGCACGCTCCGTCGTCGCGCGCGAACAACCGGAAAGCCTGGCGTGCCCGGAACGGCCATGGCCAGGCGAGCCGGTCCGCCTGCGCCTGCGCATCGTGTTCGAGCGCGAGCACCAGTGTGTCGTTCGTGTGCAGCGCGACGCGCCACGGGCGCTGCCAGCCCACGCCGTGAATGGCGTTCGGATGGTCACCGAAGTTGCGCGCAAGGGCGTACGTCTGGCCGCCGAAATGCAGCTGCGCGTCCCGGATCCGGTTGGAATAGGGAACCAGTGGAAAGCTTGCGCATGCGCGCACGTTGCGCTCGGACAGCGCCGCCTCCGGCGTGGGCCGCAGCACGTCGATGCCGCGCCAGCGCAGCGACACCACCGCGCCGCCGATCCCGGGCGCCACGCGCAGGCGGGCGTCGCCCGCCGCAACGTCCAGCGTCACCGACATCCGATCAATAGGCGCCCTGCGGCGCAGGCGGCTGCGGCGCGTGGCCGCGCACCTGTCCCACCCATTCCTGTGCGCGGCCGAGCATCATGCTCATGTCCGACCCGACTGCGACCCACGAGTAACCGTAGTCGAGGAAGCGGCGAACCATGTCCGGGTTGGGGCCGACGATGCCGCACGGCATGCCGCGCGCGCGGCATTCGCGCGCCGCGCGGGCGAGCTGTGCCTGCACGTCCGCGTGCGCGATGTCGCCGAGCCGGCCCATCGCCGCCGACAGGTCGCCGGGTCCGACGAAGAGCGAGTCGACGCCGTCGACCGCTGCGATCGCGGGCAGCGCGTCGAGCGCCGCGGGCGTCTCGAGCTGCACGATGACGCACACTTCCTCGCTCGCGCGCCCGAGGTAATCGGGCACGGTGGCGTAGCGGCTCGCACGGTGCATGGCGGCCACGCCGCGGATTCCCTTGGGTGGGTAGCGCGTGTACGACACGGCCCGGCGCGCTTCCTCGGCCGTCTGCACGAACGGAAACATCAGCGAGTGGGCGCCCGCGTCGAGCGCGCGCTTGACCATCACCATGTCGTTCCACGGCACGCGCGTGATGGCAGCGGCCGGCGTGCCGGCGATCGCGCGCAGGATGTCGATGGTCTGGGCGATGTCGAGCGGCACGTGCTCGGTGTCGACGACGAGGAAATCGAGACCCGCGCACCCGAGCGCCTCGGCGGCCGCCGGCGCGGCGCTCATGAGCCAGGTGCCGACCGGCGGCGGACCCGCGCGCAACGACTGCTTGAAACGGTTGACCGGCAAGTCCATCGTGGCGAAGGGCAGGTGGCGAGGCGGTCGATTCTACGCCTGCCTTTCGGTCACATCATCTATGTGATATAGATCATCTAAATGACCGCTGCAGCACGGCGGCCGCAAGGAGGACGCTTGGCTGGAACGGCGCACTATCCCGACCTGGCGACGCGCACCGTGTTCATCTCGGGCGGCGCTTCGGGCATCGGCGCAGCGTTCGTCCGGGCCTTCGCCGCACAAGGCGCCGCGGTGGCCTTCATCGACATCGCCGACGAGCCTGCGGACGCGCTTGCCGCGCCGCTCGGCCCGCGCGTGCGTTACTGGCACTGCGACGTGCGCGACATCGCCGCGCTGCGCGCGGTGCTCGCCGAAGCCGCGCGCGCGCTGGGTGCCATCACGGTACTGGTCAACAACGCCGCGCGCGACGACCGGCACGGCTTCGACCAGGTGACGCCCGATTACTGGGACGAGAACCTGGCGGTGAACCTGCGCCATCACTTTTTCGCCGCACAAGCCGTCGCGCCGGGCATGTCGGCGGCAGGCGGAGGCGCCATCATCAACATGGGCTCGGTGTCGTGGATGCGCGGGCGCCCGCACATGGTCGCCTACACGACGGCAAAGGCGGCCATCATGGGACTGACGCGCACGCTGGCGCGCTCGCTCGGCGCGGACAACATCCGCGTCAACTCCATCGTGCCGGGCGCCATCCTGACCGCGCGCCAGCAGGCGCTGTGGTCCACGCCCGAGAAGGAGCGCGAGTTCCTCGACCAGCAGTGCCTGAAATACCGCCTGTCCGAGGAGGACGTTGCGCGCACGGCGCTGTTCCTGGCGTCCGAGGAGGCGCGCGGCATCACGGGACATAGCCTCGTGGTGGACGCCGGCCTCGCCCAGACGTCGGTCGTTGCATGAGGCGCAACAGGCTGTACCGTTTGCCTTCCGGCCGCGCGGCATTACACTCGCGCGTCCTGCGAAGCTGACGCGCGCAGCCGCGCCCATGTCCGAGGTCACGCTCACCCGCATCGTCAAGGCCTACGGCGCGACCGAGGTCATCCACGGCATCGATCTCGCCATCCGGTCCGGCGAGTTCGTCGTCTTCGTCGGACCTTCGGGCTGCGGCAAGTCGACGCTGCTGCGCATGATCGCGGGACTGGAGGACATCACGGGCGGGGAGATCGCCATTGGCGGCAAGGTGGTCAACGACCTGCCACCGCGCGCGCGCGACATCGCCATGGTGTTCCAGGATTACGCGCTGTATCCGCACAAGACGGTGTTCGAGAACATGGCGTTCGGCCTGCGGCTGCGCAAGCGCCCCGATGCGGAGGTCAGGCAGCGGGTCGGCGACGCAGCGGCCATCCTGCAGATCGAGCATCTGCTTGCACGGCGGCCGCGCGAGCTCTCCGGCGGCCAGCGCCAGCGCGTGGCGATGGGCCGCGCCATCGTGCGGCAGCCCAAGGCGTTCCTGTTCGACGAGCCCTTGTCCAACCTCGATGCGCTGTTGCGCGCCGAGATGCGGGTCGAGATCAAGAAGCTGCACCAGCGCCTCGGTGAGACGATCGTGTACGTCACGCACGACCAGGTGGAGGCGATGACGCTGGCCGACCGCATCGTCGTGCTGCAGGCCGGCAACCTCATCCAGTACGACACGCCCGATGGCATCTACAACCGTCCGGCCGCGCGTTTCGTGGCGGGCTTCACCGGCTCGCCCCCGATGAACTTCCTGCCTTGTCGCGTGGGCGACGGCGGGCGCATGCTGCACCTGGATGGCGGCGTCGATCTCCCCGTGCCGCCCGCGCGCATCGCGGAGTGCGCGCGCCACACGGGGCGCGCACTCGTCTTCGGCATGCGTCCCGAGCATGTCGGCATCATGCGCGCGGAGCGCGCCAGCGCTGCCGTGCCGGCGCGCGTGCTGCTCGTCGAGCCTCTCGGCTCAGACACGCTGGCGCTGGTGAAGCTCGGCGCAGCGCAGGATGGCGGCGAGGTCACGGGACGCTTCGCGCCCGAGGCCGGCGTCGCCGTAGGCCAGGGACTTACCGTGGAGCTTGCGATGAACCGCTTTCATCTGTTCGAACCAGACACCGGCGTCGCGATCCGCGGCGCCGATTGGTGAGCCAGGAGGAGACCGTCATGAGAATTGCCCGCTTGTTCCTGTGCGCCGCACTCGCCGGCGCGCTCGCGTTGCCCGCCTACGCCCAGACGACCCTGCGCATCTTCACCGGCGGCCAGCAGCGGCCCGACGTGATGCGCAAGATCGCCGACGAGTACCAGAAGAAGAACCCCAACGTGTAGATCGAGGTGGAGGTCGGCGGCGCGACGTCGGACGCGCAGCAGCAATATCTGTCGACCGTGCTGTCGTCGAAGGATTCGGTGCTCGATGTCATCCTGATCGACGTGATTCGCCCGGCACAGTGGGCGGCGCAGGGCTGGGCCGAGCCGCTCGACAGCTATCTCGGTGCCGACAAGGCCAAGGTGGTCGGCCAGTACCTGAAGGCCTATGCCGATGCCGACCAGGTCGGCGGCAAGCTGATCGCCCTGCCGTACTTCGCGGACGCGCAGTTCCTGTACTACCGCAAGGACCTGCTCGAGAAGTACAAGCGTCCCGTTCCCAGGACGTGGGACGAGATGATGGAGACCGCCAAGGTCGTGATGGAAGGCGAGAAGAACCCGCAGCTGCAGGGGTTCTCCACGGCCGGCTCGCCGATCGAGGGAACGGTCTGCACGTACCTCGTGCCACTGTGGGGCATGAACGCGGACCTCACGGCGAATGGCAAGCTCAACCTCGATTCCGCGCAGGCCAAGCAGCCGTTCCAGTTGTATGGCCGCATGAAGCAGGCCGGCGTGCTGCCGAAGAACATCGCCGAGATCCCGACCGATCGCATCCGCATCGACATGCAGGCGGGCAACGTGCTGTTCGCCATGACGTGGAGCTACGTGTGGAATCGCCTGGAGAACGATGCGGACAGCAAGGTGAAGGGCAAGATCGGCGTCACGACGCTGCCGCACGACCCGGGCGGCAAGAGCGCGACGTGCATCGGCGGGTGGCAGCTCGCCGTGTCCGCCTACTCGAAGAACAAGGCGGAGGCGGTGAAGTTCGCGCGCTGGCTGTCCTCGCCTGAAGTGTCGAAGATGCAGGCCATCATGGCGTCGCACATGCCCGTGTTCCCGAGCGTCTACAAGGATCCCGAGGTGCTGAAGGCCAATCCGTGGTTCGCCGACGCGCTGCCCGTGGTCGAAGGTGCGAAGTCGCGGCCCGTGTCGGCGCAGTATCCGCAGGTGTCGGA
>Ga0308176_10003147_pt1 | contig 10520 bp, 7 predicted proteins | sample PhyCR2_3_FD_203890 | JGI IMG/M metagenome (GOLD analysis project Ga0308176, IMG submission 203890) | Soil microbial communities from UC Gill Tract Community Farm, Albany, California, United States - DLSLS.C.R2 | ecosystem: Environmental > Terrestrial > Soil > Agricultural land | place: USA... | reverse complement strand
TACGCGCATTGGAGGCAAATTACTCAGACCAAATAGTTTTCTTAGATATTCTAAAAGCAATAGTTCAGAATAACAGTGAAAAAATAAAACAGATAGATGCCAGACTAAGAAAAGGAGAACCGATTACAGGTTATTGGGACAAAGTCTTCAAGGAAGAGTCTAAAGGGGCTGATGACATTAAAAATGCACGACTTTGAGGCTTGGCAAAGTATAATGCATGAGTGAAAAGAGCTAAGAAGAATCAAAAGACTTGATCAAGAATTATTTGGTTTGCTTGGGGATTCAATCATATACATTATGCAATATTCTGAAAAATATCATATTCAGTTCCAAACGGATTTTCTAAAAAGAATGTCGGATTAAAATACATAATCTTGTTAGGAAAATCAACATATCACCCGACGAAAGTTTACAGGGCTACTAGGACATAGAAAACCAACGAAGACTTGACATATCCATGATATAACATATATCTAAAATGATACACCTTCCTGTTCGATCAGACTATGTGTTTTATTGTCATTTATGATTGGTGATTTCTTGAATAATTTCGTTCATAATACCATGCACCCTGTTCTTTTTTATAATACCTATAACAAAATGAGGCTTCCCTCCGCCTTTCCCATCGGCACCAGAGACTTGTTTGAACAATTTATCGCAATCAACATTTAGCAACTCCTCGTTTCTTGCTAATACAATATTTGCAGTAGCATCTGAATCGTTATTTGAATTGACAATGATGATTACCGTACCTTTTTTTGATTCAGCAATCTTCGTACCTGCAAATTTACGAATCTCTTCCTCTTCTAAACCAGAAAATATTCCCTGAATAACTGTTATTCCACTATTGTTGTCATCAGGTCTGATGCTATTGAGCTTTTCCCTAGTTAGCTTTTTTAACTTGTTAAGATTGCTTTCATTTTCAATTTTCAATTTTCTTACTGTATTCTCAACTGTGTTTAAGTTTGCCCCTATTTCCTTGCACAAATTTAATAGTTTTACTGATAGTGTGATTGCAGCTTCTTTAGCATGTTCTCCTACTACAAAATTTACCTCGTGTTCGTTACCACCGCTTTTAGATACTCTCGTTACGAGAAAGAATTCACAATCACTGATATTCTCTGCATGATCCATTGCGCATGCGCATTGATCATGACCTTCGATTTCTACGACACGTACTGGTTCGAATGTTGTTATCCTTTCCTCGTTTGCACGTAATTTAGGTAGACGTCTTTTTGCTTCGTTTAATGATTCAAACGAATGCACTCTAATTTTTCTTCCTTTTGTAATAAGGGAATTTACTTCTGATTCTGCTTTGAATACTAAATCTAAATCGAGCTGGGAAATAGTAATAAAGGCAGTATTAGAAGTTTCATAATGTTCTACCTTTCTGACATTTACTGTTTGGCCAATTAACTTTTGTAGCGATCCTATGAAAGCGTGCTCAGCGGTATGTGCTATCTTGTTATGCACATTACCTCATGATTGTTAGACCAGTATATTCATTACGAAGAAGTATTTTAATCTCCCGAATATAGTTATCTCCTGTCTTGATAAAAAAAACTACAATAAACAAAAAAAGATATACAACAGTCGCTACTCTGGGATCACATTGTTCGCTCCAAGTGCTAAAAGGTGCAAAAGTTGAAGGTTTTAGAACACTGCTAATCTGTGAGAAAAGACGGCTCAGCCTTTACAAGAGATTTAACTTTATCGATGAAATGATCGTAGTAGAAAAATTTAATGAAATTCTAGGTGATTCATGTCAACAACGTCTAAGTCAAACTAATTCTATACTCGTTCCTATAGGGACATTAATTGCATATATGAATAGCGAACAGATCGAAAGCCTCACTACTCCAATTTTTGGAAACAAGTGGATTCTGCGATGGGAAGCAGATAGGAATCTAAAACAGCAGCTGATGGAAGAATCTCAATTGAATACTCCAAAATATATCAAATCGAAAAACGATATTGAGAAACTATGTATTGTAAAATTGCATGGAGCAGCAGGTGGACGTGGTTATTTCCTGGCCTGGGATAAGAAGACTTTCGAAGAAGGTGCCAGGAAATTGGTTATGCAGAATGCGATCAAAAATGAAGATGATTTATATATCCAGGAATATGCCATGGGTGTTCCAACCTATCTACAGTTCTTTTATTCCCCATTAACTAATGAGCTAGAGCTGATGGGTGTAGACAAAAGGTACGAATCTGATGTCGACGGTATAGGCAGAATTCCTGCTAAAGAACAGCTTGGTGTAGAGTTGGAGCCATCATATAATGTCGTTGGTAACATTCCACTTGTTTTAAGAGAGTCACTACTTGTGGAAGCCTACGCGATGGGCGAAAGATTTGTAGAAGCAGCAAAACGCCTTGTATCGCCACCAGCTATGACAGGCCCTTTTTGCCTGGAAGGCGTATATGACAGAGAAGGAAAATTTATCGCATTCGAGTTTTCGGCAAGGATTGTTGCAGGAACAAACCTATATCTCGATGGCTCGCCTTATTCTGGATTAATTTATAACGAACCTATGAGTATGGGAAGAAGAATAGCACGTGAGTTAAAAATAGCGAACAAAAACGGACGTCTCAGTGAGATAGTAACATAGTCTTATTGAATAATGAGAATAGGCTGTAGAAAGCATTACTATTAAATAATTGGCCAAATAATGATACGAGTCAACCTACCCTATTATCGAGTTCATTTTATTTTCTCTTTTTATAAGACCACTTTTTGATAATAATAAAATAGCATTGAAAGAAAGAATTCACGAAAGCGGACTGATATGGTGTAGCAGTGACCTAAATGGAAGTAGAAGACGGAAGAGGACCTTTGGAAAAAGGCGGGGATATTGATACGAAAAAACTATTTTGATATGGAAAAAATTATCTGATAACAATAACAATAATAATGATAATAATAACATTCTGTATTCTAATGTTATTGGCTCTGTAATTCCAAAGCAGAACTAAAAGTATATACAGACATTGAAAATATCTGTTCTCATATCTTTTTAATTTTAAAAAATAAAAACAGGTAATGAAGATATATAGCAGGCAGGTTTATGATCTCTGTAGATTGTTTGTTGTAAGGCATACTCTCTCTGTGTGTATGGATGGATCTCTGAATGAAGGATAGCAATGGATCTTTGGAGATTGGCATCGTCGTAGGTCCCACAAAACCAGACCAGGTAACGTTTGAAGCTAGACGCCCTATAAGTCTTGGCGAATACGTCGTTATACTAAATTCACAAGGCAGAAAAGTTCTAGGAGTTGTTGAATCCTCTTCAATTGAAAGTGAGGCTCTGAGTGATAATATTTGTAACTTTGAAGAAGCTCTGGAGAGCAAACAGGTAGCATCAGAAAATAGACGTGACAAGAGCTATAAGGCAAATGTAAAAATCTTGGGTCTTATTGAAGAATTGCAAAAACGTAAAACAATAATTCCAGAAATTCCTCCCTTTCCAGGAACTGAAGTTTTCGAAACAAGACCCAATGAATTGAAAATTATCTTTGAGCCGGCGAAGGATGAATGGCTAAGAATTGGAACCTTACTTAGGCAAAAAGATGTTGAGGTTAAGATCAACATCAATAAGGTGACTACAAGACACCTTGGAATACTTGCCATGACAGGCATGGGAAAAAGCAATCTTATCACACTGATTGCGAAGGCCGTCTCGGAAATTCCAGGAACAATGATTATTTTTGATTATCATGATGACTATAAAGGACTCAATATAAGAAATGCAAATCTTATTCCTGCAAAGATAAATCCTAGGTTATTATCCACCGATAAATTTGCCGAAGTTATAGAAATAAGAGACATTGCCGACGTCCAAAAAACTATTCTGTCAAAGGCATTTGATGATGATCTCAAGCAGAGAGTAGAGGATGACTTTTGGCAGACACTTGAAGAAAATGTAGAAGATATAGAGAAAATGGAAAAGCGTAATAAATCATCTGCAGAAAGGGTTAAGGACAAAGTCAAGGAAGCACGCAGAAAACTCAGGAATATCCTGCAAGCGGATGCATCTGACCCAGTGGCAATGATAAAGGAAGGCAAGGTAAATGTAATAAGTTTACTCGAATTAACTGAAAAGCAGGCAAATATAGCAATAGCTTTTTACTTGGAATCTTTACTTGCGGATCGTAAGAATGCGAAAAATCAAATGAATAACAATTACAAAAGTGTCAATAAAAACAATAATAATCATGGCAGTGACTTTGTCCGATTCAAAAACCCAATATTGGTAGTGATCGAAGAAGCCCATGTGTTTATTCCCAAACAAGAGTATACTGATACAAAATACTTTGCTGCAAAAGTTGCAAGAGAAGGAAGGAAATTTGGTATGGGTTTAATCGTAGTTTCTCAGCGCCCTCGTTCAATTGATTCTGCTGTCTTAAGTCAGCTGGGTTCATTGGCCATAATGAAAATTGTTCAGCAGGAAGATCAAACCCAAGTAGCCGCAGCAAGTGAATCATTGAGTCCAAAGCTGCTAGAACAGCTACCTTCTCTTAACCCCGGAGAAGCTCTTTTGATAGGACAGTGGGTCAATTTGCCATCTTTTGCCAGGATAGACGAGGCAAAGGATCGGATGATGGGAGCCGATCCGGATCCTGTTGCAGAATGGAAAAATAGTCAAATTCAAAATCAAATGGCCAGAGAATCGACCCAATCATATATCCGGAAAGGCTACGTGCAGGATTGATATATAGGCCTCTTCCTACGTGTGTGAGCAAGTCTATCAGTATGTACATATGACCCACGGCAGTAGATCATTAAAAAAGCAGAGCTTCTTCTAAATACCCTATTGAAGGATGATAACTTTTTTTAATAAGAGCTCAAGCGCATGTGACGCATCTATGCAACTGGGGCGGTCGCAATACACACACATATACATGATTATAGCCACATCTGCTTGGGTGTTATAGGTCATTCTTAACAACGTAGAACGGCACTAAAAATATATGAAAACAGATATAATATTATATCTTATATAATTTTCTTTGAAAGCTTGCTTTGCTAATTTCCCATATATCCGATATTCATCTGGGATACTCACAATTCAATCTACAGGAAAGAGAAGAAGACATTTATGAAATATTTGAAGAGGCAGTCGACAAATCAATAGGAGAACATGCAGAAATAATTATACTTGCGGGTGATATTTTTCATACCCCCAGACCGAGCGGAGCGTCAATAATCAAACTAGCGAACCAACTCAAGAAACTTAAGGAGAGATCTATCCCCGTATATTTCATTCTTGGAGAACACGATATTAACAGAATGCAGGATGTTCCTGTTCCATATGTCTTTCATAATCTCAGATTGGCTACCAGGCTAAAGGAAAATCAGCCCATACGATATGGCAATATAACTATTTTTGGTTTTGATAAAGAGAGGAAAACTAATATCGAGAGTCTTTTGCAACAATTCAAAACTACGGAGCACCTAGCAAAACAACAAAAACAAGTCGATGGAGGAAAGAGTAACAAGAATATTCTCGTTCTCCATCAGGGTCTTGCGGATTTTAACAGATTCGCTGGGGAACTAAACTCTACTGACCTTCCAAAGGGAATTGACTACTATGCTATGGGGCATTATCATGATCACCTAGAAAAGAGATTTGATTACCTTGATGGGTTAATATCTTATCCAGGTTCAATTGACCTGAGTCCGAGTGAGGGAATTAAGGAAGTCGAGAAGGGATTCTTTCTGACAGATATGTCTGCACAAGAAGTAACAACAAATTGGGTAAGGTTAGAGAAAAGAAGAGCACAGTTTGCTATTGACGTAAATTATGAATCAATTGCAGATGAATTAGTCGATATTATTAAAAAAGCTATGGGTTATGAAAAGAAACCTATAGTAATGTTAAAGATATCAGGAAAGCAAATTGATTCCAAACTTGTAGCGACACAACTCGTAAGACTAAATAGTTCTTGTCTGCATTATGTATGGCAACCAATAGAGCAGCAGCAGTCTTCGTCGTCTCCGCTATCTTATGATGGAAAACCTGTTGATATAGATAGTGAATTGAAAAGACTTGCAGAGGAAGCGTTAAAATCAGAAGGTCTGGCGTCACTTGCTATAAATGATATTCTACCTTTGGCAGGTAGTGGAGATGCAAGTGCAACATTGGATATTCTGTGGAAAATCTATAATGATACTAAAAAGAAGACAGCTAATAATAGAGTATTAGGAGAATCGAAAACTAGTATATGATGAAAGACATAAAGATGCATAACTTTATTTCACATAATAATACCACGCTAGTGTTCAATAAGGGGATTACAATTTTTGTTGGCCACAATGGTTCAGGTAAATCAAGCGTAATTGATGCAATAACATTCGCTTTGTTTGGAGAGCATACAAGAAAATCAAACAAAAACCTTATACGTAGAGGCACCTCGTCGTCGTCATCATACGTACACCTGAACTTTTCTATTGGCTCAAGAGAATATAGCGCATACAGACAGTTAGGGATTTCAGGACAGTCTATATCAGCGAAATTTGAACGCTTATCTAGCGGAGAGAACGACAATATCGACAGGCGCATTATAGTTTCTGGGGAAAGAAAGCAATTTGGTGAATCTATGACTGCAGAGGTTGCAAAGGTGCTCGGAATGGATTATAAGAAATTAAAAATAGCGGCAATCATCCAACAAGGAGAGCTCAGCAAAATAATTGAGTCACAGCCTAAGGAATTCAAAGAGCTGCTGAACAATTTGATAGGCATCGATAGGCTAGATCTTGCCTATCAGACTATGCATGAGGTGATTGACGGCTTTAGAGAAAGATTGCGCGATCATAATGGAGGTTTTGACGACAAACAAATTGAATCAATTAGAAGAGGAACCAAACAAAAGGTGGCAGATCTTTGTGAAGCAGAACAACTCCTGAACCAGTTAAAAAATCATAGTAATGTAATTGATGGAAAAATGCGTTGTATTGAAAAAGAGATTGAACGTATGGAACCTTTGATCCTACAGTCGCGGGAACTACAGACAATTGAGAATGCTCTTGTCAAATATGTAAATGAAACAAGAGATCGCATTTACAGTGACATTGTAAAACTAGAGCGTATTACCAAGGAGGGCCGTAACTCCCTAATAATTTTCTCAGAAAAGGATGGAATCAAAATCAACCTTCAGATGATAAGAGCAGAGTTAGAAGACGTACAGCAGAGAATTGTCACTAATGAAGGAGAATCTGGAAGACTAAAAGGATTGTTAGAATGTACTAGCAGGCTAGAAATTAAGGATGGAAGATGTCCTGTCTGCAATTCATCCGTTGTTGCAATTAATAGAGTATTCGATGTGAATCACATCCAAAAAGAAATAAAACAGAAAATAGATGAGCAGACAAAGGAACTAAAAGAAAGGGCCACTCTTAAAGGGGAAGAAAACATCCTTGAAGAAAAGGAAAGGAAAGTTGCAGTCGCCGAAAAGTTTCTAGCAACAAATTGTATTGCAAACCTTCAAGATATAGTATCATTAGAGGAGGAACTTCTTCAAAAGAAAACTGATTTATCAAAACTTCCAAAGAATATCCTAAAGGTAGGAAAAGCTCCATTGGAGCTGGGAATTGATGACTTTTCAAAGTCCTTGGCTGAAAAAATCAGTAAAATGAGGGAGCAAATAAAAGAACTAAAAATACAAGAATATACAGATGCAAAGCTCAATCGTACAAGGCTTTCAAATGAACTTCTTGAGATCAATACAAAAATGGGAGCATCACAAAGATCTATTCAAGAAGCCACAGAAATTATCGATACATCAAACAAGATTCTTGCTGAACTTGAACACGCCGCTAAATATGTCAACATGCTCGAGCATATCAGGTCTGAAGTATTTAACAGGGACGGATTTGTTGGACTGAGCCTTCGTTCATGGGCTTTGAAAATGATATCCATGAAGGCATCAGACTATGCTTCATTGTTTAATATTGGCATTTCAAGAATAGACCTGACAGAAAAGGCGCGAGACGTAGAGGTGATGTGTTTTGGAAGGCATGGCGAAATTGATATGGATTCTCTAAGTGGAGGCGAAAAAGTTGCAGTGGCACTTGCACTTAGGTTGGCAATTGCATATATGATGGGTTCAAACAAACTGGATTTTATTTTTTTGGATGAACCAACAACCAATTTGGACGACGAAAGACGAAAATCTCTAGTAAAAATTATTTCAGATGCATTCAGAGAAGGAGTTGGACCTCTATCCCAAATTGTAATAATAACACATGACGCAGAAATCTTTGAAGACTCCAACGTTGATAATATTTATCAATTTGTTATGGGTGCCGATGGCTCAATTGTCTTATCCCACTAGTTACCTTTTGCATATTTACAGTAAAAGATATAGGGGTATACGCAATTTATCCTCCTGTCATTTTAGTGAATTCATTATTTCTTTTCATGATTGAGATATAGTCAAGATTTGCAAGTGCAATGATTGCAGAGCTCTTTACCTCTTTACTCTCATCGTCATTTAATGCTTTATTAAGGATTTTCCTAGCTTTTTCAGAACCTATTACCCCTAAAGCAATTGCCGCTTCGTGTCTAACAAATAGACTTGGATCTGATTCTATCGCATCAGAAAGCGCATTTACTGCGCTTGTAAAACCGAGTTGACCAAGCGAAAACGCTGCTTCATGTCTAACTAATGCATCACTGTCTTTCTTGAGAACCTGACTTATAGGTTCAACTGCATTTTCGCCGGCAAGATCGGCTAAGATACATACTGCACGCGTTCTAATTACATTATCAGTATGAGTTAATAGACACTTGAAATACTGTTCATTTTGATTATCAAACTGTTTTTCCATTTCTCCTAATAATTTCATCCTCTCAGGATGAAATTGTACATATTCTTTATTGATCATATTTTAATTACACGTGGGATGAATGGATGGCAAGCAAATATATAATATGTGGTTACAGAACGAACCTAAACAATAATTCTTCATCTGAAATTGTTGAATACCTATTCTAGAAATAATAGGCTATATGTTGATTATTCTTCTGTAGTATATCATCTACCTAATACACTTACTTAATGCAAAATGCAATAAAATTACATTAATTTTCATTCTACTAAACAAGAGGACAATTCAAACTCTAGCAATAACTTCTTCATCACCTCATCTCTTAAAGAGAACAGCAATGGCAAAGTCGTATTCAGTAAAAATTCTATAAAACGTAACGCAATATTACTTAATCTGTCTAAATCTGCAAAGATACTGACAATAGTGACTTTACAAAATCATGAAAATTAACGACGATAACAGAATTGTTGACTTCTCCTGGTCTTCAAAATTGAGTGCTCTATTACATTATTATACAAAGCTATCAAATTACATTTGGTAAATATGCGTGTCAGATATTGGAGATTAGGCATTACTGAGGTTTTAGAGGCAAGGTATCCTGTTGAAAAGGCTAACCACTGGGAGATCAAATGTATTTTAGGTGAATATGAGCACGTCGGTATTTTCTGGTTTAAGTATGGCACACCTTATGAGAAAGAACCTGTTCGCGGTATATCCTTCTACTATAACGAAATTCCACCAAAAATTGTTCAAGAGATAGTAGATTTTCTACACCAAAAATTTGGCGGTAAGGTTCTGTATAGACAGACAAGGGTCTTCTTGCATGGTTCAAAAGAATTTGCTGACCCAAATTCTATTGGAGTCCTTGCAAATGAATTGAGCCTAAAATTCAATGCACCGGTAGAGATCACAATTGAGTTTGAAAAAGTAATAGAGAGAGAGCGAGAACAAAATACCTTTAACTTACCGCTTAGTAAGGCCTTGCCTATTGTGGGACCAGATTAACTGATTTCATGTGTGGCCTGTGGAGTGATAGATCATGTAAACTAAAATACAACACGGGTGAGTAAAACGCATCAAATACAAAGCAGTATGTCTATTGAAAACATTCTAAAGTATTTTATCTCTGGTGTTTAATCACAAGCAAGTTTCTTTATCCTTCGATGCTATTAGTGATGATGATTAATTTCCTTCAAGGTTGTCTGCTGCTGTTGTTATTTAGTTATTGGCAAGCTAAATGAAAATGCAGCTCCTTTACCATTAGAATTGTTTTCAGCCCATATTTTGCCGCCATGTGCTTCTATAATATTTTTGGAGATAAACAATCCCAAGCCGGTACCTGTATGTGATTTTGTAGCAAATTTTGTAAAAAGCCTTGGTTGTATTTGAGGATCTATGCCACTGCCACTATCCTTTATGCTAACGATAACTTGTTCTTTGTCTTTCTTTTCTGCATTAACAAATATGGTTCCTTCTTTAGTAAATTTGATAGCGTTACTAATCAAATTAGAAACAACTTGGTTTAGCCTTCCTCTGTCTGCTTCTACAAAGATATCTTCCTTTGGTTCATATAATAACTTGATATCTCGCTTTCCTTCTTTTTCAGCTTGATTCATATAGTCTTTTACGCTATCCACTATCACGTCATTTAGATTGAATCGTTCTTTCTTTAGGTCAAGAGAATGACTTT
>Ga0308176_10003146_pt1 | contig 10520 bp, 12 predicted proteins | sample PhyCR2_3_FD_203890 | JGI IMG/M metagenome (GOLD analysis project Ga0308176, IMG submission 203890) | Soil microbial communities from UC Gill Tract Community Farm, Albany, California, United States - DLSLS.C.R2 | ecosystem: Environmental > Terrestrial > Soil > Agricultural land | place: USA... | reverse complement strand
GCTTTCGCCTACCGGCTGCTCGTGCGGGCGGGAGTTGAACGAGACAACGTGGCCGCCGGGCTGGCGTCCGTCTCGATCGCGAACACGACCACGATCCTGGCCTTCCCGGTGCTCGCCCTGCCCGCGATACTCGGCGGCCTGCAGGCGCCGCGCGGGCTGCTCACGACCGCCTACATCGGTGCCGGCGCGTTCGTGCTCGTGGTCCTCGCCGGGCTCGCAGCATTCCTCTGGGACAGGCCACTGCAGATGGTCGGACGCGCGCTCGACGCCGTCCTCCGGCTGTTCCCCGGGAAGCGTGACGCGCACGGATCCGGCGAGCGGCTCCTCGCGCAACGCGACGGGCTCCGGGCTGCGTTCGGCGCGCGGTGGCCGTTCGCTCTCTGCGCGGTCATCGCCAAGCCCGGCTTCGACTATCTCGGCCTCCTCTGCTGCCTCGCCGCGGTCGGGGCCCGGCCGAACCCGTCGCTCGTCGTGCTCGCCTACTCGGGCGGGATGCTGCTCGCGCTGATCCCCTTCACGCCGGGCGGCCTCGGCTTCGTCGAAGCCGGGCTCACGGGGCTGCTGACGCTCGCCGGGGCGTCCGCGCACCAGGCGGTCGTGGCGACGCTCGCGTACCGGCTGATCACCTTCTGGCTCCCGTTGCCGCTCGGGGGCATCGCGTACCTGCTGCACCGGCGCCGCTACGGGACCGGAGGCGCGTCGGCGTCGGCGACCTCCCCGTAGGCCGCCAGCTCCTCACGTGCAGCGGCTGCGCCGTCGGCCTTCACGAGCGCGCACAGCAGCGCACCTCCCGGCGTGAGCGACTCGCCGAGCTCACGCAGACGAGCGTCGGGAACGCCGGTGTCGCGCGCGCCCCATACCCCGCCGCCGAGCATGCCCAGAAGGGCGCCGCCCACCGGGCCACCCAGCAGCATTCCCGCGACGAACCCGAGCGTCCCGCCGGCCACGACGCCTTCTCCGGCCGCGACCTGGTGCGTCTGGCGCAGCTCCACGCGGCCGCTCTCCGACCGCGTGACCACGGCGGCGTCGAGGAGGTGGACTTTCAGCCCGTCGAGCGCGCCTAGTGCACATTCCGCCTCCGCTCGCGAGGCGCAGGAGACGACGACGAGGCGAGCGGGATCCGCCACGCCGCTCAGAGTCCCACTGCTACGCCGAGCCGGGCACGGGTGCCCGCCTCACGGCCGCCTACGTGGGTGCCTGCTGTGAGCCGGACCTGGCCGCACCGAGAATCCGACAGGATGGGAGGCATGTCGATTCAGCTCGCCGCGACCTTCGCGCTCACCGCGTTCGTGGGCACGCTGATGTTCTTGCACGGCATCTCGGTGAACTTGCTCGAGCGACGGCCCGCCCGCTGCCGCAGCTGCGGCGGTATCGCCGGCCGTACGTGCCGGTGCAATCGCGACGACTGATCCCGTCCAGAAAGAAGGAGCCCCGGTGACCGGGGCTCCACGATCAGCAGATCAGGCGCGGAGACTCACTCCATCTTCTGGCCGCCGTAGACCGCCAGCGCATAGATCACGAGGATGTCGAGAGTGATGACGATCAGCGACCAGAACGGATACGACTGGATGGCCCCGAAGTGCGCGAGCAGAGCCAGGCTGGCCGCGAAGATTCCGAACCAGCGTGCGAACCCCGATCCGCTCACCACGCCCATGGCGGCGACGATGAGCAATGCACCGACGATGAGCATGATCCAGCCCCACGTGCGCAGGTCGCTGAACACGTAGTGGGCATTGGCGACGTAGAAGCTCGCCTTCGATAGCGCCGCGATTCCATCGAAAATGCTGAGGATGCCGGCGAGCCCGAGCATGGTCGCCGCGAAGAGCAGCCAGCCGAAGCCCTTCTCCTCGAACTCGTACGCGTCGTCACGGGTGACGGTAGCCACTGATTTCCTCCTTGGGACAGAGTCGACAAGACCTTGGCACCCCCCTCTTCGGGCGCCCAGCCTGCGCTCCTGCGCGTCGCCGGGACGCCCGTGCGAAGCGGCACGGGGTGCGCACCCCCCTTCGTTCGATCGTTTCACCCTCTTGTGACGACGACCGGCCGCCGTCGCAGAGCGACGCTGTCGGATCAAAGAGGAGGAACAGATGTCTTCTGCCACGAGTGTCCCGCCGGCCTTCTCGAACGAGGAGCTCGTACGGCTGCTCGAGCTGTTGAAGGGGTCCGACAGCGTCGAGTTGAAGCTGACGGTGCCGGAGCCACATCAGCAGTCGACCGCCGCGGCGCTCGAGCTCGATCCGCTCGAGGCGCAGATCCGCCAGGTCTTCTTCTTCGACACGCCCGAGCTCGATCTCGACGCCCACGGCGTGGTGGTCCGCGCCAGGCGAATCCAGGGCAAGGGAGGCGACTCGATCGTCAAGCTGCGCCCGGTGACGCCGAGCGAGCTGCCCGAGGAGCTGCGCCTGTCGGGCGCATTCCGCGTCGAGGTGGACGTGCTTCCCGGTGGCTTCGTCTGCTCCGGGGCGCTCAAGGGCTCACCCGACGCGGCCGACGTGCGCAGCGCCGCCAGCGGGGCGCTCCCGCTGCGGAAGCTCTTCTCGAAGGAGCAGCGGCAGCTCTATGCGGCGCACGCGCCGCAGGGGATCGGACTCGACGACCTCACCGTTCTCGGGCCGATCTTCGTCCTCAAGCTGCGGCTCGACCCACCGAGCCTCGGACGCCGGCTCGTTGCGGAGATGTGGATCTACCCGGACGGCTCCCGCATCCTCGAGCTGTCGACGCGCGCCGCGACGAACGAGGCCTTCCAGGTCGCCGCCGAGACGAGGGCCTACCTCGTCGAGCACGGCGTCGATCTCTCGGGCGAGCAGGAGACGAAGACGCGCAAGGCACTCGAGTACTTCGCGCGGGCTCAGGCGAAGAAGAAGTCGTGAGCGCGAGCGCGCCTCGCGCCCCGGCGACCGATGCCGTCGCCGGCATCGTCCCGCGCTGGGAGTGGCGCACTTTCGGCGAGGGCTTCGGCGCCGCCGAGGGCATCCTCAGCCTGCGCGAGCCGGAGCGGATGCAGGAGAGCGACGAGCTCTACCTCCTCTCGCAGGAGAGCGACGCTTCGGTGAAGGTTCGCGAGGGTCTGATGGACGTGAAGCGGCTCGAGGCCGTCGACGGCAATGGGCTCGAGCAGTGGCGCCCCGTGCTCAAGGGCCCGTTCCCGCTCAACGCCGCCGACCTCGAGATCGTGCTGGGCGCGCTTGGTATCTCTGCCCGGAAGCTCACGCGCGAGGCCTACACGCTCGAGCAGCTGGTCGACGAGGTCGTCGGATCCAGCCCGGCTCTTGCCGCCGTCACCGTGCACAAGCGGCGCGTCCACTACCGGCTCGGCGGCTGCATGGTCGAGTTGTCGGAGGTGGCGTCCGAGGGCCGCTCGACCCGGACGATCGCCGTCGAAGCGGAGGATCCCGAGCTCGTCGGAGCGACGGTACGGGAGCTGCAGCTCGCCGACCGGCCGAACGTCTGCCTCGCACGGGGGCTCAAGACGACGCTCGGCCTCGAGCCCGTGCGCTTCGCCGTGATCGACGTCGGCACCAACTCCGTCAAGCTTCACGTCGGCGAGCGCCGGGCCGGCGGCAGCTGGCAAACGGTGGTCGACCGCGCAGAGGTCACGAGGCTCGGCGAGGGGCTGCAGGAGGCCGGCGCGCTCCAGCCGGAGCCCATGCGGCGCACGGCGGACACGGTCGTCGCGATGGTGGACGAGGCGCGGCGCGAGGGAGCAGCCGAGATCGCCGCGGTGGCGACCGCGGGGATGCGCCGGGCCGGGAACTCAAGCGAGCTCGTCGAGGCGGTGCGCGAGCGCTGCGGCGTCGGCATCGAGGTGATCTCGGGCGACGAGGAAGCCCGCCTCGCGTACCGCGCGGCGATCTCGGAGCTCGACGTCGGCCGCGGGTCGCTCGTCGTCTTCGACACAGGCGGCGGCAGCTCACAATTCACGTTCGGCCGGGCCGGGCGCGTGGAGGAGCGCTTCAGCGTCGACGTCGGTGCCGCCGGCTACACCGAGCGCTTCGGCCTCGACGGCATCGTCACCGACGACGGGCTCGCGCAGGCGCTCCGGGCGATCGCGGCCGAGCTCGCGCGACTGGACGGACGGGAGCGACCCGCAGCGCTCGTCGGCCTGGGCGGCGCCGTCACGAACCTCGCAGCCGTCCGCCACGGCCTCGCCGCCTATGACTCGGAGATCGTCCAGGGGACGGTCCTCGACCGGAGCGAGATCGACCGCCAGATCGACCTCTACCGGAGCCGAACGGCCGAGCAGCGGCGGGAGATCGTCGGCCTGCAGCCGAAGCGGGCCGAGGTGATCCTCGCCGGTGCCTGCATCGTGCGGACGGTCCTGGACAAGCTCCAGTGCGACGAGCTCACGGTCAGCGACCGCGGGCTGCGGCACGGCCTGCTCGTCGAGCGGTTCGGAAGCTAGCCCAGCTCGGGGGGCGGCGCAGCCTCGGCTCGCTTGCGCTCCGCGCGCTTCCTCCACCACCAGACGAGGGCACCAACGATGACCGCGGTCGCGAGGATCGCGAACGCGATCCAGCCCCACGGCGTCTCCGACGGCTCGGTCTGCGAGGAAGCCACCGCCGCGCCTGCCGCGGCTACGGCGGCGGGGTTCACAGTGGTCGTGGTGACAGTAGTTGCCGGGAGGGTCTCCGTGGTAGCCGGCAGGGTCTCCGTGGCCACGGGCAGAGTCTGCGTTTCGGTGACCGTGACAACCTTGGCCGGAAGCGTCTCGGTCACCGACGGGAGAGTCTCGACCACCGTGACGGGCGGCAGGGGCCCCGCCTCGGTCGTGGGCTCGATCGGCACCGTCTGCGTCTCGGTCTCCGGCGGAGTAGCCGTCGTCCCCGGGCGGGTGATGCTCGGGAGCGACGACGTGAGCGCAGTCGAGAGGCCGCCGTTGCCCCCACTCCCACACCCGGTCGTCGCAAGTGCGAGAACGACGCCGAGCAACCCTGCCACGGCATAGGCGACGCCGAGGACAAGCTGCCGAGCAGTCACGCACGAGAGCGTCTCTGCTCGAAACCGGCCGCACATCGTCCTACGTGGGTGATGCCGCTACTGGGCCGGACCCGCCTTCCGCCAAGCCCTCCTAGGAGTAGCGCTCGACCGAGTTGCGCGCGGCGGCGTGGAGCACCTGAGAGAGCGTCCACCCGGCGATGAACACACCCCGGAGGACGGCCCACGAGGGGAAGATCAGCACCCGCTCGAGTAGCGGCGCCGACCGGTAGCCGTCGGCGAGCCAGGCGACGACGTGTCCCACCAACTTCGTGGGCGCGTAGACCACACGGAACGGGAGATACGCGAGGTTCGGGACCATGGGAGGCTGAACCTAGCCTCGCCCGCATTTCCCTCTTCAAACCCATATGGGTCATTTCTTCACCCAGATGGGACGATGCCGCCGAGCCCGCCTCCGCACGACACTGCAGCCGTGACGGCCAAACCGCTGAGCCGCAAGCGCCGCATCCTCGTCTGGACGCTCGTCGTCCTCGCCTCGATCATCGCGGCCGTCGGGATCATGACGACCTGGGTCAAGCGGCAGATGCTCGACAACGCGGCCTGGAACCGGGCGACTACACAGATGGTCCAGGACCCGAAGGTGCAGGGCGCCCTCGCCACCTACATGGTCAACCAGCTGTACGACAACATCGACGTGGGGCAGGCGCTCTCGGAGCGGCTCCCGCCGAACCTGAAGCAGCTCGGCCCGCCGCTCGCGGGCGCACTCGAAGCGCCGGCGCAGCAGGCCGTGGCGCGGCTGCTGACACGGCCGCGCGTGCAGGAGCTGTTCATCAACGCGAGCACGGTCGCCCACGCGAAGCTCGTCAACGTCCTGGAGAACAAGACCGGCTTCGGTATCTCGACCGGCAGCGGCGAGGTCACGCTGAACGTGCACGAGATGGTCGTCGAGGTCGGCACCGAGCTGGGGATCCCATCGGACGCGCTCGCGAAGCTGCCGAACAAGGCGGGCACGATCACGCTGATGAAGTCGGACCAGCTCTCGGCGGCGCAGACCGGCGTCCAGGCAGTGAAAACGCTCAGCGCCTGGATCCTCGTGGCGGTGTTGGCCCTCTACGGGCTCGCGATCTATCTCGCCCGGGGGACCAGGCGGGCGACCCTGCGCAACGCGGGCGTCGCGCTGGCGCTCGTCGGGCTCCTCGTCCTCGTGATCCGGCACCTCCTCGGCAATTACGTGGTCAGTTCGCTCGCTTCCCCGGGCTACCAGCCCGCGACGCACCGCCTCTGGCTGATCGGTACCTCGATCCTCGGCCAGATCGGCGGAGCCGCGCTTCTCTACGGCGCTGTCGCCGCCCTCGGGGCGATCTTCGCCGGGCCTTCCGCGCCGGCAATCTGGCTCCGCCAGAGGCTCGCTCCGGTCCTGAACGAGCGGCAGGAAATCGTCTGGGGAGCCGTCGGCTTCATCTATCTGCTCCTGATCCTCTGGGGTGGCACGCACGCGCTGCGCACCTGGTGGGGGATCCTGCTCCTCGGCGCTCTGCTCGCGATCGGAGTCGTCGCCCTGCGGCGCGAGACTCTGCAGGAGTTCCCGCCGGGAGCGGGAGCCGTGCTTGCACCTGCGGGCGCGGCGCCCTCGACGAGCAACGAGCTCGCCCGGCTGCACGAGCTGCACGAAGCGGGCACGATCAACGACCAGGAGTTCGTCGAGCGCTCGAAGAAGATCGCTCCAACGTAGGAAGGGGTCCGGCATGCAGGAGCCACTCCTCGTCGGTACACCCGTGGACGAGGGCGGCGATCCGCTGTGGTGGATCCCGCTCGTGACCGGGTCGTTGTGGGTGATCTTCGCCCTCGTCGTCTTCCAGTTCGACTACACGACCGTTTCGGCGCTGTCCATCCTGCTGGGAGCGGTCTGCCTGGCCGCCGGGCTGTTCGAGGCGGTGACCGCGGCCGGCACCCACGGCTGGTGGCGCGCGATTCATGCCGGGCTCGCGGTCGCGTTCGTGGCGATCGGCATCGCCGCCTTCGTCCATCCCGAGAACACGTTCGAGGCACTGGCCTCGATCTTCGCCTTCTACCTGCTCCTACGCGGGATCTTCGACATCATCGTCTCCCTCGTCGCTCGCCCTGCCGAGCTCTGGTGGGCCGGGCTCGTCTCGGGCGTCGTCCTGATCGCGCTCGCCTTCTGGGCGGCCGGCGACTTCGGGCACAAGGCGTTCCTGCTCGTCGTCTGGGTCGGCGCCTCGGCGCTCGCGCACGGCGTCGTCCAGATCGTGACGGCGTTCCGCCTGCGGCACTAGATCCCGAGCAACTTCCTCTTCTCGGCGGAGAACTCTTGCTCGGTCAGGATGCCCTGCTCGCGGAGCTCGTGAAGCTGCTTGAGCTGATCGACAGGATCCGAGGCGGTTTCCGGCGGTGGCCCAGGGTCGGGGACGTCGTTCGCCCGCTCTTTCTGGCCCGCCCGGGCGCCGCGCCTCGAGGCCAGGTAGGCAGCGCCAACGGCCCGGCGGCGCATCACTCCCCGTGCTCTGAACACACCACAAGTTTCGCAGAACCCAGGTGAACGCGGTGGTGCTCAGACGAGGTCGAGCCGAGGCACCTAGAGGCGCAGAACCAGAGGTGGTAGCTTCGTCCCATCGACCAAAGGAGCTGCTGATGCTCGGCGTTTACACGTTCTGGGATGCGATGTGGACGATGATCGTCTTCTTCGCCTGGATCATGTTCATCACGTGGGTGATCATGTTGATGATCGACAACTTCCGGCGGACCGACCATGGCGGTGGGGCGAAGGCGGGCTGGGCCCTGTTCATCATCTTCGCCCCCATTCTCGGAGCCGTGGTGTACACGATCGCCAGGCCCGACACGGCGGGGGACTACGGAACCGAGACCGGGTACACACCCAGGGAGACCACCTCGACGGCCTCCGAACTGGCTCGGCTGAACGAGCTCCGCACCGACGGAGCGATCAGCGACGCGGAGTTCGAGGACCTCAAGGCGAGGACGATCGCGGCCTCGTAATCGGGCGCAGGGACGCCCCGACAGCGGGGCGTTCCTCCCTCCACGCGTACGGGGTGCCCGGCTCACACCGCGGGTAGGCGTGCCTGCGCCTGCGCGACGGGCCTGCGCCCTTTGCCCGCCACAGCCGGCACTGCAGGCTAGATGGGTGTCCGTCCTGGAACCGCTGAGCCGCGCGGACCCCGCGTCGGCGAGCCCTCTCGCGCCGCCCGCGACCGGAAAGGCCGTCGTTCGGACCGCTCTGCTCAACCGTCTCTGCAGCACCGGAGACGGCACGATCGTCACGATCGTCGCGCCGGCGGGATTCGGCAAGACGACACTGCTGGCCCAGTGGGCCGAGCGCGACCGCCGTCCGGTCCTGTGGCTCGATCTGGAGCCCGAGGACGACGACCCGGAGATCCTCGAAACGCGGATCGACGAGCTCGCCGGCCGGCCCGGCGTTCTCATCCTGGTCGACGACGTCCACGTCCTCCGCTCCCCGGCAGCGCTTGCCGCTCTCGAGCGGCTGCTCGGTCAGACCGCAGACGGGACGAGCTTCGCGCTCGCGGCGCGCCGACCACCGGCGCTGCCGCTTGCCCGCCTGCGGGCCGAAGGCCGCCTGCTCGAGATCGGGATGGACGAGCTCACGCTCAAGGATCGCGAAGCCGAGACCCTGCTCCGGCGTGCCGGCGTGCTCCTGCCCCGCCAGGAGACGGCTGCGCTCGCCGAACGCCTCGAGGGCTGGCCGGCCGCGCTCTTCCTCGCGGCGTTGTCGGTGCGGAGCGGAGCTCAGGCATCGACCGTGGGCGGCGACGACCGCTTCCTCGCCGACTATCTCGACACAGAGCACCTCGCGTGCCTGTCGTCTGCACAGCGGAAGTTCGCGCTGCAGACGTCAGTGCTGGCGGAGCTGACGTCGGAGGGATGCGACGCGCTCCTCGCGCGTTCCGACTCGGCCCAGATGCTCGAGTCCCTCGAACGCGCAGGCGTGGCCGTCCCGCTCGACCACCAACGCCGCCGCTACCGCTACCCGCGCATCGTCCGCGATCTCCTGTCCAGGGAGCTCGAGCGATCCGAGCCGGAGCAGGCGCGCGCCCTGCATCGTTCTGCGGCCGGACGGGCGGCCGAGATCGGCGCGCTCGAGGAGGCACTCGAGCATGCGGCGGCGGCCGGCGACGTCGGCCGTGTCGCCGATCTCGCCGAGCGCCTCGCCGTGTCGGCTTGCGGACGCGGCCGCCTGGACGCGCTCGAGCGCTGGCTCGACCTCGTTCACGAGGACGACGTGGAGAACCATCCGGACCTCTGCATCGCCGCGTCGTGGCTGCACGCCTTGCGAGGGCGGGCAGGCAACGCGCAGCACTGGGCCGACACCGCGACGCGCGGCCTCGGCGGCGATGATCCTCGCCTCTGCCTCCTACGAGGGCTCCGCTGCCGCGACGGCGCGGACCAGATGCTCGACGACACGAACGCTGCGTGCGAGGCACTTCCTCCGGGACACCCCTGGCGACCGGCCGCCGTGCTCGGACGAGGCGCAGCCCTGCTGCTCGCAGGCGATACTCCTCGCGCGGAGAGCGAGCTGGTGCTGGCGATCGAGCTCGCCACGGCGGCCGGAGCGCCCGAGCTGACGACCCTCGGCCTCTGTCTCCGCTCGCTGCTCGCGATCGAGGAGAACGAGCGGGTCGACGCCGAGGCGTTCGCCGCCGAGGCGGCTTTGATCTCGATGGTCGACGTGCCGGCCCAGTCACTCGTCGCGCTCCTGCTCGAGGCGGTCGGGGCGCGGAACGCATCCCGGCGCGGCGACCTCCCCGAAGCGGCCGCTGCCCTCGAGCGCGCCGATCAGCTCCTCACGTACGCAACTCCCGCGGTGCCGTGGCTCGCCGCCTACGCCCTCCTCGAGCTCGCGCGCGTGCGGCTCGCACTCGCGGACGCGGACGGAGCTCGCGCCCTCCTGAGACGGGTCGCCGACATCTTCCGCGTCCGTCCGCGGCTCGGTGTGCTCGTCGAGCGCAATGCCGAGCTCGACCGGCGAACCCATGCGCTCGCCGAGCCCCATGGGCGCTGGGCCTCGAGCCTGACGCCGGCAGAGCAGCGCCTGCTGCCGCTGCTCGCGACTCACCTTTCGTTCCGCGAGATCGGCGAGCGCCTGTTCGTCTCGCGCAACACCGTCAAGACCCAGGCGATCGCCGTCTACCGCAAGTTCGGCGTCACGAGTCGAAGCGCGGCGATCGAGCGCGCGGTTGCCCTCGGCCTGATCGACGACTCCGCAACGATGCCGCAGGAAGGGCTGCGGTGCGCGAACTGACGTCGCTGCAGCTCGGCGGTCCCGACGCTTTCTGGTTGCCGGTACCCGCGTGACCGCGCTCGAGACGGACCACATCACGATGTGGCTCACCTAGCGAGGCAATGGGCCTGCGCGCCTCAGAACGTCCTCCCCCCGGGCCACGCCTCTTCGCAGGGCCCGTGCTCCTGCGCGGGGCCAGGACGACCGTCACGGAACTCGTCGGCGGTGCCTGGCTCGTCCTCGAGATCGCACGGCTCCTGCACTCGCGATTAGGGAGGCCGAGTCCCGTTTCGCCCTCTCGGGACCTTACCGCCTC
>Ga0308176_10003145_pt1 | contig 10520 bp, 9 predicted proteins | sample PhyCR2_3_FD_203890 | JGI IMG/M metagenome (GOLD analysis project Ga0308176, IMG submission 203890) | Soil microbial communities from UC Gill Tract Community Farm, Albany, California, United States - DLSLS.C.R2 | ecosystem: Environmental > Terrestrial > Soil > Agricultural land | place: USA... | reverse complement strand
CACGGTGGCGGCCCCGATCTTCGGCGCTGACGACAAGATCGCCGCCGCGCTCTCGGTCGTCGTCCCGCAGGAGAACGCCGAGCCGCGGCTTCTCGGCCCTGCCGTCCGCACCGCCGCCCGCGCGATCTCCCGTGGTCTCGGAGCGCGCCGGTCCATCGGGCACACGGGAGCGCCGGCGGCGCGGTGACCCGCGTGCCGGTCAATGGCACGGCTCTATGGGCCCGATCCCTGGTCGGCGAACCTCGCGGCATGCCGATCCACCCCAGCCAGGCGTCGAAGTTTCACCTGCTCGAGGGCATCGAGTCCTTCGAGGCCGGTCTTGCGGACCCGGCCACCCGAGCCCGGCTGGACCAGTTCATGTCGATTCCCGACGCTCCCGCCCCACCCGCGGTCGATGTGCGCGAGACCGCGGCTCCCGGCCCGCACGGCCCGGTCCGTGTCCGGGTCTACGCCCCAGGCGGCGACGGCAGCGGCCGCCCCGGATTCGTCTGGCTGCACGGCGGGGCGTTCCGGATGGGCGACCTCGACATGCCTGAGGCCGACTGGACCGCGCGCCAGATCTGCGAGCGGGCCGGTGCCGTGGTCGTCAGCGTCGACTACCGGCTCTGCGTCGACGGGGTGACCTACCCCGTTCCCCACGACGACTCGGTGGCCGCCGTCCGCTGGGTGCGCGACAACGCCGGGACCCTGGGCATCGATCCGGACCGCATCTCGGTGGGCGGGGCGAGCGCGGGCGGCAACCTCGCGACAGGTGCCGTCCTCCGGCTGCGGGACGACGACGGCTGGGTGCCCACCGCGCTGCTGCTGGCCTACACGACGCTGCACGCGGTCGTCCCGCCGCCGTCGCCGTCCCTGGCTCCCCTGCTGGCGGAGATCCCGACCCTGCTGCGCTTCCTGCCCGACGTCCGCCGGAGCATCACCGAGAACTACCTCGGTGGTCCGGCGAGCCTGGCCGACGGGTATGCGATGCCGGCCAACGCCGTGCTCGAGGGCCTGTGCCCGGTGGTGCTGCTGAACTCGGAGTACGACGATCTGCGCGCCTCGGCCGAGGTGTTCGCCGGGCAGCTCGCGGTGGCCGGCGTCGACGTCCGCCAGGTGGTGACCCGCGGCATGCTGCACGGCTTCCTGAACCTGCACCCCGGCATCGAGCCGGTCGACCAGGCCCTGGACCTGATGGCCGACGTCGTCGCCGGTGGCCGCGTGCGGGTCGCCGTGTGATCCCGCACCCGATCCTCCCGGGTTCAACCCGGACCCCAGCAATGTCCGGGTCGACGGCACCTACTACCTGGTGACGTCGACGTTCGAGTACCTGCCCGGGCTGCCGGTGTACCGCAGCACCGACCACGTGACGTGGGAACACATCGGGAACGTCGCGCCCCGGCCCGAGCAGGTGCACCTGGAGAAGGTGCCGACACCGGGCGGCGTGTGGGCGCCCACCATCCGGTACCGGGACGGCGTCTTCTACGTGATCGTCACGGTGATGCTGGGCGGCCGCGGCTGCGTCGTCTTCACCGCAACCGACCCGGCCGGGCCGTGGAGCGACGGGACGCCCTCCCCGGCGGTCGACGGCATCGATCCCGAGCTGGCCTGGGACAGCGAGGGCACCGCACACGTCACGTTCGGGGACCTTCGTTACCGCGGCACCGACGTCGTCCCCTGCTCCGGGACCGGGGTGCACACGTAGTCCTCCACGAGGGACCACGGGCCGCTCTGGACGGACATCTCGTTGCGCCACAACGCGGCACCGTCGGCGAGCTCCCACGTGAGGCGGATCCGCACGGGCGGGTCGCCGGCGGACTCGAAGACCATCCGGTCGCCGTCGATCGCGCCGCGCATCACCTCGGCGTGGCCGTACACGTCGGCGACCGTCGCCCGGTACTCGCCGTCGGCGGGGCTCCATCCGGCCACCCAGTGCAGCTGCCAGGTGAGCACCCGCTCGCCGCTCTCGAGGTACTGGTCCTGGACGTAGGAGCCGACGATCCACCGGCCGTCCTGGATGACCTCGTGCCGACCGTGTCCCTCGGCGGTCATGGCGGGTGCGCCCGGGCCCATGCCGCCGGCCCGGATCGTGCCGGTCCAGGTCGTGTCGCGGTGGAACCGCCGCAGGGCGGTCATCTCCTCCCCCGGCAGCGCCGGGATCGGCACGCCCCACGCCGCCATCACGCGACCGTCCCGACAGCCTGCAGGCGGGCGCCGTCCGCGGCCGCCTTCCGGAACGCGTCGAAGGAGCGGGCCATGCCGTCGGCGAAGAGGTCGAGGCCGCTCACCGTGCCGTCGGCCTGCACCGAGACGGCGAAGTCGCCGGCGTAGGACAGGGCGGCCACCCCCAACCCGACGTGCTGGACCAGCGGCGCCACCGGAACGGCCTCGAGGAGCCGGGCGCCGGCCAGCCACAGCGGCGTCGGCGGACCGGGGACGTCGGTGACGAACAGGTTGACCCGGGTGCCGCCGAATCGGCGCATCCACGCCATGCCCAGCCGGGCCAACGGCACCGGCAGGTGCAGGACGTCGCTGATGTCGGGGGCGCCCGCGTACAGCCTCCGCTTCGCGGTGGTCGTCATGGCGTTGACCAGCGCCAGACGCCGGAGCGGATCGCGCTCGGCGACGGGCAGATCCACGAGCAGGATGCCGCTGGCCTGGCCCCCGGCGCCGGTTGCCGCCGGCACCGACGTTCGCAGCCGCATGGAGTCGACGTCGTCCCCTCGGCTCCGGAGCAGGTCCCGCAGGCCACCCGCGACGGCGGCGAGCAAGAGGTCGTTGACGGTGACCCCGAGGGTGTGCCCGGTCCGCCGCAGCTCGTCCAACGGGTGCCGGACGACCGCCAGCCGCCGGTCCGGCCCGACCCTGCGCGGCAGCGACGTCACCGACGTGCGGGTGCGCAGGTCCGAGGACGCGTCGCGGACCTGTCCGGCGAGGTCGCGGAGCCGGTGCACCGTGGCGGTGCTCGGCGGTCGTGCCCGTCGGAGCGCCGCGACCGCACGGTCACGGCGGTCCCGGAGCAGGTCGCGGGAGGACGGCAGCGGGGGTGCGGCCGGCAGCGGCGCCGACTGCTGGGCGCCGTCCGCCGACGGATCCAGGAGCGAGCCGGCCAGCGCGACGCCCGCCATGCCGTCGGCAGCGACGTGGTGGACGACGATGATGACGGCGAACCGCTGCCCGGGCAGGCCGTCGATCACCTCCGCCCGCCACAACGGCCGGTCCAGCGGGAGCGGTCGGACGATCCGGTTCGCGGCCCAGTCCGGCAGATCGGAACCCGGCGGGAGGGTCACGGTCCCGATGTGCCGGTCGGGGTCGAAGGCCGGGTCGGGCGCCCACACCGGCCTGCCCTCGCCCAGGCGGGTCCAGACCACCCGCCGTCCAAGACCGGCGACGCGACGCGCCCGGACGGCGAGCTCACGCCGGATCCGCGGGAGGTCGAGAGCGCCGTCGGCCAGGAGGAACGGCGTCGCGTCGAAGACTCCCAGCAGAGCGATCTGGAACGGCGTGCACTCGTCCGCCACCCAGGCATTGGCCAACTCGTCCATGCGCAGTCGGGTCAGCGCCACGAGGCACGGTGCAACGTCCGCCACCGACTCCGCCAGGGACCTCCGTCCCTGGGGCGACCCTCCGAACTCTGCCGACCAATGGAAGATGCGGGGACGTGGTGACCACGGTCACCGATGCTCGACCACGTCACCGCCGACCCGACCGGGGAGAACCCATGAGCTTCGAGTACCTGATCGACCCCGCGAACGGCCCGCAGTGGAAGGGCCTCCTCCCCGGCAAGCCGAAGCCGTACGTCCTCCGCAAGGGCGAGGGCGAGCACGCCATGCTCTTCGGCGACCTGTTCACCGTCCTGCTGTCCGGCGACGAGACGGACAACCAGTTCGGGATCATCGTCAGCGACTGTCCGGCCGGCGACATCATCCCGACGCACTCGCACAACGAGACCCACGAGACGTTCTACGTGCTCGAGGGCAAGGTGCGCCTCTACTACCAGGACGCCGAGGGCCTCAAGCACTCCGAGCTGCTCAACACCGGCGACTTCGGCTACGTGCCGGCCGGCTTCGCGCACGCCTACAAGATCGAGGAGGCCGGCCGCCTGATGGGCACGCTGTCCGGTGGCTTCGAGCGGTTCTTCCAGCACATGGGCACGGAGACCGACCACCCGACGAAGGACCAGCCGCCCTTCATCCCGAACTTCCCGCGGATGGGCGCGGCGGCCCAGCAGCACAACATGCAGTTCCTGCAGGGCTTCGAGTGGCCGGACGCGTGACCCGCCCGGTGCCATTTCCCCGATTTCGGCACCTCCCGTGAGCGGCCAGATCCGGGGAAACGGCACTCCGGCGTTGCCGCTGCCGCCGCCCGCGCACGAACTTCCGCTGCCGGCTCCGCATCCCGGCGACGGCGGCGTCCGTCTGCTGCTCGGTGTGCCCTATGCGGCGACCCGCGGCATCCGGCCGCTCGAGCTGGACCTCGTGCTGCCGCCCGAGGGTGACGGCCCCGTGCCGGTCGTGGTCTTCCTGCATGGTGGCGGGTGGCAGGTGGGCAGCCGGCACAGCGCCGGTCCCGCATACCGAGGCGCACGGCCGACCCCCTTCGAGCGGATCGCGCAGGCCGGGATCGCCGTCGCCAGCGTCGACTACCGGCTCTCCGGTGAGGCGGTGTGGCCCGCGCAGCTGCACGACGCGAAGGCCGCCGTCCGCTGGCTGCGCGCTCGGGCGGGTGACATCGGTATCGACCCGGACCGGATCGCCGCGTGGGGTGAGTCGGCCGGTGGCCACCTCGCGGAACTGCTGGGCCTGACGATCGAGGACGCCGAGCTGGAGGGCGACGTCGGCATCACCGGTCCGTCCAGCGCCGTGTCCGCCGTCGCCGCCTGGTACGCGCCCAGCGACGTCGCCGCGGTCGCGACCGACGTGGGCGCCGATCCCACCGACCCCGACACCCGCGAGGCCCGGTTGCTCGGTGCGCCGGCGTCGAGCGTGCCGGAGCTCGCCGCCCAGGCCAGCCCGATCAGCCGCGTCTCCCCCGGCGCACCACCGTTCCTCCTGCTCCACGGTGAAGCCGACCAGTTCATCCCGGCCGTGCAGAGCGTGCGGCTGCACACCGCGCTCGTCGAGGCCGGGGCACGCGCCGAGCTCTATCTCTACGAGGACGCCGACCACATGTGGGTGGGCTCGCCCGAGGCCGCGGCCGAGGCACTGACCCGCACGGTGGCCTTCCTGCGCGAACAGCTGATCGAGAGGGACCAGACATGAGGATCGTCGGCATCCGTCGCGCCAACGGGCCGGTCGAGGTGGCCGCACTGTCGGACGACGGCGCGCGGGTGACCGTGGTCGCCGGGCTCGAGGAGTTCTGGGCGGACGCGGCCGGCTTCCTCTCCCGGTCGCCTTCCGGCGAGACCGTTCCAGCGACGGACCTGGAGTTCGTGCCGCCGGTACTGCCCGGGGCACGGGTGGTCTGCATCGGCCTGAACTACCTCAAGCACGTCGCCGAGGGGACGTTCCGCGACCAGGATCTGCCGCCGTTCCCGACGCTGTTCGCCCGCTGGACGCAGTCGCTGACCGTCGACGGCGCCGAGGTGCCGATCCCGTCGAACGAGGACGGCCTGGACTGGGAGGGCGAGGTGGTGGCCTACGTCGGATCCACGCTGGTCGACGCGGGCCCGGACGAGGCGCTGGCCGCCGTCGTCGGCTACTCGACGTTCAACGACCTCACCTCGCGGCGCGCGCAGAAGCTCACCTCGCAGTGGATCCTCGGCAAGAACGGCGACCGCTCGGGCCCGCTCGGTCCGCTGGTGCCCGCCGTCGAGGTGGGCGACCTGCGCGACGGCCTGCACGTGCAGACCCGGGTCAACGGCGAGGTGGTGCAGGACGGGCGCACCGACGAGATGGTCTACACCGTGGGCGACACCCTTTCGCTGATCTCGCACACGTTCACCCTGCGGCCGGGCGACCTGCTCGCCACCGGGACGCCGTCCGGGGTCGGCTACGCCCGCACGCCGCCGTGGCTGCTGCAGCCCGGCGACGTCGTCGAGGTCGAGGTCGAACGGCTTGGCGTCCTCCGCAACCCCGTCGTCGACAACTCGAACCGGAAGGTCTGACCGGTGTCCGGCGAGTACCGCCAATACCTTTTCCCGCACGACCACCCGCGGGTGGCCGAGGTGCGCGGGATGGACCCGTACACGTACGGCGAGTTCTCGCGGACGCCGGGCACGTTCACCGGCGGTCTGGTCGAGGGGTGGACACCGCTCTACAGGAACGAGTTCCGCGGTGTGACCGAGGACGGAACGCTGCGCGAGGGCCTGTACCCGTTCGAGCCCGCGCGCCCCGGTGAGGAGGCGCCGGTGGCTGCCATGGTTGCCGCGGCGAACGACCTCCTGTCGGTCCTGGACGATGACCAGCGGAAGCGGATCTCGTTCGACGTCGACGCGGTCGAGTGGCAGACCTGGGCCAATCCCGAGTTTCTGCAGTTCGACACCGGCCTGCGGCTGGACCTTCAGTCGGTCGAGGTGCGCGAGAAGGCGCTGGCCCTCATGCAGGCGTCCCTCTTCCCCCAGGGTTACGAGCTCGCGCACGCGATGATGCAGATCAACGGGTTCCTCGGCGAGGTCGTCGACCTGGAGACGGTGCTCAACGAGTTCAGCTACAACATCGCGCTGTACGGGGAGCCCGACCTTCGGGCGCCGTGGGGCTGGCAGCTGTTCGGCCACCACGCCGCCGTCAACTGCCTGGTCGTCGAGGGCCGGATGGTCGTCTCACCGGTCTTCCTGGGCGCCGAGCCCGACGAGATCGACGCCGGTCCGAACGCAGGCCTGCGGGACGTCTTCGCCGACCGGATCGAGCTCGGCACCGCGCTGATGGCCGCCCTCTCCGAAGATCAGCGGCGGGCCGCCACGGTTTTCGAGCAGATGGTCGACCCCGCCATGCCGCCCGGTCGGGTGCACCCCGGGGACGAGCGGCACCTTGCGGGCGCCTTCCAGGACAACCGGATCATTCCGTTCGAGGGCATCCGGGTTGCCGAGATGCCGACGGAAGCCCAGGGGAAGGCCCTGCAGATTGCCGAGGCGTTCCTCCGCCTGCTGCCCGGGGGACCCCGAGCGGCGCGCATGCGGGAGGTCCGCGAGCACCTGGACGAGACCTGGTTCTCCTGGATCGGCGGATCCGCCCCAGGCGATGTCTTCTACTACCGCCTCCAGTCGCCGGTTCTGATCGCCGAGCTCGACCACCACTGCGGTGTCTTCCTCGACTACGACACCCCGCAGCCCTTCCACATCCACACCGTCCTGCGCACGCCCCACGGCAACGACTACGGGCGCGCCTACGTGCGGCAGTGGCAGGAGCGCAACGTCGCGACCTGACTGGTCACTGCTGGACCCTGGCGGTCGCCGGTGGCTGATGTCAGCGTGCCGGTGTGCACTCCGGCCGTCGGGTCATCGCCAAGCTGACGGGGTTCTTCGAGAACCTGTCTGACAAGCGCGAGGCCCGGCGGTCCGGGGCGTGCTGACCGGCCATGGGGTTGTGCGCTGCGAGCGCTTCAGTGACCGACCGGCTGCCACGTCCCGGGACCACCGGGGTGCCTTTTCCACTGGTGCAACAGCGGAGGAGGCAAGGTGAACGGTACGGACGAACGGCGGGGACGTCACGCAGGTCTGGACTGGTCGTGGGATACCCATGCGGTCTGTGTGGTCGACGACGACGGGCAGGTGATCGAACGGTTCACCGTCGCCCATTCGGCGGCCGGGTTGGCGCAGGTGACCGGGCGGCTGCGGCGACTGGGGGCAGTGGGGGTGGCGATCGAACGCGGCGACGGACCGGTCGTGCAGGCGCTGCTCGAGGCCGATCTGCAGGTGTTCGTGATCACCAGCCGGCAGGTCAAGGCACTGCGGCTGCGCTACGGCACGGCCGGCAACAAGGACGACCGGTTCGACGCGTACGTGCTCGCCGACGTGCTGCGCACCGACCATCGACGGCTGGCGCCGTTGACCCAGGACGGGCCGGACACGACCGGCCTGCGGATGCTGGTCCGGGCCCGCAAGGACCTGGTCGCTGCGCGGATCGCCGCGCACAACCAGCTGCGCAGCCATCTGCTGAGCGCGTTTCCCGGGGTGGTGGGGCTGTTCGCCGCGCTGGACAGCCCGATCAGCCTGACCTTCCTGGGACGCTTCCCCTCCGCCCAGCGCGCCCGGTGGCTCTCGGAGAAGCGGCTGGCGGCCTGGCTGAGCTCGGTCGGCTACTGCGGCCGGCAGAGTGCCGCCGATCTGATGGCGCATCTGCGCGAGGCCCCGGCCGGGATGGACGGCGCCGCCGCCGAGGCCGCCGAGGCCGTCACCGAGCAGCTCGTCGTCCTGCTGCGCACGCTGCGCGACCGAATCGATGTGCTCGACGACCGGATCGGGGAAGCCCTCGAGCTGCACGCCGACGCGCACATCTTCCGCAGCCTGCCCCGGGCTGGCACCGTTCGCGCCGCCCTGCTCTTGGCCGAGATCGGCGACTGCCGGGGACGTTTCCCCACCGAGGAAGCACTCGCCGCGGCGGCCGGCGTCTCACCATCGACCCGCGCCTCCGGCCGCAGTCACGCGGTGGTCTTCCGCCATGCCTGCGACAAACGCCTCCGCGAGGCACTCATCGATTTCGCCGCCGACAGCCGGCAAGCCAACCCCTGGGCCAAGGACATCTACGACCGCGCCCGCGCCCGCGGCGCCCGCCATCCACACGCCGTTCGCATCCTCGCCCGGGCCTGGATCCGCGTCATCTGGCGCTGCTGGACAGACCACACCTCTTACGACCCTGCCCGCCACGGCGGGCTGCTCAAGCTCACGGAGCAGCCCGCGGCTTGACATGGGGTTGTCAGACCGCGTCCCGGCGGGTGAGCCGCCGCAGCGCGAGCCCGCCGAGCGGGACCGGCAGCCAGAAGGTGGCGAGGCGGAACAACAGGACGCCGCTCACCGCCGCCGTGCTCGGCACACCGACGGCGACCAGCCCCGTGGACAGCGCCACCTCGACGGCGCCGAGGCCGCCCGGGGTCGGGGAGACCGAGCCGACGGCGGCGCCGGCGAGGTAGACCACGGCCGCGGCGGCGATCCCGAGGGAGTCGTCGAAGGCGCGCACAGAAAACCACAGGGCGGCGATGTAGGCGCCGTTCAGCGCCAGCGTGCCGAGCAGTGCCTGCGCGAGCTTGGTCGGCGTGGTCAGCAGGTCGAGCAGCCGGGACAGCGCCTGGCGCAGCGGCGGGAGGGCGCGGGCCGCGAACCAGTGCCGGACCACGGGAATCGCGAGCGCGAGCAGGAGGAGGCCGGCCACGGCGGCGAGGACGATGAACGCCCAGCCGGGCACCGGGAGGCCCTTGTCCGCCGAGACGCCCGTGGCCGCGGCGAAGGCGATGAGCAGGAGGACGTGTGAGACGGCGTTCACGGCCTGCGACAGACCGAGGCCGGTGGCGATGCCGGTCGCGGGGACCCCGGCGCGCTGCAGATACCGGGCGTTGAGCGCGAGCCCGCCGACCGCCGGCGGGGTGACGAACCCGGCGAACGACGCCGCCAGCTGGGTCAGGACGGTGCGGGGGAAGGACAACTTCTCCTTGACGTAGCCGGTCAGCGACAGGGCAGACGCCACGTAGGTCAGCGCGGAGGCGAGCAGGACGAGGGGCACCCATTGCCACGCCGCGTGCGCGAACACGGTCGCGAGGTCGACGGAGGTCAGCTGCCCGACGATCAGATACGCGGCGACGAGAACGGCGACGATCGACAGGACCGCCCGCGGCCGGAACCGCTCGACGTCGACCGGTTCCGGCGGCCGGAGCTCGGTCTGCTTCTCGATCTCGTTGCGCACCGCCTCGAGCAGGCCGCTGTCCTCCTTCACCGCCCGACGGGTGGCGCTGGGCAGCGCGATCGGCTGCAGCAACGGGAGGACGGCGGCCAGTTCGCCCTCCGCCAATTGCCGGCGGGCGGCGCCGACGGCCCGCTCGGGTCCCGCCAGCTGGGCCGTGCTGATCAGCAGCTGTGCGCGGTCGAGGCTCACCCGCAGGTCACCGGCGAACATCGCGCCGCTGACCGGGATGGGGAGGACCACCCGCCCGTCGGCGTCGACGAGGATCGCGCCCGCCACGAGTCCGCGGTGCGTGACGCTGCGGGCGTGCAGCCGGCCCACGCTGCGCCAGAGGTCGTCGAGCTGGGCGTCGGTCGGGCCCTGCAGCGGCGTCCCGGCCACCGACTCGTACACGAGCACCACCGCGTCCGGTCCGCACGGCAGCCCCGCGACGAGCCGCGGCGTCGCGACGCCGGCCGACGTCGCCGCCAGCGACAGCAGCGAGTTGTGTTCGGTCACCCGCTCCAGGGAGAGCGCCGGCGACGGCGCGAACTCGGCCCGCAGCCGGAGGATCCGATAGACGTTGTAGGCGGCACCCGAGGCGATCAGGTCCCGGTCGAACACCCGCACGGTGAGCCGGGCGCCGTCGCGCGTCGTCGCCAGGTACTCGCGCCGGCCGTCGGGACCGGGCGCACGCTCCTGCAGGCGCGCGAGGGCGATGCCCCGCCGGCC
>Ga0308176_10003144_pt1 | contig 10522 bp, 10 predicted proteins | sample PhyCR2_3_FD_203890 | JGI IMG/M metagenome (GOLD analysis project Ga0308176, IMG submission 203890) | Soil microbial communities from UC Gill Tract Community Farm, Albany, California, United States - DLSLS.C.R2 | ecosystem: Environmental > Terrestrial > Soil > Agricultural land | place: USA... | reverse complement strand
GCCATCCTGCTGCTGGACGAGGCCACGAGCGCCCTCGACACCCGGACGGAGAGGGAGATCCAGCAAGAGCTGGAGGCGCTGCGGGCCACCCGCATCGTCATCGCCCACCGCCTGAGCACCATCCGCCACGCCGACCTGATCCTGGTGATGGACGACGGCCGCCTGGTCGAGCAGGGGCGCCACGACGATCTCATCGCCCTCGGCGGCGTCTACGCCAGCCTGGTGGCGGCGCAGGTGGAGAAGGAGAAGATGCAGGCGGCGGAGGTGTAGCTCAGGCGATCCCCGCCAGCCGCTCGAACTGCCCCCGGACCGCCTCGGGGGTGCGGCAGGGGCGCCCCGTCGCCGACTCGATCCAGACGTGCTCGGTGGTCCCCGTGGCCAGCCGCTCGCCGTCCTTTTGCACCTCGTAGGCGAAGCGCATCCCCCGGCTCCCCAGCCGCTCGCACCAGCAGGTCACCTGGACCACGTCCCCATAGCGGGCCGGCCGGTGATAGCGCGCCTCGACGCCGGTGACCATCAGGAGATAGCCGAGCCGCTCGATGTCCGCGTAGTGGAATCCCGACCGCGCGCAGAGGCCGGTGCGGGCCAGCTCGAACCAGACGATGTAGTTGGCGTGATGGACCACGCCCATCTGATCGGTCTCGGCGTAGCGGACCTCGACGTCGGTCGAGACGCGGAGGGGGTGGGGTTTATCGGTCATTTCGTTCTGTTTCGTCAACGTTTGCGCCCCCGGCTGGTTGGGCCTCATCACCCCGGCCCTCTTCTCCCGTCCCCTCCCGCCCTCCCTCACCGGGAGAGGGGGGAGGGGGATCGCCCTGCAAGGGCGGGCTTTGCGCAGCCTGGGGTTTCAACCCAGGTGGGAGGGGTCGGGAGGGGTAGGGGTGAGGGTTTGTTTTTGCTATATTGCCTCCAGAGCTCTCGCTGCTGAGAAAAAAGGTTGCTCCCGTTGTCCAAACCCCAGCGCCGCCATTCCTTTCGCAAGGGGACGGGCGGCTCGGCCCGCCGGCTCGACACCGGCCGCTCGCTGCTCCAGGCGTTGCGGGAGAGCCAGGCCCGCGCCGAGCGCCTGTTCGAGGCTAACATCCTGGGGATCTTCTACGCCGACGAGAAGGCCCGCCTGACCAGCGCCAACGACGCCTTCCTCACCATGCTCGGCCACGCCCGGGAGGCGCTGGAGGGGGGCGAGCTGAGCTGGGTCGAGCTCACCCCTCCCGGCTGGGAGGAGGCGGACGAGAAGGCGATGGTCGAGCTGATGGCGACCGGCGCCTGCGCTCCCTATGAAAAGGAGCTCCGCCGCGCCGACGGCAGCCGGGTGCCGGTCCTGGTCGGCTCCGCCCTGCTGCCGGAGTCGGACTCCTCGGTCGGCTTCGTGCTCGACCTCACCGACCGCAAACGGGCCGAGGACCGCGCGGCGCTGCTCGCCGAGGCCGGCAGCGCCCTCTCCGAGTCGCTCGACTATCAGGAGAACCTCGAGCGCCTACTCTACCTCACCGTCCCCCGCCTCGCCGACTACGGCCTGATCTGCGAGTTGGAGGAGGGGCCGCGGCTGCGGCCGGTGGCGCTGCGCCACGTCGATCCCGCCGGGGAGGATCTGCTGCGGCGTCTGGGGGAGGTCTTCGCGGCCGCGCCCGAGAACCCCGCGAGCCTTCTCTGGCGGGCCGTGAAGAGCGGCGAGAGCCAGCTCGCGGCGAGCGTGAATTACGAGACGGCACTGAAGACCACGCGCGACCCGGAGCTCCTGGAGGGGTTCGCCCGGATGGGGTCGCGGTCGTTCCTGTCCGCTCCGCTGGTCGCCCGCGGCGAGGTCCTGGGAGTGATGCTCCTCGCCACCAGCGCGGTCTCGGGCCGCAATCTGGGCCCCGACGACCTCGAGCTGGCCGAGGGGATCGCCGCCCGCGCCTCGCTCGCCATCGACAACGCCCGCCTCTACGGCCGGGCCGAGGCCGCCAGCAAGGCCAAGGACCACTTCCTGGCCGCCCTCAGCCACGAGCTGCGCACGCCGCTCACCCCCGTGCTGCTGCGGGTGGCCGCCCTCGCCCGCTCCCCCGACCTGCCCGAGCCCCTGCGCGCGGACCTGCGGATGATCCAGCGCAACGTCGAGCTGGAGGCGAAGCTGATCGACGACCTCCTCGACCTCACCCGCGTCTCCCGTGGGAAGCTCTCCCTTCACCTGGAGCCGGTGGACGTCCATGCCCTGCTGGAGCACACGATCGCCATCTGCTCCGAGGGGGTGGAGGTGAGCACGCTCGCGATCGGCCTCGAGGCCGGCGCGGACGATCGCCACGTGCGGGCGGACGCGGCCCGGCTCCAGCAGGTGTTCTGGAACCTGCTCAAGAACGCCGTGAAGTTCACCCCGGCGGGGGGGCGGATCCAGGTGGTGACGCGCAACCCCGAGGAGGGGAGGATCGAGATCGCGGTGATCGATCCGGGGATCGGCATCGCGGCGGAGGATCTGCCCCGCCTGTTCAACGCCTTCGAGCAGGGGAGCTCCGCGATCACCCGCACCTTCGGCGGCCTGGGGCTCGGCCTCGCCATCTGCAAGGCCCTGGTCGATCAGCACGGTGGCACCCTCACGGGCTTGAGCCCGGGCCGGGGGAGGGGGGCCACCTTCACGGTGAGCCTCGCCACGGTAACCGCCCCCGAGGCCGCCAAACCGGCCGGAGCCGCCGCCGGGCCCGCCGAGCCTCTGGCGCTCCGGCTCCTGCTGGTGGAAGACAACGAGCCCACTCTCCAGGTGATGGCCGACCTGCTCGAGCTCGCCGGCCACGACGTCAAGGCGGCCGCCACCGTGCGCGCCGCCCGCGATCTCGCCGCCCTCCACACCTTCGACCTCGTGGTGAGCGACCTCGGGCTGCCGGACGGCAGCGGCTTCGACCTGATGCGCGAGCTGCGGGAGCGCTACGGCCTCCAGGGGATCGCCGTCAGCGGCTTCGGCATGGAGGAGGACCTGCGCCGCAGCCGCGAATCGGGGTTCCGCGAGCATCTGGTCAAGCCGGTGGACATCGACAAGCTCAAGGCCGCGATCGCCCGGGCCGCGGCGGCGGGTGAGGCGTAGGAGCGTGCGCGCGATTGCCCGGCCCTGTCCGCCCGGGCATTCATGCCCGGGCGGGACCGTAGGAAAATAGCCCTTGAAAGGTTCCAATGCCCATGAGAGCCCCGAGCGCTTGCCTCGCCCTGCTGCTGCTCGCCGTCCCGGCCGCTGTTTCCGCGCTACCGGCTGCCCAGGCGCCGGCCGCGAGCCCCAAGACGTACAAAGCGGAACCCGGCCCCTCCGTCGTCACCGCCACCCTCCTCGACTGGCGCGACGCGGCCCGGAACCGGCCGGTGCCGGTGAAGATCTACGCTCCGGCCACCGGCCAGGGCCCCTTCCCGGTGATCGTCTTCTCCCATGGCCTCGGCGGCTCGCGGGAGGGGTACGAGTACCTGGGCCGCCACTGGGCGAGCTGGGGGTACGTCTCCGTCCACGTGGATCATCTGGGGAGCGACACCGCCGCCCTCAGGAAGGGGGGCCGGCTGCTCAAGAACCTGCGCGAGGCCGCCGGCGATCCGCGCAACGCCCTGGCGCGCCCCCTCGACGTGCGCTTCGTCCTCGATCAGTTGGAGAGGCTCAATCAGGGGGGCTCGCCCCTCTCCCACCGGCTCGACCTGACCCGGATCGGCATGGCCGGCCACTCTTTCGGCTCCTGGACGACGATGGCCGTGGCCGGGCAGCGCGTCGGCCAGGAGACCGCGCTCGCCGAGCCGCGCGTCAAGGCGGCGATCGCGATGAGCACGCCGGCCCCCCGCCAGAAGGACTACGACCGCGTCTACCGCGACGTCCACATCCCCATCCTCCACATGACCGGTACCGAGGACGACAGCCCGATCGGCGACACCAAGGCGGCCGAGCGGCGCATCCCCTACGACCAGGTCCAGGGCGCCGACCAGTACCTCGTGACCTTCCAGGGGGGAGACCACATGATCTTTTCCGGCCGCTTCATCCAGGCCGAGCGGCCGAAGGACCCCGTCTTCCACAGCCTGATCCTCCAGGGGACGACCGCCTTCTGGGACGCCTATCTGAAAGGGGACGCGGCGGCGAAGGCCTGGCTCGCCAAGGGCGGCTACGCCGCGGCGCTGGGGCAGGACGGAAAGCTGGAGGAAAAGTTGCGCTGAGAGGCATATGATGGTTTCAGGACCCGAGGGGCGGCCCCCGCCAACGCCGCCCCGTATTGGAAGGTCCAACCACCCGGTCGCCCTGACCGGCACTTCCAAGGAGGAAACATCATGACCAAGAAGATCTGCCTCATCGCCGCGCTGCTGCTCGTCCTCTCCGCCGTGGCCGCGTTCGCCCAGGGGCCCACCTGCAATACCGGACGGGCCCAGGGGGCCGCCGAGGCCGCCCTCGGCTCGTGCATCGCCCAGGCGCGCCAGACCTACGACATCTCCTTCGGCGTCCTCTGCGACTGCCCGGGCACGGGGATCACCGTCAACGTCTTCGGCGCCCCGCGCTGCAACCCCAACGAGGTCTGCCCGCTGTTCATCGTCCTCGTCGGCTCCGCCCAGCTCGACTGCGACTACAACGTGGTCAGCTCCACCTGCGGCTTCCAATAGAAAGCCCCGCGGGGACCGGGATCTCTCCGGTCCCCGCGGCAGCTCCCGGTCATGCCTAAACCGGTACTTCGAGTTGCTGTGCCGGCTGCGCCTGCCCCCCCTGGAACAGGGACGAGAGGAGATGGTGCGGGAAGGGGTAGGGCCGTGGCCCGGTGCCACAGACGAAACCGTCCTCGGCGTCCAGGAACACGATGGAGCTGCCGCTGGCGCCGGTGGTCTTTTCGACGTGGGCCACGATCTGGGAGGTCATCTTGGCCGTAACCTCCTCCACCTGGTGGCCCAGCCCGCCGTCGTTCGAAATCCGGATCAGCGCGTTCACGGCCTTGAGCTGCCGCAGGAACGGGGGACCATAGGGAGGAATCTTCTCGACGCCGTGAGAGGTGATCTTGAGGCCACCGCCGTCTCCACCGCCGAACAGGATGACCACTAGAGTTGCCATGATTGTTGCTCCTTGTGAGTCGGATGGTTCAGTCTGCAATGCGTATAGGCGGCTGGCGGCGGCGGTTTGTTACAGAAGTTGAAAGATCTCGAGCTCCGGCCGCCTCTGGTAGTGGACCGGCGGGTCCTGGTGCCATAATCCCGGCGTCGTGCACTCATGGGAGGAGCCGGGATGAAGAAGACGGGATTGATCACCTTCTGCCTCGACATCGGCGGCACCGGCATCAAGGGGTTCACCGCCGACGCCGCGGACCGCCCCACCAGCGAGCGGGTGCGCATCGAGACGCCCCACCCGGCGACCCCCGAGGCCGTGCTCGCGGTCGTCAAGGAGATCGTCGCCCAGATGCCCCGCTTCGACCGGGTGGCCGCCGGCTTCCCCGGCGTGGTGGTCAAGGGGCGCACCCTGACCGCGCCGAACCTCGACCCCTTCTGGGAGGGGTTCAACCTGGCCGGAGCCCTGGAGAAGCTCACCGGCAAGCCCACCCGCGTCGCCAACGACGCCGGGGTCCAGGGGCTCGCGGTGATCGAAGGGCAGGGGACCGAGCTCGTCCTCACCCTCGGCACCGGCATGGGCTTCGCGCTCTACGTCGACGGCCACTACGTGCCGAACGTCGAGATGGCGCATCACCCCTTCCGTAAAAAGAAGACCTACGAGGAGCTGGTGAGCAACGCGGCGCTGCACGAGGCCGGCAAGAAAAAATGGAACCGCCGGGTCAAAAAAGTGATCCAACAGCTCGCGCCGATCTTCAACTACCGCGTCCTCTACATCGGCGGCGGCAATGCCAAAGAGATCGCATTCAAGCTGCCGAAGAACGCCAGGATCGTCGAGAACGTCGCCGGGCTGCTGGGCGGGGTGAAGCTCTGGCAGCAGCCGGGGTAGGGGCCCTCATCGCGAGAGCCTCGCTGCGGCCCGGAGGCGGCAGAGAGCCGATCGATCGGATCGATCCGACCGATCCATCGGATCGGACGGATCCGTCGGATGATTCACCCCCAAGGAGACACCATTTCATGAGCTTCCGAGCCCTAATTCTCGCAGCCCTCCTCCTCCCCTCCGCGGCCCGCGCCGCCGATCCCCCCTTCGACCTCATCCTCGCCCACGGCCACATCGTCGACGGCACCGGCTCCCCCTGGTACTCGGGGGACGTCGGCATCCGGGGCGGGCGCATCGCGGCGATCGGCAACCTCGCGGGGGCCCCGGCGAAGCGGCGGATCGACGTCCAGGGGAGGGTCGTGGCGCCGGGGTTCATCGACATGCTGGGACAGTCGGAGCTGACGATCCTGGTGGAGCCGCGCCTGCCCTCCAAGATCTATCAGGGGATCACCACCGAGATCACCGGCGAGGGGGGATCGATCGCGCCGCTCACCGACACCATCGTGGCGGAGGACAAGCTCGGCTACGAGCACATGGGGATCAAGCCCGACTGGCGCACCTTGAGCCAGTACTTCCAGCGGCTCGAAAAGCAGGGGATGGGGATCAATCTCGCCACCTACGTCGGCGCCACCCAGGTGCGGCGGGTGGTGATCGGCGAGGAAAACCGCGCGCCCACGCCCGCGGAGCTCGAGCGCATGAAGGGTCTGGTGCGGGAGGCTATGGAGCAGGGGGCGGTGGGGCTCTCGACCTCGCTCCAGTACGCGCCCGCCCCCTACGCCTCCACCGGGGAGCTGATCGCCCTGGCCGCCGAGAGCGCGCGCCACGGCGGCATCTACGCCACCCACATGCGCAGCGAGAGCGAGGCCGAGATGGCGGCCATCGACGAGGCGATCCGCATCGCCCGCGAGGCGCACACCCCGGTCGAGATCTGGCACCTGAAGGCGGCCGGCAAGCGCAACTGGGGGCGCATGCCCGACATTGTCGCCAAGATCGACGAGGCGCGGCGGCAGGGGGTGGACATCACCGCCGACACCTACGCCTATCCGGCCTGGTTCAACTCCTTCTCGGCCTTCGTCCCCCCCTGGGCGCACGAGGGGGGCGACGAGAAGATGATCGCGCGGCTCCAGGATCCGGCCACGCGCGCCCGCATCCGCAAGGAGATGGAAGCGACCGAGCCCGTCGAGTGGGACAACGAATGGCAGGAGATCCCCGGCCCCGAGGCGATCCTGCTCTCCGTCTTCCAGAATCCCGCCCTCGTGCCGCTCCAGGGGAAGACCCTGGCCGAGGTGGCGAAGATGCGCGGCAAGGACCCCATCGACACCCTCTTCGACCTCCTGATCGAGGACCGCGGCTACACCGAGGTCGCGGTCTTCGGCATGTCGGAGCCGGACGTGCTGCTGGCCCTGAAGCAGCCCTGGGTCTCGATCTGCAACGACTCGCAGGGGACCTCGACCGAGGGGCCGCTGGGCAAGGAGCATCCGCACCCGCGGGCCTACGGCACCTTCCCGCGCATCCTGAGGAAGTACGTCCGCGAGGACCACCAGCTCACCCTCCCCGAGGCCATCCGCAAATTCTCGGCCCTCCCCGCCCAGCGCCTGCGCCTCACCGACCGCGGCGTCCTCAAGCAGGGCCTGTGGGCCGACATCGTGGTCTTCGACCCCGCGACCATCCACGACGCCGCCACCTTCGAAAGCCCCAACCAGCTCTCCGAGGGGATGGAGTACGTGCTGGTCAACGGCGTTCCGGTGATCGACGGCGGGAAGATGACGGGGGCGCTGCCGGGGAGGGTGTTGCGGGGGCCGGGGTATGGGGGTACGTCTCGATGAATGAGACGTTCCGGTCAATTCAAGAGTTGGTCCGTCGGCGGGAGGTCCAGATCTCGAACCACGGCTACGACGAATTGGCGGCAGCTGGTATTCTGGCGACGGAGGAAGCCATGACTACCCGTCGACAGATCAAACTCGTGCGAGAGGGGCAGTACGTCGCCGAAGTCGAGGTCGAGCTAATTGAGGACAAGGAGGGGTGGGCTCCTTATCTGTCTCTTGAGGACGTTGAGAAACTGGACGCTGTCCGTAAAGCCCTACGAGCGGGGAGGGTTGAGCAGGCAGGACAGACGGCCAAGGTTTTTCGGCTCATGCCGGTTGCCGTTTAATTGGCGGTCCGCCCTGCTCCTGCTCCTCCTCTGCGGCTTCGCCCTCGCCGCTCGCGCCGACGGCCCGGGCGACGACCCCATCGCCCGGGCGGTCTTTCCTCCCGACCTGGTGATGAAGCACTCCCAGGAGATCAACCTCGACGAGCGGCAGCGCGCCGCGATCAAGGAAGAGGTGCAAAAGATGCAGGCCAAGGCCACGAACGCCCAGTTCGACCTCCAGGGGGAGAGCCAGAAGCTGGTCCGCCTCCTCCAGGCCCGGCCGGCGGACGAGACCGCTGTGCTGGCCCAGGTGGACAAAGTCCTCGCCCTGGAGCGCCAGGTGAAGCGGACGCAGATCCTCCTCCTCGTCCGCATCAAGAACCTGTTGACCGAGGCGCAGCAGGCCAAGCTCTCCGAGCTGCGCGCCAAGGGCTAGGCGATGCGGTCCCTCGCGCGTCTCCGTGCATGGGCTCGCGGTGGAAAGACGGGACACCAGCCTCTTGACCCCGGCTGGTTCGCCACAGGTCGTCCTGGTCTGGTGAGACGGCCAGTCGCAGCCTCGGCCGCACCTCAGGCAGAACGACTCTCGGGCTCGTTGATGAGGTTTGCCGGCACCTTAGGTTAGAGGTATTGCTTTACTAATACCTCCAAACCAGGCGGCAGCCTTGAAAGGACTCATCATGCGCAACAAGCTCTGGAAACTGGCCGTAGCCACCGCCCTGCTCACCTGCAGCCTCCCCCTGGGGCTTGCTCCGAAGGCCGCGCACGCCCTCTGTAGCCCCATCTGCTGTAACGCGTCCTGCACCAGCGTCCGAAACTGCTTCGGGCCGGCCTGCAACATCTGCGAATCCGCTTGCCATTCAGTGAACCAGTAAGCCTCCACGTCCGGCCATTTCGAGCCAGAGCCCTTCGAGGCGAGATCAACGATCCTCGATCTTCCCTGGAAGGGCTCGCCGAGACTCTCGCCAAGCCGTGCGAAGAAGCCTGGGGCGCCAGCCCCAGGAAGGGGAGTCAAAGCGAATCCCAAAGCCCCGCGAGGAGCGAAGGCGGATCATCGCTCGGCGGAAGACCGCCGTCGTCCGTCGTCTCCTGCGAGTCGCGGAGCTTTTTGACCGGCATCCATCGTCCTCTGGACGGAAGCGACGGCGATTTTGGGGAAGGCTTCCCCCTTTTGGGGAGACCCCTCGTCTCTTTGGGGAGGGGCCCGTCCTTTTTGGGAGAGGGGTCGTCTTTTTGGGGAGACCCCTCTCCCCAATTGGACGAGGGCCCGTCTTTTTTGGGAGCCCCCTCGTCTTTTGGGGAGAGGCCTCGTCTTTTTCGGGAGCCCCCTCGTCTTTTTGGGGAGAGGCCTCGTCTTTTTTGGCGAGGGATCTCCCCAAGTGGACGCTTAAATTTCCCGGAGTTGCCCCTCTCCGTCCAAGGCGCTCTGGCCGAGGTCCTCTCGGCTGCCGGTCAAGCCTCTACCGGGCATGATCCCGAACTTCCGTCCGACTTCGGCCGGGATGGTAACTCTGTCCTTCTGGATGAGCGTCGCGCCCCGAGAGAATCTTCCTCCTCACGAAGCTGTGGGCCAAGGAAGGGGCCGTCCCTCCTGGCCTTGCCACAGGAGAGTAGAAGACGTCCCCAGCCCGTTCACGACACCCTGGGCAGGCCACGGGGACGGCGGGACGTCTCTTCGGAGGGCATGCCGCTGCGGCTGTCGCAGCTTCGAGGAGGCCACCCCGGCTGGCGCCGGCGCGGCCGGGCCCTACGCACCGGTATTGCCCCTCCGGAGACGTCCCGACGAGGAAAGTTACGATCGAATCCCACTAACTTTCTGGTTGGGATCGTCTTTGGCAATCGCTGGATCTTTGCATCTGGTAGAACTGACAATCGCGCCGGATCGCGCACCTCTCGCAGAGTGGCTTTGAAGCGCGGCAGATCGTCTTTCCATGAGCTACGCAATCAACGTGAAAATCGTACCTAAGCTGCGGGGCCACCAATGACTCTAGCTCTTTATGACACTGATCTGCTCGCTTACGGTTTACCCATCCTAAGCGGCGGCTCACGCGGTGGACGTGCGTGTCAACCGGAAGGACTTGCCTATCGAAGGTATATAACATCACGCATTTTGCGATTTTGTCCGAGACGCCGGGAAGCGACGTTAGATAGGTATGAAGTTTGTGGTCGCCTAACTGTCGTAGCGCCGACAGGTCGCACGACCCTAGATCTCGTTTAATCTTTCTAAGCGAAGAGCGAATCTGTTGGGCCCGTTTGCTCGACAGCCCGATGGGCTTCAGAAGGATCCTGAGCCGCATTGGTGGATGGTGTAGTATCTGCTCCCAGCTTGGGAATTCGCGCTTGAGAAGCTCGTAGGTCTCGACGGCTGCACTTAGCGAGGTACGATTGGAGAGCATTATGTAAATTAGATCGTCGAGAGGATCGTAGGGATTTCCTAATCTGGGGCTACCGTATTCAAGCTTCAACTTACCGCAAACTCTACCGATCGTGCG
>Ga0308176_10003143_pt1 | contig 10523 bp, 6 predicted proteins | sample PhyCR2_3_FD_203890 | JGI IMG/M metagenome (GOLD analysis project Ga0308176, IMG submission 203890) | Soil microbial communities from UC Gill Tract Community Farm, Albany, California, United States - DLSLS.C.R2 | ecosystem: Environmental > Terrestrial > Soil > Agricultural land | place: USA... | reverse complement strand
AAACGTCAGCTGGTGACCTTGATGTCCGAGATCTTCCCCCGGAAGTTCCCCTCGCTGCTCGGCGGGAGCTTGGTGAGCCAGACGAGCAGGAACCGCGCCTGCACGGGTTTGGCGGGCTTGAGCGAGACCTGCGTCCCTGAACCCTGTGCGACCTTCTCGAAGCCGGCGAGTCCGGCCGGCATCGTGGAGCCGCCCGTGGTCCGCAGCTCGACCGACGTGGTGCCGCCGAGGAAGGACACGTCCACCGTGCCGACCCGCTGGACCTTGCCGAGATCGAGTACGACCCCGACGCCTTCCTTCAGCTTGCCGAAGTCGGCGGAGTAGTAGCCGTCCGTGTTCCAGTACGAGCTCGGGTCGCTGTCGTAGACGTTGTCTATGGTCTGCGGCTTCTCACTGCCGTCGGCACCGAGCGGGTCGTAGTCCTGGGCGCCGACGATCGAGACGGGCTTGCTCTTCTCGACCGGCGGGGGGTCGTTGTTCTCCGGGTTGGACTGGGTGGTGCCGGGGTCGCCGCCCGAGTTGTTGTCCCGGTCGATGAGTGTCTCGGCGAGCTGCCAGCTGCCGAGGCCCAGTGCGGCGATCAGCAGCGCGGAGACGGCCCACTTCAGGGCCCTTCCGGTGCGGCTCTGCAGCGGGGCGGGGGGCACGGGGACGACTGGCTGGGTCGCGGCGGCCCCGGGCGCGGACGGCCTTCCGTACGTGCCCTGCTGGTAGGTGGTCCGCTGGTACTCGGGCGGGGCGGTGAAGACGGGCTCGGGCGGGCGGATACGAGGCATCGCCGCGACGGCCTTGGCGAGCTCGTCGGGGGTGGTGCACGGCTGTTCCTGGCGCGAGGCCGTGGCGCCGTCGTTGGCGAGGGCCCGCATGGCGATCTCGGAGAGCCCCCGGTGGACTCCTGCGCGTACCTGGTCGGGCGCCAGGAGACCCATGCCCTTGGGCAGCCCGGTGAGCCCGTACGCGTCGCTCTCGTACGGCCAGCGCTGCGTCAGCGCGGCGTACAGCAGGGCGCCGATGGCCTCCGTGTCGGCCCGCTGGGGAACTTCCGAGGTGATGCCCCGGAGGGCGGCGTTCACCGCGAGTCCGCGGATGCGGTACTGGCCTGACGAGCTGCGCAGTACGGCCCCCGGCGTGAGCCTGAGGTGGGCCAGGCCCTCCCGATGCGCGGCGGCCATGGCCTGGGAGATCTGGCTGACGAGCTGGTACGCGTCATGGGCCTCCATCGGGCCCGCTCCCAGTAGGGCGGTGAGCTCGGTGGCGTCGGGGAGCCATTCGTGGACGACGTAGACGAGGTCGTCCTCCTCGACGGCGTCGAGGACCTGCACGAAGCGCGGGTCGCCCAGCAGCGCGGAGGACCGGGCCGCGGCCAGAACGGAGCGTGCCCGCGGGTGGTCCGAGGGAAGGAGATGGACGCCGACCGCCCGACGCAGCTTCTCGTCGACGGCCCGCCAGCTGCTGAACCCGTCCAGGCGGGTGACGCACTCCTCCAGCCGGTACCGGCCGGCCAGTTTGTGTCCACTGTGCAGATCCGGGGCGGCCGGAGAGGGTTCGGGAGCGGCCTTGTCGCCGCCCTCCTTCGGGGAGTCCGTGTCCGCCGTGTCCTGCGCTTCTGCCGTACCGTCGGTCGTGGCCTCGTCCGCCTTGGCGGTCAGCGGCTCGTCCCCGCTGTTGTCGGCCACGTCGACGGCAGCCGTGCTACGTTCCGCCACCGTCGTTCCTGCCTCCCCATCCGTTGCGCGATGCCAGCCAGCTCTGCACAGTCACGCCAATTGTGCCCACACTCCGGCGCTATGCACGACACGCGGAGGCGGGCGATGGTTGTGCCACCCCCCGCCCTCAGCGGCCGAGGCGCCCCCTGACCATGCCGACCATGCCGTTGATCTCTTCGATCCGCATCCTCCTGGCCGCGACGAAGAAAACGCCCAGCAGCAGGATTCCGCCGCAGACCAGCGCGACGAGCGAGCCGAAGGCACCTTCCCCGAGCACGTTCAGAAGCCCGAAGCCCACCGCTCCACCGACCACGGTGGCCGGAAGCGCGGCCAGACACAGCCGGGCGTAGGTGCGGACCACGTGGGCGCCGTCCAGGTCGCCGCCCAGGCGGTTGCGCAGCCGACGCCAGGCGATCCCGACGCCGACGGCGTACGCCAGTCCGTATGAGGCGGCCATGCCGACCACGGCCCACTGGGCGGGCAGCACCACGTAGCAGAGGGCCGAGGCGGCGGCGTTGACCAAGGCGACGATGACCGTGTTGTAGAACGGCGTGCGCGTGTCCTCGTACGCGTAGAACCCGCGCAGCACCACGTACTGCACGGAGTACGGGATCAGGCCGAGGCCGAAGGCCATCAGGATGAAGCCCATGGAGCGGGCGGCCTCGGGGCCGCTGGACGCGTAGAGCAGGGTGCACATCGGCACGCCCAGGGCCAGGAACGCGAAGGCGACCGGCACGATGGCCACGGCGGAGTTGCGCAGCCCCTGCGAGATGTCGTCGCGGACGGCGCCCGGGTCGTTGTCGTGCGCGGCCCGGGAGATGCGGGGCAGCAGGGCGGCCATGACCGAGACGGTGATGATCGCCTGCGGCATGCCCCAGATCAGCTGGGCGTTGGAGTAGGCGAGGAAGCCCGCGCCGTTCTTTCCGGACGCCTTGCCGGCCGAGGTGGCGAGCTGGGTGACGACCAGCACGCCGGCCTGGTTGGCGAAGACGAACAGGACCGTCCACTTGGCCAGCTTGACCGTCTTACCGAGACCGTGGCCCTTCCAGTCGAACCGCGGGCGGAACCGGAAGCCTGCCTCGCGCAGGTACGGGATCATGGCCAGAGCCTGGACGACCAGTCCGAGCAGGGTGCCGATGCCCAGCAGGCGGACGCCCTCCGGTGGGATGGTCTGCACGCCCATGTGGGACTCGTGGGACGTGCCGTAGACCCAGATGAACATGCCGAAGGTGAAGATCATGACGATGTTGTTGAGGACCGGGGTCCACATCATCGCGCCGAACTTTCCGCGGGCGTTGAGGATCTGGCCCATCACGACGTGCACGCCCATGAAGAAGATGGTGGGCAGGCAGTAGCGGGCGAAGGTGACGGCGACGTTGTTGGCCGCCGGGTCGTCCGCGATCGTCGACGACATCAGCCGGATGAGCCACGGAGCCGCGAAGACCACCACGGCGACGATGAGGCCGAGGGCGACCATCACCAGGGTCAGCAGCCGGTTGGCGTAGGCCTCGCCGCCATCCTCGTCGTCCTTCATGGAGCGGACGAGCTGGGGGACGAAGACGGAGTTCAGGCCGCCACCCACGGTGAGGATGTAGATCATCGTGGGCAGCGTGTAGGCGATGGTGAAGCTGTCGCCGAGCAGGGCCGCGCCGAGCGCCCCAGTGATCACGAGGCTGCGGACGAAGCCGGTGAGACGTGAGACGAGCGTGCCGGCCGCCATGACCGCACTGGACTTCAGCAGGCCGGAGGCACGGCCGCCCGACTTGGGCGGTGTGGGGGCCGGGGCGGGCTCGGGCTGAGCGGGCGCCGAGGAGGCGGCGGGGCCCGCGGGGCCCTCCTGGTCCCGGAAGAGGTGGGCGAAGGCGTCGGGCTCGTCGCGGTCGGCGGATGCCTGGGTGACGAGGTCGTCCACGCCCACGAACTGCGTCGTCGCGGCGTTGTCGCCGTACGGGAGGTGTCGCGAGGGTCCAGCGGGTTCGGGCGGCGGCGTCTGGGCCCAGATGCGGGGGTCGGGGGCGTACGGGGATGCCGGAGGCTGCTGGTACAGCGGCTGCGGCTGCTGGTACGTGCCGGGGGGCGGCGGCGGGTGCGCGGCGCGGTCGTACAACGCCTCGTCCACCGGGTCCTGGGCGGAGAGGTCCTGGGCCCGGTAGGGGTCGTAGTCGTACGTGGACTGCAGATACGGGTCCGGGACCGGCTCCTGCTCCGGCCCAGGGGGTACCGGAGGGCCGCCGGGATAGCCGGCCCCGCCCGCACCCTGACCGCGGTCACCGTCGTACGGCGCGTTCATCGAAACCCCACCTCATCGTCCCCGGCCGACCGGCCACGACAGACATCGCTCAACGGTCCACTTTCTCACCCGTGCCCGACGGCTCCGCGCTTTCGGGACCGGTGTCCGGCGTCGGGTCACTCGGCTGCTCGGGTTCACTGCCGTCGTCGCCCGCCGCGCCGCCCGCGTTGGCGCGCTTGCGATGTGCATACATCCTGATGCCGGCCAGGACCAGCAGCAGCAGCCCGCCGGCGATCACCAGAAGCACTGTCGGGGTGATCTCGGAGACCTTCACGGTGAAGGCCATCTCCTCACCGTACGGAGTTCCGTCCTCCGTGTAGAGCTGCGCCGTCATCTGGACCTGGCCGTTGATGTTGGCCGCCGCGTCGAACTTCACCGACTGGCTGTGCCCGGCGCCGATCTCGATGGGCTGTTCCGCCGTGCTGCCACCGTCGTTCAGCTTGAGCCGAGTCGCGTTGTCCGACTTCAGTCGCAGCACCAGATGCTCGACGTTCTGCAGCAGCCTGTTCTGCACGGTCACGGGGATGGTGGCGCTGCGTCCGGACAGGGTGATGTCCGACTTCGGGACGAGTTGGACCTCGCCGACCAGTCCCTGCAAATAGGTGCGGACCGAGTCCCGGTACTGCTGGGCCTGGAGAGGTCTGCCCCGCCAGGACGTCGACATGGACCGGTTGACGGCGTTACCGAAGGGCGTCACCACCCGCTCGGGGTGGGTGAGGATGACCTGGAAGTTGTCGAGCGAGGACTGGATGGACTTGATGTCCTGGAAGGCCTGGGTCGGCAGTTCCTGGCGGCGCAGCTTCTTCGGGTATCGGGAGGCCGGAGGCACCTTGGTGGTCGCCTTGGCGTCCGGCTTGGTTGCCGAGGCCTGGGTGAGCCCCTGGGGCTGCGTCCAGCGGTCGTCGTCCAGCGCGTGGAGGGCGCGGGCCATCGACTGGGCCTGGGCCACCGTCGGCATGCGCTGGGGCGCGACGACGACGGACCGGTTCTTGTCCGTGTCCTGCTCGGCCAGGGCGAGGGTCAGGGCGAGAAACTTCTGTACAGCCAGCGTGGAGTTCCCCGCGTTGCCCATGTCGCCCTGGAAGGTCGTGGAGAGCCGTGCGTCGGCGACCACCGCCGTCGTACCGCCGCCGATCGGCCGGGCGGCGGAGGGGGTGTAGACCAGGTTCCCGGTCTCTTCGAGGCTGTCGCTGCGGGCGATCACGTTGTGCGCGCCGGCCGAGGTGGCGACGTCCACGATCGACGGGTCCACCGCACCGTCCACCGGCCATGCGAAGTCGGTCGAGGGCTTCAGGTGGAGGATCGTCTCCACCGTCATCCCGGCGACCTCACTGGCGGTCTGCAGATGGCTCAGGGTGCCCGAGACGGTCTTGCCGCGGTGGGCGATCGAGGCCAGGTCCGGGTCGCCGAACGGCAGGGCCACGACCTTGCCCTCGGACACGGCCGCCTCCAGCGAGGTGAGCCACTTCTTGGCCACCTCCTGGTTCGTCCCGGCGACCGTGGTGTCCCCTGATCTGACCCGGTAGGGCTTGGTCATCGCGTCGACGCTCGCCAGCAGGTCCGGGTCGATGACCCAGGTCACGGGCAGTTGCCTGCCCAGCGACACCATCTGTTCCAGGCGGCCGCCCGGAGCGATTTCGGCGGCGAGGTCGTCATCGGCGAACACCGGCGTCTGCTGCTCGTCGGAGCCGGTCTCCGCCGTGAGGTGGGCGGACGCGATCAGCGGCCAGAGGTAGCTGACGCCGATCCTCGAGTCGCGTTCCCCGTCCTGCCAGGGCAGGAAGGTCCGCTTGATGCCGAGCACCTGGTCGTACACGGTGTGCGAGGTGCGGCCGGACAGTGAGACGCCCAGTTGGTAGACCCCGTCGTCACCGAGCCCCAGCTTGCTGACGGGGACCGACAGCGAGAAATCCTGGCTGATGCCCGAACGCAGCTTGTCGATCTCGACCGTGTACTTGCCCCCGAGGGGATAGGGGTCGGTGCCGGGCAGGTATCCGGTACGGCGGGCAGCCGCGTCGATGGTGGTCCTGCTGTAGAGCCGGGGGCCGACCCGCAGATCGACCTGGGCGTCGGTGACCGTCTCCTTGCCCTTGTTGGTCAAGGTGCCGGTGATCCTCAGCGTGTCCCCCTTCTCGGGGGCGCTGGGGGTGATCTCGTCGAGAGACACCGCCACCGTGCTGAAACCCGTCGGGGCCTTCGCGGGAGCGTCCGCCCGGGCCTGCGGGGCGGACGCTCCGGTCAGCAGGGCGGCGACGAGCGGAGCCCCGGCGAGTGCGGCGGCTGTGCGCCGCAGCCACCGGCGGGCAGGAGAGGGATGCATCCCCTGGATGTCTGCCGCCTCGGCCACGCGTACCCGTCCCTCGTCATCGTCGGCTGCTGTCGATCGTTGTCCGTCGCTGCGTCCCCGCATGGTAACGAGGCGCGCGAGGACTAAGTGCTGGGGTGTGTGCCGCATGATCGGGAGAGTCTCGCAGGAGCGAGGTAATGCATGGCGTCCGGACCGGCAGGGGCACGTACCCTTTTCTGTTGTGCCGAACGCCAACGAAGACAACTCCAGCGCCCTGACCCAGGTGCAGCACCGCGCAGTCAGCGAACTGCTGCGGGTTTCCCCGGTCGCCGACGATCTCGCCCGCCGATTCCAGGATGCCGGGTTCAGTCTCGCACTGGTCGGCGGCTCGGTCCGCGACGCACTGCTCGGCAGGCTCGGGAACGACCTGGACTTCACGACCGACGCCCGCCCCGAGGACGTGCTGAAGATCGTCAGGCCGTGGGCCGACTCCGTATGGGAGGTCGGCATCGCCTTCGGCACGGTGGGCGCGCAGAAGCACGGCTACCAGATCGAGGTCACGACGTACCGGTCGGAGGCGTACGACAGGACCTCGCGCAAGCCGGAGGTGTCCTACGGCGACTCCATCGAGGACGATCTCGTGCGACGCGACTTCACGGTCAACGCCATGGCGGTCGCGCTGCCCGAGAAGGAGTTCATCGACCCCCACGGAGGGCTGGAGGACCTGGCCGAGAGGGTTCTGCGCACCCCCGGGACGCCTGAGGAGTCGTTCTCTGACGACCCGCTGCGCATGCTGCGCGCGGCCCGGTTCGCCGCACAGCTCGACTTCGAGGTGGCCCCCGAGGTCGTCACGGCCATGACCGAGATGGCCGGCCGGATCGAGATCGTCTCCGCCGAGCGGGTGCGCGAGGAGCTGAACAAGCTCCTGCTCTCCGCGCATCCCCGGAAGGGGCTGTCTCTCCTCGTCGATACGGGGCTTGCCCAGCAGGTCATGCCCGAGCTCCCGGCGCTCCGGCTGGAGAGTGACGAGCATCACCGGCACAAGGACGTGTACGAGCACTCCCTGACCGTCCTGGAGCAGGCGATCGACCTGGAGGAGGGCGGGCCGGACCTCGTTCTGCGTCTTGCCGCCCTCTTGCATGACATCGGCAAGCCGAGGACGCGCCGCTTCGAGAAGGACGGGCGGGTCTCCTTCCACCATCACGAGGTGGTGGGCGCGAAGATGGCGAAGAAGCGCATGACTGCGCTCAAGTACTCCAACGAGATGGTCAAGGACGTCGCGAAGCTGGTGGAGCTGCACCTGCGCTTCCACGGCTACGGCGACGGCGAGTGGACCGACTCCGCGGTGCGCCGTTACGTGCGGGATGCCGGTCCGCTCCTGGAGCGGCTGCACAAGCTGACCCGGTCGGATTGCACTACGCGCAACAAGCGCAAGGCGGCCGCCCTCTCGCGTACCTACGACGGGCTGGAAGAGCGCATTGCCCAGCTGAAGAGCCAGGAGGAGCTGGACGCGATCCGTCCGGACCTGGACGGCAACGAGATCATGCAGGTCCTGGGTGTGGGCCCGGGCCCGGTCATCGGCAAGGCGTACGCGTTCCTGCTGGAACTGCGACTGGAGAACGGTCCGCTGGAGCATGACCAGGCGGTTGCCGAACTGAAGAAGTGGTGGGAGGCGCAGGGCTGACGCTCTCGCTTCCGCTCCATGCGTCGGCGCACATGTTTCACGTGAAACACGAGCGCCGACGCATACGCCGAGGGCGTTGTTTCACGTGAAACAACGCCCTCGGTCGGTGTTCTGGGTGCGGCGGCGGCTCAGTTGGCTGCCTTGAGCGGCGTCAGGCAGAGCACCACGCTGTTCCGGCTCTTACGGCGGCCCGAGCTCTCGGTGTAGGCGGAGTACTTCTCCGCGTCGCAGAGATCCGTGTCGGTCGTGTTGTCGTGCACCTCGGCGACCTTGTACTCGGCGGCGGACGACGAGCAGTCGACGGACTTCATGTCCGGGTCGAAGTTGGTGCCCTTGTTCTCCAGGCAGTCCCCGACCGAGGCGGCCTTGGCGTCGGACTCGAATATCTCACCCAGGCCGAACTTCAGCCCGACGAGCACGGCGAGGCCCACCACGATGATGATGATGTTGCGCGTGGCGAGGAAGGCCTTCTTGCCGCCCGACGGCTGCGAGGGGCCCTGGGGCCCCTGCGGGCCTCCCCATCCCTGCGGCTGCTGACCCTGGTGCGGAGGGTAGGGCTGCTGGGGTGCGCCCCACCCCTGCTGCGGTTGCTGGGGCTGCTGTGGGTAGCCGTATCCGCCCTGCTGCGGTGGGTAGGGCTGAGCCGGCTGCTGACCGTATGGACCGTTGCCCTGCTGCGGCGGGTAAGTCATCTGTATGCCCCCGTGTTTAACGTGTCTTGCTTGACGCGGGCACGCTATAGGACATCCCCGTCCCGACTCCAATGCGCCAGGTACAGGGCAGCGCTTGCGTAGAGCACCGCCACGCCGATCACGAGCGCGGCCGACCGGCCGTCAGGAGGCAGCATCAGTGCGGCTACTGCCGCTGCGGCGACGAAGGCGACGTTGAACAGCACGTCGTAGAACGAGAAGGCCCTGCCGCGGTAGGCGTCGTCCACCGCGGTCTGCACCACGGTGTCTGTGGCGATCTTCGCCCCCTGGGTGACGAGCCCGAGAACGAAGGCCGCCACGAGCATCGGCGCAGGGGCGAACCACAGCCCCAGGGCCGGTTCGAGAACTGCGGCGGCTGCCGCGCACACCACCATCCAGCGGAACCGCCCGAACCGCGCCGCGGCCCACGGGGTCAGCACGGCCGCCGCGAAGAAGCCGGCACCGGACACCACCAACGCCAGGCCGAGCAGGGCCAGGCCGTCGTTCTCGTTGTCCGCCCAGGCGTACCGGCAGAGCATCAGGACCATGACGGTCAGGGCCCCGTAACAGAAGCGGATCACCGTCATCGCGGCCAGTGCCCGGGAAGCGTTCCGGTGCTCCATCAAGTGCCGCAGCCCGTCGAGGAGTCCGCCTGCCGCGTCGGCGAGCGCCGCCCGTAGCGGCGCCCGGCCGGCTCCGCGGTCCGGCCCGAGGAGACCCGATGCCAGGCTCAGCGCCGCCAGTGCCGATGTGAGGTAGAGCGCCGCTCCCAGCAGCACCACGGCGGCGTCGGAGTCCGCCAGCAGCAGCCGCACCGCGAACGCGAGCCCGCCGCCCGCCGTCGCGGCGAGGGTTCCCGCGGTCGGCGAAAGCGAGTTGGCCAGCACCAGGCGCTCCCGGTCGACCACGCGCGGCAGCACGGCGGAGAGGCCGGCGAGGACGAAGCGGTTGACCGCGGTGACGCAGAGCGCGGAGGTGTAGAAGAGCCAGACGGGAGCCGCCCCGATGATCAGGAGCGCGGTGCAGCAGGCGAGCGCGGAGCGCAGCAGGTTGCCGTAGAGGAAGACCTGGCGGCGGGGCCAGCGGTCCAGCAGCACACCCGCGAACGGGCCGATGAGCGAGTAGGGGAGCAGGAGCACGGCCATCGCGGAGGCGATGGCGCCCGCCGACGTCTGCTTCTCCGGAGCGAAGACCACGTGCGTGGCCAGGGCCACCTGGTAGACGCCGTCGGCCGACTGGGACAGGACCCGCACGGCCAGCAGGCGGCGGAAGTTCCGAAGGCGCAGGAGGACGCGCAGGTCACGCACGACGGGCATGGGAGCAAGGGTCACACACGCAGAGGGCCCCCGGGCGCATTGCCCAGGGGCCCTCAATGGCGCGGCAGCCGAGACGCGTTGCCGCTCCTCACCTGCCCGACCGACTCACGTGAGTCAGTTGGAGACCTCGCCGCGGATGAACTTCTCGACGTTCTCGCGGGCCTCGTCGTCGAAGTACTGGACCGGCGGGGACTTCATGAAGTAGGAGGACGCCGAGAGGATCGGGCCACCGATGCCGCGGTCCTTGGCGATCTTCGCAGCACGGACGGCGTCGATGATGACACCGGCCGAGTTCGGGGAGTCCCAGACCTCGAGCTTGTACTCCAGGTTCAGCGGGACGTCACCGAAGGCGCGGCCCTCGAGGCGCACGTACGCCCACTTGCGGTCGTCCAGCCAGGCCACGTAGTCCGACGGGCCGATGTGGACGTTGTCCGCGCCGAGCTCGCGGTCGCGGATCTGCGAGGTGACGGCCTGCGTCTTGGAGATCTTCTTGGACTCCAGGCGCTCACGCTCGAGCATGTTCTTGAAGTCCATGTTGCCGCCGACGTTCA
>Ga0308176_10003142_pt1 | contig 10524 bp, 6 predicted proteins | sample PhyCR2_3_FD_203890 | JGI IMG/M metagenome (GOLD analysis project Ga0308176, IMG submission 203890) | Soil microbial communities from UC Gill Tract Community Farm, Albany, California, United States - DLSLS.C.R2 | ecosystem: Environmental > Terrestrial > Soil > Agricultural land | place: USA... | reverse complement strand
ACTTGAACGGCGCGCCGCCCTCCGCGAGGCTCTTCCCCCAGGTCCGGCTCATCCTCTTGAGCAGTTGGGGGCTCGCGAGATCGATCAGCCACTCCTGGAAGCTGGGCTGCGCGTGCAGATCGGTGGCGAGCGCCGCCACCTGCTCCGGATCGAGATAGATCAGCAATCCCTCGGTGACGACGATCGCCCGCTTCGATCCGGCGCCGAGCCGCGCGAAGAGCGTCCGGCGGGCCTCGGCCTCCCTGAGGTCGACCGTCACGGCCTCGTAGCGGCAGACGGGTTTCTCATCCCGCAGCATCTCGGTCTTGTAGTTGAGGATCCCGGGGAGGTCGACGTCCACCCAGCACAGCTCCGGCGGCAGCGGCAACCGCCAGGGGCGCGCGTCGAGCCCAGCCGCGAGGTTCACCACGAGATCCGCCTGCCGCTTCCGGACCGCCTCGAGGATGATCTCGTCGAAGACCGCCGTGCGCACGATCATCGGCCAGGCGTACGTCCGGCCGTGCTTCATGGAATCCAGGATCTGATGGCCGCGCTCGCCCGCCAGCCGCTCGGCGTAGGGATCGCGGAAGAGCGCGTCGGGCCGGGCGCTCTCCATGGCGCGGTAGACCGCCACCCAGCGCGCGGTGTCGGAGACGTTTTCGATGGCCATAGGAATCTCCCTGTGGCTCCTAGAGTATCAAAGGTCCGGAGCGTGGAGGCACCCCTGTGCTTGCGGCACCCTGAAAATACTGGTAGGGTCGTTCGCGCTCTTGCTTCACATTTCGCAGACCGGAGGGAACATGGCAAACGACATCCTCGATGTGGCCATCATCGGCGGCGGCGTGTCCGGCGTCTACTCGGCGTGGCGGCTGTTGACGGACGGCAAGATGAAGAACGTGGCGGTTTTCGAGGCGAGCGAGCGGATCGGCGGACGTCTCCTCTCCGTGCCCGCGCCGAAGATCCCGAGCATGGTCGCGGAGCTCGGCGGCATGCGGATCCTGCCGGCGGTGCAACCGCTGGTCACCAACCTCATCCAGACGCTCAACGGGCACCTGCGCGGCTCGGAGCAGATCGTCACCTATCCCTTCCCCGTCGATCAACCGCAGAACCTGGCCTACCTCCGCGGCGTCTACCTGCGGCTGGAGGACTTCACCGCGGACCCCGAACGGGTGCCGTACCACCTGACCTTCCAGGAATTCGGGAAGACCTCGGGAACGATCGTCGTCGACGCCATCGAGCAGATCGTCCCCGGCATCACCAACCCCTCTCTCAACGAGGAGCAGCGGCAGCGGATGGCCCGTGAGGCCTCGTTCGCCGGCGTGCCGCTCTACCGGCAGGGGTTCTGGAACGTCCTGATGCGCGTGATGAGCGGCGAGGCCTTCCAGCTCGCCGTCGATTCCGGCGGCTACGACTCGACGCTCAGCAACTGGAACGCGGCCGACGCCATCCCCTGGTTCCTGTCGGATTTCGGCGTCGACCCCCAGTACGAGGGGTTCAAGAACGGTTTCCAGCAGGTGCCGCTCACCCTCGCCGGCCTGGTCGAGTCCGCCAAGGGGGGCTCGATCACGATGAACGCGAAGCTCGAAACGTTCCTCCACGACCAGAAGGCCGGCACCTTCGAGCTGCGCTTCCAGGACGGCTCCACCCGCAGGGCGCGGGCGCTGATCCTCGCCATGCCGCGCCGCTCGCTGGAGCTGATCTCCAGCCCCCTGCTCAGCGATCCCGCGGTGTCCGATCTGATCAAGAGCGTCACCCCGCGGCCGCTCTTCAAGCTGTTCACCACCTACACCAGCCCCTGGTGGCTGGCGGCCGGCGTGCAGGCCGGCCGCACCGTCACCGACCTGCCGGTGCGCCAGACCTACTATTGGCCGCTGAACGACGGCAAGCCGGCGCTCTCCGGACGGGCGATGCTGATGGCGAGCTACGACGACGGCTCCAACATCAGCTTCTGGGACGGGCTGCGGCCGAAGCGCGGCCAGGGCTGGCGCCCGGAGGCGAGGAACGCCGCCGAGCTCGAGGTCTTCCTCGGCGAGGCCGACCGCGAGAACATCGATCCCGAATGGCAGCGGTATCACGCGCCGCTCCGCATGGTGCGCGAGGTCGAGCGGCAGCTCCAGCAGATCCATGGCCTCGGCTTCGTCCCGTCGGTGGTCGACGCCGCGTTCAAGGACTGGGGGGACGACCCGTTCGGCGGCGGGTGGAACAACTGGAACATCGGCGCCAAGAGCTGGGAGGTCAAGGAGAAGATCGTGCAGCCGCTGGGCGACAAGATCCCGTTCCACATCTGCGGCGAAGCCTACTCGGACGCGCAGGGGTGGGTCGAGGGAGCGCTCCAGACCGCGGACCTGATGCTGGCGAAATTCGGCCTGTCGCCCCTCCCGGCGAAAGCGGCCAAGAGCTCGAAGAAGAAGCGTTGAAACCTTTCTGAAGGACGCCGGGGGCGGCCCCGCCCCCGGCGCTCCGGCTTCATGTCGCCGGTTTCCTCGCGATCCTGAGCGCCCACCGCACCGCCACGAAGGCCAGGCAGGCCACGCACGACCCCACGATCAGCATCCGCAGAGTCGCCGCGGCCGGGATCGAAACTCCGAGGCCCGCTCCCACCGCCAGCCAGGCCGCGATGCAGGCCGGGCATTTGGGCAGGAGCACCAGGACCGCGGCCGGAGCCACGGTCCCGGCCGCCGTCCCGCAGCAGCGGCGGGCGCTCACGCGTGCGTCTCCCCCGAGCAGCAGGCGTGGGCTCGAGCGGCGGGCTCGTACCGGTCGTGATGGCGGACCCAGGCCATCGGATGGGGCAGGCCGGCCTCGTCGCGCCCCTTCGGGGTGAAATCGAGATAGGTGTAGACCCCGAGTAGCTCCTCGAGCCCTCGCGCGTAGGTCGAGTAGGTGTGGAAGATCTCCCCGTTCTCGTCCTTGAGGAAGACGCTGAGGCCGGGAGCCTCCTCGCTGGGAAACCCTTTCCGATCGTAGTTGTACGGCGCGTTCCCCTGCGCCATCTCGTCCGGCGTGAAAGAGACGCGATAGTCGCGGTTGAAATCATTTCCATACGATGACACCCAGGGGAAGCGCCAGCCCATGCGCTTCTGGAAGGCCGCGATCTGCTCCGGGCGCGCCCGCGAGACGGCGATCAGCGTCACGTCCCGCTGCGCGAGATGGACGAGGCTGCCGTCGAAGTGATCGGCCGCCATGGAGCAGCTGGGGCACCCCTCCGGCCACTCCGGGCCGAACATGAAGTGATAGACGAGCAACTGGCTCCGGCCGTCGAAGAGGTCCGCGAGGGTCTCCTGCCTGCCGTCCGGCCTCGTGAAGACATACTCCTTCTCGATCCGTTCCCAGGGGAGCTCGCGGCGTTGCCGGCTCAGCTCGTCGCGCAGCCGGGTGAATTCCTTCTCCTTCGCGAGCAGCCGTTTGCGTGCCTGGAGCCACTCCTCGGGCGATACGATGATCCCTGCCGTGGCGGTCTGGGTCTGTGTAGTCATGATCGGTCCCACCTTTCTGGTTCGAGCTGCGGTTCTGGTGCTAGTACGGCTGCCGAGCTCGCCGGGATACGCGATCAATTCGTGGCGGCCCCGCCGACGGCGACCGCGGTGGCCGTCTGGAGGATCCAGGGGCAGTGGATGTAGTCCGCGATGCGCGTCACGCGCTGATCGATGATTTCGAGGCGCACGGCCGACTCGGGTTTCCATCCACTCCCGTCCCGGTTGAACAGGATGATGACCACCGGCTCGCCGTCCACCTCCCCCACCTCCAGCCGCCAGGGGATCGGCCAGCGGCTGTAGTTGGCGGCGTAGGGGGCCTCGGCCAAGGGGCCGGCGAAGCGGTCCATCACACGCAGGCGGGCGTCGGCCGCGATGAGCTCCCGCAGGCCGTCCCAGTCGTGTTGATTGAACCGGTCGACGTAGAGACGGAGGAGCCGGGCCTCCTCCGCGGTCCTCTCGCGCCGCGCCGCCTCCCGCTCGGGCGATCCCGGCAATTTCGAGCGGCCGCGATGGAGCGCGGCCTTGACGCCGCCCACCGTGGAATCGACGAGCTCCGCGATCTCCTCCAGCGAGTAGTCGAAGACATCCTTCAATAGCACGCAGGCGCGTTCCTTCGGCGGCAGGGCCAGCACCAGGTGCTCGACAGCCTTCCCAAGCGCCGGCCCCGGCGGCTCGGCCGGCGTCACCCGATCCGGCTCCTGGGCGGCCGTCTCCGCCTCCTCCCGCACCCCGCGGCGGCGCAGGAAGTCGATGCACCGGTTGTGCGCGATGCGGAACAGCCAGGGCGCCAAGGGGCGGCTGTCGTCGAAGCTCTCCAGCATCCGGTAGGCCTGGAACAGCGCCTCCTGCACCACGTCTTCGCCGTCGAAGATCGACCCGGTCATCCGGGAGCAGTACCGGTGCAGGCTCGGACGGAGGTTGGCGATCGTCTCCAGGAAGGCCATATAGCGGGCCTCGGCGCGGCCCTGGAGGCCGGTTTCGTTTGGATCCATGACTCCTTATACGCGGCCCGAGGCTTCGGGGATACGGGACAGCTTCTCTTCCTCATTTTGGCCTTGTCTGCCCCTCGGCACCATGGTAATGATCGCGCCGACATGATCCGCATCGGTGAGATCGCCCCAGGCGCTGCCTTCGTAGAGTAGAGCATGGTCTCAGTATCCAACACGGAGCGGCTGTACCGGCTCTACATCGACGAGTCTGGAGACCACACGTTCCAACTCGCCGACGACGATTGATCTCCACGCAATGGCCCTACCAACCCGCCGGACAGGGGACGCAGCCCTCCACCGTCTTCGAGGTGCGTCCGCGCCTGCTCGGCAACACGACCCTGGAAACCTATATCCAGGAAACGTCGAGTTGCATGGGCTGCCACGCCGTGGCGGGCACGGACCGCATGAAGAATTGGGTGTCGGCCGACTTCACCTTCACCCTGAACGACGCCTTTCCCGTGCCGAACCAGGACCCCACCAGCCCGCCGCCGGACCGCGTGCCGCGCAAGCAGCGCGTCATCCGGCCGCCGGCCAAGCCCGTCTCACCATGGGACCTGGAGCATTGGAACGACGTCACCACGGGCTATCAGATCGCCCAGCGACATCTGCACCGTGGAAGGCGGGAGCACCGCGGGCTCCTCGACCGTGCCCTGCGATCAGGACCCACCATGCGGGCCCTGACCACCTATCTGAAGTGGCTGGACGAGCAGTGGCAGGACTGGAAGGAGCGTACCCCCTCGCGCAAGGCCAGCGCCGCCCGGGGGAGCTCGGTCTTCCAGCAGAAGTGCGCCTTCTGCCACGGCGCCGAGGGACAGGGGAGATACCTGAGCCACACCTATTATCGGCCCGCGCTCTGGGGTCCGTACTCGTACAACATCCAGGCCGGCATGGGCTCGAACCTGCAATACCTCGCCGCCTTCGTGCACGCCAACATGCCCTACGGCAACGGCGTCGCCCTGACGGTGGAAGAGGGCCTGGGACGTCGCCTGCTTCGTGGACGCCCAGAGCCGGCCCGGAAAGCAGGCGAGCCACCCGGAGGAGACGGTGTGCTCCACGGGTGGCTCGTAGGCGACACTCCCGTTAGAAAGGTGCGAAAGCCGGCTGCAGGGCAGCTTCCTCTCCGACCAGGCCGACGGTAACGGACCTGGCCTGCATTGCCATCGCCAAGCCATAGCGGACGATGGACAGCTCATTGAAAACACTGCGGGCAGTCGCGAGCTCGTTCAGGTACGGAATCAGTGCGCGGAAGGTCGCGATGGCCGCGATCACTTGCAGCTCCTTTCTCAGGGCGTCCTGGTCGGTATAGAAAAGAACTCCCTTGAAGTTGAAGACCAAGAGCTCCTGACCCATGGCCGTCACAGTTCCAGGCGTCCAAAGCACATCCGGGTTGTAAGGTGGAGTGCTGAACGCAAACGAAGTCGTGTACAGCTCGATCTGAAACTCTCCCGTGGTGATGCCGTAGATCGAGAACGGCTTGATCTCCATGAACGTATGATCGGTGTGGTTCAGAATATCCGGCTTCAATCCGAATCCAATCACGGTTCTAGCCCAGCCGCCGTAGGTGATTATTCCAGCGTGAGTCGCGGCGTAGGCATCCTGGATCGCTTGCTCGGCCGCCTTGGCAATCGGCCGATAATCCATCCCGGACGGGTCCACGAAATCGACCGGGTCGTTCGCTGCGTAGGCATAGCGATGGAGGGTCTTGGGCTCGAAGGGGTCCGGCCTCCAGGTATCGGCCGAAATAAAGCGTCCCCTCTGGGGATCCATCCATCGGGCTCGCAGGTAGTAGAAACCACTGTTCGGATCTACGGGCTCTCCCGCGAAAAGATAGAGGTTCGGATCGGTGCCGGTATGGGCCCTCAGCTCGCCGAAGGCGGAGAATGAATAGGTGTCGGTCATGGTACCGGACTCGTCGGTGAGCGCCCTTACGGAGCCGAGACCGTCGGCATGAATGAACCGGGTTGCGCCTGGTCGCAGCACCGCGAGGAGATCATCCCCGCGGACGTAATACGCCTGGAGATTACCCAGCCCGTCGGTTTCTGCCACGACCTGACTCAGCTCGCCGGCGGGGTCCACCAACGACTCGGTCGTGGATTGAGGTCCGGTGGGCAGCGTCACTATGGTGCGAACACGATTGCCGTCCGCATCGTAGCTATACGTGATCACGGTGCCGTCGAGCTTGGCGAGCTTTGAAAGTCGGCCGTCGAAATCCCATGTGTACGTAGCGCCGTCCGCCGAGGACCGAGTGATCAATTGCCCGTTGGCGTCCCACGAATAAATGACCCCGTCTTCTGACAAGAGCCGGTCCCGATCGTCATAGTCGTAGTTGACCGTTCTCGTCCCCGTGCCGTCTGCCCTCGTTCGGGAGAGGCGATTGCCCACGGGGTCGTACGTGAGCTGATCTTGGAACGGAGCAGCACCCGAGACGGTCTCCTTGGTGAGCCGGTAGAGGTCGTCGTACTCGAACGAGCGTACGGTCCCGTCGTGCTCGTTGATTCGCAAGCGGTTCCCCGCCGCTCCCAGGGTGTAGGAGAAAGACTGGAGCACGCTGCCGTCAATGCCCCGCACGGTCAGATCGGTCAGGCGGTTCAGCCGGTCATAGATGTAGCTGGTTTGAACGCCACTGGGATAGGCCAGTGAAGCGCGGTTGCCGTTGGGATCATACGACTGGCGGTAGATACGACCGGCTGGATCGGTGACAGTCTCCAGCCTCCCCAAGACATCGTAGGTGTAGTCGGTGGTGAGCGTTAGCGCGCCGAGAGCGGCGGTCAGCGACGTGCGCTTGCCCCCGCTGTCATAGGCATAGGTGAGCCTGCGGCCGCCCGGGTAGCTTAGAGAGGTGAGTCGGTCGCGAAGGTCGTACTGGTATACGGTCCTCCCCCGACTGTCATCGCTAGTAGCTCTCTGACCCGTCGGGGTATACGTGAACGTCACCGATGTACCGTCCGGGTACTGCCGGCCCACCAACCGGTCGTTGAGATCGTATTCATACTGCGTGGTCGCGCCATTGAAGTCGGCCCGACTCCTGAGGTTGCCCATGGCATCGTACGACGAGGTCTCCGCCGCTCCCAAGGGCAAGGTACGCCGGGTCATACGTCCCAAAGCGTCATACTCGAACAGGGTGGTGTGACCCTTGGCGTCGGTCTGACCGGTGCGGTTGCCCACCTCGTCAAAGCTATACCGGGTTTCCTGACCGAGCGCATCGATGACCTTGATGAGTCGGCCGAGGAGGTCATACTCGAACCGCGTCGTCTTGCCGGCCTGATCCGTTTCCGAGAGCTTCCGCCCCAAGGCGTCGTACTCCGTTGACCGCGCGGTTCCGTCGGAGAAGAGCACCTCCACTAGCCGGCCCGCGTCGTCATAGCTGAAGCGAGTCGTCTCTCCACGGGAATCCGTCGTCGAAATTTGATTGCCCCCCTGGTCATATCCGAAGCTCAGCTCATGAGCCAGGGAGTCGATCATCTTGGTACGCCGTCCGGCTGCGTCGTATTCGTACCGGCTCTCGGTACCCCGTTCGTCGGTGGTGGCGATGATCCGACCGGCTGCGTCATAGGTGCTCACGGTCGTCGAGCCATCAGGATGGACGGTGGTGGTTAGACGCCCCAGGGCGTCATACTCATACCTCGTGATCCGTCCAGCGCGGTCCGTGGAGCTCACGCGCCGTCCCTCGTCGTCATAGGCAGCCTGCTCCGTGGTCCCATCTGGATAGGTCGTGGCCGTGAGTCGACCCAGGGCGTCGTAGGTGAAGCTGGTCTTTCGCCCCAGCTTGTCGATTTTTTCGATCACGTGACCAAGGCTGTCGTAGGCCTGGGAAGTCTTGGAGCCGTCCGGATCGATGATTTGGATGACGCGTCCGGAGTCATCGTAGGTGTAGGTCCATACGAGGAGCTCCGGCCCGGCCGACGTGGAGCGGCTCTGCTGGCGGGCCAGGCGCCGGCCGTTACCGTCATACGTGTAGAGTGTCTGCCGGCCGAGAGCATCTACCTCCCTGACGACGTTGCCAGAGCCATCATACTCGTAGGTGGTTACGGCACCCGCAGCATTCGTCTCGGTCGCTACTTCTCCCCTGGAGTTATACGAATAGGACGTCACGTTTCCCGGCGGATTGGTCGCAGTGAGCAGGTTACCGTTCGCGTCGTAGGTATGGATCGTGATCTTGCCACGAGGATCCGTGACTGTGAGGATCCGCCCATGAGCGTCATAGGTGGAGCTCGTCCGATTTCCAACTGGGTCGGTTATGCTCGTCCGGTTGTTCGCCGCATCATAGGTGTAGTTTGTCGTGTGGCTCAGAGAATCGGTTTCACTGAGAACGTTGTCCTGCGCATCATAGGTCCGCAACGTCTCCTTGCCCAGCGCATCCACCTCCCGCACCACGTTGCCACGGTCGTCGTACTCCATCAGGTGCGAATGGCCCAGCCGATCTGTGACGATCTCCTGGTTATCCGCCAGATCATGGGTGTACTCGATCGCCCTGTCGAAAGCGTCGGTCGTCCGGATCAGGCGGCCATCCGCGTCGTATTCGTTGCGGATCGGCGTGACTCCCCGCGGGTCCTGGATGGAAAGGATGCGGTGGTTGCCGTCGTAGGTGTAGTGAGAGGTTTGATTCTCGCGGTCCGTAACGGTTACCAGATTCCCTGCGGCGTCGTAGCTGTAGACCATGCTCTTTCCGTTGGGATCGGTAATGGCGGTAATCCGCCCTGCCCCATCGCGATCGAAGGCCACCGAGCTTCCGCTCGAGTGGGTGATGCCGGCCGATGTGATCACCAGGTCATTGCCGTTCAGGTCCTGGATCCGGGTGACCCCCTTCTGGAGGTCGAGATCGAAAGTCCGGCCGTCGCGCGTGGTCAGCCGCACCTGGCGCGGCTCGAAGGTCGCCAGCGTATCGGTGTCCACCACCTCATCGGTGCCGTTCTCGAAGAAGACCTCCGTGTTGCCGAGGATCGTGAGCGTCGCGCCGGGCACGGGGCCATCCACGAAGTCGAAGCGTGCATCGGCGAAGCACCCTCCAATTGTGGCCGCCGGGCCCGTCAGGTTGATTCGGAACCGGTAGACCTCCGCGTCCGAGATCCTGATCACCGTCGAGTGGGATCGGTTTTCCTGGACCTGCTGGCAGGGCAGGAAGCCGGAATCGATCTCCCAACCCAAGCCGGGCTTGCGGTTGTTCCGGTAGGAGCCCTGGTGTAGCGCCAGCGTCCAGCCATAGCCGAAATCGCCGCTGTGTTTATCGCGGCTGTCGTAGTTGCGGACAACCGTGATCGGCAGCCCCGAGAGCGGAATCGTGAGATCCTGATAAGAGAGGGTGAAGTTTCCAACCTTCATCCCGCCTCCGACCGCATACGACATGCTGGCGCTCGCCGAGCCGCCCGAGGTCGTGAAGACGGTGAGGCGCACGGTGTAGAGGTCGTTGAGCAGCAACGTCGGGTCCAGGGTGCCCAGCACGCCGCCGGCGACCGGCGCCGTGCCCGAGCCGATCCTGGTGAAGTTGCTCTCGCCCGCTGGAGCGATCTCCAGGACGTAGCTCTGGAAGCCCGACGCGGTCGCCGTGCCCACGATCTGCGTGGGCGCCGTGACCTCGGCCCCATCCACCGGGCTCAGGATCTCCGCCGTGGGTGGAGTCCCCGTGACCTTCACGGGGTTGGAAGGCGCCGAGGCGGGGCCAGGGCCCTTGCGGTTCGTCGCCGTGACCGTGAAGGTGTAGGTGGTGCCGATCGTCAGCCCAGAAACGGTGGCGGAGCTCACGGTGCCGTCCACGGTGGCGGTGATGCCGCCCGGCGCTGAGAGGACGGTATAGCTGGTGATCGGGGCGCCGTTGGAGGCCGGCGCCGTCCATGTCACCTGAACCGTGGCATCGGGGTTGGCCGTTGCGGTGACGTTGCCGGGAGCCCCGGGAGGAATGGCCTGCGCGACCGTATTCGAAACGGTGGAGTTGGGGCCGGCCCCGATGGCATTGATGGCCTGGACGACAAAGCTTAGCTGGAGGCCGAGAGGGAACCCTCCGAGGGTCAGCGACGTGGTGCTGCCACCGACGAGCCTCGCGGCGTCCAGTCCGAACGGGTTGATGAAAATCTGATATCGCGTGA
>Ga0308176_10003141_pt1 | contig 10525 bp, 9 predicted proteins | sample PhyCR2_3_FD_203890 | JGI IMG/M metagenome (GOLD analysis project Ga0308176, IMG submission 203890) | Soil microbial communities from UC Gill Tract Community Farm, Albany, California, United States - DLSLS.C.R2 | ecosystem: Environmental > Terrestrial > Soil > Agricultural land | place: USA... | reverse complement strand
TTGGCATGGCCTATTCGCACAGCGAGCTGGGCTCGTTCGGCCTGGTGCAGAACATCTTCGCGCCGGTCTACGGCGGCCCGGCCGCGATCGACCTGCAGGGCACGACGACGCCGTTCGCGCCGGAGTTCACGGGCAACGTTGGCGTCGCGTACGCCGTGCACGCCGACTGGCTGGGCGATGGGGCCACGATCACGCCGCGGATCGACGTGGCGACCAAGACCAAGTCCTACGCCAGCCTGTTCCACAACCGCGCGACGCTCCTGCCGGCAGTCACGCTGGTGAACGCCAACGTCCGCTACGACCGCGGGCCGTGGTGGGGCGAGCTCTGGGCGACCAACCTGTTCGACAAGACCTACCCTTCGGCCAAGCAGAACGTCACCGGCGCGGGCGGGGCGATCGCCGGCATCGTCTACATGGGCCAGCCCAGGCTCTTCGGGGTGAGGATCGGGCGGTCGTTCTAGCGGCGGCGCGCCGGCGTCCAGGCTTCGTGGTCTGCGGGCGCCTGCTTGGACCTTCCCCTCAGGCGGCGTTGAGTTCAGGCGCCGGAGCGACCGCTTCCGTCTTCACCGTATCCCGCCAGGGCCGGGCGAAGAGCAGGGTCATCACCGCGCAGGCGACGAGGCTGAGGCTCGCGTCGACAGCCAGGTTGCCGGCCAGGCCGCCGCGGTCGTAGCCGAGTCCGTCCAGCATCGGCATATAGACGATCGGGACGATCGAGGCGGCGTTGATCAGCGCGAACTGGGTCGAGGCGACCGGGTTGTCCCGGCCGATGGAGAGCAGGACCAGGGCGTAGATCAGGGCGAAGCCCGCCGACTGGAACACGTTCTCTCCGACCATGGCCGTGGCGAACAGCAGCGGCGTGCGGGCGGGGATGAGCAGGCTGAGCGTGAAGAGCGCCCCCAGCGCGCCGACGCCGATGTAGAGCCGAAGCGGCGAGAAGCGCTTGACGAAGACGGGCGCGATGAGCGCGCCGAATACCCCGCCTACGGTCGTGCCCACGCCGCCGACCAGGCCCACGAACGACTCCGAGGCGTGGAAGTCGCGGCCTATGCCGCTCAGCGTGTTGGTCAGCGAGAAGGTGGCGCAGGGGACGGCGAAGAGCGCCATCATCCGCCAGATGTGCCGGTCGCGAACGATACGGGCCAGATTGGCGCTCACCGGCCGGAAGCTGTCGCGGAAGCTGAGCGTCGGCGCTGGCTCGTGCGGCACGAAGGCGAACAGGCCCAGAGGCGCGAGGCCCACGAGGCAGATCACCGCCACCCCGATTTCGAAGGGCAGGCCGCGCAGGAGCAGGATGGCGGCGGCCGACGAGCACCCGAAGCCCGCGACGCCGGCGGCGGCCAGCCACGCGCCCAGCACGGGCTCCTCGTTGCGGGCCAGGAGCTGGGAGAACCAGCCGGCGACAGCGGGCGTGTAGAGGTAGTAGCAGACGTTGGCCGCAAACATGACCATCGCCAGCGCGGGAAGGTCGGAGAGCAAATTGAGGCTGAGCGCGGTCAGCCCGCACATGCCCAGCGCCAGCGCGATGGCGTAGACGCGGCGGCTCAGGCCCACGTCCAGGATCGGCGCGGCCAGGAAGTTGAAGACGCCGGGAAGGAAGCTGAGCCCCGAGATCGAGGCGATCTGCAGCTCGGGCACGCCGCGCGCCGCCAGTAGCTGGGGGATGGTGATCACCAGGACGCCGCTGAACGCCCCGTTGCACAGGGTGGCCAGACCCAGGGCCCAGGCCGGCGGCGCGCCACGCACGTGCGGCCCCGCACTAACGGATGATGTGATCCCCACGACGGCCCCCCAAGAGCTGGCGGCACACTACGAGACGGATCGAGGGGCGGCTATGGGCGGAACGCGGACCCTCAACTCGCAGCCCGGAGCGGCGCTCCGGTGAGGCGCTTGGCCACCGCCGAAAGCCGGTGACGGACGGTGCTGGCAATGCCGTCTCGCTGGGACTTGAGGTAGTTCAGCTGCAGGACGCGGCGTTGACCCAGGTATTGGGTGTGCCCGTGCCAGGAGCAATCGGAGCGCAGGAACGCCACCATCGTGCCCAGGAGTGGGGCGACCTCCAGGGCCGGGTCTGAGAGGCTGTCCTCTTGCCTCAGGAGCCGCAGGCGGCCCTCCGCCGGGTTCCAGTCCTCGTTGAGGTAGAGCAGGAGCGACAAGATCTTCGAGGCGGAGTCGGTGTGGACGCGCCCGTCGCGACCGCCGCATTGGCCGCGAAGGGTCGCCACCATCGGACGCCCCGAGAGGTCAACGTCGAACAGGCGCTCCATGGCGAGCCTGAACCGGTCGGAGCGCAGTTCATCAATGACGCCCGCGAGCGCCGGGCCCGGCGTCGCCTCGGACAGCGGGAATGAGCCCGGCTGGCGAATAGCCGGGAATTCCGCAGGGATCCGGGCGGCGACCGCCGGGTCGAGGGACTGGGTGACGATGGCGTGTTCGAACGGCTCGCTGACGCGCTGCGCGGCCTCGATCGCGAGCCAGTTCAGGTTACTCATGGGAATGGTCTTTGGCTGATCTCCTTCATAGACGGCGACGTGCGCCCGTCGCCTCAGGCCGCGCCCGATGTCAACGGCCGTTGCCGTTCGGCGCCTGCGCTACCTTGCTGGTGGGGGCGGAGGTTGGCGCCGCCCGTCACTGAATTTCGCACTGGCCGGGGTCAGGGTCTCCAGCCGTCGGGCTTGTCGTGGATACAGGCGGGGCCGTACCAAGTCCGCGCGTTGTCCAGGAACAGCTTCATCCGGGTCGGGTCGAAGGAGCCGAGGCGGCGGAGCTCAGGCAGGATGTAGGCTGCGGAATTGGCCATCTTGTGCTCCTCGACCCGCAGGGCCTCGACAGCCTCGAGCACGTGGGTCTGCTCAGCCTCGCTGAGCGGCCCTCCGACGCCGCGGAGCGCGCGCAGCCGCGCCAGGTCCTGGGCTTCCTGATCGTTCGCTCGATCCATGGACGGCATGGCCGAATAGGCCTTGGTCCACCTCTCCAGCGCCGCCTGGGACATGTGGTCGGCCACTCCGGCGTGCGTGGCGTCGTCGTGGGCCAGGCTGTCGTAGGTGAGGAAATCGAGGTGGTAGCCGTCGATCAGCTTGACCAGTTCGGCCCGCGACGCTCCGGTTTCGACACCGGCCCGTATCGCGTCCAGCCGGGCCGTCAGGCAGTCGTGCATGGCTGCGCGCTGGTAGACCTGCGGCCCGTCGTCGACGAGCAGCTCGGCGCGCATGGCCTCTTCCGCCGCGCGAACCTTGTGGTCCCATTCCAGCCGCAGGACCGCCTGCTCACCGGCCAGGGCGATCAGCACGCCGATCACGATCGTCCCGATCTCCTGCAGGAATTCGCGCACGCCGTTCCACGGCTTGGGTTTGTGGATGTCCATGCGCCCCCGGCGGATCAGCTGGCGCTGACGCTATGCGGACTCCCGGAGGGTGGGCAACATGTCCAAGAGGAGCTTCTTGGAACCTGTGCGAGCACACAGCGTTGCCATAGGGACGCGCCCGGGGCGTCGGACAATCAAAACCGAGTAGCGTGATGAGTGACGATCCGAGGACGCGGGTTAGGCGTATCGTCGAGCAGACCCAGGCGCAGGCCGGCGGCTCGCTGAAGTCGCTGGCGCTGCTGCTGGAGGCCCAGGCCGTTCGCGCCGAGATGTTCGGCCATACGGAACGCGCGAAGCTGCTGCGCGAGGTCGCTAGGGCGTCCGCCTAGCGTTGGCGTCCGCCTAGCGTTCGGCCACCCGGGTCCCGACGCGGGGCCTAGGCCTGAGCCTTCGCGCGATCGCGGAACAGGCGGTGGAGCTCCAGGGCGTGCGGATGGCCGTGCGGCTGGTAGGAATAGAGCAGCGCGCGGCGGTCGCGGTCGGACGTGTTGGGCAGCGAACGGTGCACGAGGAAGGCGCCGAAGAAAACGACCGTGCCCGCCGGGACTTCTAGGGCGACCAGGCGGTCGTGGTCGAACTGGTCGGGGTCCATCTCCAGCGAGCCGAAGGCGTCGGTGGCGCGCTGCGGGTGCTTGCCCACGGTGTGGCTGCCGGGCGCGACCTCGAGACAGCCGTTCTGCCGGTCGGCGTCGTCCAGGAAGATCATCGCCGTGGAGATCCGGGGCGCGATCGGGGTCATGTTCTCCCAGTAGGGAAAGTCCTGGTGCAGGATGATCGCGCCGCCGTGGCGGGCGCGCTTGACGTTCAGCTTCTCGGTGAAGAGCGCCACCTCGTCGTCGGCGCAGATATCCTTGGCCGGATCGACCAGGCGTGGATCCAGGCCCCAGTCGCGCAGCGGCTTGGAGATGTGGGCGAAGGGCTCGACGCCCTGCACCACGTCCGCGAAGAACGGCTCCCACTTCACCACCGTGGCGGCGTCGAGGTTGGCCTCGAACATGTAGCTGCCGACACGCAGCTTCTCGCCGCGCTTGGCGGCTTCCAGGCCGCCCACCATCGCCTCGCACTCAGCGGCGATCGCGGCGCATTCGGCTTTGCTGAAGACGGCCTCGCGGACCACGTAGCCGTCGCGGGCCAACTGCTCGCGCTCGGCCGCATCCATGCGCCAGGTCCGGGTCTTGTCGAGCATGGCCAGCCTCCTCATCCCGGACTCGCGCCGAGGCAGATTGACATGCTACTCTGCGGCAACGCCGCCGCCGCATCAAGTGGTTGACCCGGATTGACGCATCACTAACATGTTAGATATGGCCGCGCGCCGAGGCGGCCGCAGGAGCGAGCCATGCCCTTCCCGCGCCCGACCCAGGACCATCTCGACTTCTACGACAAGCACGGCTGGCTGGTGGTCGAGGACGCGATCCCGCAGGCCGAGCTGGACGAGTTGGAGCGCCATTGCGACCAACTGCTGAGCGAGAAGGAGCGGCTGGCGTTCGACTGGGCGTGGGACGTGAAGGAAGACAAGGACAAGCGCTCCTTCCGCATCGTGCAGTCCTCGCCCTCGCTGGTCTGGAAGGACATCGCCGGGCAGCCGTACCGCAAGTGGCTGGTCGAGTTCGGCTCGGCGCTGACAGGCAAGAAGCTGGAGTTCTGGTACGACCAGTTCCTGGGCAAGCCGCCGGGCACGAGCGTGCCCACCTACTGGCACCAGGACGAGGGCTACTGGGGGCGCAATCTCGACGAGAAGGGGATCACCGCCTGGATCCCGCTGCAAGACGTCGACGCCACCAACGGCTGCATGCATTTCATCGACGGCGGCCACAAGCTGGGCGTCCTGCCGCACCACCGGGTCGAGGGCATGGCGAGCGACCTGCTCACCTGCGACACCGAGGTGGACGAGAGCCGCACCGTGATCTGCCCGATCAAGCGCGGCAGCGTGACGTTCCACCACTCGAAGACGCCGCACATGACGACGGCCAACGTGTCGAATCGTTGGCGCAAGGCGGTCTCTAACCACATGCAGGCCGAGGGCGCCGGCGGCGAGGGCGGACACTATCTGTGGAAGGTCTACGTGAACCAGCGCACCGGCGAGGTGCTGGTGCCGGTGCGCGGCTGAGCCGCGCGTAGTATTTCATCAGGACCGTCATGGCCCGGCTTGTCCGGGCCACCCATGAACACGATCGCCGGCGGGCCAGCCGCTGACGCGGAGATCATGGATGGCCCGGACAAGCCGGGCCATGACGAGTGGAAATGGAGGGGCGCGCGATGGCGGGGTTCAATGGGCTGGGCATGCACTTGGGCGTGCTGTCGCGGCTGTCGGATGCGCAGAGCTGCTCGATCAGCCCGGAGAACTTCACCGGGGGGAAGGGCCAGGGCGGAATGGCCACCGAGGGCACGGGCGCGGCCTATGCCGACGGCCTGGGCCAGGGCTGGAAGATCAGCCCGTCCATCTTCATCGAGCCCGGCGACACCTTCACCCTGGCGGAGATCGAGGGGCCGGGCGCGATCCAGCAGATCTGGATGACCCTGGCGCTGGGCAAATGGCGCCATTCGATCATCCGGATGTACTGGGACGACCAGGAGCAGCCGTCGGTGGAGTGCCCGGCCGGCGACTTCTTCGCCAACGGCTGGGAGCAATACGCGCGGGTGGATTCGCTGGCGGTGTGCGTGAACCCGGGCCGGGCGTTCAACTGCTACTGGGAAATGCCGTTCAGGAAGCGCGCCCGGATCACGATGCAGAACATCGGGCTGGACCGTCTCTACGTGTACTACCAGATCAACTACACGCTGACGGCCGTGCCCGAGGACGCGGCCTACTTCCACGCCCAGTTCCGGCGCACCAATCCGCTGCCCTACAAGGACGTCTACACGCTCCTCGACGGGGTGAAGGGCGCCGGCCACTTCGTCGGCGCCTACATGGCCTGGGGGGTCAACAACAACGGCTGGTGGGGCGAGGGCGAGATCAAGTTCTACATGGATGGCGACGGCGACTGGCCGACCATCTGCGGCACCGGCACCGAGGACTACTTCTGCGGCGCCTACAACTTCGATCCCGGCGGGATGGAGAAGGCGCGCTACGGCAAGAGCGCCTACGAGGAATTCAACAGCCCCTACGCCGGCCTGCCGCAGGTGATCCGCCCGGATGGGGTCTACGCCAGCCAGCAGCGGTTCGGGCTCTACCGCTGGCACATCATGGACCCGGTGCGGTTCAAGGCGGACCTGCGGGTCACGATCCAGGCGCTGAGTTGGCGCCCACGCAAGGAAGGCCGCCAGTACCTGCCGCTGCAGGACGATATCGCCAGCGTCGCGTTCTGGTATCAGACGCTGCCGACGGCGCCGTTCCCGCCGCTGCCGGACCGCGACTATCTGGAAGTGATCTAGGGCGCTGTGGCGGAGCGCGAACAGCGGGTCGAGCGGGGCTTCGAGGCCGTGCGCGACGCGTTCGTGGCGGCCCATCCCGCTGAGGTCGGCGGGGCGCAGCTCTGCGTCTACCGGCATGGGCGGCCGGTGCTGGACCTGTGGACCGGGCGCGACACGGCGGCCGATCGACCGTACGGGCCGGAGACGCTGACGGTCCTGATGTCGTGCACCAAGGGCGCGGTGGCGATCCTGGCGCAGCAGATGCTGGCGCGGGGCGAGCTTTCGCTGGACGCGCCGATCGCCGAGGCCTGGCCGGAGTTCGCCGCGAACGGCAAGGGCGCGATCACGCTGGCGCACGTACTGACCCATTCGTCGGGGCTGTTCGGGTGGGATGCCGACGCCGGCCTGGGCGGGGCTACGGCGTTGGACTGGGAGGCGGCGACCTCGGCGCTGTCGGAGATGGAGTCCTACTGGGCGCCGGGAACCGCCTATCTCTACCACTTCATCACCTACGGCTTCCTGGTGGGCGAGGTGGTGCGGCGCATCACAGGCAAGACGCTGGGTCAGCACCTGGCGGAACGGATCTCCGGGCCGCTGGGGCTCGATCTCTGGATCGGACTGCCGGAGGCGGAGCAGGGACGGGTGGCCGAGCACGTGCGCGCGGCGCCGGCGGTTTCGCCTGAGGCGCTGAACGCGACCTTCGCGGCGATGGGCGTCGATCCAGGCGACCGGCTGATCCGGGGCCTGGTGGCGACGATGGGCGCGACCGATGCGTTGATCGACCTGATGACGACGCCGGCTGGACGCGCAGCCGAGGTCCCGGCGGGCAACGGCGTCGGTGACGCCCGCTCGCTGGCGCGGATGTACGCCGCGACGTTCGGCGAGGTGGACGGCGTGCGGCTGCTGACGACGGATGGCGTCGAGGCGCTGCGCACGCCGCGCACCGATCACCTGAAGGCGCCTGCGCCATTCCCGCCGGCGCCCGATGGCGAGGCGCAGCGGTTCGCCCTGGGCGTGGAGCTGCCGCGCCGGCTGATCCCGTTGCTGGGCGACGGCTCGTACGGCCATCCGGGCGCGGGCGGGCGACTGGCGTTCGCGCACCCTGAGAGCGGTTGCGCCGTTGGCTATGCGTGCAATGGGATGCTGTGGGACGGGCGCAATCCCGACCCGCGCTGGGCGTGGCTGCCGGTGCTGGCCGACGCGGTCCGCGGATAAGAGGAGTTGGTCATGGTCGCCCTGAAGGACACTGCCCTGCTTCGGGCCCAGTCGTACGTCGACGGCGGGTGGCGCGACGCGGCGAGCGGCAAGCGGTTCGTGGTGGCCAACCCCGCGACCGGCGAGACGATCGCCGAGGTGGCCGACGGCGATGAGGCCGATGCGGCGGCGGCGATCGAAGCGGCGGCGAGGGCGCTGGCGGCCTGGCGGGCGCGCACGGCCAAGGACCGCGCCGGGCTGATGCGCCGCTGGTTCGAGCCGATCATGGCCAACCAGGAGGACCTGGCGCAGCTGATGACCGCCGAGCAGGGCAAGCCGCTGGCCGAGACCCGCGGCGAGGTGGCCTATGGCGCGTCGTTCATCGAGTGGTTCGCCGAGGAGGGGAAGCGCGTCTACGGCGACGTGATCCCGACCTTCGCGCCGGGCAAGCGGGTGCTGGTGTTCCGCGAGCCGGTGGGCGTGGTGGCAGCGATCACGCCGTGGAATTTCCCGAACGCGATGATCACCCGCAAATGCGCGCCGGCGCTGGCGGCGGGCTGCACCTTCGTGATCAAGCCGGCGGCCGAGACGCCCCTGTCGGCCACGGCGCTGGCGGAACTCGCGGACCAGGCGGGCATCCCGCCGGGCGTCTTCAACGTCGTGACGTCGAACCAGGCCCGCGTGGTTGGCAAGGAGCTGACGGGCAATCCCTTGGTGCGGAAGTTCAGCTTCACCGGCTCGACCGAGGTCGGGAAGATCCTGATGGCCCAGTGCGCGACGACGGTGAAGAAGGTCTCGCTGGAGCTGGGCGGCAATGCGCCCTTCATCGTCTTCGACGACGCCGACCTGGACGCGGCGGCCGATGGGGCGATGGTCTCGAAGTACCGCAACATGGGCCAGACCTGCGTCTGCGCGAACCGCATCCTGGTGCAGGACGGCGCGCACGACGCGTTCGCCGTGAAGCTGGCGGAGCGGGCGGCCAAGCTGGTGGTGGGCGACGGGGCTGAGGCCGGCGTGACCCAGGGCCCGCTGATCAACGACGAGGCGGTGGAGAAGGTGGAGCGGCTGCTGGGCGAGGCAACCGCGCACGGCGCCAAGGTGGTGGCCGGCGGTCACCGCCATGCGCTGGGCGGCACCTTCTTCGAGCCCACCATCGTGGCCGACGTGACGCCTGCCATGACGATCGCCCGGGAGGAGATCTTCGGACCGGTGGCGACGCTGTTCCGGTTCAAGGACGAGGCCGAGGCGATCCGGCTGGCCAACGACACTGACTATGGGCTGGCGGCCTACTTCTACACCCGCGACCTGGGCCGCGCGTTCCGGGTCGCCGAAGCGCTGGAGTATGGGATCGTGGGCCTGAACGAGGGGATCATCTCGACGGAGACCGCGCCGTTCGGCGGGGTGAAGGAGAGCGGCGTCGGGCGCGAGGGCTCCAGGTACGGGATCGAGGATTATCTGGAGATCAAATATGTCCTGGTGGGCGGCCTTGGCGCGCCGTAGCGGCGTTCATTGAAATGTTAGTGTGACATCTTGAACCGGCCTGGTCGTTGAGTTTCGCGCCGTAAACCGCCAGACTGACATTCCAATAGTGGAGACTAAGCGTCCGTGGCCTTCGCAACCGAAGCGGCCGAGCAGCCGGCGATCCGGCTCCATCCGCTCGACAACGTCGTGGTGGCGAGCCGCAGGATTCCCGCCGGCGCGCGGGTCGCGGGCGAGGCGGCGGAAACGCTGCAGGCCATTCCGACCGGGCACAAGGTGGCCACGGCCTTCATCGCGGCGGGCGAGCCCGTGCTGAAGTATGGCCAGGTGATCGGCGTCGCGACGGACGACATCGCGCCTGGCGCTCACGTGCACAGCCACAACCTCGCGGTCAGCGATCTCCGGCGGGCAGCCGGGGCTGGCGCAGCGGCGCAGTCGCGGGCGCAGGCGATGCGGACGTTCCGCGGGTTCCGGCGCGACGACGGCCGCGTGGGCGTGCGCAACTACGTGGGCGTGATGACCAGCGTGAACTGTTCGGCGACGGTGGCGCGGCTGATCGCTGAAGGGGCCGAGCGGTCGGGGCTGCTGGACGCGTTCCCGAACGTCGACGGCGTGGTCCCGGTCACCCACACCTCGGGCTGCGGCATGGCGGGGTCGGGCGAGGGGTTCGACCTCTTGCGCCGCACGCTGTGGGGCACGGCGGCCAATCCGAACTTCGGAGCGGTGCTGCTGGTGGGCCTGGGTTGCGAGGTGATCCAGACGGGCAAGTTCGCCAAGGACTTCGGCCTGGCCGGGCGCGACGGCTTTTCGGCGTTCACGATCCAGGATGCGGGCGGGACCCGGAGGTCGGTGCAGCAGGGGCTGGAGCGTCTGCGCGAATTGCTGGCGCTGGCCGATCGCGCGCGGCGGACCGAGGTCCCCGCCTCAGAGCTGGTGCTGGGGCTGCAGTGCGGCGGGTCGGACGCCTGGTCCGGCGTGACCTCGAACCCGGCGCTGGGCGACGCGGTGGACCGGCTGGTCGCGATGGGCGGGACGGCGCTGTTGTCAGAGACGCCGGAGATCTACGGCGCCGAGCACCTGCTCTATGCGCGCGCGTCTGCTGCCGTGTCCGCGAAGCTGCGGGCGCGGCTGGACTGG
>Ga0308176_10003139_pt1 | contig 10527 bp, 7 predicted proteins | sample PhyCR2_3_FD_203890 | JGI IMG/M metagenome (GOLD analysis project Ga0308176, IMG submission 203890) | Soil microbial communities from UC Gill Tract Community Farm, Albany, California, United States - DLSLS.C.R2 | ecosystem: Environmental > Terrestrial > Soil > Agricultural land | place: USA... | reverse complement strand
GCGTCGAAAAACAGTACAGCATCACCGACATTCAAAAGCTCTCTGAGTATCTCAATCGCGAATCGTCGAGCCGCTACCGCGCCATCGTTTTGAATGTCTCGAACGGCCCGCTTGATTCCCTGCACTTTGAGGTCGGCATTGTCCATCTGCGAAACGGCGACCACCGCAACGGTGTTGTCCATGCGCTGCGGGTCAGTCCGTTCAACGTAAAGTTCATCCGCGTCGAGGATGCTTTTTTCACCTATCTTCATTCGCACATCTACGACGAGCGCACACAGTCGATGGTGCTCGAGCACCAGCAGAAAAAGCAGTCGCAAAAGACAAAGAATTGGGGCGAGGGCAAGCTGTCTCTCACCGCCGATGAGGCCTACGCCGCGCTTGCTACGGCCGAGGCCGATCTCGTCAACGAGTCCGAAGAGTGGATCGATCTCACCGACATCGAGGAATACGAGACCAACATCCGCCGCAACGAGGCCGAGCTGACCACACAAGAATTCATCCGCTTGATCCTGATGGAATTTTTGCGTTCCGGCTCGTCCGATATGCATATCGAGGCCGGTCAGCCGATGGGCCGCATCCGCTTTCGGTACGACAGCGAGATGTTCGTCCGCTGGGATAATATCCCGTTCGTCAAGATCAAACAGATCTGCATGGGCATGGCCGAGATCTCGGGTAAGGACGCCACGCAGATGAAGTTCAAGGACATCGACTCGACCGTTAAGGTCCGGGCGCTCCGCGACAGCCATATGGCCGAGGTCGAGCTGCGTTTTGTGTCACAGCCGACGCTCTACGCGCCGTCCATTGTTCTACGCTCTCAATTAAAACCGATCAGAGATATCAATGAGGTCGGATTTCTTCCTCGACAGATCGCCGATCTCAAGGCGGCGTATTCGCAAAAACGCGGGATACTTATCGTCACCGGCGCGACCGGTTCCGGCAAGACCAATACGCTCGAGGGAATCTATGCCGCACTCGAGGAACCCGATTCGCGCAAGATAATCGAGATCGGCGAGCCGATCGAGATCCGTTCGCCTTACCGCACGCAGATGAGCTTGCGGCCGAATACGCCGTTCACGTGGTGGGACGCGTTTTACTCGTGCCTGCGTGCCGATCCCGATATCATCGGCATCGGCGAGCTGCGTTCCGGCGAGCATGCTTCGGTCGCCATCAATGCCGCTCTGACGGGCCACCTCGTCTTGTCGACGTTCCACGCTGCCAATGTCGAGGACACGCTGTCGCGAATGTTCCAGCTCGGACTGCCGCGCGAAAATCTGTCGACTGGTCTCAACCTGATACTTGCGCAGGCGCTGATCAAAAAATTATGCGAGCGGTGCAAGATCGTCGATCCGCACCCGGCCGAGGATTACGACCGACCCGTGTTCAAGAGCGTCGGCTGCCCCGATTGCTTTAATAAGGGAACGCGCGGCCGAACGGCGATGGCCGAGCTGCTCTACTTTAACGAGGAAGTCAAAGAGTGGGTCGAGGACCGCGATCTGACCGCACGCGATGTTGTGATCCGTGCGACTCGTGCCGGTTACCTGATACCGATGAAGGACGTCGCGCGTCAAAAAGTGCTCGCGGGCATCACCTCCGAAATGGAGGTCGCCGCCGTGCTCGGTCTGGTCGAGAGCAAACGCCAGTATTCCAACCGCGAAAGCGAACGCGTCGCTCTAGATGACCACACCCGATCGCTCCAGGACGCAATCGAGCGCCACGAAGCCGTCGCAAAAGCTTAGTCTTAGGTTTTTGCCGCAAAAGCGGCCAAGGTATTTGCCGCGTAAGCGGCCAAGGTTTTCGCCGCGTAAGCGGTCATGGTTTTTGCCGCGTTAGCGGCTAACGAAAGTAGCCGTGGTGTTTCAACCCACGGAGAGCCGTGGTGTTTCAACCCACGGACAGGTCGCAAATATGATCCGCGTCGCGTCAGCGACCGCATGATCGATCAGCAATAGAAAAGTGAACGAGCTAAACGAAATATCAGGGAAAACCAATACGATCCGGCCGCTCGGCTCGACCGGGCGGTTCGTCGCGCCGAACGGGACCGATCGGCCGACGATAGACGGGCTTGACGGCACGCACTCTGCCGGTGGATTCGATTTTCGCGGCACCGACTCGCTCGGCGCTCCGGTCAAGGGTTTTGTGCAGACCGCGGATGCCGTCCAGGCCGCTCACGAGCTGGAGCGTGCCGGCATCAGTGTCGAACGCATTAACGAACGCCGCGGCTTGCGGCAAAAGAGTCGCCGTCCCAAAGGCATCGAGTTCGCTACGCTCGCCGAACAGTTCGGCGACCTGATGGAGGTCGGCGAGAGTCCGACACAGGTGTGCCGGCTGCTGTCGTATTCACAGACAAACAAGATGCTCGCGGACGCGCTGCTCAACGCCAGCGACCTGATCATGAACGGTCAAAGCCTGTCCGAGGCTTTCTCGGCGCAGCGAGATAACAAAGGTGAGCGGCTCTTCCCTGTCACGTTCATCTGCGCGCTGCGCATCGGCGAAGAGGTCGGCAGCGCGACCGACGCCGAGAGCGGCGAAAAAAAGAGCGCGTTTCTTTTGACGCTTCATCGTTTTGCCGAGGCTGAGAAGAAGTCCGACGCGATCCGTTCCAGTATTCGTTCGTCGATGATGTATCCGATCGCGGTCATTATCTTTTGCATCATCTCGGTCGGCGTCGTTGAGTATTTCGTGATGCCGAAAATGGTCGAGCTTTATCAGGGCCTGCTCCAGGGCTCGGACGCGCAGCTGCCGCTCTTGACGCGCATTATGATCGGCGGCTCCGATTTTCTGATCAGTTGGTGGGGCATCGGCACCATCATCTTGGTCCTGGTCCTGCTCTTATATTTTTGGCGATGGTCGCAGACTCCTGTCGGCAGCGATGCACTTAAATCGGCCGCCTTGCGCGTGCCTGTATTCGGCCCGTTCTTTCGCAATTACTACGCCGCCCAGACGCTTCGCACTCTGGCGATGCTCGCGAGCGGCATTCCGTCAATGACAGAGCGTTTCCTGGTTGCGGCCGAGACGGCCACCAACCCTGAATATGCTCAGATGCTCATGCATGTCCGTCATCGATTTATGGTCGAATCGACCGATCTGCACAAGCTTTTTTTGCCTTACCCGTTTCTAATGGGTAAGGAGTTCGGTGGCGTCCTGATGACTTTCGAACGCACGGCCGATATGCAGGGCACATTTCATAATTACGCAAATGTTGTCGAAACCCGCGCCGAGCGCGATCTTGCGGCTGTGATGTTCTGGTTCCAGAATTTTGCGATCGTGCCGGTCGGAGTCTTCGTCGGATTTATCATCGCGGCGTTATACAGTCCAATGTTCGAGCTGGCAGGCCGGCTTGGTCACTAATAATTAGAACTTTTTAACGTCTAAATGCGTCAGAAGATGCAAAGCGTTCATCAGTTTACACGAGCACGAGGCAAGGGGTTTAGTAATGTATATTTCTCAAAACCTAAGATCCGCTGGCCAGTCGGGCTTTTCGCTAGTTGAGTTGCTCGTGGTCGTTATCATCATCTCCATCGTCGCCGCCATCGCTCTGATGCAGAAAGGCTCGGCCAATGCGCAGTTCCAGCGACAAAATGTTGCGATACAACTCAAGAACGCATTCGAACGTGCGCGTTTCGATTCGGTGAAGCGACGCGTCAATCCCGGCGAAGAAGCGACCGTTACTCTTTCGCCGTACCAGTACACTCTCAGGACATATTCGATCGATGCTTCGGGCACAGCTACGGCAAATGATCAGACCACAACAATGCCCAATGACATTGTTATGGGCATGTACGGCGGCGGACCGCTGACTGCGCAGATCGTAACTTTCAATATGCGCGGCGAGGCCGTGACTTCGCCGGCCCCCCAGTTCGTCGTTTGCAACAGTTCTTGTAATAGTGCAACCGATGCGACCGCTAACATTGTCCTGGTTACGGCCACCGGCACGGTCAATTTACTACCCGGCGGCTCAATATTGCCAAATTTTACCGCGCCGAGTGTCAACGTTATTCCGGGAGACGCAAATATTAACAACACGGCCCGATTGCCATGAAATTAACTCGACGAATAGCCGGAACCGAAGCTTGCGGATTCACCTTGATCGAGGTGATCGTCGCCGGGACGCTGATGATCATTCTAGCCATCGGCATCCTGACAGTTTCTAGTACGGCCGTGAAATTGAATAAGGGAAACAATCTCCGGATACAGGCGCAGTCCGCCCTCCAGGCGGAGGCTGAATACTATCGCAGCTTGAAATTTGTCCCGGTCGGCTCTGACCCGGCGATGAACGCCAACACCTACACGCGTCCTAATCGTGTTACGGTCGACAACAGTAATTTTGCTATAACGGTTCAAGTGATCAATAAGAACCTTGTTAACGGCTCCGCGTCGACCGACGCGACCGCGACGTTAAAAGAGATAACGATCACTGCCACTCCGGTCGTAACCCAAACCGGTTGGCTCGCGGATCTGAAGACAAATCTGACGATACAGCGGGTTCGGGCGAATTAGTTGATGAATAGAAGCGATATACATCGAGGCAAAACCGAACGGCCGTCACCCGACGGCCTAGAACAACGCGGCTTTTCGTTGGTCGAGCTGCTCATCTCGATGGTCCTTTCGCTGGTGATACTTGGTGTTGCGGTCGCCGCTTTTTCGGGAATGCTGGGTTCGCGAAATCGCGAGTCGAGCCGGGCCGATGCTTTAACGTCTGCTCAGGCTGCTCTGAACATCATGACGCGCGAGATCGGAAACTCTGGCTACGGCCTTACAACAAACGGACTCGTTCTTGCCGATTGCAGAGGCAAGATACTTCATTTTCGAACGAATACAAGCAACCACGACGGCTCGACAAACAGTACCGGCGAGGATGTTACTTTTTATTACGACCCTGATACACAGTCCGTTGTCAGGTATGACGTAGCGTCAGGTACGTCCGGAATCATCAATCGCGTAAGCGACGTCGATTTTACCTATTGGAACTATGTCGTTAACCCGCTGACGGGGGCCGTAACTGTAAGTTCCGGGACAGCGTCGGCCGACACGGCACGCGTGACCATTCAATTAAAGGTAATTCTGGCCGACGTCCAGGGCCAGCCGGCTGGCCGCATTGAGACCGTAAGTTCGGATGTAACTTTGCGAAGTTCGCCCTATATGTTGTCGCAGTATTAGTTTTGTAGGAATGTTCCTACAAAAAAAGCTTTGATATTAATGTATTTAGGGATACAATTTACGGCAAACCAGCAGTATCGGGTTCGTCAACGATCAAGGGAAGTTTAACCGGAGGTGTATTTATGGGTACAAGGGATTCTCTAAAGATCGATCGTTCCCAATCGGGCGCAGCCCTGGTAACTGTAATTCTAGTCTCAACTCTGCTGCTGACCGCGTCTGTCGCGTTACTTACAGCGATGGCGGCCGGAGCACGCGAGACAACCGACGTTCTTTCAGAAACAAAGGCCTACTATGCTGCCGAGAGCGGATTGCAGGCGACGATCAATCGTCTTCGAAACGACAACTCGATCTCGTACAGCACGGTAGCGTCCAATAATTCACTTGTCACTTCAGCCTTATATAATTGGCCTACGAGTGGCTCGACGCGTTCCGTCATCGGTCAGACCCCGGCGAGTTACACAACAGCGTCAGGCACAGCTTTTGATATATCTATAGCCGACCCTGACAATACGACAGGTTCAACTACATATCGAACGGTTGGTTCGTTTGAACAGGCCGATGGCACGTATGCTGCAACTCGGGTTTACACAGCAAGCGGAAATACGCTTACGGTCTCATATAATAACCAAGCTTCGACGTCAGTTGCTCCGTTGACCGGCACATCGTTTGGGAGTTTTCAGTTCACAGGTACCGGGGCTATCACAAGCGGCACTGTTCTCAAATTCCGTATTGACTATATTACGACGACAGGTTTGGGTGGTACGAGAACGATTCGAGGTACCATCGATCCAGCCGGAAATGTTGCTTTTGTTTCGTCGACATACACTCTCGGCGGCGCGACGATAACAATGTGCGGCAGTGTCAGTGCGTGCACGACCGCAACGGCTACGATGAGTGTGGCAATACCTACTACTGCGCCGGTGACGATCTATGCCAAGATGACGGCGACTGAACCATATCGGCTTGTCGTAATGTCGACTGGTTACGGTCCAAACGGCGCACAGAAAAAGCTCGAGGGCATAATTCAAAGAAACTTTTTTAACGATCTCGGTTCGTCTGCAGCCATTTCGATGGTTGGACCTAACGCTTATTTCAATGCCGGCACTTCAGCGCAATTGGGAATTACTGGCGCATCGAATCCTTCAATAACCGTGTCCGACGCCGCAGGGCTTGCGACGGTCAACAGTGTTATAACATCTCATAATTTTAACGGAACTATTACGCCGGCCCCCGAGATAGCCGGAAATGATATGCCGTCATGGCAGCAGAGCACCACGGCATTGGATGCTCTCGTTCAACAGCTTCGCGCCACGGCCCAGTCTAGCGGACGGTATTTTGACGCCGCTCATCCTCCTACCTCGTTTGGTACATTTTCTGACGGAACAGGGATCACCTTCTGCGAAGGAAACTGCGCTATGGGCGGCAATGATTCAGGTGGCGGGGTTCTTGTCGTTACAGGTACGTTCACGACAAGCGGCAGTCCTAAATTCAATGGTCTTGTGTTGGTTACGGGCGTTGGCGGCGTAGTCCGCAGCGGCGGCGGAACCGAGATCTTTACAGGGAACATTGTCATTGCTCCCTACACTCCAGCCAATCTTGCCGCCGGCTGGCTCCAGCCGCGATACGATCAGAACGGCGGCGCAGGTGACACCGTGAACAGCGCCGTCACCGTTGACCAGGCCTTTGACGGTACTTCGGCAATCAGCGATTTCATGGTCGGTGTTTCGGAAAAGTAGACCATTCGAGTCGCTCCAGCGGTAAACGAACTAGGCTAAGTGAGCCCTGCGAGTCCTGACTGAATCACGGATTTGCAGTATTCCCGCGGCAAGTAGTAACAGTCCGACAGCTAACCACCCGATTCCTGAAATATAGGTCGTAACCGTAATTATCAGAGGCTCCTGAAAGTGTAGTTTGACGTTTGATTTCTCTGGAGATATCGGAACTTCAATCGTGCCATCGGTCGCTATCCCAACGTCAACCAGACGATCGTTAACCGTCGCTTTCCAGCGGGGATAGTAGAAAGTCGGAATTTGCAGGGAACTAGCGTCGCCCTGGCCCACGATGATATCTCGATCTAACGGGTCCCACTTCCCCACCGAGATCGATCGACCGGCCGCAGAAACCGGAAATACATTATTCAGCGCATCCTTTTGAGCCCACGTTGGCCACCAGCAGGTGCAGAAATCATTGGCCGGTTTGAATACGACCTTTTCATTAAAATGGTCCCTGTCGAGCGGCCCGGATTGCATTATGTTCTGGGTAACGTCAAAGAGCACGATGACAAACAGCAAGCCCACTGCAGGATACAGTAATAGTCGCTTATGCCAGCTAAACCGGCACACCAAAAGCTGGATCGATAAAGGCATTAGGGCTGAGCCCATTAATGTCGCGACCGACATGAAACGCCATGGGAACTGGATCTTTTGTAAAGGCGCGACAAGGATCCAAACTGGCGAACTGATCGACGAAACCATAAATAACGAGAATAATGCGGTTACTACGATCGCAACAAAGATCTGCCGAATGAGGCGAACCTCATAAAACGACCGTCGTCCGAGTAATAATGCAAATGTGCCGGGCAATACTATCAGGATCGTGAATACGATCGCGATATCAATCACCCACAGATTTAGTTGCTGATATACCTCGCCGTAATTAAAGATCAGTGGGAAAAAGTGATGACCGAAATAATAGAATCCTGTCGAATACTCCGCCGTATTGTGTTTAATCCATTCGAGCTCGAGAGCCATCCGGACCACGTAATATGATGTGCAGCAAAAAACAAGAGTACCCGCGATTGCCAGTCTTTTTATTGTTGATACGAGTGCTTTCGGATCACTCCAGTTGAGCGAAACTAAACAAAAGACCGCTAAACCCGAAAGCCCGATGAGACTCGATGGAATGTGAGTCAATATCAACAGAGAGCAGCTTACTGAAAGTCCAAGGATGTCGGTCCATCTATTTCGCTTGACAATCATCGTCGCGAAGAGAAAACAAAACGGCATTACCGCCGCCGCGACATACTCCGAAAATAATTGAAACTGATAGATCTGCAACAAGTGATACGGCATCGCCGCGTAAAGAATGCCTGCGGACATTGCAACCAGCCTGGTTGAAAGATTTCTGATCCACAGATAGACACCGATGCATCCCGGAAAGATCCAGAACACCGAATTGATCAAGAGCGTGTCGTACCAGTCACCTGTATATATTTGCGTTGCACCCAAGACCAGGTCCGCTATAGGGGGATAAAAGCGAATGCCTGGGCTTCCGAACCCGAGGTTGTCAGACGATGCCCAGTGCGGAATGATCGAACCGTCGAACAAGGCTTGTTGATATGCCGCGGCGAATTTTAGATGTTGTGCCACATCATATCCCTCAGGAATTCCATAGAGTGGAAAGAAAATAAGCAGAAGCGAGCACGCCAAGCATATCGTTAAGATTGCCGGCAAGTCTCGTCGCTCAAACCAGCGAATGAATGTGTTCGTCACCGACGGTGAAAAAAAGAACGGGATTGCTCCCGTTCTTAAATAGTCCGTTTTCGACCTAAGACCGTAGTCCATTTTTCAATCAAGACCGAAATCTATTGAATCGGTGCTACTCCGGTTCCGGTGATCACACCAGCAGCGCTGCACGCAATGCTTCCATCGGTAGCGGCGTAAATGACTCCCGGTTGGGAAACGCCAAATGAGCGAACACCGGTCGTGCCTTGGGTCGTCGCTTTCGCTGTACCACAATAGATCTGCGTGGCTGGAACGGTAACCGTAAACGCATAACCACTTTTAGCTGCAGATGCTCCTCCTAAAACCGTGTCGATCAGGCCTGCTGTTCCGAGGTCTGTGTTGGTACCGTAATTTACGTTTTGGCCGAGAGTGGCCTGATATGTAGCTTCTGCACTGTGAATCGTTCGCAGCGACGAGATTGCCGATGCTTCATTGGCTGCACGGCGCGATGCGAGCAGGTTGGGGATGGCGATCGCAGCGACGATTGCAATAATGATTACGACTACAAGCAGTTCCACCAGCGAAAAGCCCGCTTCATTTTGTTTTGTCATGTTTACTCCTTCGGAAAGTTTATCGTTAAAATTCTGATTGAAACTCTGGTCATTGAATTGGAGCTACTCCGGTTCCGGTTATCACACCAGCAGCGCTGCACGCGATGCTTCCATCGGTAGCAGCGTAAATGACTCCCGGTTGGGAAACGCCAAATGAGCGAACACCAGTCGTTCCCTGTGTTGTAGCGACGGCGGTTCCGCAATATACTTGCGTGGCTGGAACGGTAACCGTAAACGAGTAGCCACTTTTAGCTGCAGATGCTCCTCCTAAAACCGAGTCAATGAGGCCTGCTGTTCCGAGGTCTGTGTTGGTACCGTAATTTACGTTTTGGCCGAGAGTGGCCTGATATGTAGCTTCTGCACTGTGAATCGTTCGCAGCGACGAGATTGCTGATGCTTCATTGGCTGCACGGCGTGATGCGAGCAGGTTCGGGATTGCAATAGCTGCAACGATCGCGATTATGATCACGACAACCAGCAATTCTACGAGTGAGAAACCTTTTTGATTTGACTTCATGTGTTTAATGTCTCCAGACTATTCAGATTGTTTCGCGAGACGCGGCCGCGGATAGAGCTTTATCCCTGGAGGAATTAGACACACCCGTTCATACATCTCGCGTACCGGATGTTAATGCGAACGCCGTGCCGAGAGCTAAGCCGTTGAAAACACACGCCCGCCGCCTGTTCACATCGGCTAAAAGTAAGACTTTGTCTCAGCCAAAGTGAGACAAAGTCTCACAACTCGTTCCACGATCCCGGATGTCGTCATCTCGATCTATCAATAAAACAGCATCGCCGTCGCGTCAGCCGATCCGTCAGCCCCAGCCGCCAACCTCGTCCCAACGACCAGGCCACACAAGACAACCGCCTTACAAACAAAAGCCTTGACGCCCATGATACAATCATATCAGAGCTCGGAATGTCCGTTCTCTAACGGCTCTTTGAAAATCTAATTGTTCGTCGTTCGTTGTTCACTGAAGAGATTACCCACGAAACACACGAAAGACACGAAAAAAAGAGCCGAATCTGATCTCTGTTTATCCACGTTCATCGTTTGCCCGGCTCTTCTTCCCTTTTCGCGCCTTTTCGTGTATTTCGCGGGCAAGATTCTTATGCTTTGGCAGCTTCGAAGTTGCGGCTGCCACAAGATCACCTTGTTCCAACCACTTGGTCAGAAACGAGAGCCGTAACCAAAGCGTAAACGATTGAAACCAGACCATTTACACGAATTTTGTGGCACAGTGTGGCGCACTTTTTTGTTTTATCAGCGAAACGCGGCTGAAATTTGCCGATAACTCCTTTAGAAATGGTTACTT
>Ga0308176_10003138_pt1 | contig 10527 bp, 9 predicted proteins | sample PhyCR2_3_FD_203890 | JGI IMG/M metagenome (GOLD analysis project Ga0308176, IMG submission 203890) | Soil microbial communities from UC Gill Tract Community Farm, Albany, California, United States - DLSLS.C.R2 | ecosystem: Environmental > Terrestrial > Soil > Agricultural land | place: USA... | reverse complement strand
ATCGCCTGCGGAAAACCCCGGTCGCGCGAGGCAGCCGGGGGCTTCCGGGCGGAACGTCTGCGGCTCGATCAGTAGCAGACGTTGACCGTCCGCCAGCGGAAGCCGAACGGCGTCCACACGCGGCGGGTCTGCCAGCAGCCGTCATAGCCGCCACCACCGACGAGGCCGAGGCCGAGGCCGAAGCCGGGGCCATGACCAAAGTGGTGGTGGTGATGATGCGGAAAGAACCCGCCTGCGGAAGCCGAGGTGGGCGCCAGCGCCATCAGGCTGAACGAGGCAGCGGCGGCGGCCGCGAGAGTCAATTTGCGAAACATGGTCGTTCTCCAAAATGCGCGGTCGACGTTTTGTCCTGGCGCGGGTTCAAGGTTCAGTCTTGCCCATCGCCAATCTGTCGCCTGCTTCACGGAGCGGGTTCGTGACAATTTCCTGAACGATTATTCAGATGTGAAAAACGTCACACAGACTTCGAACCGCTTTCGCTGCAGCGGCTTCAGGCCGCGATGCTTTGCTTGTCCTCAAGCAGCGTCAACAGCGTCCGCGCATCCGCCACCGTGCGCACGATCATCGGCTCGTTGCGTCCGCGGATCTCGACATCGTGCTGCGGCAACGCATCGGCGGAAACGTTCGCATTGGCGCGAACCTCGTCGGAGACGACGGCCTCGCATGAAAGGACCTTGGTCATGTCCTGCAGCCGCGCCGCGACGTTGACCGCATCGCCGAGCGCGGTGAACACCATGTGATCGCGATAACCGATGTCGCCGACGATCACTTCGCCGCCGTTGATGCCGATGCCGAACCGGATCGGCTCGCGCAGATCATGCTCGAGAAACCTGTTCAGCTCGTCGACATTGGTCGCGATCATCGCCGCCGCGCGCAACGCCTGGCGGCAGGCTTGCTGCCGCGTCGTCGACAGTCCGAACAGCGCCAGCATGCCGTCGCCGACGAACTGGTTCGGCATGCCGCCGCATTCGAGCACCGCCTGCGATACCGCGCCGAGGAAGCGGTTGACGATGAAGACGGTGTCGAACGGCAGGCGCTTTTCCGCCATTTTGGTCGAGCCGCGCATGTCGACGAACATGTTGACGAGGTAGCGCTCCTGGCCGATCCGCGTCGGGTTCGATTCGTGGCCGTCGGCCGTCGTCGTTTGCGGCAGGAAGAGCTGGAAGAACGAGATATCGCAGGTTGGCCGCAACTGGCAGGCAAGGCGGATCGAAGGATCCGGTGTGCCGACCCGGCCAAGCACGAATGCCTCGCGCTGCGAGGGCTCCGGCAACTCGTGATGATCGCCGATGATGCGGATGCGGCAGGTCGAGCAGCGCGCGCGGCCGCCGCAGACGCTGGCGTGGGGAACGTTGTTGCGCAGGCTCGCCTCGAGCACGCTGAGGCCTTTCGGAACGCGCACGGTGCGGCCGTTGCCGTAGGACAGGTTGATCATGCCGCGGCGGCGTTCGTTGACGGCACGCGCGCCGCGGGCCAGCAGCGCGATGCCGATCAGGCCGAAATAGCCGTACAGGAAATAGTCGGAGATACGCTCGAGCGTTCGCGCTTCCGCACGCGTGCCGATCTGGCTTTCCGACTGGGTCTCCGCGCGCCATTCGATGCTGTCGGCTTCGATCACCATGCGGCCGCTCTGGTAGAAGCCGAGCATCGAGAGTGCCGGGATCAGCACCGCCGTAGCGAGCAGGAACGGCGCGGCGCGCTTGTAGAACGCCCGCATCCGCAGCCAGAAATACAGCCCGATGCAGCCGTGGACCCAGGCGATGGTCATCACCGTGAGCATCATCCAGACCCTGTAGGGTGCCCAGATCCAGTACAGGAATAGAACCTGCGGATAGAGCCTTTCATGCCCGAACATCGTCTGGCCGAGCCGGATGCCGATGACATGGCCGATGATCAGCATCGGCACGCTGAGGCCGAGCACGAGTTGCAGCGGTTCGATCGCCTTCCAGCGGAATTGCCGGCGCTCGTACAGCGCCCAGATGCCGAGCGCGGTGTGCACCACGCACGCGGTGTAGAACAGGATCGTGACCGGGAGGAACTGCCAGAACGCGAGGTGCCAAGAAACCCCGGCCGACAGCGCCTCCAGCGAGATGTTGCCCAGCGCATGGTTGAGGAAATGGCTGACCAGATAGGCAAACAGCACCACGCCGCTGGCGAGGCGGACCTGCCGCAGGCTGATGCCGCGTACGAAGGCCGTGATGCGTTCTTGGGAGAAAGGGGCCAAACGGTTCATGAAGTTACTATCTGCGATGCCAGCGTTTTATTCCAGCCGTGAATACCATACATCGTCGTCCCTGCGAACGCAGGGACCCATACCGCGTGATCTATCGCGAGTGTGCGATGGCAGACGCTCTGCCGTGATGACCACCGCCGTAATTTGTCGATGCGAAGCCCGTCTATGTTCCTGCCCCTTCCGACGGCCGCGGCGTATGGGCCCCTGCGTTCGCCGGGGCGACGATCAAGTTTTTCCTGCCACGACACGTTGACACCTCGGTAGTAGTCGAAGAGAAAGCGCCGTGACGACAGCCCCGCCCGATATCAGCCGGCGTAAACCGGACCGCTCCGCCGCGCCGCGGTTTGGCGTTCCCTGGCTTTGGGTCGCGCTGCTGATCGCCGCGCTGACCGCGATGCGGCTGGTTTATGCCGGCGTGCTCGATCTGCGCACCGACGAGGCTTATTACTGGACCTGGTCGAAGGAGAGCGCGCTTTCCTTTCTCGATCATCCGCCCGGCATCGCCTGGCTGATCCGTTTCGGCACCGCGATCTTCGGCGATACGCCGCTCGGCGTGCGATTCGGCGGCATCGTCGCGATGCTGGTCACGCAGCTTCTGCTCGCAGATATCGTTCGCCGCGTGACGCATGATGCGCGCGCCGTGATCTTCGCGGTACTGTTGCCGGAAGCCGCGCTGTATTACGGGCTGCTGATGGCGAAGGTGGCGCCCGACACGGCGATGATTCCCTGCGCGGTGGCGATACTGTGGTCGCTGGTGCGGCTCGCCGAGAGCGGCAATCCGCGCTGGTGGCTGGCGGCGGGCCTGTTTGCCGGTCTCGCAATGCTGTCGAAATTCACCGCGATCCTGCTGCTGCCGGCGGTCGCGACGTTCGTGCTGGTGCCGGACTGGCGGCGGCGCTGGCTGTTCAGTCCCTGGCCATGGCTGGCGGCGCTGCTTGCTGCCATCGTGTTCCTGCCGGTGCTGATCTGGAATGCGGAGCATGACTGGGCGTCGTTCCGCTTCCAGTTCGTGCGCGCGGTCGCGACCCATCCATTTTCGTTCCGCATCGTCGGCGAGTTCATCGGGCTGCAATTCGGCCTTGTCGGTTTCGTGCTGCTCCCGGTGGTGCTGTCGGGCGTGACGCTGACGGCCTGGCGCGGCTATCGCACCCGCGAGCCGGTCGCGATCCTGCTGTCGACCGCGGTGCTGGTGCCGTTCCTTTATTTCTTCTGGAAGTCGCTGACGCTGCGCGTCGGCGACACCTGGCCGATGTTTTTGTGGCCCGCGGGCTTTGCCGCCACCGCGATCAATCTGGCGATGCTGCCGCACGAAGGTTGGCCGAACTGGATGATCCAATCGACGTTCCGGTGGGCGAGGGTGGCCGTCATCTCCGGCATCGCCTTCGTGGTCGGCGTGTTCTTCTACTACGTCGCGGCGCCCTGGAATTTGATCGGCAAGACCGATCCGGTGGGCGGCGAGGCCGGCTATGAACAGGTCGCCGCCCGCGCGCGCGAGCAGTTGCAGGCGACCGGCGCGAGCTGGATCGCGACGACGGATTACCGGACCTATGCGATGCTGCGCTGGCATTTCAACGGGCAGGTGCCGGTCATTCAGATCAACGAACGCGGTCGCTTTCAGGGTTTTGGCGATCCCGGCATGAACGCGATCAAGGACCATCCCGGACTCTACGTCGCGCGGGAGCCGGACAACCGCCTGCCGCTGTGGGATCTCACGACCGCAACGCGCCAGCCGCTGGCACGAGTCGAACGTGTCTGGCGCGGCGTGGTGATGGATATTTATGCGCTGGAAAAATTGACGGGCTGGACGCCGGAGCTGTCGCCGCCGCCGGACTCGCCGTTGTTCCGCTGGCGCGTGCTGGCAGGAGTGGGCCGGGCAATGCCGGCGTGATATGGCTTCGCGATCCCGCGACATCCGATGTCCGAGGTTTGCTGAAGAACTTTCCGCCTTCCAGTCAGAGGGCGCAGAGAAGACCGGGTGCTTGCCGCACCCGCGGTCCCGCGTGCCTGTTTGCGCTTGGCAAAAAGCTGCACACGAGCATACAGGTTTGGCGGGAGCATCCCGGCCTTCCCTGCGCAATGGCTTTACGGCTTGCTTCGTGCTCTTCCCGGAGAACGGCTCTTTTGCCTCCGTCGCCCGCAAAAGGCTTTCGCCTCTTGCGGACTTGATGCCAGCACCGCGACATCAGAACCACACGACTTCGCCGTACGCTTCGGGCGCTTACGTCTATCGCGCCTTGTGCGTCCATCGCATCCCGACCGCGCGTTGGTGACGATGGCCGACGCCCCTCATCTCGCGGTGAGACGGATCGGGTTATGCCGCTGATTTGCGTGTGAACGAAAGCGGAATATTTTTACGGCGGAGGCTTGACGTGATTTCTGAAAATCAGAAGTGATTTGCCCAAAGCAAAAACGCCCGCGAAAATTCGCGGGCTTTTCACGAAACTGATCCAGCCTAGTGATGCCAGAACACGGCCAGCAGCAGGATGATCGGAAGCGGAATGCCGAGCAGCCAGAGTAAAGCACCTTTGCCGAAACCCATATTGTCCTCCTCAGTTGCGTTGCCTCGATAACGTCAGGCGCGGCACCTGGTTCCCGGGCGGGAACGAAATTTGGTCGCGATGAATCGCCGACCCGAAGACCGGTCGGCTTGCGGCAAGGGCGCAACGAGCCGCTCTCGGGGTGTCGTTCGGCAACAAGACCGACGTTATTTTCTCCATCTTTGGAACGCCGGTATGGTTTTGCGGTTATCGCCACGGAGACGGAATTTCGCGAGGAGCGGGACAGTCGCCGGTCACGGTCAAGCGGTGTAATGCCCGCTTGCCGTGGCTTCCTCCTACACAGCAGGTAGCAAATGATGATGCGCCGGAGAAACCTCTCGCGGAACAGCCTTGACGTGCGTGATCGTGTGCAGGTGAAGGTCGTCAGAAAACGCCTTAAGCTTACGGATGCGCAGCTTTCCGATATCATTCGCAAGACCGGAAATTCGATCTCGGCCATCAGCAAGGAGGCTGGCGCCAGGCAGTGCCTGTCATTGCCGAAGCAGACGCCGCCTGCCGCGGTGATCGCCGCGACCGAGCAGGATGCTGCAGCGTCGATACAGGCCGAGGCGGTTTGACACGTTCGCCTGGCCGCGTGCTCATCTCGCGATGATGTCGAACAAGGCCTCGCTTCGCGCTCTGAAGCTTCGGCAGCCCGGCCCCGTATTGGTCTGCCGGAAGTGCCTGAAGCGAATGGCTGGCGGCGGCAAGTTGAGGCGGCGGCTGAAGGCCAGCCTCAAGCAACGTAGCGCCGGCCGGAAGAAGGAACGCGCGCGGCTCGTCCTGACCAATTGCTTCGGGATATGCCCGAAGGGCGCCGTCGTGGCGGGCAGCCCGGCAACGTTTGCGCGCGACGAAATTTTGCTGATCCGGGATTGTTCGGAAGACGCGATCGCGCTGGCGTCGGAAGCGCTTGTCGCGCGCTGAGCCCGCAGGCACGTCGCTACGCTCCTTTGCCCGTCCTGCATCTATCTCAGGTAATCTGACTTCACGCCTCGTCATCGCGCTCGCGCAGCAGATCCTTGGTGAGGCCTTACTAACCACCGGATATCAGACGTTCATTCGGCGGATCGGATGCGTCTCGAGTCCAGACGTTGGTTCGATGCTACGTAGTCGATTTCGCCGCGGGTGATGCCGATGTCCGCAAGCTCGTTGTCCGTTAGGCGACACAATTCGGTACGCAGCTTTTCGTGTTTGCGCCACACCTGAAATGCACTCCAAAATGTTTCGAGAGGGCTGTACGTTTGCCGTTTTGCACATGCATCTGCCAGCTCGGTAGTGCTGTTGATAACGCCCATTGCGGTGTGTCCTGTCCAGGATGTTTCGCCAGACTAAGTTGCCGCAAGATTCTCCAGCTCGCTTAACTAGTGGCTTACATTTTCCTTACCGGCGGCCTATTCTTGGCGCTTGTCCTATGGAAGCCGCTGAGGGAATCAGTAGCTTGCGCTATTTCTTCGAGGAGTACGCATTCGACACTGATTGTCGCGAGCTACATCGCGGGGGAGACGTTGTCTCCATCGCTCCGCAGGTATTCGATCTGCTCGAATACCTGCTCCGCAATAGAGAGCGCGTCGTCACCAAGGACGATCTCATTAACGCCGTTTGGCACGGACGCTTTGTGTCAGATGCCGCGCTTACGACCCGCCTGAATGCCGCGCGAACTGCCCTCGGCGATTCCGGTCGAGAGCAACGCCTGATTAGGACGCTGCCGCGGAAGGGCTTTCGTTTCGTCGGACAGGTGCAGAAAGCGCAATGTCCTGCAGGCGCGACAGCCGCTGACAACCAGATAGAACTGCCGAGGCTGGCACTTACGCTGCCCGATAAGCCATCCATAGCAGTATTGCCGTTCCAGAATATGAGCGGCGATCCCGATCAGGACTACTTTGCTGACGGCATGGTGGACGAAATCACCACCGCCTTGTCGCGGTTCAAATCTCTGTTCGTGATCGCGCGCAATTCGAGCTTTATCTATAAAGGGAGGGCTGTCGATATCAAACAAGTTGGGCGTGAGCTCGGTGTCCGGTATGTGCTGGAAGGCAGTGTGCGTAGGGCTGCCGGAAAGGTTCGAATTAGCGGCCAATTGATTGATGCCGTGAGTGGCGCGCACCTTTGGGCTGATCGATTTGAAGGTGACCTGAGCGACGTCTTTGCACTTCAGGACGAGGTGACCGTGAACGTTGTTTCTGCCATTCAGCCAAAATTGCTTCAAACCGAAATTGAGTTGGCGGCGCGTAGGCCGAACGATCTAAGTGCCTACGACTACTGTCTTCGCGCGCAACACCTTCAGTCATGGACTCGGGCCGGATCGACCGAAAGCCTTCGGCTTGCCTCGCGCGCGTTGGAGATTGACCCGCGGAGCTGTTTTGCTGCTACGCTTGCAGGGGAATGCCACCTCCGAAATGTACGTCAGGGATGGGCGACTGATCGGGAGTCAGAGATCGCAGAAGGATTTCGGTTTCTGCGGTTGGCGCTCAGCATCGACGGGAACGCCACTTTGGCACTGAGCATGCTTGGCCGTGCAACCGCTTCGTTTTCTGGCGATTTCGATACTGCAAGGGAAATGGTGGATCGTGCGGTTGCGTTGAATCCTAATTCATTCCGCGCATGGGAAGAACGGGGGTGGACTTATCTGGCGGTAGGGCAGCCCGAAGAGGCAATCCGAAGCTTTGAGCGCCGCATTCGATTAAGCCCGTTTGATCCACTGCTCTTCGCAACATCCGCAGGAATGAGCGCCGCGTTCATCGGTCTTCGTTGCTTCGATGAAGCAGTTTCGGCAGCCAGGAAGGCTATCCGTCTGAATCCCCTTTTTCCTTTCACTCATCGCTGCCTTGCGTCGGCCTTGGCTCATTTGGGACGCGAAACAGAAGCAAGAGAGGCGGTAGCCATTCTACTTGCACTTGACCCCGATTTTCGCATTTCTGAACGGGTGGCGCGCAGCGATCTATTGGGGCTTCGACTGTATGTCGACGGCCTCCGCAAAGCAGGGGTGCCGGAATGAAGCGGGCCCCTGTCTCGCGCGCATCAACGATTTGATCGAGTCGGCGGCGAGCGTGACTTCGCTGTTGGCACTTCGGACGTGGCCGATGTTCGACTTGTTGCGGGCTACATTCGGGCCGCTCTCGCGCGAAAGCCGATCTCACGCCTCGTCGTCGCGCTTGCGCAGCAAATCCTTGGCGAGATCGCCGAGTGCCGGGCGCGGCAGGGCCGTGAACGGCAGCGGGCGCGTCACGTCGATCGCGGCCAGCCCGAGCCGCGCGGTGAGCAGGCCGTTGAGGACGCCTTCGCCGAGCCGCTGCGAGAGTTTTGCGGCGATGCCGTGGCCCAGCACCTGCTGCACCAGGCTGTCGCCGACCGCCATGCCGCCTGTTATGGCGAGGTGGCCGATGACGTGGCGAAGAAGACTGATCATGCCGAGCGTGCCGGGCCGGCCGCCATAGAGCCGCGCCAGTTGCCGGATCAGCCGCATCGCGGCGACGAACACGAACAGCACGTCGATCAGGGCGCGCGGGCTCACCGCGGTGACCACCGAGACACGTTGGGCTGCGGCTGAAACCAGCCGGCGCGCTTCCTCGTCCAGCGGCGCCATCAATTCGCGCTCGGCGAGCTTGATCATGTCGGCGCCGTCGATGATGTCGTCGGCGTGGCTCGTCAGCGCGGCGCGGGCGCGCGCCAGTTGCGGGTTCTGGTGCGCCAGCTTGAGCAGATCGTTGACGACGGCGCGGCTCCCGGCGCGGTCGTCGCTGCGCAGCACGTCGATGGCCCGCTGGTGCAGCTTCTCGATCGCCGCCAGCCGTGCCATCCCGAACGCTTCGCGCCCGATGACAACCGCCAGCGCCAGCGCAGCGGAGACGGCGAAGACCAGCGCGACATAGCCGAGCGTTTGACTGCGGGCAAAGAGATCCTCGATCAGGTTGACGACGCCGAGCCCTGAGCCGAGCAGCACCAGCCCGCCGACCGCGGACCAGAACAGCGCGCCCCACCGAAAGCCGCGGCGCACGGAGACGCGCGGCGCGTCGATCGGCACCGGCAACAGCACAGGATCGGCTTCCGGTGTGATGTGCACGGTGCCACGGGCGGGTCGACCGGTTTCATCCGGGCCGATCACGACAACACCGGGATCGTCGAGCTTGAACGTGGCCGGCCGCCGATGCGGCGTTTTCTCGTTCATTGCAGTCGGTCTCCGATCAGGAACTGGAGGGCGCGGTCGAGACGGATGTGCGGCAGCGCGGGCTCGCCCTCGGCTGTGCGTTCGAGCAGCGGCGGGCGGAAGCGCAGGAAGCGGAAGTCGGCCTGCTCGGAAGCGGTACTGGAAAGGCCGCGGAAGCCGCCATTGAACAGCTCCTCGGGGTCGGCGGGCAGGTCGCCGGGAAAGGTCGCGACTTCGCTCTCGCCGTCAAAAGCCTCGCCATTGGCGATCTCGCCGGGCGCCGGTGTGCCGATGATCGACGGCAGCTTTTCCCGGCCACGCGCCACCTGCGCCTCTCGCGTCGCGCGCACCGCCGACAGCGCGACCACGTCGATGGCAGCTCCCGCATATTCGGCGCGGTCGGCGGCCTTGGCGACCGCGCGCCTCAGCACGGCTTCGAGCCGGTCATGGCTCTGGTGGTGCAGATGATCGGCCTTGGTGGCGGCGAACAGGATGCGATCGATTTTTGGGCGAAACAAACTGCTCAAAATCGTGCTGCGGCCGATGCGGAAGCAATCGAGAATGCCTGTCAGCGCGGCTTCGAGATCGTGCAGCGCTTCCGGCCCGGCATTGAACGCGGCGAGCGCATCGACCAGCACGATCTGGCGGTCGAGGCGGGCAAAATGATCGCGGAAGAACGGACGCACCACGACGTCCTTGTAGGCTTCATAGCGCCGCCGCATCATCGCCCACAGCGAGCCGTCGGGCGCGCTGCCGTCGGCCGCGACATCGAGCGGCGCGAAGGTCAGCGCCGGCGTGTCGGCCAGATTGCCCGGCATCAGGAAGCGGCCGGGCGGCAGCAGGCTCATCGCAAAGCGCTCGTCGCGGCAGGCACGCAGATAATCCGTGAACAGCTTTGCGGCGGCACGCGCCGCCTGTTCGTCCTCAGGGCCCTCGGGGTGAAGCGTATTGAGATGTTCGTGCCACGCCGCGGCGAGTTTGGCGCGCGGACCTTCGCGCGACAAAGCGAGGCTCTCCGCCGACCATTGCTCAAAACTCTTGTTGAGCAGCGGCAGGTCCAGCAGCCATTCGCCGGGATAATCGACGATATCGACGGTGAGCGTGCGGTCGGCGCCGTTCTGCCGCTGGTATTCGATGACGAGGCGCAGCTCGCTGATGTCGGTTGTCGAGCTCGGCCAGCGCCGCTCCTCGATCAAGGTACGGACGTGGTTCTCATAGGCGAAGCGCGGTACCGCGTCGTCGGGCTGCGGCGTCAGCCGCGCGCGCGCGATCCGGCCGGTGGCATAGGGTTCGAACACCGGAAACCGCCCGCCGCGGGTCAGGCCGTGAACCAGCGCCGTGATGAACACGGTCTTGCCGGCGCGCGACAGGCCGGTGACGCCGAGCCGCACGGCGGGATTGAAGAAGCTGTCGCCGTAGTCGAGCAGCGCCCGCGCCGACAGGCGCGCTTCTTCAACGAGGTCTGAAAAACTGGGGGCCATGCGGGCGTAAAAAGGCTCGAAACAGCATTGGTGGGCGATGTTAACAAGGTGGCGATTGGCGGGCTAAAATCAAGCGTCCGTGATGGGCTGGCGGCTGGCTGCCCGGGAATATACGGTCGCTGACAGCAC
>Ga0308176_10003137_pt1 | contig 10529 bp, 8 predicted proteins | sample PhyCR2_3_FD_203890 | JGI IMG/M metagenome (GOLD analysis project Ga0308176, IMG submission 203890) | Soil microbial communities from UC Gill Tract Community Farm, Albany, California, United States - DLSLS.C.R2 | ecosystem: Environmental > Terrestrial > Soil > Agricultural land | place: USA... | reverse complement strand
CATGTCGACCTCCGCGTCGGTGCCGATGAGGCGCACGTCGTAGACGAGCCCCAGGTCCACGATGTTCAGGTTGAGGTCGGGATCCTTCACCTTCCGCAGGGCGAGCTTCACCTGCTCGAGCGTGAGCTCGGAAAAGGGGGCGCCGCTGCCGGGCGCCTCGCTCGCCTGAGTGGCGGGCGTCGCGGGACGAACGTCGTCCTGCGCGGGACTTTGGTTGGTGTAGTCGTCGGTCGACATGGGCATGCACTCCGTGTGTGGCATTCGGAGTATCACCAGCTCACGCGACCACCGCAACGAGAGACGCCCGCTCGTCGCGGGCGTCGGTCTGAAAAGGCGGAGGACGGCGGACCGTCAGCCCTTGTGCTTCTTCGCGCTTGATTTCTTCGCGGTGGTCTTGCTCGACGAGTGCGACGACTTCGCCGTCGCCTTCGACTTGCTCGACCTGGCCTTGCTGGAACTGGCCTTGCTCGTCCTGGCCTTGCTCGCCTTCGACTTGCTCGCCTTGGAGTGTGACGAGCGCGCCGAGCGCTTTCCGCGATGGCGCGTGTGGGCGGAGCGCTCGGGACGGTTCCAGCCTACCGCGCGGTCGGCGCGGAACGAATCGGGCATCTCCAGGATGCCATCACGCGAGTCGGTCACCGCCAGGGCGGCCGCATCGGCGAGATCGGCCCGGACGTCCGCGATCACCTTGGCGGGCCGGCGGGCTCGCGCTGCGTGCACGCGGTTCGTCAGGAGGACGACGAACATCTCGCGGTCCGGATCGATCCAGAGTGACGTGCCGGTGAAGCCCGTGTGGCCGTAGGCGTTCTCGCCGAGATAGTTGCCGCAGCTGCCGTGACCGGCGCAGGTGTCCCAGCCGAGCGCGCGCGTGCCGGCCGCGCGGCGCGTGAACAGCTTCACCGTGGAGTCGGCGACGATCCGGGTGCCGTTGTAGCTGCCCCCGTTGAGCATCATCTGCGCGAACACGGCGAGGTCGCTCGCGGTGCTGAACAACCCGGCGTGGCCGGCAACGCCACCGAGGGCGTAGGCGTTCTCGTCGTGCACCTCGCCGCGCAGCGGATATCCGCGGGGCGGCGTGAGCTCGGTCGGCGCGATGCGCCCACGGAGCGACACGTCGGGGCGGAAATGCGTGTCCGTCATCCCCAGCGGCGTGAAGACGCGCTGGTCGAGGAACTGATCGAGCTTCTGGCCGGAGACCGCCTCCACGACGAAGCCCAGCATGTCGGCGCCGAGGTCCGAGTACTCGTAGTACTGGCCCGGGGGGGCGAAGAGCGGCGTCGAGATGACCGTGGCGCGCGCCTCTTCGGGGGTCTGCGTGATACGCCAGAGATCGCGGCCGGCCGGAAGACCGGAGCGATGCTCGAGCAGCATCCGGATCGTGACCTGATCCTTCGCGCCGCCGGCGAATTCGGGGATGAATTTCACGACCCGGTCGTCGAGGCGGAGCTTCCCCTCGTCGAACAGGATCATCACGGCGGTCGTGGTGCCGACGACTTTCGTCAGCGACGCGAGATCATAGATCGTCCGCTCGGCGACGACCGATCCGTCGTCGTTGGTCCAGCCGAGCCGACCGAACCCTTTCTCCCACACGGCCGCGCCCTTCCGGCCTACGACGACCGCGGCGCCGGGATAGCCCCCCGCGCGGATGCCGCGCTCGATGACGCGGTCGATGGTAGCCAGCCGCGCAGCGGACATGCCGACGGCGCTGGGCGCCTTGGCGGGAAGCCCATCACCGGTAGGCGAAGGGTTCGCTGGCGGCAGCGGGTGAACTAGAGTCACGGCGGCGAACAGCAGACTGAACAACGCAGTATTTTCCCTTGAAAGCGTTGGGTCAGGCGACGCAATCGCTACCCGAACAGGCAGTTTGCGTGCTCGACCATGCTGACATGGAGCCGGGCGTTGGCGGGGAGGACGCTGCCCGACTGACGCTCATACTCTGTGACCTGGCTCACAGTTCCCTAGTCACTCGCGTCGGCGGCATTATGGCACCTGTGCTCCAGACGAGCAAGAGGTTGCAGCGTCACAGGATAGGCTGTGTCCGTCACAAGCGGTTTCCCCAGCTTTGTTTGGCGGGGCCGGCTCATCCGGATCGCCGTTCCGGTTCCGCGGGACCCACTTGCCAGGCCGTCCTCTCCCAACGGCTCGGCTCGCCTGAAGCTCACGCCGCGTAGGGCGCGTAGAGGGAAAGGCGCCACGCTCCTGCCGCGCGGGCGCCACCCCTATCGCGCCACCGCTGACCGCGGCAACCATTCCCCGACCGGCCGTGACCAATCCGTTGGACGTCATGGAGAACGAACAGCTCACCGTTCAGCGCGCCCTGGCGGGCGATCAGGCGGCGATGCGGGCCCTCTGGACCCGCCACGCGCCGCACGTGGACGTCGTGGTCAGGCGCCTCGTCGGACACGACCCCGATCTGGCGGCTGACATCGCCCAGGAAGTGTGGATCCAGATCTTCCGGGCGCTGCCGAGCTTTCGCGGCGACGCACAGTTCGGAACGTGGGCCCACCGTATCGCGGTCAACCGGACGCTCAACGCGCTGCGACGCACCAAGCGCATGGCGTCCGTGGAGGTCGACGTGGAAGACGACACGGCATCGGTCGAACCGGAAGGAGAGCGCGCCCTGCTCGCGGCCTCCATCGAGGAGGCGGCGGCCAAGCTCTCACCGGGCGCCCGCACCGTGTTCCTGCTCCACGACGTCGAAGGCTATACCCACGAGGAGATCGCCGCCGAGCTGGGGATCACCGCCGGCGGCTCCAAATCGCAGCTTTTCAAGGCGCGCGCAAAGTTGCGTGTCTTGCTGGCCCATCTCGTCGATGCGCCGGCGAACACCAGGTTCAAGCCCGAGAGCTCTCATGTCGCACCTCTCTACTGACCGACTCGCCGCACTCGGAGACGAGGCGCCGACGCCCGTCGAGGCGGCGCATCTCGCCGCGTGCGAAGCGTGCGCCCGCGAGCAGGCGGCGTATCGTGCGCTCGTCACGATGGCCCACGAGGAGCGCGGCGCCATCGGTATCCCACTCACCCGCTTCGAGGCGATCGCGAGCGCGCTCGCCGCGGAGCAGGTCGTCGCTGCTCCCGCTGCTCGAGCCACGCACCGACGCGCGAGACCTCGCACGTTCCTGCGCACGCCCATGCGCGCCGCCGCGGGCATCCTGCTGCTTGCCGGCAGCGCGATGGTGGGACGCGTGAGCGCGGGCGCGGCGACGCTCCCGTTCGGCGAACGGACGGTGGCGACTGCCCCGGCCACCGTTCCCCGGGCGGACGCGCCGAGCTTCGCGTCGCTCGAGCAGGCGCGCGACGCGCAGCTGCATTCGGAGGCGTTGTATCAGCAGGCCGCGGCGTATCTCGCCGAGCACGACACCACCGGCGTCGGTGAAGGCAGTCCGGTGGCCTATCGCTCGCGGCTCGCGGCGCTCGACCAGGTGATCTCGACGACGCGGCAAGCGATGCGCCAGGCACCGCACGATCCGGTCATCAACGGCTACTACCTCACGACACTTGGCCAACGCGAAGCCACGTTGCGACAGCTCAACACGGTGCTGCCCGCGAGTCTGCGCGCGAACAGCTTCTGAGTCGCGTTTTCTCGGTATTCATGGTGAATCTGTCGATGTCTCGTTCCGCCGCGCACGCTCCGCTGTTCCTCGGCGTTTCCCTCGCTCTCGCCGCGGGCGCGGCGCCGGTCGTCGCCCAGCGTCCGGAGACGGCGCGACGCACGGTACGTGTCATGGTGAGCGATTCGTCGGAACGTCAGCTGCGTCAACTGGAACGCCGGATCGATTCGCTGGCCCGCGTCTTCGAGGCCGGGGACCTGAGTGCAGCGGAGCGCGCGCGCGTCGGCCGCACGATCGATCTGCTGTTCGCCCAGTTCCAGCAGCAGCGCATGCGCCTGGATGGCCCAGGCACGGTAGGAAAGGGCGAAGGGCCCTACCTCGCGCGCACGCCGGAGCCGCCTGCGGATCCGGACGTCGTCCTGGAGTTGAGGAGGATGGTCCCTTCGTTGGCGCAGGCCGCCCCGCGCGGGTGGATCGGGATCGTCGTGAGCGGAGCGCCGAGGGAGATGCGCACCACCGAGCACAACGAGCTGATGATGCGCTTCCTCTCCTATCCCGAGATCGTCTCGGTGGACCCGAGCTCGCCTGCGCAGCGCGCCGGCCTCGCTCCCGGCGACACGCTGCTCGCCTACGATGGACAGGACGTGCGCGGCGCGGACATCTCGATGACCCGGCTTCTCCGTCCGAACGCGAAGATCTCCGTCCGTGTCCGGCGCGATGGACGCATCAAGGAGCTGCCGGTCGTCGTTGCCGAGGCGCCGTCGCGCATCAAGATCCGGCAGCGTGACGAGATGGGCGACGCGGGAAGGACCTGGGTGTTCACTTCGCCGCCCGACATCGCCGGGCTGCCTGCGCTCAGGCCAGGCCTGCCCGCGCTGCGCAGCTTCGGCTCTGCCGCCCCCCCGTCGATGTCGTCGACGACGCCGGCTCCGGTCGTCATGTCGTTGCCGCGCCCCTCCGGCTTCTCGCCCAGCGGAGTGGCCGGCGCGCAGCTCGTGACGATCTCCGATGGCATGAAGCGGAGCCTTGGTCTTCGATCGGGCGTACTGGTGGTCACCGTACCCGGCGGCACGCCGGCGGACGTGTCCGGACTGAAGGAGGGCGACGTCATCATCCGCGTCGAGCGACAGCCGGTGCAGAGCGTGGTCCAGGTGTGGCAGATCCTCACGCGGGTCGCCGAGAATGGTGAGCGGGAAGCCGATCTCGATCTGATCCGCGAGAAGCAGGCGCGCTCGCTCAGGCTGCGCTGGTAGACGCGCGTTCGTCGCGACGTCAGTCCGCGGCGCTCTCGAGCTTCTCCAGCTTGCGCCCCGCCGGCACGAGGGACTTGTGGATCGCCAGCGCGGCGATCGCGCCATCAGACGCGGCCGCGATGGCCAGCTGTGGCCCGGGGACGATGTCGCCCGCGGCGAAGCAGTTGCGCACCGACGTGTGATACGACTCGTCCACGATGATGTGGCCACCGGCGTCGCGGTCGCACCGCAGTTGGGCCCCGAGATCATCCGCCGGATATTGGCCGATGGCGAAGAAGATCTCGTCGGTGTCGAGCGCGAGCCCGCCCTCGAAAGTGAGCGAGTGCACGCGCGAGCCCGTGTGATCCACGCAGCGGATCGGGACCTCGATCACCGGGATGTTCAGCGCGTCGAGCTTGTCGCAGTACTCCTGCAAATCGAGGTTCGCCGGCTCGCCGTTCGTGCAGATGACGATCTCGCTCGTCCAGGTGGTGAGGTTGAGCGCCATCCCGACTGCCTTTCTCCCCGCCCCGATGACGACGACCTTCTTGCCGACGCACTCGCGGCCGTCGCAGTCTGGACACACGTGAGCCGTGCTGCCGTACACGCGGTCGAGCCCGGGGATGTCGGGCCAGACGTCCTTCAGGCCGATGGCGAGGAGCAGGCGGCGCGATCGGATCACGCCGCCGTCGTCGAGCGCCAACTCGAACGAGTCCTCGTCGTGGCAGACGACGCGCTCGCAGATCGCATCGCGAAGCTCGGCCCCGCTCTCACGTGCCTCGTCGCGACCGGCCCCTCGAAGCTCGGCGGGACGGATGCCCGGACGGCCAAGAAATCCGTTGATCCCTCGCGTCTCCCAATTGCGCGGGTCGCCCGAATCGACGAGCACCACATCGTGGAGATAGCGCGCCAGCCAGATGCTCGCGCTCAATCCGGCGGGGCCACCACCGACGATCGCCACGTCGCAGTGAAGGTCGTCGCGCTTGGTCTCGTTCGTTTCCACTCGGTCTCCCTCGAGTCGACGCGTCGACACCGCAGAGGGCAAGAACGGTTCCCCACACGAGCGCGCGGCGCGCTCACGAGCCGGTCAGCGCAGTGAGCCCGGTGGAACGAGGTAGATGAGCCGAAGCGTCGCGCGATCCGACGGCGAGATCGTGCTCGTCGCCGCTTCGCGGTACATCACGCTCGTGGCATCGGCGGCGTGATTGAGTCCGAGCGCGTGTCCGATCTCGTGACGCAGGATGCCGGCTACGGTACGTAGCGGCAGCAGGTGCCCTGCGGAATCATGGTTGGCGATCTGGATCCGGGCGGCCCTGATCCAGAACTGGCTCGTCTGGATGCGCTCCGTGACGCCGATACGCTGGCCGTCTTCGTCGGGGAATCGCTCGCGCCAGCGGATCGTGAGGTCGGCGCGCGTCGAATCGCTCACGAAGGTGAACGGCGAGGGGAACCCCGCGTCACTCCATTCACCGAGGGCGCTTCGGGCAATGTCGGGATAGGCAGGCTCCCACCCGTGCGCCATCGATGTCGGCTCGATCCAGACGCGCACTCCCTCGGCCGATGGCTCGCGCCAGCGATAGAGTGCGCTGTCCTGCGCGACGACGATGTCGTCGATGTAGGTGCCCGATTTCAGGCTCTCGATGCGCCGCTGAAGCTCTGCCGGGGGCATCTCCTGCTCGCGCCCCTGTGGGGCGAACGCGTGTCGGACGCTGCCGTCGACGGTCGCTCCAGCGTGGAACGCTGCCTCCATCGCGGATTCTTCGCGATCCGCCTGATGGCGCCGGAGTGTGGCCCGTCTGGTCGCACTGCCGGCGACGAAGCCGCCGAGCAGGAGGACCAGGGCAACCGGGACGAGCTCGACGCGGAAGCGCGTTAGCGGACCGCTCCCGGCGGAAGCGTATAGAGCAGGCGAACGGTGGCCCGGTCGGCCGCCGACAGATCGCGAACGCGGACCTTGGGCGCCATGATGCTCGTCGAATCTGCCGTGTGATCGAGGCCGAGCAGGTGTCCGATCTCGTGCAGCGCCATCGCCTTCATCGAGTCGTCGTCGAGCGCGTTCCCGCTGCGATGATGCACGGCGAGCACGATGTCGGCGCCGATGATCCACCAGTCCTCGTCGCGTGCCCACTTGGTGCGGCCGCTGATCGGCTCCTCGAAGTGGTCGATGAACGTGACGTGCACGTCCGCGGTAGCCGAGTCCGGCGTGAACGCAAAGCGCACCGGCAGGCGAAGCGAATCCCAATCGAGGAACGCATCGCGGACTCCCGTCGCGAACGCGGGACGGAATTCCTTGATCTCGGAGGTGGGCTGGATCCAGATGGTGAGCGGCTGGCCCTTCAAGTCGTGCCAGCGGGCGAGCGCACTGTCGCGCTCCGCGAGCATCTCGGCGATGTAGGTGCCCTCACCGTGCTCACGCAACTGCCGGCGCACGGCGGCGCGAGCCTCTGGCGTGAGCTCACGCCCGACCGCTCCGCCACTCGCGACGTTCGTGCGCGTGTGCGCAGGATGCACAGTCGACGAAAGGGGCAGCACGCCGAGCAGAACGGCAGCCGACCCTATGATGTGACGGATCAATGAAGAGAAGGGAGACGGCATCGACTACCACGTCGCCGGCGCCCTCGGGGACGCCCTGATTGGCTTCGGACGAGGCCGTAGGTGAGGAACCGATCCGAACAGCAGATCGGTCGGCGGCCGACGTCGGGGGGAGGGATGGACGCGCCGGTCCGAGCCAGACGGAACGCGCGCCCCGTTCAGTTGTTCGACGAGCAGACGTTATAAACGAAACGCCACGAACTGTGATCTATGTTACACTCCGCGACGCGAAGGTGCCCAGGGTGCGACGCTCGCAAACGTCGAATCGCGGGCACTGCTGCCGTCCTCCATGCGGTTGTGCTCGGAACTCCGCGTAGGCATCACCTGGCGGGCACAACGCAACAAGATCGGGGTCATGGCGCATACGTGCGGCCGCTACAGGCGCAAACTCTGGTGTCCCGAGTGGAGCGGCACGCGTCGGCCACGCCACGCAAACACGCCCGACACGCCAGCCGGAAGGGTGATTTCCGCGCTGATTCCGGTGTCGCCCGCTCTCGTCAATGCGACGTCGATGTCTCCCCGCGGGTGCGGAACGCGTCCCGACGCGGTGTGCAGGGGGCCGAGCGCCGGCGCGATCAGCACGGTGCGAAATCCAGGCGAGGCCGGCCGTACGCCGAGCACGGTCGCGAGCATGCCGTAGTTCGGGTGAGCGGACCACGCGTGCGTGTCGGAGCGAGTGGGCTCGGGCTTTTCCGGCGCCGAGGTGAGACCGAGTGCGAGCATGCCCCGCCAGGGCGCGAGCTGTTCGATGTATCGGTCACCGAGTCCCACTTTGCGAAGCGCCTCGAAGACGTAATAGTCGAAGTAGTACGACGCGGGAACCAGTGTGGAATCGGCGAGCACACGTTCCATCAGTGCGCGTTGCTCGGTCGCCGGCACTGCGTCGGCGAGGATGGCCAGCACGTTCGTCTGTTGGCTGAACGCGGCCGAGTCGGGGGAATCGCGGAAGAGCTGTCGGCGCCGGTCCCATGCGCGCGCCCGCACGGCGCGTCGTAGTGAGTCGGCGCGGACGCGATATGCGTCGCCGAGCGCGGGCAGTCCGATCGCGCCCTCGAGCACCGCCGCGCGGTCGAGGGCGTAGGCGTAAAGAAGACTGATCGTCGCGGAATTCCCGGTGTCGCCGCCCGCGGGCACTCCGCGCGCCCAGCGGTCGGCCCAGTCGACGAAGTTCCAGTACGGCATCGGGCCGAGCATGCCGGTCGCATCGACGTGGCGGTCGTACCAATCGAGGATGCCATGGATGCCGGCGAGCCGCTGGCGTACGAATGCCCGATCGTCGCGATGCATGAAGTAGTCGTGGACCATCGCGACGTAGATCAGCGAGAACGGCGGGATGAGCTGCTGGAGCTCGGAGGGATACCGGCTGGCCGTGATCCCTTCGGGGATGCGGGACTCGTCGAAGTGGGCGATCGCCTGGCGCATCAGCCGGTCGTCGCCGGCGACGTACAGTGAAATGAGCGCCTGTAGCCGCGTGTCGCCGATGTACTGGAGCTGCTCGTAGTACGGCGTGTCCATGTACGTCTCGAACGCGCCGATGCGTGCGCCGTTCCAGTCGATGCGCCACACGTCGGCCAGCCACGCGAGATCGCTCGTGAATCGTCCGCGCTCGACGAACGGATACGCCGTGAAGATGCCGGCCACGTCGTGCAGCCGGAGCGGCTCGGCGCCCGTCTCGATGTCGAGCTTCACGTACCGTCCCGAACGCCAGTACAGTGTCTGGAATCGGCGGTGCTCCCCGCCTCCAGGCTGGATCACGTCATGGATGCCACGGAACGTGCGTCCCGCGACGTCGTTGCGGTTGCCTTTCCGTCCCGCCGAATCGACCGCGGCTTCGGCGTACGTCAGCGTCACGGTTGCCCCGGCGCCACCGCTCGTCTCCAGAACCGTGTACGCATTCGTCGTACGCCCGTGGTCGAGCACCAGCGATGCGCGCGCGTTGGCGGGGACGACGAGGTCGCCGGTACCGCGGATGAATGCATCGGACTGCGGAACCCCGGTTGCTTCGCGCACCGCGGCGAAGCGAATCGGTGTCTCCTCCATGGCGGGAATGTCGCGCGGCTCGAGCTGCCACCCGGTGGCATCGCCGTAGCCGCCGCGTCCTGGTATGGCGCGGAGGTGCACCTCGCCCACGACGGCCGGCTCGCCGCCACCGGCGCGCGGCATCGCGGGGATCGTGTACCACCGGCTGTCGTCGAACGCGCGACGCTCCCATCCCCACGGATATCGTGAGCCGTCGACACGCTCCCCCTGCGCAGCGGCGTAATACGCACGCACGTCGTCGTTCGACACGCGCACCTCGTCGTAGGCCGAGTCCCGCAGCAGCTTCCAGCCAGGGCCCGTGTTGGCCGTCGCCTCGTTCGGGGAGTCGGCCTGCATGAGGAATGCGGTGCGCACGCTGTGTTGCGCGACGGGATGATGCGGACCCCAGTTCCATACCACGGCGGCGATCACGTTCGAGCCTGCCGCGAGGTGTGGGGCCAGATCGATCGTCTCGTAGCGCCAGTGGGCGGCCTCGGACCGCTGCGGTCCCGAGGACACCTGCACGCCGTTGACGTACAATCGATACCGGTTGTCGGCCGAGACGTGCACGACGAACCGTGCCGGCTTCGCGGCGAGATCCAGCATGCGCCGTGCGTGAAAGACGCCGAACGAATCCGCCGGCATCCGCGGCGGCGCTATCCATCGCGCCTCCGGCGCGCCAGCGAAGATCCGGGGGACGTCGCTCTGCTGGGCCGACGCACTTCCGAGGGCGAAGAAGGCGACCATCGTCGCGCGAACGATCGACCGGCGAACGCAGTGTGCATGCATGGCCGCAACGTGCCCGCCCGCGCGGAGCCGCGCCAGAGCTCGATGCTTTCCAGCAGCCAAAGGCTCGCGAGTCCGCGCCTGTCGTAGCGCGCCGCAGGGAGATGCCACGACTGGTGTCATCCTTGCCAAGTACGGCCGCATGTACCGACTGCACCACGATCCGGGCGTACTTCACGTGTGTCGCGCGGCCGTTCTCGGTGCGACGCTCTGCGCCGCTCCGTTGGCGAGCGGGGCGCAGGAGCCGGGCCGGCCGTCGCCCGACTTCGGCCTCGCGCCCGACGCGCGGCTGCAAGTCGCCGTCGACTCGTCGACGCGCACGCCGCAGAAGACCTTCTTCGTCAAGCGC
>Ga0308176_10003136_pt1 | contig 10529 bp, 8 predicted proteins | sample PhyCR2_3_FD_203890 | JGI IMG/M metagenome (GOLD analysis project Ga0308176, IMG submission 203890) | Soil microbial communities from UC Gill Tract Community Farm, Albany, California, United States - DLSLS.C.R2 | ecosystem: Environmental > Terrestrial > Soil > Agricultural land | place: USA... | reverse complement strand
GGCGCTGGCCAAAGTCACCATCGAAAAGCCGGCTTCGCCGCTGGTTTCCAACGTTCTGGCACGGCCGATCAGCGACCCCGACGAGATTCGCCGTCGTTTGGTCGAGCAAGTGACGGGAACGGTGCGCTGGCGCGAGTCGATCGCCTATATGTCGGCCCAGGGCGCCAGCCGATTCTTCGAGATCGGTGCCGGCAAGGTGCTCAGCGGCCTGGTCAAGCGCATCGCGGACGGCGCCGTGGGAATCGCAGTCGGCGGGCCGGCCGATATCGCTGGTGCAAAGGACGCGTTGCTCGCCGCGCAAGCGGCGGAATAAGTCGCCCGCGTGTGACAGCGGCATTGAGGAGAGTTTGATGTTCGATCTGAGTGGCAGGACCGCGCTGGTCACCGGTGCGACCGGAGGCATCGGAAGCGCGATTGCGAAGGCGCTGCACGCGCAGGGCGCGACTGTCGCGATTTCGGGCACGCGGCGCGAGGTGCTGGAGACGCTCGCAGCCGAGCTGGGTGAACGTGTCCACGTGCTGCCCTGCAACCTGTCTGATTCGGCCGAGGTCGAGGCGCTGGTGCCGGCGGCCGAGAAGGCGATGGGGCAGGTCGATATCCTGATCGCCAATGCCGGCATCACCCGCGACAATTTGTTCGTGCAATTGCGCGACGAGGACTGGGACGAGGTCATCAAGGTCAACCTCACCGCGACATTCCGTCTCGCGCGCGCCGCCACCAAGCTGATGATGCGCAAGCGCTTCGGCCGCATCATCGCCATCACCTCGATCGTCGGCGTCACCGGCAACGCGGGCCAAGGGAATTACACCGCCTCCAAGGCTGGCATCATCGGTATGATCAAGACGCTCGGCGGCGAATACGCCAAGCGCGGCGTCACCGCGAACTGCATTGCACCAGGCTTCATCAAGACGCCGATGACGGATGCGCTCAACGAGAAACAGCGTGAAACCATCCTGACCAAGGTTCCGGCGGCGCGCCTCGGGACACCGGAAGACATTGCTGCAGCTGCGGTGTATCTCGCCTCCAACGAGGCGGCTTACGTCACGGGACAGACGATCCATGTCAATGGCGGCATGGCGATGATCTAGGGCCCGAACCGGCCCTCGAATGCGGCGAAAAGGCGTCGTTCGGCCGCCGGTTGGACCTTGTAGTCAAGGTTTTTGGTTTATGATAACCGAACCGCCGATGGAGGACTGAAGAACGCCATTGCAGGATTTCGAAACCCTGTATATTGGCGGGGCGAAGCTTGCCGTCGTTCGCCGGGGCCTTCCGTCGGCTGGTGCCACTGATCTGGAGTTCCTGAGACGTCAGGAACGACATTCGGAGGCACACTGGACTCAATGGAGTTTGTGGTTGATGGAGTTTGTGGTTGCCCCGTTTTCGAAGTTGCCCAGGACCGCTCGGTTCTGCCGATTTCGGAAACGGGGTGCTGCAGGGCCCATCTCGTTTTGCGCGATCGCGAAGGAAGTTTAACGGCCGGGGTGACGTCTAATCATCCGGGGATCGGATTTTAAGGGAACAAGCACGAGGTTGAACGATGAGTGAGATTGGCGAGCGGGTTAAGAAGATCGTGGTCGAGCACCTTGGTGTTGAGCCGGAGAAAGTGGTCGACAACGCGAGCTTCATCGACGACCTCGGCGCTGACAGCCTCGACACTGTCGAGCTGGTGATGGCGTTCGAAGAAGAGTTCGGCTGCGAGATTCCCGATGACGCCGCGGAGACCATCCTGACGGTTGGCGACGCGACCAAGTTCCTCGAGAAGAACGCCAAGAGCTGACACCACGCTTTGGTGTTGCAGAAACCGGCCGGACCGTGCGCGCGGTCGACCGGTTTCTTGCTGTTGGCTGCAGCATGCCGGGAAACGCTGTTTTCCGCACGGATCATGCTTACGCCATGCGAGGAGATCTTGATCCGGCGCCATTGAATCGGGTCATGATCCCCGAGCCATACGATCGTCCGAATCCGGAGAATCACGCTCTGGCAGGATCGTGCTCAAACAATCATCTGAGGCGCGATGGCACGTCATCGGCGGCCGTTGCGCTTTAGTCAGGGGTCTGGAGAAGCGAATATGAGGCGGGTTGTCGTCACGGGCCTCGGTATGGTGTCGCCACTCGGCTGCGGTGTCGAACCGACTTGGCAGCGCATCCTCGAGGGTCGGAGCGGCGCGCGCGTGATCGACACCTTCGATGTCTCCGATCTGCCGAGCAAGGTCGCCTGCCTGGTGCCGCGCGGCGATGGCAGCGACGGTACGTTCAACGCCGACCAGTGGATGGAGCCGAAGGACCAGCGCAAGGTCGACGATTTCATCATCTTCGCGATGGCCGCCGCGAAACAGGCGCTCGACGACGCCAATTGGCATCCGAGCACTGAAGAAGAGCGCTGCGCCACCGGCACCATGATCGGCTCGGGCATTGGCGGCCTCTCCGGCATCGCCGACACGGCGATTGTTCTCAAGGAGCGTGGCCCGCGCAAGGTCTCGCCGTTCTTCATCCCGGGACGGCTGATCAATCTCGCCTCCGGCTACGTCTCGATCGAGCATGGGCTGAAGGGCCCGAACCACTCCGTGGTGACGGCGTGCTCCACCGGTGCGCATGCGATCGGCGACGCCAGCCGGCTGATCGCGCTCGGCGACGCCGACGTGATGGTGGCGGGCGGCGCGGAATCGCCGGTCTGCCGCATCGGGATGGCCGGCTTCTGCGCGGCGCGCGCGCTGTCGACCGGCTTCAACGAGACGCCCGAGCGCGCCTCGCGCCCCTATGACAAGGACCGCGATGGGTTCGTGATGGGCGAGGGCGCCGGCGTCCTGGTGCTCGAGGAATATGAGCATGCCAAGGCGCGCGGCGCGCGCATCTATGCCGAAGTCACCGGCTACGGCCTCTCCGGCGACGCCTATCACATCACGTCACCAGCGCCGGACGGCAATGGCGGTTTCCGCAGCATGAGTGCGGCGATGAAGCGCGCCGGCATCAGCGCATCCGATATCGACTACATCAATGCGCACGGCACCTCGACGCAGGTCGGCGACGAGATCGAGCTCGGTGCGGTCGAGCGGTTGCTCGGCGATGCGGGCTCGCAGGTCTCGATGTCGTCGACCAAGTCCTCGATCGGCCATCTGCTCGGCGCCGCCGGCGCCGTCGAAGCGATCTTCAGCATTCTGGCGATTCGCGATAACATCGCGCCACCGACCATCAATCTCGAGAATCCGTCGGTGGAGACTGCGATCGATCTCGTGCCGCGGACCGCGCGCAAGCGCGAGATCAACGTCGCGTTGTCGAACTCCTTCGGTTTCGGCGGCACCAATGCGTCGGTGATCCTGCGACGCGTGGTGGACTGACGCGCTGCGCGACAGAACCACCGTTTCGCCGTATTCGGTGATGCATCGTTAAGACGGGCGTAGACTTCGGGTCGCTTGCGTACGGGAATCGCACGGCCGCGACAGGGCGACGGGACTGAAGGTTGCATCGATGAGTGAAAGGCCGCCCATCTCGCCACGCAGTCCGCGCGCTGCGCTGGAGCCGGAGCAAGTGCCGCCGCCGCCGCGGCGCTCCGACCGTGCGCGCAATCCCTTCGTCGTGGTCGGCAATGCCATCATCACGCTGCTGCTGTTGCTGCTGATCGGCGCGGGCGCGGTGTATTATTACGGCCGACAGGCCCTGGAGAAGCCAGGACCGCTGCAGGAAGACAAGGTCGTCAACATTCCCGCGCGCGCCGGCGCGCGCGATATCGCCGAGGTGCTGAACCGCGAAGGCGTCACCGACGTCAACCCATGGATATTCGTCGGTAGCGTCCACGCGCTGAAGGCAGCGGCCGATCTCAAGCCCGGCGAGTATGCGTTCCAGAAGAATGCCTCGTTGCGCAACGTGATCGCGACCATCGTCGAAGGCAAGGTGGTGCAGCATTCGGTCACCATACCGGAAGGCCTGACCTCGGAGCAGATCGTCGCCCGTCTCTCCGACAACGATATCTTCGCAGGCTCGGTGCGCGAGATTCCACGTGAAGGCACGCTGCTGCCGGAGACCTACAAGTTCCCGCGCGGCACCAGCCGCGATCAGGTGATCCAGCGCATGCAGCAGGCGCAGAAACGCGTGCTGGCCGAGATCTGGGAGCGCCGCAGTCCGGATATTCCGGTCAAGACGCCCGAGCAGCTCGTGACGCTCGCCTCCATCGTGGAGAAGGAAACCGGCAAGCCCGACGAGCGCAGCCGTGTCGCCGCCGTGTTCGTCAACCGGCTCAAGCAGAAGATCAAGCTGCAGTCGGATCCGACCATCATCTATGGCCTGGTTGGCGGCAAGGGCACCTTGGGGCGGCCGATCAAGCGCAGCGAGATCGTGCAGCCGTCGCCCTACAACACATATGTGATCGAAGGCCTGCCGCCGGGACCGATCTCCAATCCCGGACGGGCCTCGCTCGAGGCCACCGCCAACCCGGCCCGCACGCGCGATCTCTATTTCGTTGCCGATGGCAGCGGTGGTCATGCCTTCACCGAGACCTACGGCGAGCATCAGAAGAACGTCGCCAGGCTGCGGGCGATGGAAAAGCAGACCCAGAACGATACGGTCGAGCTGGACGAGGCGCCGCCCGCGCCGAATGCCGCCGATCCGGCCGCGGTGTCGTCCACGCCCAAGCCGCCGACTGCTGCAAGGAAGCCGCCGGCCACGCGGGCAGCCAGGCCCACGCCGTCGGCACCGGCCGTTCAGCAATAATCGGGGCGTATGTCCGGTATCGCAGAACCGGACTTAACATTTGCAGAAAAGGTCTTAAGGTTCGCGCGCTCTAAGAGAAGCGGGCGAATCTGCGCCCTTGAGTCTGCCGGAGAAAGTTAAGCGATGGCGTTGTCGAGCATGACCGGCTTTGCCCGAAGCCACGGGACGAGCGGGCCCTACGCGTTCGAGTGGGAGTTGAAATCGGTCAATGCCAAGGGACTGGATCTGCGCCTGCGCTTGCCGCAGGGCTGGGACGAGGTCGAGGCGTTCGGCAAGAAGCGCGGCGCCGAGCTGTTGTCGCGCGGCACCGTCTACGCCAACCTGACCGTCAAGCGCGCCGATGCCGGCTCGACGGTGCAGGTCAACGAGGAGGTGCTCGCCTCCATCGTCAAGATCGCGACGTCGCTTGCCGGGAGGATCGACGCGGTGGCGCCGAGCATCGACGGGTTGCTCGCGATCAAGGGTGTGATCGAGGTAGTCGAGCCTGAAAGCGACGAGACCGAGGACAAGGCTGCCAAGGATGCGGTCGTGGCCGCGTTCGACACGGCGCTGACGAGCCTGGTCGAGATGCGCCGCCGCGAAGGCGAGACGTTGGGCCACGTCCTCAACCAGCGCGTCGACGAGATCGAGGCGCTGGCGAGGCGTGCGGAGGCTTCTCCCGGCCGCAAGCCGGAGGCGATCAAGGCCCGTCTTGCCGAACAGGTCGCGGCGCTGCTCGACAGCTCCGACCGCTTCGATGCCGACCGGCTGGCGCAGGAGGCGCTCCTGATCGCGGCCAAGGCCGACGTGCGCGAAGAGCTCGACCGTATCGCCTCCCACATCGCGCAGGCGCGCGACATGCTCAAAAAGGGTGGCCCGGTCGGCCGCCGGCTCGATTTCCTGGCGCAGGAATTTCACCGCGAGGTCAACACCACCTGCTCGAAATCGAACGACATCGAGCTGACCAATATCGGTCTCGAGCTGAAGACCGTGGTCGAGCAGTTCCGCGAGCAGGTTCAGAATCTGGAGTGATGATGGTCGCTCACGATGGAAGCCTCGACGGAGTTGCGCGGCGCGGGCTGATGTTCGTGCTGTCCTCGCCATCGGGCGCCGGCAAGACCACGCTATCGCGGCTTTTGATCGAAAAGATGCCGGGCCTGCGCATGTCGGTGTCGGCGACGACGCGCAGGAAGCGGCCGGGCGAAGTCGAAGGGCGCGACTATCACTTTGTCGACCGCATGCGCTTCGAGGAGATGGTGGAGCGGCAGGAGCTGTTGGAATGGGCCACCGTGTTCGACAATCGCTACGGCACGCCGCGCGCGCCGGTCGAGGCCGCGCTGTCGGCCGGCCAGGACGTATTGTTCGACATCGACTGGCAGGGCACCCAGCAACTGCGCGACGAGGCCCGTCAGGATGTCGTCAGCGTCTTCATCCTGCCGCCGTCAGCGGCCGCCCTGGAGCAGCGTCTGCACACCCGCGCGCAGGATTCCGATGAGGTGATCCGCGGGCGCATGAGCCGCGCCAGCCATGAGATGAGCCACTGGGCCGAGTACGACTACATCGTCATCAACCGCAATGTCGACGATGCCTTTGCCGAGGTGCAGTCGATCCTGAAGGCCGAGCGGCTGAAGCGCGAGCGGCGCACCGGGCTCACCACCTTCGTGCGCGAATTGCAGCGCCAGCTCGAGACCTGATGCGTCATTGCGAGCGAAGCGACGTGTCCGCCATAGCCCCAAGGGCGACGGCGGAAGCAATCCAGAGCCCCACGTGGAATACTGGATTGCTTCGCCGATTACGCTCCTCGCAATGATGGCATCGAGCGCACCGAATTCCGACCAACCAGCAACAAGCACGACATGTGTAGCTCAGCCATGCTGGGCGAGCCGCGCCAGGATATCCTGGACGCCATCCAGCGACTCGTCCTGGCTGATGTCACGTAGCCGCGGCCGCAGCGCCTGTGGACGCGGGATGAAGTCCAGCGGCGGAGTTGGCCCGTTGTTTTCAGGCTCCAACATCAGCGCCGGAGGCAGCGGCGGCAGCTCCTTGCCCTTCCGGCGCAGGGCAGCTTCGTCTGCCGCACGGCGTGCGCCTTTGCCGGGCTTTGGCGGTGCGATCTTGGGTGTGGAGTTCTTGGACGTGGCGCTCTTGGACGTGGCGCTCTTGGACGTGGCGCTCCTGGGCACAGCGTTCTTGGGCGTGCCTGTGCTTGGGCTACCAGCCTTCGCATGATCAACTTTGTGGTTGTCGGCCTTGTGACTGTCAGGCCTGGCAATGGATGCCCTGGGCGGCGTGTTGGCGTGCGCGGTCGGCTCGGCCGCTGCTTGAATCCTGCTCGCCGGCGCGCTGTCGATCCTGACCGAAGGTGCGACCGTTTTTCCGCGTGGCGCCTTGTCGGGCTGTGCCGGTTTGACCGCTTCGGCGGCGCTGGCCGACACCGGCTTGATTGGCTCGGGCGGCCGCACCGCCTTGACGGGCTGCGGTGCGGGTGCTGGTGGCGACGTCGTTCTGGCGGCGCGGGCTTGGAGCATGTCGAACAGCTCCACAGCTGGATCGACCGGCTTTGCCGCTGCCGAGAGCTCGGGCGGCATGGCCGGAGGCGCGCTGCCGCGACGGACGGCGTCGGCATTGCCGAACCGCGCCGCGCGCTCGCCTTCCTTAGCTTCGAGCAGGTTCGCCAGCTCGGCGATGGGATCGATCACCTTTGGCACAGCCGTGTTGACCGGCGCGGTGGGCGGCCGCGGCCTCGCTTGTGTCGTAACTGGTTTGGCTGGCGGTGGAGGTGGCGCGAAGCGCGACTGCAGGAGATCGGCAAGCTCCGCTGCCGGGTCCGCGACGAGCGGCAGCCGCGGCGGCGTGGCTTCGGCCGGGGTGGGTGCCGGCGGCTGCACGATCTCGACAGCCGGCGGCGGCTGCGCGGCGCGTTTTGCCGCGTGCGATCCGAGCAGGTCGACCAGCTCCGCAGCAGGGTCGACGTTCTCAGCCGGTACAGGCGCAGTGACCTCGGGCAACGGTCCGTCGGGACGCGGCGCCGTCACCGGGACGTGCGGCGGCGCGGCTTTGGCGACCCGCGAGGCCAGCAGATCGGCCAGCTCGGCGGCGGGGTCAGCGGCCGCCGGCGTCGCGGCGACGGTCGGCTTGGATTTGACCGCAACCACCTGCGTCGCCTGCTTCGCGGCGGGCGCGGGCGCCATCTTTGGCGGCTCGGCAGCGCGACCGCTGCGGCCCTTCGCATGCACCACTTTCGACTTGGAACGCGGCTTGTCGCGGTTGCGGCGGACGCGCGTGATTGCACGCTGCCAATTGCGGTTGCGGCGTCGGCGCCGCCCGACCTTGCTAAGCCGGTACAGCGCGCTCGCCAGCAGCCCCGACAGCGACAATGCACCGACGACGACCATCAGCAGCTTCCGGATCGGCGCGACGTGCTTCACCGGTTTGACGGGGGTGCCAACAGGGCTATCCGTTGGCGGCGTCGACGCCGCAGGATCTGACGCGGGCGGCGGCGCGTCCGGTGCCGGCGATGCGGCGGCTGCAGGGGCAGGGGCCGGCGAGTCCATCTCGGCTGACGCCAGCGGCTGCCACGACGGTGCAGCCGTATTGTGCTGCAAGCTGTCATCGAACGAGGTTTCAGGCCGGGTGCGCAGGAGGCTCCGCGTGGCAGGCTGCGGCTTTGCCGCTGCGCGGGCGTCATCGTCGGCGAGCGCCTCCGTGCTGACGCGGGGCGCCGGGCCAGTGCCGCGGCGCGGCGTGAGCTTTGGAGCGGTCGGCAGGGCGAAATCCCAGGCCGAGGAAGCCTGGTTCGCCTGACGCGGCGCGGCGTCCTCAGCGCTATTCTGGGCGGCTGCGGTCGAATCCTTGAGGTACCAGCAGCGGCGGCCGCGTTCGAGGCGGTAGCGCCAGTGCTGGCCGTCGGCCTTGTCGCCGGTGGGCGCGGTCAAGCAGTCGTCCGCCACGGCAGCCGGGATTCGCGGCAGCAAAGTCAGCACAGCAGTTCCGATGAGACCGGCAAGAATGGCGCATGCGAATTTGGCGCGTCGTGTGGCCAATTCTTGACTCCGGGTACGCGAACGAACGCTGCGTTCTCGGAGACAAGTTGGGTCGCAATGAGCCACAAATCCGGATTAATTCTGGCCCTCATTATTCCCGTGGAACTGCGACATTTTCCTCACAGCGTGCATAGGAACAGAGCGCGATTTCAGCTCGAAACCGCGCGCAAATAGGCTAATCGCGCGCGGTCACCGTCTCGCGATCGATGGCGGTCACCGACCGTTGTTTATGGGGACAGCGGGGAAAACTCGTCACGCCTCAGTTCGTCAGGATGACGCGGCCGACCACCTCGCCTGCGCGCAGCGCGTCGATCCATTTCTGGACGTCGGCCATCGGCTCTTCCCGCATCGGCGTCGGCGTGATCTTGCCGGCGCGTGCCAGCGCCATCAATTCATGCGCCTCGGCGAGTGTGCCGACCATGAAGCCCTCGATGGTCATGCGCTTGTAGACCCATTGCACCATCGGCAAACTGAACTGCCCGCCCATTAGGCCGGAGACCACGATCTTGCCGCCGCGGGCCAGCACCGAGACTGCGAACGCCATCGATTTTTCGTTACCGGCGAAGTCGACGATCTCGTCAAAGCCGCCGTCGGTCTCCTTCAGGATGCGCTTGAAGACGTCGGGCTCGCTGGGATCGTAGGCCACCGAAGCGCCGTTCTTCAGCGCGGCCTCGCGCGCGGCCGCGCTGAGATCGGCCACCGCAACCGGCTGCTTGAACATCGCCTGCGCGAACGAAAGGCCCATCTGGCCGACGCCGCCGAGGCCGATCAGCAGCAAATTGCGCTGGCGCGGCCGATCGACCAGGCGCTTGAGCGCGCCATAGGCGGTGACGCCGGAGCACATCAACGTCGCGGCCTGGTTGACCGGCAGCGGATCGTATTCGAGCAGATATTTGACGTCGGGCACCAGCACGTGTGTCGCGAAGCCGCCGTCGATCGCGACGCCGAGGAAGCGCTGCTTGATGCAGAGATTCTCGTCGCCATTGGCGCAGTCGCGGCATTGGCCGCAGCCGATCCAGGGAAACACCGCGCGCTTGGCGCCGATCAATTCCTTGGGCACGTCAGGCCCGACCTCGTCGACGACACCAGCGATCTCGTGGCCGAGCGTGAACGGCAAGGTCATGCCGCGCGTGGTGTCGAGCTTCTTGCCGCCGCCGAGATCGGCATAGCCATCCTGGATGTGCAGGTCGGAATGGCACAGGCCACAGCGCTCGATGCGCACCAGCACTTCGCGCCCCTGCGGCTTCGGCGTGTCGACAATGGTCTCACACAGCGGGGCGTCGAACTTGACCAGCGACTGGCGGCGCATCAATGCCATTCAGGGTCTCCCTTATGATGTTTGTTGGTTGGCGGCGGGCGGGATGTTTTCGGCGCGACTATTGGTCAATTCACGCGCCATGGCAACAAAGCCCGAGATCGGCACGGTTTCGGCGCGCCGCGTCGGATCGACACCGGCGGCGGCTGCGAGCCGCGCCGGATCTGATGGCAGCGACTTCAGGCTCTGCCGCAGCATCTTGCGGCGCTGCCCAAAGGCCGCGGCCGTGACCTGCTCCAGCGCGCGGCGATCGCAAGCTTCGGGCGTGGGGCGCGGCACCAGCCGCACCACCGAGGAGGTCACCTTGGGCGGCGGCACGAAGGCGGCCGGCGAGATGTCGAACAGGATCTTGGTCTCGCAGCGCCAGTTGGCAAGCACGCCGAGCCGGCCATAGGCCTCCTCGTTCTCGCGCGCGACGATGCGCTCGGCCACCTCGCGCTGGAACATCAAGACCATCATCTCGTACCAGGGCGGCCAGGGCTCGACCGA
>Ga0308176_10003135_pt1 | contig 10530 bp, 10 predicted proteins | sample PhyCR2_3_FD_203890 | JGI IMG/M metagenome (GOLD analysis project Ga0308176, IMG submission 203890) | Soil microbial communities from UC Gill Tract Community Farm, Albany, California, United States - DLSLS.C.R2 | ecosystem: Environmental > Terrestrial > Soil > Agricultural land | place: USA... | reverse complement strand
GAGCGCAGAACGGCGAGATCGCGCTCCGACAGCACGGGCCCGGGCATCGGCTCAGGTCAGGCGGATGGCGTCGAAGATGGCCCGCAGCGACGGCGTGTCGGGCAGGAGCAGGAAATGGCCGCGGAGCGGCTGGGCGTCGCCCTCGACCCGGAAGGAGGTCTCGACGCAGAACACGTAGTCGCGGTCGTGGCCGAAATTCAGATACGTCGTGGTGAGCACGGCCGCGGCGAGGTCCACCACCAGGCTGGGCACCGAGGGCACCAGCATCATACCCATGAAGTCGCTGAGCGCGTTCATGTAGGCGCTCGCGAGGATGTTGCCGGCTTCCTTGAGGCCCGACTGCTCCATCGCGCTGAACTCGCGGGTGGTCCCGGCACTCCGTTTGAACAGTATATCACAGAGCGCTCGGGCCGACTGCTCGTCGAACATCACCAGGGTCCGGCCGGTGAGATCGCCCATCACGTGCATCAGCACGGCCGCCACCACCTCGTCGGGCCGGCCGACCAGATCGGTGACTTCCTCGAGGGGCCGGACGTTCACCTCCGGCACCGCGATCATGATCGTGCGGTTGGTCATCTGCGACAGGGCGGTGGCCGCGTGCCCGGCGCCGATATTGGCGACCTCACGCAGCGCGTCGAGCTGCAGCTCTTTCAGGCCCCGCACGTCTTCCATGAGCTCTCTCCCTACAGCAGGGCGGCGGCGTCCAGCACGAGCGCGGGGGCGCCGTCCGCCAGGATCGTCGCCCCCCCCACGTACGGCGGCATGCCGCGCGGGGCATCGAAGGGCGCGACCACGATGTCTTGCTGGCCGAGCAGCGCGTCCACCACCAGGGCGGTGCGCCGCTCGCCCACCTCGAGGATGACCGTGGGCCGCCGGGAAGGCGCGGGCCGCTCTCGGCTCGCCACCAGGTCCCGGAGGTGCACGGTCGGGATCACCTGCTCCCGGACCACCAGCGCTTCGCGGGCGCGGAGCGCGGTCACCGCCCGGGGATCGAAGTCCACCGTTTCCGCCACGTAGGCCAGCGGGACCGCGTAGCGCTCGCCGCCGGCATCGGCCAGCAGGGCCCGCACGATGGCCAGGGTGAGCGGCACCCGGATCTGGAAGGTGGTCCCCTTCCCCACTTCCGACCGGATCTCGAGCGTCCCGCCGAGCTGGCGCACCCGGGTCATCGCGACGTCGACCCCCACGCCCCGGCCCGACACGCCGCTCACGGTCTGGGCGGTGCTGAATCCCGGCCGGGCGATCACCCGAAGCAGGGCGTCGTCGGTGAGCGCCTCGCCCGCGACACCGTCGCTCGCGTCGTCACGCCGCGCCTTGGACAGAATCGCGGCCCGGTCGATCCCGCGGCCGTCGTCGGTCACGCGGAGCACGACGCTGTTCCGCTCCCGCGCCGCGGCCAGCAGGATCCGCCCTTCGACCGGCTTTCCCGCGGCGGTCCTGACCTCGGGCCGCTCGATTCCATGATCGGCGGCGTTCCGGATCAGGTGAAGCAGCGGATCGCCGATCTCGTCCAGGATGGAGCGGTCGAGCTCGATCTCCTCGCCCTCCATATCGAACCGGATCCGCTTGCCCAAGTCGCGAGCCAGGTCGCGCACCAGGCGGGGGAACCGCTCGAACACCTCGCCCACCGGTGTCATGCGCGAGGCGATTACCTCGGCCTGCATGCCCGACACCAGCCGCGAGATCTGGTCCGCCAGCTCGACGAGGGCAGGGTCGTCCGAATGCGCGGCCGTCACGCCCAGGCGATTCTTGGCGACCACCAACTCACCCACCTGCTTCATCAGGCGGTCCAGCCGGTTCAGGTCCACCCGGATCTGACGCTGGCGGCTGAGCCCGGTGCCCTCGACCGTGGGCTCTTCGAACCGGACTGACTCGACCTCGCCGGCCGTCCGGATGACCGCCGCCAGCTCGTCTTCGCTGGCCGGCGACTCGATGCGGAAGGACAGCTTCCCGTCGAACTCCTCGCGCTCGAGCTGCAGCAGCGGCGGGCGCACCGCGGTCACCAGGCCAAGCGCTTCGGCACGACGCACCGCGAGCACCGCCCGGGCGCCGCGCATCACCGCGTCGGCCCGGATCACCACCTGGACCGAGCGGCCCCGCGCGTCGGTGGCGCGACGCCGGTGCGGCTCGGCCGGCGCTGCGGGCTCCGATAACGGCGCCGGTCCCCGGCCGCCGGCGGTGGCCTGGTCGAGCCCCGCGACCAGCGCGGCATCGGGAGCCACCTCCCGGCCCGCCGCCGCCGATTCGACCGCCGCGCCGAGGGCATCCACCGCGCGGAACAGCAGCTCGAAGGTGCCGGCCTCGGGGGTGACCCGTCCATGGCGAAGGGCGTCGAGCAGGCTCTCCAGCCGGTGCGCCAGCTCCGCCACGCCGGTGAACCCCATGGTGGCGCCCATGCCCTTGATGGTATGGATCGACCGGAACAGGCCGCCCACGGGCTCGGTCGCCGTCGGCTCACGCTCCCACGTGAGCAGCAGCTGATTGCAGCTGCTCAGGTGCTCCCGACTCTCGGCCAGGAACAGCGCGGCGTACTTCGAAAGGTCCATCGGTCAGCCCAGGACGCGCTGCACCGCCTCGAGCACGCGCGAGGGTTGGAATGGCTTGACCACGAAATCCTTGGCGCCGGCCTGGATCGCCTCGACCACCAGCGCCTGCTGTCCCATGGCGCTGCACATCAGAATCTTGGCGTCGGGATCGGTCTTGCAGATCTCGCGCACGGCCTCGATGCCGCCCATGTCCGGCATCACGATATCCATGGTGACGAGGTCGGGCTTGAGCGAGCGGTACTTCTCGACCGCCTGCGCGCCCGATTCCGCCTCGCCCACCACTTCGAAGCCGGCCTGCGCCAGGATGTCGCTGATCATGGTGCGCATGAAGATGGCGTCATCGCAGACGAGTACTGTGTGGCTCACGGACGGCCTCCGGATCGAGTCGTAAGTCGTCAAGCGTCGGTCGAGGGAGTGCCTGCCGCCGCGCCGTCATCCGGACGGCGCCCGTCGGCCTCTCGCGACTGCCGTTCAGATGATCGGCGCGACCAGCGCGTCGATGTCGAGCACAATGAAATGCTGGCCGTCGCGCACACCGACCGCCTTGACCAGGCGGGGGTCGATGCCGGGCAACTCGGCCCGTTCGGCGACCATATGAGCGGGAAGCTCGAGGAAGTCGACCACCTGCCCCACCCCGAGTCCGTATCGCCGGCCGCTGACTTCGACGACCACGATGGCCCCCTCGTCGTCCTCCCGGCGTTGCTGCTGGAGGAGGATGTGGCCGTCGAGCACGGTGAGCAGGGTTCCCCGCACGTTGACCAGCCCTTCGATGGCCTGGGGCACGCCCGGAATCCGGGTGGCCGTCAGGCGCGGCAGGATCTCACGCACGATCCCTGCCGGGGCCGCGCAAATAAGCGCACCGATGCGAAAAATGACGGCGTGGAGCGTCGGGGAGTTAGCCATCTCTATTGAAGAAAAGAAGATAGCCAAGGGGGTCGGGGCGAGCAACCAAGTCTTCGCCACCGACTGCAAGAAGTGCCGGCCGCAGATCGGACGGCCATTCGGAGTGGAATTCAAGTGGTTCGCCCGACGCGGGATGGCGGAATGCCAGAGCGGCGGCGTGCAATGCCTGCCGGGGGGTCGCCGCCTCCAGGACCTCGGCGGCCTTTCGAGCCACGCCCGAGATGCGCCGGCTCCCCCCGCCGGCGTAGACTGGGTCGCCCACCACCGGATGGCCGGTGTGCTCGAGATGGACCCGGATCTGGTGGGTGCGCCCGGTGTGCAGCTCGAGGCGGAGCAGGTCGGCAACGCCATAGCGACCCACCACGAACGCGTCGGTCCGCGCCTGACGGCCGGCCGGGGTGACGGTCATGCGCTTTCGATCGGCCGGGTGGCGCGCGATCGGTGCATCGATGACCGTCGGGCTCCGATCGAGATGACCCCAGGCCAGGGCCGCGTAGGTCCGGCGCACTCGGCGCGCGGCGATCGCCGCCCCCAGGCGGCGATGGGCCAGGTCGGTCTTGGCCACCACCATGAGCCCCGAGGTGTCACGGTCCAGCCGGTGGACAATCCCAGGCCGGCCTTCCGCGCCGCCGGAGAGCGTCGTTCCGCGCGCGACCAGCGCGTTGACCAGCGTGTCATCCCAGTGGCCGGGCGCCGGATGGACCACCAGGCCGGCCGGCTTGTCGATGATGGCGAGATGCTCGTCCTCGAACAGGACGGTGAGCGGAATCGCGGCGGGCGAGAGGGTGCGGGGCGGCTCGTGCTCGGGAAACCGGACCGTGACGCGCTCACCACGGGCGAGCAGGCGGGAGGCGCGGGCGGGCTTCCCTTCAACGTCCACGGCCTTGTCGGCCACCAGCCGCGCGGCCTGGGTGCGGGACAGGCCAAGCTGGTCGGCGAGGAATCGGTCGAGGCGCTCGGTGGCCTCGGCCCAGACCGTGAAGCTCAGCTCAGGCAGCCGAAGCGGACTCCGGTTCGGGCCGGCGGGCATCTTCCCGCCAGAGCGAGATGGCCAGCGCGATGGCGCCGCAGCTCACCGCGATATCGGCCACGTTGAACGTGGGCCAGCGCAGCGCGCCGATGCCGACGTCGAGGAAGTCGACGACGCCGCGGCCGCTCCGGATCCGGTCGATCAGGTTGCCCGCGGCGCCCCCGGCCACCAGGCCCAGCGCGAGCTGGCGGAAGCGGTCGCCGGGGGGCGCGCTGCGGCTCATGCGGGCCAGCACGAACACGGCCACCAGCGCCACGGTGAAGAAGATCCAGCGGGAGTAGGGACCCACGTGGAGGCCGAATGCCGCGCCCTGATTGTACACCAGGCGCAGCTGGAACCAGTCGCCGAGGACGGAGATGCCCGGCGTTCGCAGCAGGGTGGCTTCGGCCACGATCTTGGTGATCAGGTCGAGCACCACCGTGGCCGCCGCCGCCGTCCAGAATACCCGGCGCTCGGCGCCGGGCGACTGAACGTCAGCGGCGCTTTCCATCTTCCTCTTTCTCCTTGCAGGTAATGCACAGCCGGGCATGCGGCAGCGCATCCAGCCGCTCGAAGTTGATCTCCTGACCGCACTGATGGCAATGCCCGAACTTGTCTGGGGTGCCGTACAGGCGGCGGAGAGCCTCGTTCACGTGCCAGAGGTAACGGCCCTCCTGGGAGGCGAAGAGGAACTGCTTCTCCCGTTCCATCGCGTCGGTCCCCTGGTCGGCCATGTGGAAGGAGTACGACGACAGGTCGCCGTCGGCCGACTGGAGCGTGGCGTTGAAGGACTCGTCGTAGTAGCCCAGCTCCTTCATGACGCGGGCCCGCTCCTCCAGGAGACGCTTCTCGAGATGTGTCAGCTGTTTCTTGTTCATGCCCTGTCCGTGGGTTGAGGGCCGTTGGCGGCCCGGCCGTCCCTGTCGCGTTGCACGCCCACTACCACTTCATGCCCGTCGATGTCGACCTGCTGCTCGAGGTCGGGTGCCGGGGCGCGCTCGCCCAGCTCGAGCCGCCGTGCCAGGGTCTCGCCCCGGATGAACTCGGCGTGGACACGCGCCGCCTCCAGCACCGGCGCCCCGCCGTCCATCCACACGCCGATGCGGTCGGTGTACACGTAGCCCGCTTCCTTCCGCAGCCGCTGGATCCGGTTGACCACTTCGCGGGCCGTGCCCTCCAGCCGGAGCTCGTCGGTCAGCCGGGGATCGAGCGCGACCACATAGGGGCCCTCGCTGGCGACGATCCAGTCGCTCGCGACCTCGCGCTCCACCACCACATCCTCGGGCAGGTAGGTCACCCGCTCCCCGTCCAGCGCCAGGGCCGCCTCGCGGCCGGCCTCGAGGTCGCGCAGCTGGTCGGGCGCGAGCCCGGCGGCGGCGGCCGCCACCTGGGGCGTGCGCTTCCCGTAGCGCTTGCCCAGCGAGCGGAAGTTCGGCTTGGCGCGCAGCCGGACCAGCTCGGCGTCGGAGCTGACCGTGTCGATCGCCTTGACGTTGACCTCGAGCCGCAGGAGCTCCAGCAGCTCGTCGAACGCGGCACCCCGGACCGCGGCGGGCACCGCCACCTGCATCCTGGCCAGCGGCTGCCGCACCGGCAGCTTGCGCTCCTGACGGGCACCGTGCGCCAGGGAGGCCAGCCGGCGCACCGCCTCCATGGCCGCCTCAAGGGCCGCGTCGCGCCGACCGGCGGTTTCGGGAAACCGGGCGAGGTGCACGGAGGTTCCCGCTAGGGCTCGATGCAGCCAGTCGCTGCTGAACGGCGCCGCGGGGGCGAGCAGCCGGCTCACGGTCAGCAAGGTCTCATGCAGCGTGGCCACCGCCGCCGGGTCGGCGACGCTATCCACCGCCCAAAAGCGGGCCCGGTTGGCGCGCACGTACCACTGGCTCACGTCGTCCACCACGAACTCCATGAGCGCCCGCACCCCGGCCGTGGGATCGTACTCGCCCCAGGCCGCCCGCACGGCCTGTACGGTGGCATCGAGGCGGCTGAGCAGCCACCGGTCGACCAGCGGACGCTCCCCCCGCGGGGGTGCCTGCTGCGGTTTCCAGTCGGTGGCGTAGCCGGCGAAGAAGACGTAGCTGTTCTTGAGCGCGTTGAAGAACTTGCCGGCCGCGTCCTTGATGGTGCTGCGATCGAATCGCTTCGGCAGCCACACCTGGCTCGACGCCAGCAGGTAGAGCCGCACGGTGTCGGCCCCGAACTCTTCGATCATCTCCCACGGGTTCACCACGTTGCCCCGGGTTTTCGACATTTTCTGGCCATCGGGGTCGAGGACCAGCTCGTTCACGATGACGTTGCGATACGCCGTGCCGTCGAACGCCGTGGTGGCGATCGCGAGCAGGGAGTAGAACCAGCCGCGGGTCTGATCCACGCCTTCGCAGATGAAATCCGCCGGAAAGTGGGCCTGGAACTCCCGCTCGTGCTCGAAGGGATAGTGCCACTGCGCGTACGGCATCGAGCCGGAATCGAACCAGGTGTCGATCACTTCCGGCGCGCGGTGCTTGAGGCCGCCGCACGGGCAGGACCAGACGTAGGTGTCGATGTGGGGCTTATGGGGATCGAAGTCCTTCGGCAACGGCTGGCCCCAGCGCTCGGCGAGCTCGCCATAGCTCCCCACGACGTCCAAGTGTGACGGGTCGCGGTCGCACACCCAGACGGGAAGCGGGGTGCCCCAGTACCGGTCGCGCGAGAGCGCCCAGTCCACGTTGTTCTCGAGCCACTCGCCGAACCGTCCGGCGCCGACCTCGGGCGGATGCCACCCCACCTCGCGGTTGAGCTCGAGCATCCGCGCCTTGACCGCGGAGGTGCGGACGAACCAGCTGTCGCGCGCGTAGTAGATGAGCGGGCTCGAGCAGCGCCAGCAGTGCGGGTAGCTGTGGCTGTACGCCTGCGTGAGATGCCAGCGCCCGTCGTGTTTCAGACGCTGGATGATGAGATCATTGGTCTCACGCGCAGTGACCAGGCGGCCTTCGATCTCGGGCCAGGTGGTCCCGACGAAGGTCCCGTCGCCCGCCACCGGGCGCACCAGCGCCAGGCCGTGCTCCACGCCCGCCTGATAATCGTCGGCGCCGAAGGCGGGCGCCATGTGCACCAGCCCCGAACCGTCCTCGGCGGTGACGAAGGTGCCCAGCACCACCAGGCGGCTGGCGCGGTCCTCCGGAAGCGGGACGACCTCGAGTGGCCGATGATAGCGGACGCCCGCCAGCTCCCGTCCCGGGAAGGTGCGGAGCGCGCCGAGCTCGGCGAAGGTCGGCGCACCCTTGGCCGAGCTGCTGGGGAGCGCGGCGGCACGGGCCGTGGCCAGGATGAGCCGGCGGTCGCCCACCTGATACTCGCCGTACTCGAGATCCGGATGCGCGGCGACCGCCACGTTCGAGAGCAGGGTCCACGGCGTGGTGGTCCAGATGAGGAGCTGGCGCGACGGGTCGTCGGCCAGCGGAAAGGTCACGTAGATCGAATTGGTGGTGACCTCCTCGTAGCCCAACGCGAGCTCGTGGCTCGACAGCACCGTGCCGCAGCGCGGGCAGTACGGCAGCACCCGGTGCCCGCGGTACAACAGCTCCCGCTCGTGCAGCCGCCGGAGCAGCCACCACACCGTCTCGATGTAGTCGTTGCTGCAGGTGACGTAGGGGTGCTCGTAGTCCAGCCAGTAGGCGATGCGGTCTGAGAGCGACTCCCAGTCGGACTGGTACTTGAACACGCTTTTCCGCGCCCTGGCGTTGAACTCGGCCACGCCGAACGTCTCGATGTCTTTCTTGCCGCTGAGCTTGAGCTCCTTCTCGACCTCGATCTCGACCGGCAGGCCGTGCGTGTCCCAACCGGCGATGCGGGTGACCTCTTCGCCCTGCATCGCGTGGTACCGGCAGATGAGGTCCTTGATGGTCCGGGCGAAGACGTGATGGATGCCGGGGCGGCCGTTGGCGGTGGGCGGCCCCTCGTAGAACACGAACGGCTTGCCACCCTTGCCGGCCGCGAGCGTCTGCTGGAACAGACCCTCGGCCTTCCACTGCTCGAGCAGCTGGCGCTCGAGGCGGTCGGCGCCGAGATCGGGCCAGGACAAAAACGCCATCAGGCCAACCGCTCCACGATGGCGGTGATGAGCCGCGTGAGATTGGGCTCGGCGCGGTTGGCCGTGGCGATGATCCTGCCGATGTCGGCCGGCTCGAGCGCATCCGGCAGGCACTGATCGGTGATGATGGAGATGCCGATGGTCCGCAGGCCCTGGTGATTGGCCACGATGACCTCGGGCACCGTGGACATGCCGACGACGTCGGCGCCGATGGCGCGGAGCATGCGATATTCGGCGCGGGTCTCGAGGTTCGGCCCCGGGACCGCCACGTACACGCCCTCGCGCAGCACGATGCCGAGGTCGAGCGCCGCGGCCCGCGCCAATGCGCGCAGCTCGGGATCGTAGGCCGCCGACATGTCAGGGAACCGGGACCCAAGCCGCTCGTCGTTGGGACCGACGAGAGGATTGTCGCCCAGCAGGTTGATGTGGTCGCTGATGAGCACCAGATCACCCGGGCTCCACAGTGGGTGCATGCCGCCGCAGGCATTGGACACCACCAGCGTGCGGGCACCGAGCGCATGGAGCACCCGCACCGGGAAGGTGACCTGCTGCAGGTCGTAGCCCTCATAGCGGTGGAACCGCCCCTGCATGGCGACCACGGGCCGGCCGGCAAGCCGGCCCAGCAGCAGCTTGCCCGCGTGGGTCTCGACGGTGGACAACGGGAAGCCCGGGATGTCGGCGTACGGCACTTGGGCCTCGACGGTGATCTGCCCCGCGAGACCGCCGAGGCCGGTGCCGAGAATGATCCCGACCTCGGGCACCAACGGGCACCGCTGCCGCACAACCTCGGCCGCGCGCTCCATGCGCTCGAACAGCGGCGCGGCCGCGGTCATACCCGCTCTCCGAACAGCACGGTGCCCAGCCGAATCATCGTCGCGCCCTCCTCCACCGCGATCGGATAGTCGCCCGACATGCCCATGGACAGCTCGGGAAGCGGGTGCCCCCGGCGCTCCGCTCCGTCGCGGAGCTCGCGCAGTCGCCGAAATGCCCTGCGCTGCTCGCCGCTGTCGGCCGTCAGCGCGCTCATGGTCATCAATCCCTGCACGTCCAATCGTTCCAATCCCTGGAGCTGGTCCAACAGCGAGGGCAGCCCCTCCGGCTCAACTCCGCCCTTCTGAGGCTCGCCGCTGCAGTTGACCTGTACCAGCACCGCCTGGCGGGCTCCCGGATCGACCCGCCGGTGGAGCTCTGCCGCCAGATCGGCCCGGTCCACCGAGTGGATCAGGACGAAGCGTCCGGCCGCGTGGCGAGCCTTGTTTCGCTGCAGGGTGCCGATCAGATGCCAGCGTGCCGCAAGCCCGGTCAGGGCCTCCTGCTTCTGCAGGGCTTCCTGAACCCGATTCTCCCCGACGTCCATGAGCCCGGCGGCCAGCGCAGCGCGAACCGCTTCCGGACCGTGCGTCTTGGTGACCGCCACGATCCGCACCGGATGCGACCACCCCCCGGCGGCCTGGTGTCTGGCCACGGTCTCACGCACCCTTGCCAGACTGCCGGGGAGGTCCGGGAAGTCCATAGCCTTCTAATTTACATGAGGTTGAGCGGTTATTGCAGTGGATTCGTCGGGGATTTGGCCGGGGTGTCCCTCTGGAGGGCTACCGAGTCCATCACGGCCTGGAGCGCGGTCCGGAGCTGGGGGTTGCCCGACACGCTCGCGGAGAGGGCCAGGGCCTTCCGCATGCCGGCCAGGTCCCGGGTTTGGGCGTAGGCGTAGACCAGGAGAGCCGGCGGCACCCCCAGGGTCGCGGCGACGCTGGCGCTGGTGGTCTCCAGATCGCCGCCCCCGCGCCGGGGCAGATCGGCGTAGCGGTACGTGTCGAACACCAGTCGCTCGGTGGTAGGAACATCCAGCGCCACGCCGGTCAGGCGCAACAGGTCGGGGTCGGCGGTGGCGGAGTCCGGCCGAGCCGGCAGCAGCTCGGAGCCGAGCCCCCGCTGAACCACGTACTCGCCCAATCCGGCGAAGCTCCGGCCCGTGGTGGCGCCCCACACGATCGGCCGGCGGC
>Ga0308176_10003134_pt1 | contig 10532 bp, 10 predicted proteins | sample PhyCR2_3_FD_203890 | JGI IMG/M metagenome (GOLD analysis project Ga0308176, IMG submission 203890) | Soil microbial communities from UC Gill Tract Community Farm, Albany, California, United States - DLSLS.C.R2 | ecosystem: Environmental > Terrestrial > Soil > Agricultural land | place: USA... | reverse complement strand
CTCCGTTCTACGATGAAACTCTTCGGTCGACTTCACATCGTGGAGGCGGACCCTTTGTGTCACGTTGGCTTCGACCGGCTTTTCAGCCGCAAGCATCAGAGGCAGTGGCTGAAAAATGTTCTTGTACTGGGCCGGCGGCGCCGTGAGTTGTTGCCCACTGTCAGCGCTGCGAGGCAGTCGCGTAACGGATTCCGTCGCCATTGTTGTCCCGGCCGATTTCGATACAAATTTTAGCGAAACATGCTGCGGCTCAGTCGCGCTTAGGAACCGCACCGTCAGCACCGCGATCCATACCAGAAAAAGACCACCGAGACCCCAGACTTTTTGATGAGGGCTCATGTCGCACCCTTGGCATCATCGCTATGAGGCCGCAAGAAGGTTACAACACGGAAGTTGAAGACGACCGGAGTGACGGACGGCACCTTCCCCACGCTCGTCGCTTCTCTGGCCTCGCTCGATCGGCTGGCGTCAAGACTTTCGATAAAGAGATAAGGACCCGTCGTTTCTAGCCGGTCGATGAAGCGTCGAATGGCGCCATATTCGCCTGCAGATCGAAACGTCATCGAGGCCTTTACTGCTAACCCGCCGTCAACGTTGTCGAAGACATAGGTAACGCCTGGGATCACCACATGGTCTTGCTGAGCCACCTCCGAGATTTTTAACACTAGTTCAGGGAACTCTCGCCTTGCCGGAAGCTGTTGCCAAACGGAGGCCAATTCTTCCTGTGATTTCCGGGAGGCATGTTGCAAGGTCTGGCTGCGCCGCGCGGCCTCATAAGCAATCCGAGCCGTGACGAGTCTGTTCTGCGCGGCATCACGAAAGAACAGTGACATGGCCATAGCGAGGGCCACCGCTCCAATGGTAAGGACGCCCAGCGGAAGGAGGCAGCGAAACCCTCGCCACGCCAGCGGGGACAACGATAGGGACCATGAGCCGAACCGGTTCAGCACGGGCGTTTCCTCAGGATTACGTGGAGGGGCGATAGTGAACCGTCATGACAAATTCTAACGAACGTAATATATCGTGCGCGCTCGCTGCGCGTTCCGTCTCTGCTATATGATGCTCGGAGAGAACCGCCTGACTAAAGGCGTGATGGGCTTCGAGCTGATCCACAAACCCGGTCAAGTCTTTCAGCGTTAGCGCGGTGCCCTTCAAGGCGATCGTCGAATTGGCAAAATTCAGTCTGACCGATGATAATGAGATATGCGGCGGAACCGCCTCCTCAAGATCCGTCAACAGACGGCTCCATGACAGGGAACGGCTCTTCTGCACGTGAGTCATGAATGATGCCTGTCGAGTGATCGTTTTCATCCGTTCTTGTGAGACATCCATACCGGCGCGGATCGCCTCAGCGGCGAATTGATGGTTCTGTGCCTGGACACGCGCACCGGCCGCCTCATATTGAGCGGCTTCCTCAGCCAACCATTGACCATCATGCCATAGCCATACTGCCCACGCGATACTGCCGACCGTCATGATCACGAGCATCCATTGAACGGCCCGGAGTATCTGAACTCCAGAAGCGGTAAAGACAAGACCAAGGCAAGGGATCGCTCTGTTCGTTTTGCGTCCGATGCCTTGAGGCCACATGGTCAAGTCCCCACAATGCCGGCAAGCGCCGTGACGTTCATATGAGGCGTAAACGATGGGTCCGCGTAGAGCCAATGGGACGGACACGTCGCCAGTGAGTCCCACAGTAACGGGATCGCCCGGACCCGAAGCGTGGACGCGAGCCGATCCGCCAACGCATGGGCATCAATCACCACGTTTGATGACGCTTCCAAGAATCCGCACTCGGAACCACTCGAAGATCTCGAGCCGGACCAATCAGCGCTGTTGAGAATGAACAGCGGTCGGTCACCTGAATGAGATGCGCGTGCCTCGGCTTGACGCATCGAATCGTCATAAAAATGAATACTGGCTCGGAGCTCATTGGCGCAATACTGGAGGACCATGGACGCATCACATCCGGTCCCGTTTCTCAGCGCCTTGATCCGGAGGAATACGGGGACTCCAGCCCGAAAGACAAAAAATGAAAGAGCGGATTCAGACAGATTGACAAAGAAATATTCATCCAGATCGTGACTCAATCGAGTCATCATCCCGCGATAGAGATCGAAGATTCGTGTGCCGGCAAGACCGATCGAGATGGGGATAAAGCCCGCCTCTTCACACACGCGCTCGTATTGCTCGATGATATCCGCTTTCACGGCTCCTGCGAGCACTCGCCAACATCCCGCACCGGTCGGTGTCTCCGACGGCACCGCTGGAAAGGCTCGGTAGGCAATCCGGGCGGCTGCCGTTGCGACATTCAGATCCTTCTGAAACCGCCAGCGGAGTAGCGCCTCACATTCCGCAGGCTTCACGGGCAATGCGTCGAACTCAAAAATCGCGAAGCGTCCGCACAGATCCGGCAACGTCAACGCGATTGGAACAAGATCGCCGGCACGTCGTTTCGCCCAGTGCAAGGCGATCAAATGATCCCGGAAGCTAGCGACGTCCGTGATATTGAGCTCTGTATGTGACAATCGCAGAACTCCCTGATCGAGCACGCGCGTGTGTCCTGAGATGAGGCTACGGCCGGCGCGCCACCAGCGGCGACGCACCCGCACCAGGCTCACGGTCCTGGCATCACAGTGAAGTCCGTGGTCAGGTGGCTCAAATGGCAATAGACGCATGAGTCTTGCTACTTAAACGTCACGCGGTTCACGTCTTTCAACGTCGTCTCGCCGCGTTTGACCTTGTCCAGTCCCGCTTCCCGCAAACTCGTCATGCCGTCCGCGATGGCTGCCTTGCGAATTTCTGATGGCGGACGCCGGTCGAGAATCATCTCTTTAATGTGGTCCGTAAGGCCTAGGAATTCGGTGATCGCTCGACGCCCCCGATACCCTAACCCGTTACACTCCACACACCCCTTCCCCATGTAGAAGGGCAAGTCTTTGACCTCGTCAAAATTCCACCCCGCTTCCTCGCATTCCAGACGGTCGATGGCGATCTGCACTTTGCAGGATAGACAGATGGAGCGGACCAGCCGTTGCGCCAGAATACAGTTTAAGGATGACACGAAGTTATACGGCTCGATGCCCATGTTGACGAACCGGCCGATCACATCGAATGCATTGTTGGCATGAACAGTGGTAAACACGAGGTGGCCCGTCAGCGCGGACTGGATGGCAATTTGCGCCGTTTCGGCATCCCGAATTTCCCCGACCATAATCTTGTCAGGATCGTGCCGGAGGATCGAGCGAAGCCCGCGGGCAAACGTGAGCCCCTTCTTCTCATTCACCGGAATCTGCACGATTCCTTTCAATTGATACTCGACAGGATCTTCAATAGTGATAATTTTGTCTTCATGGTTGTTGATTTCGTTGATCGCGCCATAGAGCGTCGTCGTTTTTCCGCTGCCCGTTGGACCGGTGACGAGGACCATGCCGTAGGGCTCGGCAATAGCTCGCCGAAATCGCCGCAGATCTTCCGTATTAATGCCTAAACGGTCCAGTCGAGACTTTCCCGCTCCGGAGGAGAGCCCTTCCTTTTCGAGTACCCGGATTACCACCGACTCGCCATAGGCGCTTGGCAAGATCGAGACGCGGAAGTCCACCTTTCGTTGCTCGATCTGGATTTTGAAGCGCCCGTCCTGTGGAACGCGCCGTTCCGCAATGTCAAGTTCGGACATGACTTTGAGACGAGAAATGAGCGGTGCATGAAACTTGCTGTCCATGGGGTCCATGGCCGCATAGAGAATTCCGTCAATCCTGAATTTCACTTCGACCGCCCCATCGGCCGGTTCGATATGAATGTCGCTCGCCCGCTTCTGAAGGGCCGACAGGATGATCGTATCGACGAGCTTGACGACCGGACTTTGGTCCTTGGCGATTTTCTCCACGGACAAAATTTCATCGCCCTGCTCGTTTTCCCGGATGAGAACGGGACGAAACTCAGCTTGAATCCTCGTGATTACCTGGCTGTTCCCCTCGCTCTGCTTAAGGGAATCGAGAATGGCCGACCGTGTGGACACGACCAGTGAGAATTCTCGGCCTATCAGGAGTTCCAGCTCATCGATGGCGCGCAAATCCTGGGGGTTGGCGACGGCAATGGCTAGTGAGCCGCTCTCGTGTTCCATCGGCACGAAGGGATGGCGGTGCATCAATTCCATGGGAATCGTCTTAAAGAATTCAGGGTCCACCCGGAATTCCTTCAACGGGTCGTACGGAAGATCGTATTGCTCGGCGAGCGCTTCGGCCAGCGCCTCTTCAGGAAGCGCTTTTTCGTCCAGTAGCAGATGCTGAAGCAAACGATGATGGTCTTTCGCTTGCTCCCGATACAGGTCGCATTGCTCCCGAGACAGGAGCCCTCGGCGCAGCAGCACGTCTTCCAAACTGATCTGCTTAATCGGTGTGGCCATGAAATGGTGTTCTTTCTAGACCGTACCGGCCATTTGAAAGATAGGAAGGTACATCACAATCACTAGACCACCGACCAGGATGCCCATGACCAGCAGAAGGACAGGCTCCATCCACGTCGTCAACTGATTCAAGCGCAGGTCGAGCTCGCCTTCCTGAAATTCGGCCACATCCCGCAACATGGCTTCCAGCGATCCGGTCGTTTCCCCCACTTCAATCATTTCCAGCATCATCTGGGGAAATAACCGTTCTTGCTTCAAGGCGGCCGCCAGACCTACGCCGTCACGCACTCTCGCAGTCGCGCGCTCAATGGCGCCCGATACGATGCGATTCGTCACGGCGCCCCGCGTAATTTCCAATGCATGCAGCAGGGGGATACCGCCGCCGAGAATCGTGGAGAGCGTGCGGGTCAGCCGGATTAACTGATTCTTGAGAAAGACCTCGCCAAGAATCGGCAGATAAAGGCTCAGACGGTCCCTCTGCGCGCGTCCAGCCGGCGTACGCGACCATCGGTGGAGTCCCCATGCAGTGAGCGCTGTGCCGGTCAGGACCCAGGGCGCCCAGTCTCGGCTCGTCCCCACGACCTGGAGAAGGATTTTTGTCGGTATCGGCAGTTCCGTCTTGCTCTGACTGTAGATGTCCGCAAACGTGGGCATGACGTAGATCAGTAAGAAGCCAACAACCGCCAGACCGACAATGATCAGAAACGCCGGATAGGCCATAGCCTTGACGACCTTTTCGCGCACCGCGATGACCAATTTGATGTACTCCAGATAACGCTGCAAGACGTCTACGAGGGCTCCCGTTTGCTCGCCGGATTGCAAGGTCGCCCGATAGAGCTCCGAGAAATGTAGCGGGTAGCGCGTCATCGCCTCAGAAATGGACAATCCCCCGCGGATTTCCGTGCGCACGCCCTGCAGCGCGGCTTGAAATTGAGGATGGGTGGCGCGCTCAGCCAACAAATCGAATGTTTTCAGAATTGGCAGGCCGGCCTTCATCAGAGCAAGAAATTCCTGATTGAAGACTAAGAACTCCCGCAGTGCAAGTTGCTTTCCGCCGAACCAGCTCTGGGTGGCGGCTATCCCCGTCTGCGTCGCGCCGTCAAGGCGGCAAATTAAGAGTCCTTGCGATTCAAGCTGCGAGCGGACCACGGCGACGCTCTCGCCGGCTATGGCGCTCTCGATCGTCGTGCCGTCCGCGCGCATGGCTCTGTAGTGAAATTGAGGCATTGGTGTGCCGCCCTCGGATCTATCGTGAAGGTTTATAGCGTGGCGGTGGCGCGAACACCGACTGCTCCGGCTCTTTTTTAACCAACTCCGGCGCACCGGGCTTCAGTTCAGATTTGTGCTTGGCCCAATCGATCTTTATCTCCTGCCATTCAGTCAGCAGCGTCGCCATTCCGGATTCAAGCTCTTTCGTGCGAGCTTGGATGGAGACCTCTAAGGCTTTGGCCTCGGCGACGGTGCGGTCTAACTTGGGCAGTTGCGCGATATACATCTGCACATCACGCGTGAGATCCGATAAGGACGATTCTACGTCCCGCAGCCGGGTGCGAAGCGCCTCCTCTCGTGCGGTCGCCTCAGCTGTTTTTTGGCGCACCTGCGGCAATTCATCCAATTGTACCCGAAACTCGTTCTTGACTTGGACGAGATGGTCCCGTTCTCCACGGAGCGTCGCCAATTCCACCTGCTTCACCTCAACGATTTGTCGAAGTTCGCTATTTTCGCGTCGCAAGTCTTGTAGTTCCGCTTCCTTTTTCGCCGACGCGATTCGGGTAGCGGCCACCTCACTCCGCATCCCGGCAACCTCCGCCCTGGCAGATTCGATGGCCTGATGAGCATGCCGCTGGGTAATCTCATGTACCCCATTACCGACGGAAGACTCCGTGGCGCAACCGGCTGGCATAAGCCCCACCAGCAGGCAAAAACAGGCCGCGGTACCGGTATACGATCGCATCACAAGTGCTCCTTTAATAACGGACCCCTAGAAACGTCATCGTCCCTCAGCTCGCACGCTCGCTACCACGTGTTATACGGCGTCCCATCATGAGAGACGAGGTCCGAGCCGCTGTGGACGTCAAAAATGCCGGGTTCACTCTGATCGGCGATCTCCTGCCAGGCCGTATCGGAGGTCGTGAAAGGGTCCACGGGCATCCGCTTCACATAGCCGGCTCCCTTCAATTCGGCCAGACTTGGCGGATACTGTCCTCTGTCGGCCCGATACTGATCGATCGCGTCGCGCAACGTAAACAAGTTCTGCTTCAAGACGGCTTCCTTGGCTCGTAGGACCGCTCCTTGAAACGTCGGTTCAGCCAGCGTCGCAAGAATCCCCACGATGACCACCACGATCATCATCTCCATGAGCGTGAAGCCCTTCTCATTCCGACTCCAAACTACTCGCTCGTCGCTGGTCCTTACATGAGCCATCGTGCGATCCTACCAATCTCGATATTTGGACTTATCGAGCGCCTCATCGTCGCTTTTTGAATAGATATCAAAGACATCTTCCCGGCACCACTCTCGTGTTTCCGGAGGATCTTGATAGCAGCGCAAGGCCCATTCATCGGTCCCAATCAGGGGATCAAGGGGAATCCGACGAAGGTACCGTCGGACCGCTTTGGTTTCCCGCGTGGCGGCCTCGCCGCCGGACAATTCTACTCCAAGCAGCACTTTGAGCGTTTTCGGGTAACCGGTCACACCGGTAATTTCCTTGCAACTCATTTTGTTTTTCACGCAGAGCGGTCCCGTCATGAGGTCCGCATCCCGCGCCCAATCGCGTCGAAATTCATCGATGGCCATGCGCATTTCCCGCAACTTTTGACGCAGTTCAAGTTCCTGCGTCCGTTTCCCTGTATGCTTCGCGAGCGGCAGCACGGCGGACGCGAGCACGGCGAGAATGGCCATCGTGACGAGCATCTCCAGAAGAGTCGCGCCACGCTCGCTCACGACTCGGTCAACGGACCCGAACTTGGCCGCGCCACGTGGAGACTGGAACAACTTTATTGTCTGCTCCGCCCACCCTGGCTTTGGGAATGTCAACATCCGAGACGCCCGGCCCTTTCGCCTGGAAAAAAAGCATGGCCAATACGCCCGCGCCGCTTGCGGGCGTTCCTTGTCGCTGCATCGTCAATTCTAATTGTCCGGCGGCCGGACTTGCCGAAATCGTGACCGACGCCGAGGATGCGCCTTGCTTCAGCAACTCCCCTTCCGACGCGCGCCGGAATTCCAACACCTGAGGATTGTAGGTGACCGTCACAGCCGACTCCGTCAGAGTCTCGAGATTGTCGACCGTCAAATCAATGCGAAACTCCTGCCCCGCATACGCGGAGACTTCAGGCGGATAGAGAGCTAGAGTGGCCGCGCCGGCCACCACCACGGCCGGCGGCTGCGCCGCGGACCCAGCGGGTTTAGACACGTCTGCAGGCGGGATCAGCCGAGGCGCCGACAGCGGCTGGACTGCCGGCATCGCGCCGATACCAAGGCTCGGCTGCTGCGCCATGGCGGGACGCGAGGGGGACGCCATGGACGTTCTAATCGCGGTCTTGCCGACGACATCGGTAAAGAGCGGGGCGATCGCATAATTCGTTTCCGTCCCTGACCAAAAGGTTTGCGTTTCAACGTTCGGCATGTTCAGGGGTCGTATAATCCGGGGCGTGATGGTAAGAATGACCTCCGTGGTAATGGCGTCCACCGTTGTGGAACTAAAGAGGTGCCCCAAGACGGGAATGTCGCCAAGACCCGGAACCGTCACACGCGTTTTGCGATCATCATCTTGAATGAGCCCGGCCAGGACCACGCTTTCCCCATCCTTCATGTTCAGGGTGGTCTCGGCCGACCGCGTGCCAAAGCGAAACTGCTTGATCTCCGGACTGGCCTGCAGTGTGACCTGGTCACCGAGCCGGGTGACTTCAATCTTCAGTTTCATCGTCAATTCGTCAACCAAATGGATCGTCGGCTCAACACTTAATTTTACGCCCGTATCTTTAAATTCGATTGATGTCACGGTTGACGTCGTCGGCACGGCGCCGGTGAACGCTTGACCGGGAAGCACGTTCGACGTCGACAACAGAATCGGCTGTTTATCACCCACATTGACTGACGCTTGTTTGCCGTTGATCACCCGAAGCTTCGGGGCCGCCAAGGTCTTCGCATCGGACTCTTGTTTGAAAAAGTCGAGCAGCAGACTGGTCGGAAGCGAGAAGAGGTAGCTGTCAGGACCGATGCTCGTCAATTGGCGAAATGTGTACTGAGCAGCCGTGGCGGCGATCGCGCCTGTGAAGCCGGGCGGCACGAGGGCCGCGGCGGCGGTTTTCGCAAAGTTCAACCCAAGCTTCTGGCTTTTGGTACGGTTAACTTCGAGAATCTCCACGTCGAATTCGACTTCGGCTTCTCGCCGGTCGTTCGCCAGAATGATCCGCTCGGCTAAACGGATCTTATCGGGCTGATCGCGAAGCACGATGGCGTTGATTTGCTCATTGACATACATCCGCTTGCTTTCCAGCATCGTCTTGAGCAGATTCACCATATCCTTGGCTTTCACGTTCGAGAGATAGAACGTCCGAATCTGCTGGTCCAGATACTGATCTTGCTTCGGCTTGCTGTTCGGAATGACGAGGAGAGTATCAGGGCCAATGCGCTTGGCAAAGAGACCGTTCGTGCTGAGAATCAATGTGAGCGCTTCATGAAAGGGAGTATCCTTAATAAAGATCGTGACGGGATCGTCTTTGACTTCACGGTCAAACACGACGTTAATATTGCCGGCTCGGGCAAGCACCTCGAATACCTCTCGTAATTTCGCATTCTGAAAGCGTAGCGTAATCGGCTGGCTTCCGACTCCCAAGGTCTTATCGGCCCTGGTGTGTTCGGTGAGCTTGGTGATGTTCTCGAGCGCTCGCGGATGTCCCGGATCCAGATGAATGGCCTTTTCATAGGCCTCCATGGCCTCGTCCATACGACCGAGGGTCTGTAGCTGATCCGCCGCGTGCACCTGATCGGTCGCTTCCTTTAATCGAAGGACGTCTGCCAGCGCTGCCTGATGCTCCGCGCGCGCGGGATTGAGTGTAAGGGCTAGTTTCAATTCCCCGAGCGCTTCGCCGAGCTGGTTCTCCTTGAGGCGGCGACGCCCTTCCTCATAATGAACATCCGCGGCCATGACCTTCACTTCGTCAAAACGGAGTTTGATGGCGGCATTAAACGGCTCTTTCTTATGCGCTTCGCGGAAGGCCATCACCGCTTGATCCCATTCCCCTTGCGCCGCCAATTGCTCGGCTCGTCGCACTTCAGAAGATGATAGACATCCCGTCAAGAGGCCGATCACGACGGCACTCGCGACGAGGACGGCGCGGCCATACCGAGAACTGGAACATCGACGTTGCATTTAGGGAGCCTCTCTCTGGCGAAGGAGCAATTCGCCCTTTTGCGCGTCCAACGTGACCAGGAATTTGTCGAGAAAGGTGAGACCCAGCAGACCATCAACGCCTGCTTGAGCCTCGGGGAGATCGTGAACGGCCACCGCTACGTTCTTGACTTCAGCCGCCCCGACTCCGAGGCTCTCCACCCGAACGACATCCGCTCGCACGGCGCCGCCTACGGTATTCAGCGTCATGCTCGAACTACGTCCATTCCCATTCAAACCCAGATCGCGTGCGATATCGGATGACAGGACGGTGATATCCGCTCCGGTATCGACGATAAGATGCGCCTCACGTAGTCCATTGATGCGTACTTGGACGACTAACGAGCGTCCGACGCGTGTCACAGGGACCGTGATCCCGCCCCCTATAGCGAGCGCACCGTCACCCGTGACGGTAACCAGGCGACTATCGCCTCCAGGCGAAATCGGTATCGTCCGATCGGCTTCATGAGTCACAGGCGGCGGCACCGGCATAGGTAACGCAGAATGCTTTGCTACGGGGGCGCATTGGTCGAGCTGCGAAGGACTGTCGGTAAACACGGTTCGCCCCGCTCGATCCATGCACCGGAACATATCGGCTGTAGCGGGGATAGGCATCAGCATGATGATCGACAAGAAAATGAACCCGTACGACATAGTCGGTCACCACCAATGAGGATTTACGTTATGGTGACGATAGCGAAAATAGGCGCTGCCGACAATTACCTATAGGAGGGG
>Ga0308176_10003133_pt1 | contig 10532 bp, 5 predicted proteins | sample PhyCR2_3_FD_203890 | JGI IMG/M metagenome (GOLD analysis project Ga0308176, IMG submission 203890) | Soil microbial communities from UC Gill Tract Community Farm, Albany, California, United States - DLSLS.C.R2 | ecosystem: Environmental > Terrestrial > Soil > Agricultural land | place: USA... | reverse complement strand
CCACGGCGGCGCGCCGGCATGGAAATCCGGACGGTTGCTCGCGGCAAATGCGCGTCGATTCCGGCCGCACGCCCGCCTTGCCGAACCAGTTGATGGCGCCGAGAAATCCGGCCACGAAAGCTGTCCGGGGCCGTAGATAAACGTCCTCCGGGGAACCGAACTGCTCGATACGGCCGGTATTCATTACCGCGAGTTTGTCTGAGAGCGAAAGCGCCTCTTCCTGATCATGCGTCACAAAGAGGAACGTAATGCCTGTTTTTCGCTGCATGGCTTTCAGCTCGGCCCGCATTTGCTTGCGCAGTTTCGGGTCAAGAGCCGCCAGCGGCTCATCCAGCAACAGCAGTTTCGGCTCGAGGACAAGCGACCGCGCCAGCGCCACTCGCTGTTTTTCGCCCCCGGAAAGCTGTGCGGGGCGGCGATCTCGCTTCGCTGCAAGTTCCACCATCTCCAGAGCCCGCATTGCCCGGTTTTCGCGGTCGCGAACGCGTTTCTCCCGCAGCCCGAAGCAGACGTTTTCGAAGGCCGTCAGGTGAGGAAACAGCGCGTAGTTCTGAAACACAGTACTCACGTCGCGCTCGTACGGCTTGAGCGCGGTGACGTTTGCGCCATTGAGCAGCACCTCTCCCGATCCAGGCGCCTCGAAACCGCCGATGATCCGCAGCGTCGTGGTCTTGCCGCAGCCGGAGGGCCCCAGCAGCGAATAGAAACTGCCCGTTTCGAGTGAAAGCGACACGTGGTCTATAGCGCGCTGCCCGGTGAAGTCCTTGACGATGTCGCGCAGCTCGAGGACCGCAGGCATGTTACTCGATCGTACCGAGTCGCCACGCCATCAAACCGGAATCGTTGGACACGGCGATATACTGCGCGCCATCCACGCTGTAGGAAATCGGCGAACTCCGGATTTCCGCGCCGGTCTGGTAATGCCACAAATACTTGCCCGTCTTCGCATCGAGTGCGATGAGATTGCCTTCGCGCGACGAAGCGAACACAACGCCTCCCGCGGTGGCGAGCACGCCTGCTGATGACGAGCCCTGATGGATGTCGTAACTCCAGCGCACGTCGCCCGTGGCCGGGTCGATCGCGCGAATTGCGCCTGGAGCAATGGAAGCATCCTCTTTCTGGCCGGAGCCTACATAGGGATCACCGGGCTTCGGCTCCCGCGTGACGCTTGTATACACCGCGCATGATTCGCGCGCCGCGACAAAGAAGAATCCAGTCTTCGGATCGAAAGATGGTGACGCCCAGTTCGTTGCTCCCGACGCATCGGGGCAAATGTATACGCCGGTGGGCGTTGGATCAGTCCCCGGTATAACGATCGGCCGTCCGTTGGCATCGAGACCTTTCGCCCAGTTCTGTTTCACGAACGCTTTGCCCGCGACGAACTTCCCGGTCTCCCGATCGATCGCGTAATAGAACCCGTTGCGGTTGGCCTGAATCAGCAGTCGCCGCATGCGTCCGTTCACTGCCGTATCCACAAGCACAGGCGTTTCCGATGCGTCCCAGTCGTGCGTATCGTGCGGGGTGTATTGGAAAAACCATTTCAGTTTGCCCGTTTTGGGATCGATCGCAAGCACGCTGCAGGTCCAGAGATTGTCGCCCGCCCGCACCGAACCGTCATAGTCTGGCGAAGGATTCCCAGTGGGCCAGAATAGTGTGTCCGTCTCACTGTCGTATGTGCCGGTCATCCAGGTCGGCCCTCCGCCGGTCTTCCAGGATTCCCCCGCCCATGTGGAGCGTTCGGGATCGTTCGCCTGTGGAGTCGCATGCAGCCGCCACAGGTTTGCGCCGGTCGTTGCGTCGTAAGCATCGAGAAAACCGGTGAGAGCGCACTCGCCCGCTGTAACGCCGACTACGATGCGGCCGTCAATCGCGAGCGGCGCATGCGTAATTGAAATGCCCGATTTGTAATCCCCTACCGGCACGTCCCAGATCAGGTTGCCGGTTTTGGCGTCCAGAGCGACCAGATGGGAATCGAGTGTCGCAAGATAGAGGCGATCGCCGAGAATTGCGACGCCCCGGTTCGTCATCACCGTACAGTGGGAGTGAACATCCGCAGGCAGCCGGCGCGAGTAGCGCCATATCGATCGTCCGGTGCGAGCGTCGAGCGCCGCGACGTTATTCAGCGGGCCGGTTACGAACATGACGCCATCCACAACCAGCGGAGTGACCTCGACCCCGCTGCCCCCGAATTGAAACGTCCACGCGGCCGCGAGCGAATTGATATTCGCCGGTGTGATCTTTGCAAGGCGGCTGTAATGTGTGCCTCGCAGCGATCCCCAGTAGGTCAACCAGTTCTGCGGCTCCTCATCTGAATTCCGGAGCCGCTGGAAGGTGACATTGAAATCCGCACTGGGCTTCCATTCGCGCGCAGGCTCGAGGCGCGGCGCGGTTTTCAGGAACGCGACCAGATCATTTACCTCGCCGGAGTCGCCTTTGAATACCGGCATCAGCGATTCCGCCGGGTGCTCGAGCCGCGTGATGTCGCGCTTGAGCAGGAGTCGCAAATGCTCCTGCTGATCCATCATCTGGATCGAGAAAGTGTCTTCATTCTTGCGAACTCCCCGTATCTGCGCGCCGTTGCGCAGGGTCACCTCAACGCTTTCGAAGCCCCGAGCCAGTTGCTTGTGCGGCTGGCTGATCGCCTCGGTCAGTTCGCGAACCGTGCGGGCGTCGTGTTCCTTGCTCAGGTCCGGGCCCAGCCGCCCGCCACGCCCGTCATACATATGGCAGCCACTGCATCCAGCGGCCCCAAAGAAGGCCGTTTGGCCACGAGTAGCGTCTCCGGTGATGGGCGAATCGGACGCGTTCGCCCGGAGCGAGCGAAGAAATGCGGCGATGGCTTGCGCATCGTCCCGGGAAAGGGGAAAGCCCGGCATTTCGGTCCCGGCAATGCCGTGCGTTATGTTGTCGACAATCTCATTTTCCGTTGCCCCGTGCTGGAGCCGTCCTGTCAGATCTGAGCCGCGTCCACCCGTCGCGTTCTGGCCGTGGCACGCGGTGCAATTCTGTTCAAAGAGCTTTCGGCCCTGGGCGATGCGATCGGGTGTTGCATGCTGGCCCGGAAGGGGCAGGGCGAGTCCCATGAGAGCTGGTAGGGCGAAAATGAACAGGCGCGGCATTGCCCGTTATTGTAGTGCGCACACCGGGGATCTATGACGCCTGTTTCAGCGATTCGAGAGATGCGCCGCGGCGTGCGCGGCTTTCGAACCGGACACAGTCAGGACCGGGTGTCCGGATGAGCCGCGAATCGTAAACGCCATAGTGGTGATTTTCCCTTTCCGATGGATGGCGAGAAAGGGCCGGGCAATCTTCAGCAGGACGGATTTGAGACCGATCGCGCCGTCCCCCAGTTTGCCTTCCGTGGCCAGCACTCCCTTGAAGTTGATCCCTTTATGGATGAGGTTGAACTCTCCATCGAGACTCGCATTCACGCCAGGCGCGGAGTAATGCACATTTGTCAATCGGGCGACGGCATCGGAATCGTCCACCGCGCCGCGGATCACACCAGGAATTTGCTGAGTGTCTGCGCGCTGTTCTCGCTTATTCATCCCCTTCGCGGATTCACTCAGGTAGTTCAGCGGCAGCTGCAGTTTCGGATTGGTGAACAGCGCGCGGGTGATCTCGACATTCCCGCGCAACATGAGCCGCCGCAGAAATTTGGGGGGCGCGGGCGGCAACTCGAGACTGGCATCGAATCGGATGTCTCCCGTCATTCCCGGACGAGGTTGTCCGGATACAAGCCACAAAAGATCGTCGACTCGGCCCTGCTCCATTCTCAGCGCCAGACCAAGTGTTTTGCCGTGAGCTGAGGGCGCCTGTGAAACCTGCCCATGCGCCAGAACTGTGCTTCGTCGAAACGAAGTTCGGACCTTCTGGATTTCCGTCTTCCCGTCACCCGTATCGACGAAGATCGTGTAATCGGATCGGAGAGGCCCTTTATGGCTGGTCCCGGCAACTTCGAAGTCCGGTACAAGCGCCGTGCCCTCCCACTCGATCCGGCCGAGGCTACCGCCGATTTTGCCGGAAGACGAAAGAAGCCCGGATACGCCGCCGAGGACGCTGAGATCCGCGTTCGAGACCGTGTATCGTCCGGAAATGGGCGTCGACTTTACGGAGTTCGATCTGAACTGGCCGAGGCGGCCCTCAGCCTGAAAATCAGCCGGGGGCCGTGTAGCACGTGCGGCGACTCGAAAACCGAGCTGAGAGCTGCCGATACCCGTAAGGACGAGGCTGCGAATGCTGACACGAAATGGCTGGTGGCCGCCATCGGACGAAAAGATCTCGAGTGATCCGTCTTCAGCGACAAGTTTCGCTACACCGAATGAACCGCCGGAGCTCGATCTGGAGCCGAACGAATGGCCGTGTCCGGTAGCGAGTTGAAAGCCTTCCACATCGATTTCGCTGACCTTCTTTCGAATGATCCCCGTATACGTTGCGCGTATACGAACTCGCCGGATGGAAAGGATGGCTACTCCGGTTCCGCGCTGATTCAGACGAATGTTCTCGGCATCAAAACCGGGAGGGAAATATGTCGTGCGCAGGCGATCGATCGCCACGTCCGCGCCCGTGTCCTTCGAAATTCGGGCGATTACGGCTGCGCGGCCGAAGGGCCATTTTGCGGCGAGTACCGCCCCTGAAACAGCAATCGCCGCCACGCAAGCCGCGCCGAACGCAAGCGCTGCTCGTTTCGGCGTCCAGCGGCCGGAGTGACGCATCAGTCCGCGTAAAAAGCAACTTCGGCGCCACCCCGCCGGCGCGGCGTACGGAACAGCATAAACTGTACGTCAAATGTCTCGAACCATCTGCGCATCTGGTCGTTGGCTTCCGGTGCTGGTCTCGATTGCGGCTGCGGGCATGCTGTTCGCTGCTGAAAATCGCACGCCTTCCGAGAAGCGAGGCGCTGCTCCGAACAACTACAACATTCACCTCTGGGAGCCTGGCAAAGTGCCCGGCGCGAAGGGCGATGGACCGCTCGACAATCCATTTCTCACCGTTTTCCAGCCGCCGGAAGGAAAGCGGAATGATGGCGCTGTTGTGGTCGCGCCCGGAGGATCGAACATCATGCTGATGTACGGCGGCGAGGGCATGAACATCGCCGAGCGTTACAACGATTGGGGCGTCACCGCGTTTGTTCTTACTTATCGGCTCGCCCCACGCTATCAGCAGGACGCTCGCGTCGCCGACGCGAAACGCGCCCTTCAGGTCGTGAGGTCGCGCGCGGCGGAGTTCAAAATCAATCCTGCGAAAATCGGTTTCATCGGTTTCTCGGCAGGCTCTGGTCTGGCCCGGGACCTGGTCGACGCGTCTGGTCCGGGCGATTCGAACGCTGCCGATCCGGTCGACCGGCTGAGCTCGCGGCCGGATTACGCAGGGCTCATCTATGGACCCGGTCGCACGAAGCCCGGGACGGATTTGAAGAAGTATCCGCCCATCTTCCTCTGCGTAGCTGAATATGATCGCGGCAATGCGATCGGCTCGGCGCAATTGTTTTCGGAGATCACCAAAGCCGGCGGGGTGGTGGAAGCGCATCTTTATCAGAAAGGCCGCCATGGTTTCGGGGATGGCGAAGGCGACCCCGAATTTCACGACTGGATGCCACGCCTGCAACTGTTCCTGAAGCTCAACGGATTCATACCGGGAGATAAACAATAATGCGCGCTGCCTTCTGTTGTGCGGCCGCGAGCGTCGCGCTTGTTCTGCTGGCCGGCAATTCGCGAACCGCGACCTCGCCGAAAACCGTGAATGATGGCCACGGCGATTATTTACTTGTTCCGGGGGGCAGCTTTCGCATGGGCGACACATTCGGAGATGGCGACACGCGCGAACGTCCTGCCCACGTGGTAGATGTCGATTCCTTCTATATCGCCAAATACGAGATGACGAATGGCGAATGGAGAAAATTCCGCGATGACCCGGGATATGAAGACGTAAAGTTCTGGCCCAATGGGCGGGTGGTCCCGAAGGATCAGATTCCCTACTGGACCGACGCGCGTAACCACGGCGGAGGCACGCCCGAAAGCGACAACTATCCTCTGCTCGGCGTGAACTGGGATTCCGCTGTCGCCTACTGCAACTGGCTGAGCGCGAAGACGGGGAAAAAATACCGTCTCCCTACGGAAGCCGAGTGGGAAAAGGCGGCGCGCGGAACCGATGGCCGCAAATACCCATGGGGTAATGAGATCGACCACAGTTATGCGGCCTACGTGAAAGACGCGAATTTCGTCACCGCCGAACCAGTGGGCTTCTTCGATGGCGAGAAGCGTGGAGACATGGAAACGCACAGCGGCGCGTCGCCCTACGGCGTCTACGATATGGCGGGCAACGTCATGGAATGGTGTTCAGACTGGTACAACCGCGATTACTATTCCGCTTCTCCCAAAAAGAATCCGAAAGGCCCCGAGTCCGGCGCTTACCGTGTCCTGCGCGGCGGCACCTTTTTCGAGAGCGCCTGGGATCTGCGGTCGAGCGCCCGAACGGCTGCGTGGCCGTCCTTCCAGTCGCATCGCATGGTCGGCTTCCGCGCCGTTCGGGAACCATAGTCGGCTCGGGAACGCGACTTCAGTCGCGTCTCTGGTGAGCACTCGACCATTCCCGGTCCTCCGGGGATTTACACAGCCCGGCTTTGACCGGATTCCCCTCTATATACCGGACTACCTTTTCCCACTCAGTGCGGTTTTCGAATCCAACGGTCAAAATAGTCCGTCGCCCAAAAGGCTCCGCAATTCCCGAAAGAAACGCGATTGAAGTCGCGTGCCCGAGCACCTGGAATTGTCCAGCTATTTCCTGGACATTCTAAATGGGCTCGCCGTTTACCAGAGCAGCTTCAAACCAAACTGGATCTGCCGCGATGTGCTGGCTGTTGACGTGATCACCCCGGCGGTCGGCGACGGGGCCGAATTCGCGGCAGTGTATACGACGGTGTTTGGAATTCCGAAGTTCGCCCGGTTCAGCATATTGAAGAACTCGGCCCGAAACTGCAGCTTCAGCCGTTCGCGAATGGCGGTCGTCTTCAGTGCCGAAAAATCAAGCGTTGCAAGGCCGGGACCGGTCAGCACATCGCGGCCAACATTTCCGTACGTACCTGTCGCGGGCTGAATGAACGCGGCCGGGTTGTACCACTCGTTCGGGCTCCCCACGATCACCGGCCCTGAAAACGCCGGATTCCACGATGGCCGGATGGGGTTCCGGCTGTCGCCGTTGTTCGTCGGGTTATAACCGAGGCTCGGGGTGAACGGGAACCCGCTCTGAAGCGTCTCGATCCCGCTGACCGACCATCCGTCGAAAGCGGCTTTCTTTAACCCTTGCGCCTTCTTCGCGAAAGAAAGCTCCCAGGTCGCGTGAATCACCGCGACGTTCCGCACATCCGTCGTCGACGGTCCCCAGTCCAGCTTCGGGTAAAGCGGAAACATCACAAACCCGGGAGCATTCGCGCCAACGCTACTGTTCAAAGCCGTTCCGTCGTCCAGATTCTTCGACCATGTATATACGCCTCGGAACTGGAAACCCTTGCTGAATCTGCGATTCACGTCCACCTGCAGCGCGTGATACGAACTCATGCCCTCGGACATCCACGTCGTCGTGTTCGCCAGCGCCGGATTCGCATTCACCGCGCCCGTCGGATAAAAGGCGCTGCCATTCACGAAGGTTGGAACCGGCTCGTTCGCATTGAGAGACAACATCTCGTGGTACCCGTGTGACCCAACGTAGCCGAGGCCGAGGGTCGTATCAGGGGCGATCTGCTGATCGATCTTCAGATTCCACGAGATCACGGTTGGCGTATACGCGTCCGGCTGCACGCCGCTCGGCGAAATCCTTGCGCCACCAGTGAGCGGCGCGCCGGGCACGATCAGCAACCCGTTCACGGGTACGTTTTTCAAAGTCTGTGTTGTATTGAATGGCGCCGTCTGATCCAGTCGGTAATCGAGATCATCGAGTAGTTGCCGGTAAACGCCGAAGCCGGCCCGGATGACTGTCCGGCTCTTCCCGAACGGATCCCACGCCAGCCCCACCCGCGGCTCCGGCAGAAACTTCGCCCTGTTCACCGTGAACGCCGAGTTCCCAATAAACGGATCGGTCCGGATCACCCCGCCATCAAACGCATAATTTGCTGCCCGGCCATGGGCCTCGTTCCACCCGTCGGTCGATTCAAATCGAATACCGGCGCGCAGTTCGAGGTTCGGCCGCATCTTGATCACATCCTGCACAAACCCCGCCGTCTCGAGCGAGCGCCAGCCCAGTTCCGTCGGCGAGGGAACCACCGTGAACGTGCCGATCGTCCCCTGCATCAAGCTGAGCAGGCTCGAAAACGACGCCTGGCCGTACTGATACTGCGCCAGATTGTCGTTCGCCTGAATACGCTGAAACCAAATGCCGGCCTCGAGCTGATTCCTGCCATGCATCCACATCGCGTGATCATCGTAAGTGAAGAGATTGCGCGCAGCGGTCAGATTGCTTCCCGCATTGGTTCCCGCGCCCGTAATCGAAGATGCTCCATTCAATGCCGTGCCTCCGCCGATCACAATCGCGCCGATCGGCTGCCCGGATACCCAGCCCGGCAGGTCCACCGGCGTGGCGCCGGTGAAGAAAAACGTGGCTCGGGAAACGCCGATGCGTGCGGTATTCAGCAGCGACGGCGAAAACACGTGCTGCTCCTGGATGCTCGCTACCTGTTCGCGCAGAGTCTCGACTGCGCTGCTCAGTGGATTCGCGGATGGCGTGTGATCCGCGCTGTCATCCACCGTATACACCCCAAACAGAGTGTCAGTAGCGGAGATGTTGTAGTCGAATCGCGTCGTGCCGAAGTCCTCGCGAATTGTCTGCAGCGGATGATTGAACGCCTCCGCAACGCCCCCGCCCAGCTCCGGACCATTCTGAACCGGCCACAGGGAAAGCAGCGGCGCGACGCCCGGCGCAAGGCCCACATACGTCTGGCTGGTTCCAGTGGCGTTTGGCAGATAGCCCGCGCGGACCGCGTTGTCCGGTACCAGGGTTACGTTGCTCAGCGCCAGATGCTGCCGGTAGCTCTCATAGTTGCCGAACAAAAACAGCTTGTTCTTTTTGATGGGACCGCCCAGCGCGCCGCCGAATTCGTTCCGCTGGAACTGCGGAATCGCGCCCTGGTCGAAGAAATTTCGCGCATCCAGAGCGCTGTTGCGCAAAAACTCGTAAACGCTGCCGTGAAGCTCGTTCGTTCCAGACGCGGTGATGATGCTGACCTGTCCTCCCGGCCGCTTTCCATACTCGGCGCCGTACGTGTCCGTCACGATGTTGAATTCGCGTACAGCGTCCACTCCAAGGAGCTGCCCGCTCGCGCCCCCGGGCGTGATGTTGATCAGTGAGGCGCCCGTGTACTCGATTCCGTTCAGCAGATACAAATTTTCCTGCGGCCGCCGGCCATCGATCGCGAACATGTTTCCCAGGGCCGAATTCGAAGTCCCCACCCCTCCCGAGCGCCCGTTCGTGTAATTCACGACTGCCGGGTTCATCGTCACCAGCTGGTCGTAGCTTCGGCCGTTCAAAGGCAGGTCCTTCACCTGCCGCTCGGAAACCACTCCGGATGTGGATTGCGTCGATACGGCCACGGGCGTGGGCGTTTCTTCAATCGTGACCACCTGCCGCAATTCCCCCACCGGCAGGCTCAAATCCACGGTGCTTCGCTGGCCCGCGATAAGCTCTATCCCCGTCTTCACCTGCATCTTGAAGCCGTCTTTTGACGCCGTTACTCGATATTTGCCGACGGAAATCGAGGGCGCGGAATACCGCCCGCCCGTATCAGTCACCAGCTTCCGCTCCATACCCGTCTCCAGATTGCTGATGACCACGCTCACGTCGGGAAGCCCCGCGCCCGTCGGATCCTTCACTGTCCCCTCAATGGCCGCCCCCACCACCTGCGCGCAGCACGGAAGTGTCGCCAGGGCAAAGAGGGCCACCAGTCCAGCCGAGCGAATCCATATGGAACGCGCAATCGCATTCATGTCGATAGAGTATAGGTAGATTATCGACCGGAAATCAAGCTTCTTCCCTCGAATCCCTATCGGGAATGGGATATACTCGTTAGCAACGAAGGAACGGACGTGGAGATACTCGCGGGATTCCTCATTGCCTTGGCGATCGGCGTTACCGGTGTTGGAGCTGGCAGCCTCACTGCCCCCATCCTCATCCTTTTCTTCCACCAGTCGGCGCCCGAAGCCGTCACCACTGCCCTGGTTTTCGGAACGGTTGTGAAGCTGATCGCGACCCCTGTTTATCTGGCCCGCGGGCATGTCAACCTGCGAGTCCTGAAATATGTCGCTCTCGGCGGCTTACCTGCCGTTCTCGCCGGCAGCCTCCTTCTGAGCCATCTGGATAAACACGCCCTGAACGGGCCGGTATTGATCATCGTGGGCGTCACGGTCGTGATCGCCGCAGCAGGCACGCTGTGGCGAAGCCTTTCCCCTTCCGGCATCGTTTCCAAACCGATTGCCCACAAATGGCTGCCCTGGATCATTGCTCCCATCGGCTTCGAAGTCGGTTTCTCCTCGGCCGGAGCCGGC
>Ga0308176_10003131_pt1 | contig 10533 bp, 11 predicted proteins | sample PhyCR2_3_FD_203890 | JGI IMG/M metagenome (GOLD analysis project Ga0308176, IMG submission 203890) | Soil microbial communities from UC Gill Tract Community Farm, Albany, California, United States - DLSLS.C.R2 | ecosystem: Environmental > Terrestrial > Soil > Agricultural land | place: USA... | reverse complement strand
TCTGCTTACCGCGGTCCAGAACTTGCTGATGGGCGGCAAGCTTAGTGAATATCACACCGGCTATCGCGCGTGGAGCCGCAAGGTCCTCGAGGATCTCCCGCTCGCCGCCTGTTCCGACGATTTCGTGTTCGACAATGAAATGATCGCTCAGGCCATGTTCGCGGGCTACCGCGTCGGCGAGATCTCCTGCCCAACGAAGTATTTCGCCGAGGCGTCCAGCATCAACTTCCGCCGCAGCTGCGTCTATGGGCTCGGAGTCCTTCGAACCGCAATCATGTACCGGTTGTCCCGCTGGGGGATTGGGAAATCGAAGATTTTCGTTGCACATGAAGGGCGGCTGCCGAGCATTTCGCCGATGTCGAATATGACCGTCGCCGAACCGCTGAAACGACCGCGCGCGGCATGACTCTCTACAACGGGGTCCGCGCTGTGGTCGAGAAACGATCGCCAAAGCTCGGCCGTTTGCTGGCCGCGCCGGCGACACGCCAACTGGTTCGTTACGTCTTTGCGGGCTTCTGCGTCACTCAGTTCGCCGCGCTGGTCTATTCAGTGCTGGTTCTCTTCCTGAAGGTCGAGCCGTTGCTCGCAAACGTCCTGAGCAACGGCTGCGGATTGTGCGTTGGATATCTCGTCCACAGCCGCTGGAGCTTCGCAACAGGGCCAAACGGCAATGAAGTTTTCCAGGTTGGGCGGTTCCTGCTCGCATCCTCGTTGGCTTTCGCCATCAATACGGCCTGGGTTTGGCTGCTCGTCAAGAACCTGCACCTGCCGCCACTCGCGCCCGTCCCGTTGATGATGGTCGTCACGCCCTGGGTCAGCTTCCTTCTCAACCGGTATTGGGTGTTCAAGACCGCCTGAGGGGCAAGCCTGCTCCGCGATTGGCAAGGCTTGCCCGGGCCATCATGTCGGCCTATATCGCGGTTCTCTCCTCGACATCGTTAGATGCCCGAGGCTGGTCCCTAACGGGGCCGGTCCGAAACTCGTTTGCATTGGATCTGGAGCGCGCATGACCGACATCGCCGGACTGGCGAAGATGATCGAGCCCGAGGTGGAGAGCCTCGGCTACGACCTCGTGCGCGTGACGATGATCGGCGGAAGCTCGGACCCGACGCTTCAGGTCATGGCCGAGCGGCCGGACACGCGCCAGCTCGACCTCACCGATTGCGAGCGCATCTCGCGCCGCCTGTCCGACGTCCTCGACCTGTCCGACCCGATCGAGGGCAGCTACCGGCTCGAGGTCAGCTCGCCCGGCATCGACCGCCCGCTCACCCGTCTCAAGGATTACAGCGACTGGACGGGTTACGAGGCTCGCATCACGCTGCGCGAGCCGAGCGAGGGCCGGAAGCAATATTCGGGCACGCTTGCGGGAATCGAAGACGACCATGTGGCCCTGACGGACAAGAGCGGCCAGGCGCACGCCTTTCTGTTCTCCGACATCTCGTCGGCCAAGCTGCTCTTGACCGACAAGCTCATCAACGCCACCGCGCCGCTCAGCACCGAAGGCGCCGACAAAATCGAAACCGTAGAGGAATAACAGGAATGGCCACCGCACCCGCTGCCGTCAGCGCCAACAGGGCAGAGCTCATCGCGATCGCCGACGCGGTCGCACGCGAGAAGCTGATCGACAAGGGCATTGTCATCGAGGCGATGGAGGACGCGATCCAGCGTGCCGCCCGCGCCCGCTATGGCGCCGAGAACGACATCCGCGCCAAGCTCGACGCCGAAACCGGCGATCTGCGCTTGTGGCGCGTACTCGAAGTCGTCGAGGAGCCCGAGGATCACTTCAAGCAGATCGACGAAAAGGGCGCTCAGAAGCTCCAGAAGGGCGCCGCCGTCGGCGACTTCATCGTCGACCCGCTGCCGCCGATCGAGTTCGGCCGCATCGCCGCACAGGCGGCCAAGCAGGTGATCTTCCAGAAGGTTCGCGATGCCGAGCGCGAGCGCCAATATGAGGAGTTCAAGGAACGCGCCGGCGAGATCATCACCGGTGTCGTCAAGCGAGTCGAGTTCGGCCACGTCGTCGTCGACCTCGGCCGCGCCGAGGGCGTCATCCGCCGCGACCAGCAGATCCCGCGCGAGATGGTCCGCGTCGGCGACCGCATCCGCTCGCTCATCATGTCGGTCCGCCGCGAAGCCCGCGGCCCGCAGATCTTCCTCAGTCGCGCGCACCCAGACTTCATGAAGAAGCTGTTCGCGCAGGAAGTCCCCGAGATCTACGACGGCATCATCGAGATCAAGGCGGCGGCGCGCGACCCGGGCAGCCGCGCCAAGATCGGCGTCATCAGCCACGACAGCTCGATCGACCCGGTCGGCGCTTGCGTCGGCATGAAGGGCAGCCGCGTCCAGGCGGTCGTCCAGGAGCTCCAGGGCGAAAAGATCGACATCATCCCGTGGTCGCAAGACCTCGCGACGTTCGTCGTCAACGGACTTCAGCCGGCGACCGTCAGCCGCGTCGTGATCGACGAGGAAGAGAGCCGCATCGAAGTCGTGGTCCCCGACGATCAGCTCAGTCTCGCGATCGGCCGCCGCGGTCAGAACGTGCGCCTCGCCAGCCAGCTGACCGCCTCCCAGATCGACATCCTCACCGAAGCCGACGCGAGCGAGAAGCGTCAGCGCGAGTTCGTCGAGCGTTCGGGCCTGTTCCAGAACGAGCTCGACGTCGACGAGACTCTGTCGCAGCTGCTCGTCGCAGAGGGCTTCACCAGCCTCGAGGAAGTCGCCTACGTGCCGGTCGACGAGATCGCGCAGATCGAGGGCCTCGACGAGGATATCGCCACCGAGCTTCAGAGCCGCGCGACGGAGGCGCTCGAGCGCCGCGAAGCCGCGTCACGCGAAGAGCGCCGCGGGCTTGGCGTCGAGGATGCGCTCGCCGAGCTTCCGCATCTCAGCGAAGCGATGCTGGTCACGCTCGGCAAGGCGGGCATCAAGACGCTCGACGACCTCGCCGACCTCGCGACCGACGAGCTCATCCAGAAGAAGCGTCCCGAGCAGCGCCGCCAGCGCGAGCCGAGCAACCGGCCCGAGGACAAGGGCGGTATCCTTGCCGAATATGGTCTTAGCGACGAGCAGGGCAACGAGATCATTATGGCCGCCCGTGCCCACTGGTTCGAGGGCGAAGACGCGCCGCAAAGCGAGGAGGCCGCCGATGCGGAATCCCCGCAATGACCTTTTAGGCTCCAACAGCTCCGTTCGTCCTGAGCGGAGGCCGAAGGCCGAAGTCGAAGGGCGCCTGGCACAGGAGCCGAGCGCGCGCCCTTCGACTTCGCTCAGGACGAACGAAGATAGCGATCGACATCCGCCCGAACGCACCTGCGTCCTCACGCGGCGCAAGGGCACCAAGGATGAGCTCATCCGGCTCGGGCTGGGCCCGGAGGGCCAGGTCGCGCCGGACGTGCGCGCCCGCGCGCCGGGCCGTGGCGCGTGGATCGGCGTCGATCGCGCCGAGCTCGACACGGCCAACGCGAAAGGCAAGCTCAGGGCCGCACTCCAGCGGGCGTTCAAGGCGAACGACGTCAATGCCCCCGCGGACCTGGGTGAGCGTATCGAGCAGGCGCTGCGTCAGACCGCTCTCGATCGCCTCGGCATGGAAGCGCGCGCCGGCAACCTCATCAACGGCTTCGACCGGATCGAGACCGCCGCCCGCTCCGGCAAGGTGCATCTCCTCATCCACGCCGCTGATGCCGGCAAGGACGGGAACCGCAGCCTTGACCAGGCCTGGAGGGTCGGCGGAGGCGAACCGAAGGGGGTGATATTCCCCGAGGGACGCACTATCTTGTCATTGGCTTTGGGCCGCGAAAATGTGGTACATGCCGCCCTGATCGATCCCGCTGCGGCTTCGCGTGTCCGACACGCGCTTGCCAGGTGGCGGGCTTTCACTGGCCCCGATCGAGGTCTTGAAGGTGGAGAACCCGCCTCTGGACCCGTTTCGGCTGAAGACAATTTGACGAAGGAATAGAATGGCAGACCAGACCGAAAAACCGAAGCTTGGCACCCGGCCCCCGCTGGGCCTCAAGCGCACGGTCGAGACCGGCAAGGTCAAGCAGAGCTTCAGCCACGGCCGCTCGAACACTGTCGTCGTAGAGGTCAAGAAGCGCCGCATCCTTGGCCGGCCGGGCGAAGCCGCACCCGAGGCTCCCACGCCCGTCGCCGAGACTCCGGTGCCCGCGCCGCAACCGAAGCCTGCCGCTCCGGCGGCTCCGCAGCCCCGCCGCATATCGCAGTCCGAAGAGATCGCCGCCCGCAAGGAGATGCAGACCAAGCTTCTGCGCGAAGCGGAGGAAGCGCGCATGACCGCGCTCGAGGACGCGCGCCGTCGCGAGGAGCATGCCAAGAGCTCGGCCAATGAGGAAGAACGCCGCCGCGCCGAAGAGAACCGCCGTGCCGAGGAGGCAGCGGCCGAAGAAACCGCCCGGCGCGCTCAGGAAGAGGCGCTTGCCGCCACTGCCCCGCCGGCCGAAGAACAGCAAGCGGAGGTGGCTCCGCCGGCGCGCGAAGAGGCCGAGGAGCGGACCTTCCGTCGTGCGGGCCATGCGTCCGCGCCGAAGCGGCCCGAGCCTGCGCGTCCGTCGCGCGGCCGTGAGGACCGTCGCCACGCTGGCAAACTGACCGTCACCCGCGCCCTCTCCGACGAGGACGACAGCCGCGCCCGCTCGCTCGCCGCGCTTCGCCGCGCCCGCGAGAAGGAAAAGCGGCATCACATGGAGACCGGCCCTGCGACCAAGCAGGTTCGCGACGTCGTCGTGCCTGAGGCAATCACGGTGCAGGAGCTCGCCAACCGTATGGCCGAGCGCGGTGCCGATCTGGTCAAGGCCCTCTTCAAGATGGGCTCGCCCGTCACTCTGACGCAGACCATCGACCAGGATACGGCCGAGCTGCTCGTCACCGAGTTCGGCCACCGCATCAAGCGGGTCAGTGAAGCCGATGTCGACATCGACACATCGGCCGACATCGATACCGATGAATCGCTGGAGCCGCGGCCCCCGGTGGTCACGATCATGGGACACGTCGATCACGGCAAGACTTCGCTGCTCGACGCGATCCGCGGCGCCGACGTGGTCGCGCACGAAGCGGGCGGAATCACGCAGCATATCGGCGCCTATCAGGTGCAGCTGCCCGATAGGTCGAAGGTCACCTTTCTCGACACGCCGGGCCACGAGGCCTTCACCGAGATGCGCGCCCGCGGCGCCAACGTCACCGATATCGTCATCCTGGTGGTTGCCGCCGACGACGGACTGCGCCCGCAGACGATCGAGGCGATCAACCACACCAAGGCCGCCGGAGTGCCGATGATCGTTGCAATCAACAAGATCGACAAGCCCGACGCCAAGCCGCAGAAAGTCCGCGAGGAGCTTCTGCAGCACGAGGTGATCGTCGAGGACATGGGCGGCGACGTCCAGGACGTCGAAGTGTCGGCGACCAAGAAGACCAACCTCGACAAGCTGCTCGACGCCATCCAGCTCCAGGCCGAAATTCTCGAGCTGAAGGCCAATCCCGACCGCGCCGCCGAAGGGACCGTTGTCGAGGCGAAGCTCGACAAGGGCCGCGGTCCGCTTGCGACCGTGCTCGTCCAGCGCGGCACTCTGCGCGTCGGCGACGTATTCGTCGCGGGTGCATCGAGCGGCAAGGTCCGCGCGATGATCGACGACAAGGGCCGCCAGGTGAAGGAAGCCGGACCGTCGGTACCGGTCGAGGTGCTCGGCCTCTCGGCTGTTCCGGCGGCGGGCGATCCGTTCACCGTCGTCGAGAATGAAGGCCGCGCGCGTGAAGTCGCGGCCTATCGCCAGGGCGTCATCGACCGCAAGCGCACGACCTCGGCGCCAATGAGCCTCGAGAACATGTTCGCGACCCACGCCTCGACGACCAAGGAAGTGCCCTTGGTCATCAAGGCCGACGTGCATGGCTCGATCGAAGCGATCGTCCATGCGCTCAATCGCCTGTCGACCGACGAGGTACGCGTTCGCATCCTTCACTCGGGAGTCGGCGCGATCACCGAGAGCGACGTCACGCTGGCGAGCGCGAGCGGCGCGCCGATCATCGGCTTCAACGTCCGCCCCAACGCCAAGGCGCGCGAAGTCGCCGAGCGCAACAAGGTCGAGTTCCGCTATTACGACGTTATCTACCACCTCACCGACTGGGTGAAGTCGGCGATGTCCGGCGAGCTAGGCCCGGAGATCATCGAAACGGTCGTCGGTCGCGCCGAAGTCCGCGAGGTCTTCCCCGCGGGCAAGAAGGACAAGGCCGCCGGCCTGCTCGTCACCGAGGGCGTCATCCGCAAGGGCCTCAACGCCCGCCTCACGCGCGAGGACGTCATCGTCTCCAAGACGACCATCAGCTCGTTGCGGCGCTTCAAGGACGACGTCGCCGAAGTGCGCGCCGGTTTGGAATGCGGCGTGATGCTGGCCGACACCAACGACATCAAGGCGGGCGACATGCTCGAGGTGTTTGAGGTCGAGGAGCGTGCTCGGACGCTATAGCTGGCCGCAATACGCGAAATAATCCTTGCTGTTGCGTTTCGCATTGTGTAGAAATCACGCGTGGAGATCCGCTACTCAATGTCGGCGCTGCGTTCCTTGCGGCGTTCAGACAAGCGAGAGTTGATCGCACGGAAGATCGAGCAATTGGCCGCTGATCCTCAGTCGATAGCGCCCAATGTAAAGAAGCTTCAAGGCCGACCAGAATCGCGATTGCGTGTTCAGGACTGGCGAGTGATCTTTCGAATTGAAGGCGGCGTTCTTCACATCGATGAGATCGGCGCTCGCGGGTCGGTTTACTGAGGAGGCAGCCATGGGCGTGCAGATTGTTGAAGTTGGTGGTGAGAAGATCGCGATGTTGCCCGTCGCCGACTACGAGCGGCTGGTCAACCTCGCAGAGGACAAAGCGGATATTCTGGCTGCTGAACGGGCCGAGGAGCGCCGCCGCAACGGTGAGGAATATGTTCCTGCAGAGGTCGTGAACCGGATTCTCGCTGGCGAGAGTCCATTGCGAGTCTGGCGCCAGTTCCGCGGACTGACACTCAAAGAACTGAGCAAGGCATCCGCCGTAAGCCTCACTCAGATTTCGGACATGGAGCGCCGTACTCGCCAAGGCAGACCCGCGCAGTGGCGCCGCTTGGCCGATGCCCTACGTGTTTCCGTGGACGACGTTCTACCGGACGAGTGAAGTCATGCGCCGCACCGAAACACCCGAAGGCCGCTCGGTCCGCCTGCTTCGCGTCGGGGAGCAGGTGCGGCACATCCTGAGCGAGCTACTTCAGCGCGGCGACGTGCATGATGACGTGCTCCATTCGCACCTCGTCAGCATCACCGAAGTGCGCATGTCCCCCGACTTGCGCCACGCCACGGTCTTCGTGAAGCCGCTGCTCGGCCAGGATGAGGAAGCGGTGCTGAAGGCCCTGCGCCAGAACACCGCCTACCTCCAGCGCGAAGTCGCCCACCGCGTCCGCCTGAAATATGCGGCGAAGCTCAAATTCCTCGCCGACGAAAGCTTCGACGAAAGCAGTCACATCGACAAGCTGTTGCGTTCCGACAAGGTGGCGCAGGACCTCGATGATCGCTGATCGTCACCCCCGCGAATGCGGGGGCCCCGCTTTCCCTGAAAAGCAGCGGGATTCCCGCCTTTGCGGGAATGACGAGTTGGGCCTGCCGATGACCGGCGAAGGCTGCCGCGCGGAACCGTTCACGGAAGGATACCGGCTGGCGCTGAAGGCCGCCTGCGCCGACGATCCCGGAATATGGGAGATCTACGCCAACAATTTCGGCCCGGAAGGCTTCGACGAGAGCATCGACCGCTACATCTCCAATCCGAACAACCGCGCCTTCCTGCTGTTCGAGGGCGACGAGCTCGCCGGAATGTCGAGCTATCTCGGCATCGACCCGAACCGTCAGGTGCTGGAGATCGGGGGCACCTATTACCGCCCGAAGTTCCGCGGCACAGGCTTCAACCGCCGCGTTAAGGACATGATGCTGAAGCGCGCGTTCGACTGCGGCATGCGCCGGGTCGAGTTCCGCGTGGACCGCCGCAACGGTCGCTCGCAGGCAGCAATGAAGAAGCTCGGGGCAGTCCGCGAGGGCCTGCTCCGCGCCGACCGCGTCACCTGGACCGGCCATGTTCGCGATACGGTGCTGTTTGCGATCCTCAAGGACGAATGGGCATGAAGCTTCTGCTCGCCGCCGTTCTCGTCGCGGCCGCATCGGCCGCTCAGGCCAGTGCGCTGACGGTGCGGACCGGCGAGGCCTGGCTGTTCACCATCGACAACGGCGAGCCAGCCAATGCGCGCAAGGCGGACAGTTCGGCGAAGCCGGCGAGGGGCCAGCTGATGATCAGTGTCCGCTCGCTGATGGGCACGGCCATGATCGTCACCAACAACAGCCCGGTCGCCTACACCTTCCGCGCCGAGCTGCTGCGCGGCGGAAAGGCCGAGGCAGCGCGCGCATGCACGCTGCCGGCGAAGCCGACGCCGATCTTCGAGCAATGGCCGCAGAAGGCGGACGCCGTGCGCATCGGTGATTTCAAGCCGACCGGCCCCGGGGGCAATTGCTAGGTGGCAAAGCTCTATTTCTATTATGCGGCGATGAATGCGGGGAAATCGACGACCCTGCTTCAGGCGGACTTCAACTATCGCGAGCGCGGCATGGCGACGATGCTGTGGACGGCCCGGCTCGACGAGCGGGCCGGCGCCGGAGTGATCGGTTCGCGCATTGCCCTCTCCGCACCGGCGCACAGCTATGACGCCAAGGTCGACCTGTTCGAAGCGGTCGGCGAGGAGCTGAAGAGGCGCGCGCTCGATTGCATTCTCGTCGACGAGGCCCAGTTCCTGTCGCAGCACCACGTGCTCCAGCTGTGCGAGGTCGCCGACACGTTGAGCATCCCCGTGCTCTGTTATGGTTTGCGCACCGATTTCCAGGGCAAGCTCTTCCCCGGCTCGGCGGCCCTGTTGGCGCTCGCGGACTCGCTAATCGAATTGAAGGCCGTGTGCGAGTGCGGGCGCAAGGCGACCATGAACCTGCGCGTCGATGCGGAAGGGTACGCAGTCGCGTCGGGCGAGCAGACCGAGATCGGCGGCAACGACCGCTACATCGCGCTTTGCCGCAAGCACTTCTTCGAGCGCCTGAACGAAAGCCGCGCCCGCCAGCTGAGCCTGGGGCTCGCGCGGAAATAATTCTCCTGCGATACAATCCGAATGATGAATTCGAGCATCATCTATCAAATCGCCGTCTGGATCGTGCCCTTGATCATTGCGATCGTCTTTCATGAGGTCGCGCACGGACTCGTCGCCAGACGCCTCGGCGATCCGACGGCGCAGGACGCGGGACGACTGACCTTCAATCCGGTCCGCCACATCAACCCGTTCGGGACGGTCATCCTGCCGCTGCTTCTGGCGATCAGCCACGCACCCGTGTTCGGCTGGGCCAAGCCGGTGCCCGTCGATTATCGGCGGCTGCGCAGCCCAAGACGCGACATGGTGCTGGTGGCGCTCGCCGGCCCCGGCATGAACCTGCTGCTGGCGCTGATCGGTACGGCAATTCTGGCGGTGACGATCTCGCTTTCGGGCGGCGCGCGGGAGGGCGCGGCCCTGCTGGTCGCGGCCAATGCGCTCAACTTCGTGCTCATCAACATCTTCCTCGGTGTCTTCAACCTGCTGCCGGTCCCGCCGTTCGATGGCGGCCATGTGGTCGAAGGGCTGCTTCCACGAACCCTCGCCCCCCGCTACCGCAGCATCGGCCGCTACGCCCTCCTCGTATTCGTGATTCTTTTGCTCGTGCTTCCGGCGATCTCACCGAATTTGAACGTGGTCGGCCGCGTCGTCTCGCCGCTCGTCGATTATATCGCGAGGGGCCTGTTGGGGACGTTCGGCATAGCGCTGTGAGATGATCCACGGCTGGATCATCCTCGACAAGCCGGTCGGCCTCGGTTCGACGACGGCGGTGTCCGCGGTCAAGCGCATCCTTCGCGAAGCAGGCAAACCGAAGACCAAGGTCGGTCACGGCGGTACGCTCGACCCGCTCGCGAGCGGAGTCCTCCCGATCGCGCTCGGCGAAGCGACCAAGCTCGCGGGCCGAATGCTGGATGCGTCGAAGGGCTATGATTTCACGATCGCATTCGGGACCGAGACAGATACGCTCGATGCTGAAGGCGCGGTCGTGGCCAGCAGCGACGTGCGGCCCACGATGCAGGAGGTCGAAGCGGTCATGTCGTCCTTCGCGGGCGAGATCGAGCAGGTGCCGCCTGCCTATTCCGCGCTGAAGATCGACGGCAAGTCGGCTTACGCAAGAGCGCGCGCCGGCGAGCAGATGGAGATGAAGCCGCGGCCCGTGACGGTGTACAGCCTTTCGCTCCTCCCTGCCGGCGAAGCCGGTGGGGAGGGGGACCATGACGCGAAGCGGCATGGTGGAGGGGTCGGCGCGAAACCCCTCCACCACTCGACTTCGTCGAGCGGTCCCCCTGCCCCGCCTGCGGCCAGGGAGGAGCTGGACAGTATCACCCTGTCCGCCATCGTCTCCAAAGGCACCTACATCCGCTCGCTTGCCCGGGACA
>Ga0308176_10003130_pt1 | contig 10534 bp, 10 predicted proteins | sample PhyCR2_3_FD_203890 | JGI IMG/M metagenome (GOLD analysis project Ga0308176, IMG submission 203890) | Soil microbial communities from UC Gill Tract Community Farm, Albany, California, United States - DLSLS.C.R2 | ecosystem: Environmental > Terrestrial > Soil > Agricultural land | place: USA... | reverse complement strand
TCACGGTCGTCTTCAGCCTTCCGCCCAACGAGCTGGTGCTCTGGAGCATGCTTGCCCTGACCCTCGGGCTGGTGCTGTACTGGCACCTGGCGGCCAAGCGAAGCTTTCTCGGTCCGACGAGGGCGGACGAACGGGTACTCCGCCGGCTCGAATCGGAAGTCGGCCAAGCGGCGGGCGCCGCCGCGGTGGGCTAGGGACGGGCCAGCCTGTGGGCGCCGCGCCACGCGGCGCCCCCCTTCCGCAACGGCGCCCGCACCGGCTCGAGGTGAGCGACGACCGAGCGGCTGGTCCTCGCGGGCCTGATGGCCCAGGCGGAAGTTCCACTGTCATACGCCCGGCCCCGCTGGCCGGGGGTATCTCTTTGGTCCCAGCGGCGTTAGTTCGCCAGGTCGGCGGCTGCGCCAGCCCTCCCCACCCAGCCAGCCGAGCAGCGCCTGGAATCCCCATGTGGGCACGGGAGTTGCTCCTCCGGGTTCCCTCCATTTCCACATTCTCGGGGTTCATCGATGGGCGTCACGCATGCGGGACGCTGGGCCGGGCTGATGCAGTCGCCCGGATCAGGAAGGCGCGCCCGAGTCGGCCGGCTCGGGACCACCCGATTCGCCACCTTCGCGACGCTCTATCTGATGGCCCTCTACCTCGAGCCGGCCGAACGTTGGCTGCACCCCATTTTCACCGGAGTGCTGCTCGCGCTGATGCTGGCGGTGCTCGCCGCGGGCCTCACGCGGTGGACCCTGCCGATCGTTCTGGTTCCTGCCACGCTCCAGCCGCTGCTGACTCAGTTTCCCGACGTTGCCAACCACGTGAACGTGGAGATCGCGTGCAGCGTGATGCTCGTGGTGGCCATCGGCTACTCGCTCGCCCATCGCGAACGGTTTCCCAGCGACGACGACTGCTTCGAGCTGGTTCGACCGGTGCTGCAGGTCACGATGGTAGCGCTCTACGTGATGGCCGGCTTCGCCAAGCTCAACACCGACTTTCTGAACCCCGCGGTCTCATGCGTCGGCGACATGATGCACGATCTCCGATCGGTCGCGGGTATTCGCGTGCCGCTGCTGCATCTTCCCGCGGGCCCGTTCCTGATCGCGGGCGTCGGGCTGGTCGCGGCGGCGCTGGTCACGACGCGCGGCACCGGCCGAGCGGTGCGCCCGATCACTCGGGCCGGCACCTTCGGGCTCATCGTGGCTCCCGGCGTCCTGACCCTGGGCCTGGCGCCTGTTGCCCCTGCGAAAGCCGCGGCCCTCGCGATTCTCGCGATGTCCTGCGTCGTGATCCTGTGGGAATTCCTCGGCGGGATGCTGCTCACGGTCCCGCGGTTTCAGGGACCGCTGCTGGCGTTCTGCTGGATGATGCACGCTACCCTGTCGTTCATCGGGTTCGTCCACTTCGGGGCGCTCGCCTTCGCCATGCTGTTCACCTTCCTGCCGGCGCAGTACATGGACCTGATGACTCGCGCCGTCCGGCTCCCGCTGGTGAATCGCTTTGCTCCGCGCCCGCACGTCTGCTTCGCCATCGCCGCGGTGGCCGGCGTCGTGTCGGGCATGGGCGAACGTCTGCCCGCCGCCATCCTGTTCAATTTGGCGACCCTGGTCATGCTCTGGCCGGTGCTTCGGTCGCTGGCGGCTCAGGCACCGCGCCCGGTGTGGCCCGGGACGCCGATCGGCAACCGGCTCACGCCGGCATGGTTCTACGCCTTGCCGGTGCTGCTCGTGCTGCACGGCCTCACCGGCTACGTGGGGCTTCGGACCGCCGGCAACTTCACCATGTTCAGCAACCTGCGCACCGAGAGGACCCCGTCCAACCACCTTTTGCTGAGTAGCAATCCGCTCAAGATGTGGAGCTATCAGGAAGACGTGGTCCACTTCACGTCGTTCGACAAGCGGCTCTCGCCCCCCGGCTACGAGGGGCAGTCGCTGGAAGGGCAGGAGCTTCCGGTGGTGGAGTTCAGGAAGTGGATCTACAACTGGAGCGAGGCGGGGGCGGTGGTGCCGATGACCTTCGTGTACCAGGGTCAGGTGTACAGCACGCCGAACATCGTGGCGGATCCGGTGTGGCGCACGCCGCACCGGAGCTGGGACATGCACCTGATGGATTTCCGGGTCATTCAGCCCGAGGGGCCCAACCGCTGCCGGTGGTAGGCGTCGCGGTGTGCTCGCGGCGCGTCAGCGCTCAACGGCCCTGAGGATTGGCGGGATCGGCGGTGATGGTGGAATCCCGCCAAACCTCCGCCGACGCGAGATGGCAGGCCGCGACGAACTTGTCGGTCGGGTGAGAGCCGCGCTGCAGCAGCGCGTGAAGCATCTCGTGCCGCACCAGCCACTCCTCGCCCAGCGCATTGGCCGGCAGATAGACCCGATTCCCCTGCCGAACCCACCAGCCGTGGGCCAGGGTACCGTTGAGCCCGATGGCCCCGTTGGGAGCGTCCACCGCATAGAACGTCACCCGGCCCATGTCTCCCTTCCGGCCCGAGCAGGCTTCGGTTTTGTGCCACCACTCCGTGTACAGCTCGAGGGTCGGGACCTCCCAGGCGCGCTCGAGCGGCGCCAGCGGCGCGCCCGCGACCTTGGGCACCGCGCAGCCGGCGATCGTCAGCAGCAGCACTAGTCCTGTGATGAACCGACCCATGTCGTGGCTCCAACGGTGGTGCGGGACCCGCGTCCCGGTGATCCCGCCGGCGCTCAGTTGATTCGAGGTTCGCCGGTGCCCTGCATTACCATCTCATGCCATGCTGTCTCGTGTGCGGTCGGCCGCCCTGCTCGGCATCGATGCCTACCCGGTGGATGTCGAGGTCGACATCTGCAGCGGTCTGCCCTCGTTCGCCACCGTCGGTCTGCCGCACGGGGCGGTGCGCGAGGGCCGCGAACGCATAGGCGCGGCGCTGACCAACGCGGGCTACACCTTTCCGCTTCGTCGCATCACCGTCAACCTGGCCCCGGCCGACATTCAAAAATCGGGGTCCGGGCTGGATCTGCCCATCGCGGTCGGAGTGCTCGCGGCCAGCGGCCAGCTGCCCGACCAGGCCCTCGATCGCCTCATGGTGGTCGGCGAGGTGGGCTTGGAAGGCGACCTCAGGCCCGTCCGAGGCGCCTTGTCCATGGCCATCACCGCCCGACATGCGGGCTGCCGGGGCCTGCTCCTGCCGGCCGACAACGTGGCTGAGGCCGCTGTGGTGCATGGCCTCGAGGTGCGCGGCGCCCGTACCCTCACCGAGGTCTGTGCCTATCTCACGGGGAGTGCCGAGCTTGCACCTGCCACTGTCGACCTTGCTGCCTTGTTAGCCGAGCGCCACCTCGAGGAGGCCGATTTCGCCGACGTCCGTAGTCAGGTCGCGGCCAAGCGGGCGCTGGAAGTGGCGGCGGCGGGCGCCCACAATGTTCTGCTCATCGGGCCGCCCGGTGCCGGCAAGACCATGCTGGCCCGCCGGCTGCCTACGATTCTGCCGGCCTTGACGCTCGAGGAGGCGCTCGAAACCACCAAAATCCACAGTGTGGCCGGGGTGCTGGATCGCGGCCGCTCCCTCTGCGTCCTGCGACCATTCCGGGCACCCCACCACACCATCAGCGATGCTGGCCTCATCGGGGGCGGGGCCATTCCCCGGCCTGGGGAGGTCAGCCTTGCCCATGGGGGCGTCCTGTTCCTCGACGAACTTCCCGAATTCCGCCGCAACGTGCTCGAGGTACTCCGCCAGCCGCTGGAAGATGGCCTGGTAACCCTCAGTCGGGCCGCCGTCAGCCTCTCTTTCCCTGCACGTTTCATGCTGGCCGCCGCCATGAACCCATGTCCCTGCGGTTATTACGGGGCTGGGGGCCAGGCCTGCCGCTGCTCGGACTTCGATGTCGAGCGCTACCGTGCCCGGGTGTCCGGTCCGCTGCTGGACCGGATCGACATCCACCTCGAGGTTCCCGCGGTGCCCTACCCGGATCTGGTCGGCGAGCGCGCCGAAGAGTCGAGCGCGGCCGTCCGGGAGAGGGTCGAGCGAGCCAGGGCCATCCAGCGCGAGCGGTTCCGCGGCGAGCGTGGCATCTATGCCAATGCCCACATGACCACCCGCCACCTGCGTCGCCATTGCGCTCTGTCGCCGGCCGTGGAGTCGCTGCTTCGGCATGCGGTCCACCGCCTGGGCCTCTCGGCCCGTGCCTATCACCGCGTCCTCAAGATTGCGCGCACAATCGCGGATCTGGACGGGTCCCAGTCCCTGGACACCGGCCACGTCAGCGAGGCAGTTCAGTATCGCAGTCTGGATCGGAAGAAGGTCGCCGCCTAACGACAAATGCAGGTCACGGGGGCTGGACCGGAATTTCGCACCAGGGCCCCTCCAGCACAACGGGGGCCGAGTCAGTCCTCGTCCCGGGGCCGCTTCCGGTCCCGTTTGACCGCCGCCCGCCGGCGCTTGGCCTCGACCCTGGCCAGCATCGAGGCCCGGGTCGGCTTGGTACGCCGCCGCGGCCGGGGCACCGCAAGCGCGCTGGCCACCACCGCACGCAGCCGCTCGGTCACGTCCTCCCGGTTGCGGAGCTGGCTCCGGGTTTCACTCGATACCAGCCTGAGCCGTCCGCTCCCATCGAGCCGCGTCGCGAGCCGACTCAACAACCGCGCGCGCTGGGCCTCGGTAAGCGAGGGCGAAGCCGCCACGTCCCACCAGACTTCCACCCGCGTGGACGAGGTGTTCACGTGCTGGCCGCCGGGCCCGCCGGACCGGGTCGCGCGGAACTCCAGCTCCGCGAGCGGAAGCCGAAGTTCCGGTGAGACGTCGAGATGGCTGGCCTCTGCCATGATGAGAAAGTAATCGCGTCCGCCTCTCACTTGGTCCGGGACCGCATTACGTTACTGCCCATGTCCGACCTCGACGCCCTGCGGCGTTATCTGCGCGATCTGGGGAAGGTCTGCCTCGGGTATTCGGGCGGGGTGGACAGTGCGCTGTTGGCCGTCGTCGGCCGGCAGGCGCTCGGGCCCGAAGCGTTTCTGGCGGTCATCGGGCGCAGCGCATCCTATCCCGAGGTCCAGTATCGCTCGGCCGTGGCGCTCGCCCGCCGATTCGACGTGCCGCTGCTCGAGGTAGCTACCGGCGAGCTCGCCGACCCCAGCTACCTCGTCAACACCACCAACCGGTGCTACTTCTGCAAGTCCGAGCTGTGGGGCCGCCTGGGCGAGGTGGCGCGGGCCCGCGGGTTCGATGCGGTTATCGACGGCAACAATGCCGACGATCTCGGCGAGCACCGGCCCGGGCTTCAGGCGGCGGACGAGCATGGAATTCGTTCGCCGCTGGCCGACCTCGGGTGGCGCAAAACGGATGTTCGCGCCGCCGCGCAACGGCTGACCATTCCCAACTGGGATGCTCCCGCGTCGCCCTGCCTGTCGAGCCGGGTCGTCTACGGTCTCGCGATCACACCCCCGCGGCTGATGCAGGTGGAGCAGGGTGAGGCCTATCTCCGCTCGCTCGGGGTCGCGGGCGACCTCCGGGTGCGCCACCATGGCGACCGCGCCACCATCGAGGCCGCGCCCGACCAGTTCGAGCTGGTGCGCGCATCGTGGGAGGCGGTCCGGGCCCATTTCGTTCGCCTGGGATTCGCGGAGGTGGTGCTCGACCCCGGCGGGTACCGGCGAGGCGCGCTGCTGGCACTGGCCCCGCGCTGATGCGCCTGTTCGCCGGCATTCCCATCGTCGAGGATGCGCGGCGGGAAATCATCGCGCTGCTCGGTCGGCTGCGTGAGACGGAGTGGCCGGTCCGCTGGGTCAGCGACGAGGGCCTTCACCTCACGCTCAAGTTCTTCGGAGAAGTGACCTCCGAGCGCCTGGATGTGATCGAGGAGGCGGTCCGGTTCGCGGGGCGGGGCACCGGCGCGCTCGACCTTCGGCTCGGTGAGCTCGGCGCCTTTCCCAGCATGGTCCGCCCACGGGTGCTGTGGGCGGGGGTCGACGCTCCACCGGCCCTGGAGCTCCTGTACGACCGGCTCGAGCGCGGCGGCGAGGCCATCGGGTTCGCACCCGAAGGGGCGCCCTTCCGACCCCACGTTACCCTGGGGCGGGTGCGCGAAGGTCACCGGCTTCCACCCCGGGCGCTCGAGGACACCGGGTCCTGGCCGACGCCCGTACCGTTCGTCGCCACCCAGCTCGTGTTATACGAGAGCGTGCTGTCCACGCAGGGCCCTCGCTATAGCGCGCGCGTCACCCTCGAGCTGGCGCCGTGATGGGCTGTCTGACCGCGCCGTTCAAGGTACTTGGCTGCCTCGGCTTGGTCGCGATTCTCATCATTGGATGGCTATATCGGGACCGCGTGGTCCGGGAAGGCCGGCAGCTGCTGGGCGCGCTCGAGGGCTCCCGCGATACCACGGAGGCGCGGGCAGCCCGTGGACGGCCGGGCAGCCGCGCGCTCGTCAGCGCCGAGGCAAAAATCGATTCGCTCAACGGCTGGCATGCGGATTCGGTCGTGCTCACGGCTTCCGAGGTAGCCTCGCTGATGGGAAGCGGGCTGTCGCCGGCGTTCAGGAAGGAGTTGGATTCGCTGCAGATCGAGTTGCTCGACGGAGAAGTGCGGGCCCGCGCGCGGCTCCGCACGGCGCGTCTGCCGCGAGAGCTCGTCGGTCCGCTGGCCGCCGTGCTCCGGCCGAACGAACCGGTGGAAGCGACCGGACCGCTCCGCGTGACTGGCCCCGGGACCGGCGAGTGGGTGGTGCGCTCACTCCAGATTCGCGACTTCCCGGTGCCGGCGTCAGCCGTGCGCACGCTGATCTCCCGCACCGTGGGCGATTCCACCCGCAGCACCGTCCCGTGGAAGCTGCCGGAGGGCGTACGTGCGGTCCGGGTCCGGCCCACCGGGGTCACCTTGTACGGAGCGGCGCCTTCATGAGCCAACGGGTTCTCATCGTCGACGACGAGGCCGGCGTTCGCGAGGCGCTCAAGCAGGTGCTCGAGTATGAGGACCTCGAGGTCCGGGTGGCGTCCTCGGGGGGCGAGGCGATCGGCCTGTACACCGAATTCCGGCCGCATCTCGTGTTCCTCGACGTGAAGATGGCCGGGCTCGACGGCCTCGAAACCCTGTCCCGGCTCCGGGCGGTCGATCCCCGCTCGCAAATCGTAATGATCTCCGGACACGGGACCATCGCGACGGCGGTCGAGGCCACCCAACGTGGCGCCTTCGACTTCCTGGAGAAGCCGCTCGACACCGATCGCCTGCTGCTCACGGTGCGAAACGCGCTCGCGCATGGCGACTTGATGGGTGAGAACGCCCGCCTGCGGCAAGCCAGCGAAAGCCGCTATGAGATGGTGGGCGCGAGCCCGGCGCTCGAGTCCGTCCGCGCGCTCATCGCGAAGGTGGGGCCCACCACGGCGCGAGTGCTCATCACCGGCGAGAACGGCACCGGAAAGGAGCTGGTCGCCCGCGCGCTGCACGACGGATCGCCGCGCCGGGATCGACCCTTCGTCGAGGTCAATTGCGCGGCGATTCCGTCCGAGCTGATCGAGAGCGAGCTGTTCGGTCACGTGAAAGGGTCGTTTACCGGCGCCGTCTCGGATCGATCGGGCAAGTTCGAGCAGGCCGATGGCGGGACGCTGTTCCTCGACGAGGTAGGAGACATGTCGCTCCCGGCGCAGGCCAAGCTGCTCCGGGTGCTGCAGGAAGGTGTCGTCACGCGCGTCGGCGGCAGCAAGCCCATCCAGGTGGACGTGCGGGTCCTGGCCGCCACCAACAAGGACCTCGAGCACGAGATCGAGGAAGAGCGCTTCCGGGCGGAGCTGCTGTATCGGCTGAACGTCGTGCCCATCGAGGTGCCGGCGCTCCGCGACCGGCGGGACGACATACCGGCGCTGGTGCGTCACTTCGCCGAGCAGCTGGCCGCGAGCGCGGGCGTGCCCGGGAGGAAGTTTGCCGACGAAGCCATCACGCTGCTCAAGGCTCGGGTGTGGCCGGGCAACATCCGCGAGCTCCGGAATGCGGTGGAGCGAGCCCTGATCCTGGCGACCGGAAAGGTGGTGACGGCGAGAGACATCGAGCGGCTGCTGCCGAGCGTCGAGGTCCACGTCGCCGCGGGGGACAACCTGAGCCTCGAGGACTACAAGCTGGAGGCCGAGAAGCAGTACCTGACCCAGCAGCTGCGGCTGCGCGACTGGAACGTGACCGAGACCGCCCGCGCGCTCCGAGTGACGCGCTCCAGTCTCTACAAGAAGATCGAGCGGTTCGGCCTCACCAAGGACGCGACATGACCGACCAGCCGAGGGATTGGGATCGCGAGCTCGCCGACATCGATCGGCTGATGGCCAAGGGAAGCGCGCCCCCGGCCGGCGGAACGGCGCCCACGCCGGCTTCGAGTCCGCGAGGACCGGCTGCCGCCGGCCCAGCCCCTGTGCGCCGCCGCTCCGTGGCACTGACCTGGTTCTGGGTTGCTCTTGCCGTTGCCCTGGCCACGGCCCTGGTGGTCTGGCCCTATCAGAAGGGCTGCGGTCTCCAGCTGTTCTTCTTCCTCGGCGCGGCGGGCGTCACCCTGATCGTGGGGGGCCTGGGAGCGCTCAACAGCTGGGCCCATCGCCGTGGGTTTGCCCACGCTCTGTCCCTGCTGGTCATCCTGTGGGCCGGGATCGTCGCGGCCCGCGAAACCTTGCCGCGGGTTGGATACGCCAAGGCGGAGCGGACCTGGACCTGTGCCGCCACCCCGGCTGCCGAGACCCCCGCGGCGCAGACCGCACCCGCGTCGCCGGCAGGGACCTCCCCGGCAGGGACCTCCCCGGCAGGTCAAGCGCCGCCGGCGCAAACAACGCCCACGACGCAAACGCCGCCGCCGCAATCCGCGCCGCCGTCTTCCGCACCCGCCAAGCCCTAGCGGCCCATATACCCGTTCACTTAAGCACAGGACCTATGGCCAAGACGTTCCGCAACTACATCGGTGGCGAGTGGGTGGCGCCGCGCAACGGCGCCTACTTCGACAATCGCAACCCGGCCCGGACCGACGACCTGATCGGTCGGTTCCCTGACTCCGACGCGAGCGACCTCGAGGTGGCCGTTCGCTCGGCCAAGCGCGGCTTCGCCGTATGGTCCCGCACGCCGGCGCCGGTCCGGGGCGACGTGCTGCGCCGCGTCGGCGATCTGCTGGTCGAGCGCAAGGAGGCCGTCGCCGACGCGATGACGCGCGAGATGGGCAAGGTGCTGGCCGAAACCCGGGGCGACGTGCAGGAAGGAATCGACACCGCCTACTACGCCGCCACGGAAGGGCGCCGGCTGTTCGGCCACACCGTGCCGTCGGAGCTCCAGTCCAAGTGGGCCATGAGCTTCCGCCGGCCCATTGGTGTGGTCGGCCTGATCACGCCGTTCAACTTCCCGATGGCGATCCCCACCTGGAAGACGTTCCCCGCACTCCTGTGCGGTAATGCGGTCATCCTCAAGCCGTCCGAGGACGTCCCCCATACGGCCCACCTGCTGGTGGAAATTCTGCTCGAGGCGGGACTGCCACCCGAGGTGGTGCAGCTGGTGCACGGCCGCGGCGAGACCGTCGGGAAGGCGCTGGTCGAGCATCCCGAGGTCCCGGTCATCTCGTTCACCGGCTCGACCGAGACCGGCTCCATCATCGGCGAGACCTGCGGCCGGATGCACAAGCGCCTGTCGCTCGAGATGGGCGGCAAGAACGCCCAGATCGTGCTCGACGACGCGGATCTCGATCTCGCGCTGGAAGGCGTGCTCTGGGGCGCCTTCGGCACGACGGGGCAGCGGTGCACGGCGACGAGCCGCCTCGTGCTCCAGCGCGGCATCCACGACACGTTCCTCGCACGGCTCGCCGATCGTGCCAAGGCGATGCGTCTGGGCGACGGCCGCGTCGAGGGGACCGACGTCGGTCCGCTCATCCACGACGCATCGCGCGCCAAGGTCGAGAGCTACATCGAGATCGGGCGTGGCGAGGGGGCCGAGCTGGTCTGCGGCGGCGCGCGCCCGTCGGGCGAGGCGCTCTCCCATGGCCACTACTTCGAGCCGACGATCTTCGCCGGCGTGCGGCCGGGCATGCGCCTGGAGCAGGAGGAGATCTTCGGCCCGGTCCTCTCCGTGCTGCGGGTCGATACGGCGGACGAGGCGTTCACGATCAACAACGATGTGCGCTACGGCCTGTCGTCGTCGCTCTACACGCGGGATCTGAACCTCGCCTTCCGCGCCATGCAGGAGCTGGACAACGGCATCACCTACGTGAACGCGCCGACGATCGGGGCCGAGGCGCATCTCCCGTTCGGCGGCGTCAAGCAGACGGGCAACGGCCACCGCGAAGGCGGCTGGGAGGTCTACGAGTTCTACTCGGAGACGAAAGTCGGCTATGTCGACTACTCCGGCACGCTCCAGCGGGCGCAGATCGACAACTATCTGGGCACGCCCGACTGACGAACGGGGGGCGTCGGACCGGGTGACGTTCGCCCGGTCCGACCGGTCTCACGAGCGGACTCCGGAATGCTACGGGGGTGTCCTTGCGCCCTTGACAAGCAAACGGTTAATTCCGATCGCGCGCAGCCGCGCTCCCTTCCTGCCTCACCCCCGGCTTCGATCGTCGTACATGGATTCGAGCAC
>Ga0308176_10003129_pt1 | contig 10534 bp, 10 predicted proteins | sample PhyCR2_3_FD_203890 | JGI IMG/M metagenome (GOLD analysis project Ga0308176, IMG submission 203890) | Soil microbial communities from UC Gill Tract Community Farm, Albany, California, United States - DLSLS.C.R2 | ecosystem: Environmental > Terrestrial > Soil > Agricultural land | place: USA... | reverse complement strand
CCGCCGCGCGTCGACCACATCGAGATGGGGGGCGTGGTCCTGGCGCGCCGCCTCTCCCCGCGGCTCGAGCGCTGGGTCGACGGGTGGCGCCGCCGCTTCGGAGTCCGCAAGGTCGCCCGCTACAAAGCGCCGTGGACCGCCGTCCTGGAGCTCACCTCGTATCATCTGAAGCTCGACGTCGCCGCGCTCGAAACCCCCAACTTCGATTGGGAGCGCTGGTTGCGCGACCATGTCATCGAGCACATCCCGCGGCCGCTCAAGGGGAAGAAGGAGTGAAGACGGTCCACTTCGAGCTGCTGCTCGGCCGGAAGGTCGTGGACTCCGAGGGGAGAAAGGTGGGCCGCATCCTCGCCGTGCGCGCCGAGCCTCAGGGGAAGGACTGTGTCGTCCGCGAATACCTCCTCGGCACCGCCGCCCTGCTCACCCGGCTCGGCATCTCCGCCAGGCGGCTCGTCGGCTTCCCCATCCACCGGAAACCGCTGTGCGTGCCGTGGGATCAGATGGACCTCGGGAATCCGGAAAGGCCGCGGCTGAGGTGCAAGGTGGAGGAGCTGGAGAGGGGATAGGATCGCGGCTCGAAACACAAAAAGGGAAATTAGCGCTTCTGGGGGTGCCCGAAATCGCTCTCCTGGAGTAGAATGGGCTCATGACCGCTTCGTTGAAAGGGCTTCTCCACGGCAACACCATCACGCTGGAAGAGACGGTGCCTCCTCTGGAGGGTCAGCGCGTGCATGTCCTGATCGAGCCCGTCGAGGAGACGGCCCTGTCCGCGAAGGAGCAAGCGGAGCTCTGGCGACAGTGGGCTGAACGGGGTCCCCAGGGGCCGATCTCGATAGAGGATGCCGAGCTCCCTTGATCCAGCGCGGTGACATCCGTTGGTTCCGCTTCAAGTCTCCTGATAAACGCCGGCCTGTGGTCGTCCTGGGGGGCGACCGGCTCCTGCCTTTCGTTAATCAGATCCCCGTCATCCCTCTGTCGACGCAGATCCGGGGATTGCCTTGGGAGGTGATGCTCTCCCCAGAGGAAGGGCTGCCATCCCGATGCGTCCTGAAACCGGAATGGATCCAATCCGTCCCGCGTCTCCTCCTCGAAAATCACCTGATTGCCCGTTTTCCGGAGATGCGCTGGGGAGAGGTCCGCTCCGCGCTCCTTCGCGCGCTCGGGCTGGAAACCGTGTAGCTCGGTCCGGCCCGGGCATGAATGCCCGGAGCCCCCTCACCTCCTGAGAGGGGGCTTTACAACCCGCCCGCCCTCCCCTATTCTTCCCCTCACAACGTGAGGGAACGACCCGATGCCCAAAAGCTCTCTGGATCTCCTGCAAGGGACCGTCGCGGTCCTGATCCTCAAGACCCTCTCCTGGGGCCCGCTGCACGGCTATGACATCTCGCGCTCGATCCGGCAGCGCAGCGACGGCGCGCTCGGCCTGGAGGACGCCGCGCTCTATCAGGCGCTCCACCGCCTGGAGCGCAAGGGGTGGATCGAGGCCGAGTGGGGGGTGTCCGAGAACAACCGCCGGGCCCGGTTCTACCGGCTGACCGACGAAGGGAGGGGGGCGCTCCAGACCGAGCTCTCCACCTGGCGGAGCTATGTCGCGGCCGTCTCCAAGGTGCTGGAGACCGCCTGATCCATGCCGCCGCGGCGCTCCTTCCGCTTCCCCCGGCGCACCGCCTCCCAGGTGGCGGCGGAGATCGAGGAGGAGCTCGCCTTCCATCTCGACCGGGTGGCGGAGGAGCTGGCCGCGGACGGGTGGCCGCGGGAGGAGGCGCGGGTGGAGGCCCGGCGCCGGTTCGGGGATCTCGAAAAAACCCGTGCGGTCTGCCGCGCCCTCGACGCGAGCAAGGAGAGAGAGATGAAGTGGATGGAGAGGTGGCATGAGCTCGGGCAGGACCTCCGCTTCGCCGGACGGCAGCTCTGGAAGAGCCCCGGCTTCACCCTGGTGGCGGTGCTGACGCTGGCGCTCGGCATCGGCTCCACGACCGCCATCTTCAGCATCGTCTACGGGGTGCTGCTGCGCCCCCTCCCCTTCCAGGCGCCGGAGCGCCTCGTCCGTCCCTACTTCATCGATCCGGGCGGCGAGACGCACGGGGCCTTCTCCCCGCCCAATTTCCTCGACTTCAAGGCGGCGAGCCGCACTCTCTCGGACCTCACCTCGGTTGAGAACGGCACGCTCAACCTCAGCGGCGACGGCTCCGAGCCGGAGCGGCTGCAGGCCGCCCTGGTGGGAGCCAACTTCTTCAAGGTGCTCGGAATCCGTCCGCTCAAGGGGCGCACCTTCGCCCCGGGGGAGGACCGGGCCGGCGCCCCCCGCGTGGCGGTGGTCTCGGAGAAGCTCTGGTGGCAGCGCTTCGGCGGCGATCCCGGCCTGATCGGCCGCTCCCTCACCCTCGACGGCCAGCCGTACACCGTGGTCGGCATCCTGAAGAAGGGGGTCCAGCTCCCCTCCGCCGCCGACGTCTGGGTGCCGAAGGTGTTCTCGCCCCAGGAGCTGAAGCAGCGCGGCGCGGTCTATTTCGCCGCCATCGGCCGGCTGGCGCCGGGGATGACCCTGCGGGGGGCGCGGGCGGAGGCGGACGTGATCGGCCGCCGGCTCTCCACCCAATACCCCGAGGCGAACGCGAGCTACTTCAAAACCATGACGGTCGACTCCCTGGAGGAGCGGATGCTGGGGGACACGCGCAAGCCCCTGCTGATCCTCCTGGGCGCGGTCGGCTTCGTGCTGCTGATCGCCTGCGTCAACGTGGCGAACCTGCTGCTGGTGCGCGCCGCCGCCCGCGAGGGGGAGATCGTGATCCGGACGGCGCTCGGCGCGGGGCGGGGGCGCATCGTCCGCCAGCTCCTCACCGAGAGCCTGGTGCTGGCGCTCGCCGGCGGGGCCGCCGGGGTCGCCCTGGCCGCCTGGATCAACCGGACGCTGGTCACCCTCGGCCCGCGGGGGATCCCCCGTCTGGATCAGGCCCGCCTCGACAGCGCCGCGCTGCTCTTCGCGCTCGGGATCTCCCTGCTGTCCGGCATCCTGTTCGGCCTCGCTCCGGCCCTCCAGACCTCCCGCACCGACCTGGGCGGCGTGATCCGCGAGGGGACCCGCGGCTCGAAAGGGCGGACGGGGACCCGCGCCCGCGGTCTCCTGGTGGTGGTGGAGATGGCGCTCGCCGTGATGCTCCTGGCCGCGGCCGGGCTGCTGATCCGCAGCTTCTCGCAGCTTCAGAACGTCGATCCCGGGTTCCGGGCCGGCCACGTGCTGACCTTCAAGGTCACGCTGCCGCAGGGCAAGTATCCGGACGACGCGAGGCTCCGGGCGTTCACCACCGCCCTGCTGGAGCGGACGGCCGCGCTGCCCGGCGTCACCGCCGCAGGAGCCACCGCCTTTGGTCTGCCGCTCAGCGAGGAGGACGAGACCCTCTCCTTCACTGTCGCCGGACGCCCGCCCGCGCCTCCCGGCAAGGAGGAGTCGATCCGGATCGCCACCGTCACCCCGGGCTATTTCCGGCTCCTGGGAATCCGGGTCGTGCGCGGCCGGGAATTCCTCCCGCAGGACCGGAATGGCAGCCAGCCGGTGGTGGTGATCAACGAGGCGGCGGCCCGCCAATTCTTCCCGGGTGAGGAGCCGTTGGGCAAGCGGATCGAGCTCGGCTGGAAGGCCAACGGCGTGCCCCACGGCGGCGAGATCGTGGGGATCGTGGCCGGCTTCAAGCAGGAGGCCCTCCAGCGGGAGATCGAGCCGCAGCTCTTCATGCCCTACGATCAGGCTCCCGTGGAGGCGCTCTCGGTCGTCTTGCGCACTCCGGGGGACCCGAGCTCCCTGGCCTCGGCGGTCCGCCCGGTGGTGCGCGCGCTCGACCCCGACCTCCCGGTCTATGAGCTCCAGCCGCTGAGCGAGACGGTCGCCTCGTCGATCTCGCAGTCCCGCTTCTACATGCTCCTGCTCGGCGGCTTCGCGGTGATCGCCCTGGTGCTCGCCGCGGTGGGGATCTACGGAGTCATCGCCTACGCCGTGCGCCAGCGGACGCAGGAGATCGGCATCCGGATGGCGCTCGGCGCCTCGCGCGACCGGGTGCTGGGGATGGTGGTGGGCCAGGGGATGGCCCTGGCGCTGGTGGGCGCCGCCGCGGGCCTTCTCGGAGCCTTCGTGGCCACGCGAGGGATGCGCAGCCTCCTCTTCGAGGTGAGCGCGAGCGATCCGGCGACCTACGCCGGGGTGGCCCTGGTGTTGGTGGCGGTGGCGGCCGTGGCCGCCTACCTGCCGGCCCGGCGGGCGGCGCGGACGGAGCCGAATCTGGCGTTGCGGGGAGAGGGGTAGACGCACACCTCTCCCTTGCCCCTCAGGAGCTCCGCTACCGCTCCGCCAGAAGCGCGGCCCGCTCCTCCACCGGCACCCACCGCCGGTCCCGCTCGCCCACATACACGGACTGCGGCCGGATCAGCCGCCCCGCGGCGAGCTGCTCCAGGGCGTGGGCCGTCCACCCCGCGACACGGCCCACGGCGAAGGTGGGCGTGAACAGCTCCGTGGGCAACCCCAGGCCGTGCAGCAGGAGGGCGGTGTAGAACTCGACGTTGGTGTCCAGCCGGCGGCCGGGCTTGCGCTCGCGGAGGAGGCGCAGGGCCGTGGCCTCCACCGAGCGGGCCAGCTCGTAGAGCCCCCGGTCGCCGCCCAGGTTGTAGAAGCGCTCCGCCGCCGCGGCCAGCACGTCCGCCCGCGGATCGCGCACCCGGTAGACGCGGTGGCCGAAGCCCATCAGCCGCTCGCCGCGATCGAGCTTCTCGCGCAGCACCGCCTCGGCCCGCTCCGGGGTGCCGATCTCGAAGACCATGTCCAGCGCCGGTCCCGGGGCGCCGCCGTGCAGGGGGCCTTTCAGCGCCCCCACCGCGCCGGTGATGGCGGAGATCAGGTCCGAGCGGGTGGAGACGATCACCCGGGCGGTGAAGGTCGAGGCGTTGAGCCCGTGATCGGACACCGTGTTGAGATAGGTCTCCAATCCCCGCGCCCGCTCCGCCGACGGCTCCTCGCCCGAGAGCATGGAGAGGAAATTCGCCGCGTGCCCGAGCTCCTCGCGAGGCGCCAGCGGCTCCTCCCCCCGCAGCAGCCGCCAGTAGGCGGCCACGACCGTGGGGAAGGTGGCGGTGAGGAGGAGGGCATCCTCCTTCGGATCCTTCCCCGCCCCTTCGGCCAGACTGAGCGTGCCGGCGGCCATGCGCAGGGCGTCCATGGCCGGCACCCGCCGCCGGGCCGCCTCGCGCAGCAGCTCCAGCGCCGCCGCGGGAAGGACCCGCCGGTTCGCCAGACGGCGCCGGAACGCCTCCAGCTCGCCGGCCGTGGGCAGGCCGCCGTTCCACAGCAGCCAGGTCATCTCCTCGAACGAGGCCCGGGGGGCGATCTCCTCCACCGGAAACCCGGCGAGGAGCAGCACCCCCGCCTCGCCGTCCACGCGGCTCAAACGGGTCGTGGCCGCCACGACCCCTTCCAATCCTTCTCTGATCTGGGTGTCCATTTCGATTCTCCCTTCCGCGTCTCATCTTCGGCCTGCCTTGCTAGGGTTGTCAATCTTGATTCGCGAATCAATGTGAGCCGTGCTACCGTTCGGTCATGGACGACCGTTTTCTGACCGCCCAGGAGGCCGCCGCGGAGCTGGGGATCTCGCTGGCGACGCTCTACGCCTACGCCAGCCGGGGGATGCTCCGCTCGGAGCGGGCGCCGGGCGAGACCCGGGCGCGGCGCTATCCGCGGGAGGACGTGCTGCGGCTCAAGGAAAAGAAGGAGCTGCGCAAGGAGCCCGAAAAGGCGGCGCCGAAGGCCCTCTCCTGGGGGATGCCGGTGCTGGAGTCGGCGCTGACGCTGATCCAGGACGGCCGGCTCTACTACCGGGGGCGTGACGCGGTGGCGCTGGCGCGGACCTCGACCGTCGAGCAGGTGGCGGCGCTGCTCTGGACGGGGGACCCGGGCGAAGCCGGCCGGTTATTCGCCGGGGTCTCAGGCGAGCCGCCGCCCATCGCCTGGCCTCTCCCGGGGGGATTGACGCCCATCGAGCGCTGCCAGATGGCCGTTCCTCTCGCCGGAGCGCAGGACCTCGCGGCCTGGGACCTCCGGCCGGCCGCGGTGGCGGCGACCGGGGCGCGCATCCTCCGCTTCATGGCTGAGGTCGCGGCGGGATATCCCCCCTCCTCGAGCTCCATCGCCACGCTCCTCCAGGCCGGCTGGGCGCCGGGGCGGCCCGAGGTGGCGGGACCGATCGGCGCGGCCCTGATCCTGGCGGCGGACCACGAGCTCAACGTCTCGGCCTTCACCGCCCGCTGCGTGGCCTCGGCCAACGCCTCGCCGTGGGACGTGGTCTCGGCGGGGCTGGCGGCGCTCAAGGGATCGCGGCACGGCGGGCACACCGAGCGGGTGGAGGCGCTCTTCCGGGAGGCGGGGACGGCGGAGGGGGCACGGCAGGTGATGGCGGATCGCCTGCGGCGCGGCGAGCCGATCCCCGGCTGCGGCCACACCCTCTATCCGGACGGGGACCCCCGCGGCGCGGCCCTGCTGGAAATGGCGCGGGAGATCGCCCCCGAATCCCCCGAGGTCGAGCTCGCCCTGGCCATGGCGGACGCCTACCGCGAGCTGATCCACGAGCACCCCACGATCGACCACGGCCTGGTCGCCCTCAGCCGCGCCCTGGAGCTGCCGGAGCGCACCCCGCTCGCCCTCTTCGCCCTCGGCCGCACCATCGGCTGGATCGGCCACGCCATCGAGCAGTACGGCGTGGGCAAGCTGATCCGGCCGCGCGCGGCCTACGTGGGGGAGATGCCGGAGGGCGGCTGACGCCGCCGCCAGAGGAGTCAACGCCGCTTCTCCTTCCCTACCAGACAGTCGCTGGGAATGAAGCTCCAATACCGGAAGTGGCTCCAAGCGATGTCATTCACGAGCGTACCCAGGTCCTGGAGCGCCTTGGGAGCCTCCTCGCCGCAAGGGAAGAGGACGGCATGCCCGCGATACCTCACGGCGATGTCCTCCAGGTCGCAGCAGTCCCAAGGAAAGTCACGGCCCTCAATGCTGGCTTGGGTCTCCTCAAAGCCTTGGCTCTCCAGCAGCTCGGCCAGACGTCTGGATTCAAGGGGAGTCAGCTTGGATCTCCAGGGCTCTTCTCCGAACGCGTCGAGCTCCAATCGGCTATCGCCGTAGAAATACAAGTTGCTCACCAGGGGCCCTTGTCCTCCGGAAGAATAGGATACGGTCAGGAAGTATCCGGGCCTCGGCGTGCTCGCCGGAATGCTGGAGCATGCCGTCATGGACAGACAGACGGCGAGGCCAAGGATCGGAAGGAAAAGTTTCATGCGATCCATCGAGAGGGCGGGGATTAGCTCGAGCTTGACGTAGCGTCAATTTTACACGGAACGCCGCAGATAAGCCTCCTGATCCTCCAGAAGCCCACGCCCTCCCTCCCACCGCAGCCCCGCGACCCGGGCCTGCCCGTCCTGATCGAAGAATTTGGTGGCGGAGAGAAAGGTGTCGCGCAGGTCGGCCTCGGTCAGGTCGGCCCCCGCGAAATTGGCCCCTTCGAGATCGGCGCCCCGCAGATCAGCGCCGCGGAGATCGGCATCCCGGAGGTCGGAGAGGCTCAGATTGGCCCCGCGCAGGTCGGCCCCCTCCAGGCGGGCGCCCCGCAGATCGCAATTCTTGAGATGGAGATCGCCGAGGTCCCGCGTCCGCGGCTCCCATCCGCGCAGGTCGGCGCCGACCACCACCTTCCGTGACCCACGATAAGGGACGTAGCTCGTGGCCTCGCGCAGAGCCCGGAGCTTGTCCGGAGGAAGCGAGCCGCTCACGAAGCGCTGATCGCCGGGCCAGGGGTCGGCGTTGTTGTGGTAGCTCGACTCCCGCTCCCAGTAGCCCAGCCGGTCCTCGGCCAGCAGCTCGATCCGGTGCACCCACTTGAGGCTCTTGTAGAAGTAGCGTGAGGGGGTCACCGTCCGCAGCGGATACCCATGCTCGGGGGTGAGCGGCGCGCCGTCCCGGCCGTGGATCAGCCAGGTGTCCGCCAGGGCGAGCTCCAGCGGCAGGGAGGTGTCGTGTCGGCGGGGGGAGTAGGCCTCGAAGCGCACGAAGCGGGTCTCGGGCCGGGGCACCGCGCGGCCGAGCACCACCGCCAGCGGCACCCCCTGAAGGCGCATCCCGAAGTGGCTCCAGCTCGTCACGCAGTGGATGTCCGCCACCCGCTCGCTCTGTGGCAGGGCGAGGATCTCCGCGTAGGTGAAGCTCAGCGGCCGCTCCACCAGCCCCTCGATGGTCAGCCGCCAGCCTTCGAGGTCGAGCGCCTCGGGAGAGGGCTCCTGCTCGCCCACGACGGGGAATTTCCGGGTGGCGGTCTGGCCGGGAGGGAGGCCGCTTTGGGTCATGAAGAGGGGGATGGAGGCGACGACCGGATTCGAACCGGTGAATAAGGGTTTTGCAGACCCTCGCCTTACCACTTGGCTACGTCGCCCGAGACGGGTTGGGGCCGCTTGACGCGGCCCCGGGATCTTAGCAGAAAGCGGAAAACGTCCGCGATCTCTCGAATTCGGAATCTGGAGCGGGAAACGGGATTTGAACCCGCGACCCCAACCTTGGCAAGGTTGTGCTCTACCACTGAGCTATTCCCGCCCGACAGGCTGGCAAAGAATAGTCAGGGTGGCGGAGGCTGTCAAGCGCCCCCGGGCCCCGCCCCCTGAAACCGCCGGCAGCTCTCGTTTCTTCCAGGCCGGTTGGGCTGCGGTTGCTCACCCGGAGGCCGGCCGTGCCCCAGCCTGGGGCGAGCCGGACCGGACCGAGGCCGCGGCGGCCTGCCGGAAGGCGGGCTCGGCCTGGAAGACGGTGGGGACTGCCTCCCGGTCGGCCTGAACGGCCCGGCTCCAGGCAGGCCCGGCCGCCTCTGAGGCCACCCTAGCCTGGATCCGAGCGGCCTCGGCCTCAGTTTGGGCCGTCGCTGCCCAAATCGAGGCAGACGACGCCGAGGCGGCGCGGACGGCCCCTCTACCAGCGCCGTCGCGGCGGACCGGGATTGTAGGGGAAGGCGTTGCGGATCAGGGTATAGCGCCAGCCGCCGTCCTCGCGGTCGAGGCCGAGGACGTCGAAGCGGCAGGCGCGGCCGTGCCAGCCGCGGGCGGTCAGGTAGAGGGCGGCGGCGCGGGAGAGGCGGCGCTGCTTGGAGAAGCCCACCGCCTCGATCGCCGGGCCGTAGCGGTCGCCGTCCCGCGCCTTGATCTCGATGAAGCAGAGGGTGGGCCCTTCCTGGGCGATGACGTCGATCTCGCCGCCATGGTTGACCACGTTGCGGGCCAGGATCTTGTAGCCCTGCCCTTCGAGCCAGCGGACGGCGTCGTCCTCCCCCGCCTTCCCCCGGGCTCTGGCATGCGGCTGCTCGCGGAAGTCCTGGGGCAATGAGGCTCCCTACTTCCGCTTCCAGCGGGTCCCCTGCGGGGTGTCCTCCAGGACGATCCCGCGGGCGGCGAGCTCGTCGCGGGTGCGGTCCGAGGCGGCGAAGTCGCGGCTCTTGCGGGCGGCGTTGCGGTCCGCGATCAGTCTCTCGATCTCGGCCGCGTCGTCTTCCGTCTGCCCCGTCGGCCACTCGGCGGGGTCGAGCACTCCCAGCACCCGGTCGACGTCCTTCAAGGCGTCGAGCACGCGCTGGCGGTCCCCCTCGCCGATCCTCCCCTCCTCGATCGCCACGTTCACCTCCCTGACGTAGGCGAAGAGGGCGGCCAGGGCCACGGCGAAGTTGAGGTCGTCGGCGAGGCCGGCCGCGAAGTCTTGGCGCAGCTTCGCTCCGGCGTCGGCCAGGCGGGCGTCGGCCCCCCCCTTCTCCGCGGCGTGCTGGAGGCGGAAGCGCATCTCGTCGACGCGGCGCAGGGCCCCCATCGCCCCGTCCAGCGACTCGAAGGTGAAGTTGAGCTTCTGCCGGTAGTGGACGGAGAGGAAGAGGTAGCGCAGGGCCCGCGGCGAGCAGCCGCGCGACAGCAGGTCGGGCAGGGTGTACTGGTTGCCCAGCGACTTCGACATCTTCTGGCCGTCAACGATCAGGTGCTCGGCGTGCAGCCAGGTGCGGACGAACGGCTTGCCGGTCGCCGACTCGCTCTGGGCGATCTCGTTCTCGTGGTGCGGGAAGATCAGGTCCACGCCGCCGCAGTGGAGGTCGAAGGTCTCGCCGAGGTACCGCATGCTCATCGCCGAGCACTCGATGTGCCAGCCGGGACGGCCGGGCCCCCAGGGGGAGTCCCACGACGGCTCCCCGGGCTTGACCGCCTTCCAGAGCCCGAAGTCGCGCACGTCCTCCTTGCCGTACTCGTCGCTCGCCACCCGCTCCCCTTGGCGCGCCTGGTCGAGGTCGAACCCGGAGAGGGCGCCGTACCTGGGATCGCTCGCGATCTTGAAGAAGACCGAGCCGTCGGTCACGTAGGCGTGCCCCTTCGCGATCAGCGTCTCGATGAGGGCGATCATCTCGGGGATGTGCTCGGTCGCCTTGGGGAACTGCTCGACCCGCTCCATGTGGAGGGTGTCCAGGTCGCGCAGGAAGGTCTTGACGAA
>Ga0308176_10003127_pt1 | contig 10535 bp, 6 predicted proteins | sample PhyCR2_3_FD_203890 | JGI IMG/M metagenome (GOLD analysis project Ga0308176, IMG submission 203890) | Soil microbial communities from UC Gill Tract Community Farm, Albany, California, United States - DLSLS.C.R2 | ecosystem: Environmental > Terrestrial > Soil > Agricultural land | place: USA... | reverse complement strand
CCATTTACTTCCTTAATTCCGCGCTCTGTGTATTTGCCGTTGCGGCACATATCCCATTCGTCCACCGCACAGGCCAAACACGGCACGGGATCGCGGTAGCGTACAATGCCAACTACCAGATCACCCTTGCGGAATCTACCGTCCAAAGGCGCTTCCTCCACTTGGCCCAGTGATTCATGCCCAAGAATCAATCGATCTTCCCCTGGAGGAGCCCATCCATATTGACCTGCGATCAGCTCAAAATCCGTTCCGCAAACGCCTAGTGCCAGCGCACGCACCAGTATGCTGCCCTGGCTCGGAGGCGGGACCGGCACATCCTGCACACAGGCCGAATTCTTTACACCGGGGGCAATTGTCAGAGCTTTCATATTGGAGAGGTGGCCATGGTCGCGGGAAATCGGACCGCACGCGAACTAAACCTCTTCCATAGATGGAGTGTCGGGAAAATGGTTACGTTCCCGCCCGAGTCATACCCTCGCATTGAGCATGTAACCGCAGGGGAGTTGAGATGGTCCCACCTGAAACAACGCCCTGCAGTTTGCCCACTCCTACAATGGGCATGGCGCGGTTTATGAGGGAGGAGCACTGGTCAGCAAAATGTTAACGCCACAGGAAGACGGACGCCGACGTGTCGTAATTGAAGGCATTTCGCCGGAGATAGACGGCGGAAGATTTCCAGCCAAGCGAACGGTCGGCGACCTGGTGGTTATTGAAGCCGATATTTTTACCGACGGACACGACTCCGTTTCGGCCGCGCTGCTTTATCGTCACGAGCAGTCGAAGACCTGGTCCGAAACGTCGATGAAGTTTCTCGTAAATGACCGATGGTGCGGAGATTTTCGGACAGCGGAACTCGGGCGTTACCACTACAAGATCATCGGGTGGGTCGATCATTTCGAGACGTGGCGGCACGACCTGGACAAGCGAATTGCTGCTGACGGGGACAGCCCGCTCGATTACCTGATCGGCGCGGATCTCATCTCTAGCGCTGCCTCCCGTGCGGAAGCGCAGGACGCGAGGCGGCTGCGTGCTTGTGCCGACATTCTCAGATCAGATGACGCCACAACGGCTCAAAAACGCGAAGCCTCCACCGCTCCTGAACTGGAGGAAACGATGAGGCGCTATCCGGACCGGCGTTTTGCCACTGAGTCGGATCGGGAACTAGAGCTGGTTGTTGATCCGGTCAGGGGCCGGTTTAGCTCCTGGTACGAGCTATTCCCGCGCTCGACCTCTGCTCATCCCGGCGAGCATGGCACATTTGCCGACTGCGAGGCTCGCCTGCCCTACGTTGCCGGAATGGGTTTCGACATTGTATACCTGCCGCCCATTCATCCCATCGGAACCCAGTTCCGCAAAGGCCGGAACAACTCGACCACTGCCGAACCAGGGGACGTCGGCAGTCCCTGGGCGATCGGAGCCGCTGATGGGGGGCATAAATCGATTCACCCTAGCCTGGGAACCTTCGAAGACTTCCGCCGATTCGTGAACCGGGCCGCAGAACTCGGCATGCAGGTCGCGCTCGATATCGCCTTTCAAGCCTCTCCCGATCATCCTTACGTGAAAGAGCATGACGAGTGGTTTCGCAAGCGACCGGACGGCAGTATTCAGTACGCGGAGAATCCCCCAAAGAAATACCAGGACATCTATCCCTTCGATTTCGAGACGCCCAAGTGGTGGGAGATGTGGCAGGAACTGAAGGACGTTTTTGTGTTCTGGATCGGCCAGGGCGTCCGTATTTTTCGCGTCGATAATCCCCATACGAAGGCTTTCCCCTTCTGGGAGTGGCTCATCACGGAAATCAAACGCGACTACCCGGAGACGCTATTTCTTTCGGAAGCATTCACGCGTCCGAAGGTGATGTACCGCTTAGCCAAACTGGGCTTCAGTCAATCCTACACCTACTTCCCGTGGCGCAACACAAAGTGGGAGATCACCAGCTACCTCACGGAACTGACCAAGACGAACGTGCGTGAATTCTTCCGACCCAGCCAATGGCCGAACACACCCGACATCTTAACGGGCTTCCTTCAGCTGGGAATGCGTTCGGCTTTCATGATTCGTCTTCTGTTAGCTGCCACGCTGGGCGCCAGTTACGGCATTTATGGGCCGGCGTTCGAACTGATGGAGTCGCGCCCCATACAGCCCGGCAAAGAGGAATACCTCAACTCCGAAAAATACGAAATCCGAACCTGGGATTTAGACCGGCCCTATAGCTTGCGGGACTTGATCACACTCGTAAACCGGATTCGCCGTGAAAATGAAGCGCTCCAAAGCGACTGGGGGCTACATTTTCATCCAACCGATAATGAACAACTCATCTGCTACAGCAAGGAATCGAGTGACGGCACAAATGTAATTCTTACGGTAGTCAACCTTGATCCCTACAATGTACAATCAGGCTTCATTGACCTGCAGTTGGAGTTGCTGCAAATTGACCGGGACCGGCCTTATCGGGTACACGATTTACTGACGGATGCCAAGTACCTTTGGATTGGACCGCGCAACTATGTTTCCCTGAACCCGCACAGTATCCCTGCTCATGTATTGCAAATTGGTTGACCGTTGAGGAGCAGTTATGGCTTCACCTACAAAGAGCGCACTTGGCACAATCCCGGTGATACGGATGGAGGACACGGCCGGAACCATTCCCGAGGGTTCGAGTGCGTGGGACGGCAACACGGTCGAACGCTTGACGCCACTACTGCAGGAATACATAACGACCCGGCGCTGGTACCGCGCAAAAACTCGAATCATCCGCGAGCTCAGCATCGCGGATGTCATTCGCGCCAGCGGAACTGAATCGGCGATCGTGGTGGCACGTATCGACTATACCGACGGCAATACCGATACGTACCTCATTCCATTGTCGGCAACTCCTATCTCAGGCGAGTTTGGTCCACCCGATGACATCCTGGCCCGGCTAGTCATGCCCGGCGGAAACGAGCAGCTAATATATAACGCGCTTGGAGATCCGCAATTTACCGCCGCACTTCTTTCCGCTGTAGCGTGTGAGACAAGGTGGGGAGGGCGGCATGGTGATCTGGTTGCGTCCCGAACAAGCGCGTTTGATCGCCGGTGCGCCGAGAACGAACCGGTATTGAAGGCGACCGTTTCTCGCGCCGAGCAGAGCAACAGCTCTATCATCTTCGAGAACCGCTACATCTTGAAGCTCTTCCGAAAGATGGAGCCAGGCATCAATCCCGATATCGAAATCGGCTCATTTCTAACCGAACATCGTTTCCAAAATACGCCAGCGGTGCTCGGCACCCTGGAGTATCGTCAACACGACGGCAGTTCCATGTACGCCGCCATATTACAAACTTTCGTCCGCAACCAGGGCGACGCATGGCAATTTACTCTCGATGCGCTCCATGGCTATTTCAAACATGCTGTCCGTGAAGGAAGACCTGCTCCCCACTTCAAGAGCAATCACCCGTTGCACCTGGCGGAAACGACAATGCCTGCCACTGTGCGGGAGGAGATCGGTGCTTATCTCGAGTCCGCGCGGCTGTTGGGAGAACGCACCGCCGAGATGCATGCGGTTCTTGCCAGCGATAACAACAACCCGGAATTTCGGCCCATCCCGTTCACCTCCGAGGATGCGGCGTTCCTTCACAGAGAACTGCTGAAGGAAAGCGATCAAACCTTTGACCTGCTACGGCGCAAGGAAAAGAGCCTGGACGAAATGACAGCAAAGTGTGCGCGTAGCGTTCTGGGAAAGGAATCCCAAGTGCGCCGGTGCCTCGCTTCGCTGCCGCATGCTCCCGTCAAGGCATTGCGTATCCGACATCACGGTGATTACCACCTCGGTCAAGTTCTAGCCGTCGACGGCGATTTCATGATTATCGATTTTGAAGGGGAACCAGCCAGGCCGATCGCGGAGCGCCGCGAAAAGGCGCTGGCTGTGCGCGACGTGGCGGGAATGGTCCGATCGTTCCAATATGCCGCCTATTCGGCGTTACGCGGTGCCGATGGCGTGACTCCCGCAAACCACGCCACCGTGGAGAGCTGGGCTGACTACTGGGCAGCCTGGGTAAGCGCGACCTATCTCTGCGCTTACTTTGATAAAGCCGGCAAGGCGTCGTTTGTTCCAGCGGACGGAAAAGAACGGCGAACATTGCTGGATGCGTTCCTTCTACAGAAGGTTCTGTACGAAGTGACGTACGAACTGAATAACCGCCCAGATTGGGTGCAAATCCCTCTCCGCGGAATCCTCAATCTTCTCGATTAAAGGCTCATTTAAATGGCAAACCGGTTTGTGAACGATGGGGATCTCTATTTTCTCCAGGAAGGCACGCACATGCGCCTCGCCGATGCTCTGGGTGCACATCTTTTGACAAAGGACGGCACACAAGGCACGAACTTTGCGGTGTGGGCTCCAAACGCGAAATCCGTTTCGGTGTTCGGCGACTTCAATGACTGGAATAGACAGGCAAACCCGTTAGCGCCCAAAGGCATTTCAGGCATTTGGGAGGGATTCGTTCCCGATGTGAGCGCGGGCACTCGCTACAAGTACTTCGTGGAATCCAAGGCGAGCGACTATAAAGTCGATAAAAGTGACCCTCTGGGGTCTTTTCACGAATCTTCACCGAGCACGGCGTCAGTCGTATGGAATCTAGATTACGAATGGCGCGACGGCAACTGGATGGAAGGCCGGCGGTACAACAACAGCCTGGAGGCACCTATCGCCATATACGAAGTGCATCTCGGCTCTTGGCAACGAGCCACGGAGGAGGGGGACCGCTTCCTCAATTACCGCGAAATCGCCGGGCGACTTGTCCCTTATGTAAAAGAAATGGGCTTCACTCACGTCGAGTTTCTCCCCGTGATGGAACACCCCTTCTACGGATCCTGGGGTTACCAGACGACCGGGTATTTCGCACCGACCAGCCGCTACGGCACGCCACAGGACTTCATGGCGTTGATCGATGAACTTCACCAGAACGGAATCGGAGTCATTCTCGACTGGGTCCCCTCGCACTTTCCGCAAGACGAACACAGTCTCGGGTTCTTCGACGGCGCCCACGAGTATGAATACGCAGATCCACGGAAGGGAGTGCAACTCGATTGGAACAGCTTCATTTTTAACTACGGCCGCCCGGAAGTCCGCAGTTTTCTTCTCAGCAGTGCCATGTTCTGGCTGGAGCAGTATCACGCCGATGCTCTGCGAGTGGATGCCGTGGCCTCCATGCTGTATCTCGACTATTCCCGCCGTCCGGGCCAATGGGTTCCTAATCAACACGGCGGGCGCGAGAACCTGGAGGCGATCGGCTTTCTACAGCAGATGAACGTGCAGGTATTCGGCATTCATTCCGATACGCAAACAATCGCGGAGGAATCCACCGCATGGCCGAAGGTATCCCGGCCCGTTTATGCTGGCGGCCTTGGCTTTGGAATGAAGTGGGATATGGGATGGATGCACGACACGCTGCAATATATGTCGCAGGATCCGCTTTTTCGCATGTATCACCACGGCGAGCTCACCTTCCGCATGGCTTATGCATTTAACGAGAACTTTGTCCTGCCGCTTTCGCATGACGAGGTCGTATACGGCAAGGGCTCTCTTATCGGCAAAATGCCGGGCGACCGCTGGCAGAAATTCGCGAACCTGCGATTGCTCCTGTCTTATATGTACACGGTGCCCGGCAAAAAGCTGCTCTTCATGGGCGGCGAGTTCGGACAGTGGTCCGAATGGAATCACGACGGCCAACTCAATTGGGAATTGCTAGAGTACCCGGAACATTCGGCCATACGTGCTTTGGTCACGGAGCTAAATCACCTCTACCGCAGTGAGCGTGCTCTCCACGAACGGGAGAACAACCCGGCTACCTTCGAGTGGCTTGATTCTACCGATGCTGAAAACAACGTAATCAGCTTTCTCCGCAAAGGTACATCTGAGACCGAAACACTTGCCGTGATCTGTAACTTCAGCGGAGCTGTCCGCCCCAACTACCGTATCGGTGTTCCTCAAAAAGGTTTATGGAAGGAAGTTTTCAACTCCGATGACAAGCGGTACGGCGGGGGCGGGATTGGGAATCCTGACGGCTCGTTCACTCGACCTATCGCGTTGCACGGGTCTTACCATTCGCTGACATTGACGCTACCTCCTCTCGGAGCCATTCTGCTGAAGCTGGCCAAGTAAACCGGGCTTGGATCGAACAACTTCTCGAGGTCGGCTTCGACGTTCGCCCCGTCCAAAGGTCTTCTGGATACTCTACATAGAGATGACAATGATATACAAGGCCGGGAGCAGCAGGTGAAGGCTCTGGTAAAAGGCCGGCCCGAGCGGGGTTTATGGCTGGACGACGTTCCACAACCGACTATCGGAATTAACGACGTCCTGATCCGTGTCACCCACACCGGAATCTGTGGAACCGATCTTCATATCTATGACTGGGATGACTGGGCCCGAGCCACCATCCCGGTCCCTCTGATAATCGGACACGAGTTTGTGGGCGAGATTGTGGAGGTGGGATCGAATGTAAACGACTTCCATCCTGGCGAAGTGGTCAGCGGTGAGGGGCACGTGGTGTGTGGGCGCTGCCGCAATTGCCTAGCGGGCCGTCGCCATCTGTGCGCCCATACGCAAGGCGTTGGGGTGAACCGGCCGGGAGCATTCGCCGAATATATTTCGCTCCCCATGTCAAATATCTGGCGTCACAGCCCTAAGGTGAATCGCGAAGTGGCGGCCATATTCGATCCGTTTGGGAATGCAGTGCACACCGCCCTGTCGTTTCCCGTTCTCGGTGAGGATGTCCTCATTACTGGTGCTGGTCCGATCGGCATTATGGCTGCGGCAGTCGTGAGACATGCGGGCGCACGCTACGTCGTAATCACCGACGTGAACACAGACCGTCTGGAACTGGCGCGCAAAATGGGCGTCTCTCTGGCGATCAACCCCAAAGAGACTTCGCTTGCAGATGTCCAGAAACAGCTTGGGATGCAGGAGGGTTTTGATATCGGGCTCGAAATGTCGGGTAACCCTTCTGCGCTCCGGGACATGATCGCGAATATGAGTCACGGCGCAAAGATCGCAATGCTGGGTATCCCCGCCAAGGAAATGTCTATCGACTGGCGGAGCGTCATTTTCAACATGCTGACCATTAAGGGCATCTATGGGCGGGAAATGTACGAGACCTGGTACAAGATGACCGTCATGCTGGAATCTGGACTCGACATTACATCTGTGATCACACATCGTTTCAGCTACCGTGACTTTGAGAAGGGATTTGAGGCGATGCGCTCCGGCAGCTCTGGAAAAGTCATTTTGGAGTGGACACCGGCCTGGAAGGGTGGGGACATGCAGTCGAGATACAAAGAAACGGCGCTGGCGGATGGCCGCAAGAACTATTGAATGTTGAAATGAAATAAGATGTACGGAACAGTTCAAACCTATTTAGCCGACAAGGTTGCCGAAATCGAGAAGGCCGGCCTTTTAAAGCGTGAGCGCATCATTGATAGCCCGCAGGATGCCGAAATAAAGGTCTCTACGGGTGCGTCGGTCCTCAACCTTTGTGCTAACAACTATCTGGGCTTGGCGAACCATCCCGTTGTGGTGGATGCGGCACGAAAGGCGTTAGACGAGTGGGGCTACGGTCTCGCCAGCGTGCGCTTCATCTGTGGGACACAATCCATTCACAAGCAACTGGAAGAGCGTCTGACCGAGTTCCTAGGCACGGAAGATACCATCCTTTATGGGTCCTGTTTTGATGCAAACGGCGGCCTGTTTGAGACGCTGCTCGACTCAGAGGACGCCATCATCTCCGACGAGCTGAATCACGCAAGCATCATCGACGGCATCCGGCTCTCGAAAGCCGCGCGATTCCGCTACAGGAACAGCGATATGAGCGATTTGGAAGCGAAGCTGCAGGAGGCTCGCACGGCGCGGCACCGCCTGATCGCCACTGACGGAGTCTTCTCGATGGATGGCTACATCGCAAACCTGCCCGCGATTTGCGATCTCGCCGACAAATACAACGCAATGGTTATGTTTGACGATTGCCACGCCGTCGGGTTTATGGGCGAATGCGGCCGCGGCACACATGAATATCACAACGTCATGGGCCGGGTGGACATCATTACCGGTACCCTGGGCAAAGCGCTGGGCGGTGCAAGCGGCGGGTACACTAGCGGACGCAAGGAAATCATCAGCCTGCTACGCCAGCGCTCGCGTCCTTATCTGTTTTCCAACTCTATCGCCCCGCCTATCGTTGCAGCGTCCATAAAAGTGCTTGAACTACTCGAGCAGACGTCGGATCTGCGAAAGCGCCTGGTTTCCAACACAAAGCTCTTTCGGGAGCGGATGACGTCGTATGGATTTCAGATCCTGCCTGGCGAACATCCTATCGTACCGGTAATGCTGGGAGATGCATCACTCGCCTCAAAAATGGCTGACCTGCTTTTAATGCGGGGCATCTACGTCGTCGGCTTCTCCTATCCGGTCGTCCCGCAAGGCAAGGCACGTATTCGCGTTCAAGTCTCCGCTGCCCACACCGAAGAGGAACTCGAGTTTGCTGCCCGGCAGTTCGCAGCCGTGAAGGCCGAGCTAGGGGTTCATTGAACGCTGAATTGAGGAGATTGCGATTCGGGCTTGTCCCTCGCAAAGCGGCTCGGTAACGGACTCCCCAGATCAGATATTCTAAAAGGCTTTTCGATCCACCCGCTCATGCCCGAGGATTCAAACGCCTCCTCATTTGCGTTCTTTCCGTCGGCGCTCATAGGAAATAAAATCGGATGCTGTTCCCCGGAATCTCGACAGACGGTGTCGCGTGCCTACCTCAGTCCGTCAGCTATTGAGTAGCAGTCAAGAGGAGGCATCTACTGCTGTTGTTGTTGTTGGGCGTGAAGAAGCTCCGCTTCCCGATCTTTTTCCAGAAAGCGTGACCACTCTTCATCGGCTGCAAACTCCTGATCGGGCGGCAGAACGGCTTCCGAGGGAGTCACACGTACCCGAACTTGCAACTCGGTCTCCGCTGAACCTTTCATGGTTCCTATCGTGGGCGGAACGTCCGAATAATCTCGTCCCACCGCGGTCCGGATGTGCCTTGGTCCAGCAATAAGGTCGTTTGTGGGATCAAACCCAACCCACCCTAGGCGAGGAAGCAGGGCTTCCACCCATGCGTGCGTGGCACCATCAGCCGAACGGTCAGGGTGCCCTGAGTCGTGGTGAAGATAACCACTGACGTAGCGGCAGGGAATTCGGAGATCTCGTACCAGAGCGATCATGATATGCGCAAAGTCCTGGCAAACTCCCTGGCGGGATCGAAGTGCATCCTCGATAGGGGAGTCCACCCTGGTGCTGCTCTTCGTATACGAGATGGCCTGATACAAGTCGCTATTCAGCTTTCGAAGCAGTTCCAACGGATCCTGGTGCGCCTGGCGCTCTACCCCTAGTTCGCGGGCAAAGGCCTCAAGCTCAGGCGAACTCCGGGCAAAACGGCTGGGCATCAACATATCCCAGTAATCCTCATGCTCAACCATGCCCTCCAATTCCGTCCAGGCCTCCGGCCCCAGGAAAGCCGGTACTTCGTCGGGCTCTTCAACATCTACCAGCGAATCGGCAATGATCGTTAAGTGCTTATGCGCGCCAGGAACATCGAAATGGTGCACCAGGTTCGCCAAATGATCCGTGTACGAGTAAATACGGGCACGCGGGCTCACAGAAAGCTGAAACGTGAAGCAACGCTGGCTGTTCTCGCTGCGGGGGTGCATGCGTACTTCCATTACGCTCTGCCAAACGGGACGGCTATACCGGTAACGGGTAAAGTGTCGGATTGCGTAAAACATCATGCCTCAAAAGCGGATTCAATGGGATAGGCAATATAGGCTTCGTGAAGTGCCGCATGAAGGCTGTGGCACTGCTGGACGACGCCTTGCAGGTACCGGTGCAAATCTTGCGCCATGACTTCCTCAATCTGCACGTATCTGAGGGATGCGCCTAAACTGCCAATAATTCGATCGATTCGCCCTGCCTTTCGTACCGAGGAAGCAATCGCGATTGCCTCCAAGGTCTGCTCCATGCGGTCCGCCGCATAGCGCACCGAGAAGGGAAACTCAGGGTTCAGCAGGAGAAACTCGGCCACGCGCCCTGGCTTCAAATCCGCCGTATAGACTCGGCAATAGGCCTCGAAGGCCGCGCAACTTGAAAGCAGGCAGACCCAATCGAGATCGTCTGCTTCTCCCAAGTTCGAGAAATGCGCATCCAGAAGAGTCGAAAGCGCACAAGCCCGTTCAATATGCTTTCCGAATTGAATGAAAAGCCAGCCTTCCCCGTGATTCATGGTAGCGTCCGTCACGCCATGGAACTTGTACGAGCCTTCGCGCATGGCAGTTACAAGCCGCATCGGGTCGAACGTCTTCTCAGCGCGCCAGTTGTGGCTGTTCACCTCATGGAATAGCTGGTTGAGCCTTTCCCACATCTCTGAGCTGATCTGTTCGCGCACTTGGCTTGCATTCTCGCGCGCAGCAGTAATCGCTCCGACGATCGACGACCGGTTTTGAGTCTCACCTGTTAAGGAAAGAATCGCCGTCTGTGC
>Ga0308176_10003125_pt1 | contig 10538 bp, 10 predicted proteins | sample PhyCR2_3_FD_203890 | JGI IMG/M metagenome (GOLD analysis project Ga0308176, IMG submission 203890) | Soil microbial communities from UC Gill Tract Community Farm, Albany, California, United States - DLSLS.C.R2 | ecosystem: Environmental > Terrestrial > Soil > Agricultural land | place: USA... | reverse complement strand
TGCTGCTGGACGTGTCGTCGTACGGCCTGACCGGCCGCCAGGCCGAGTCGGCGCTGCTCGATGCCGGGGTGGTCACCAACCGCAACTCGGTGCCCTCGGACCCGAACGGCGCCTGGTACACCTCCGGCGTCCGGCTCGGCACCCCCGCGCTCACCACCCGGGGCTTCGGCCACGACGAGTTCGACACCGTGGCCGACCTGATCGTGCAGGTGCTCTCCAACACGCAGCCCGGCACGACCAAGGCCGGCGGGCCGTCGAAGGCGTCGTACGTCCTGGCCGACGGGATCGCCGACAAGATCAAGGACGCCTCGTCCGAGATGCTCGACAGGCACCCGCTCTACCCGGGTCTCGAGCTCACCTGAGGCTCACCGCCAGAGGTACTCCATCTCGGGGCGTCCGCTCCCGCCGTACCTGGGGCGTCGCTCGGCCTGCCCGGTCTCGGCGAGGTGCTCGAGGTAGCGCCGGGCGGTGACCCGGGAGGCGCCGACCGCCTCGGCGACCTCGGTCGCGGACATCGGGGCGGCAGCGTCGCGGAGGGCGACGGTGACCTGGCGCAGCGTCTCGGGGCTCATGCCCTTGGGTGGCGTCGCGCCCGGTGAGGGACGCAGCGAGCCGAACAGCCGGTCCACCTCGTCCTGCACCACCTCGTCGGGCGCGGCGGCGAGCCGGGCCCGGTAGGCGGCGTACTGCTCGAGCTTGGCCCGGAAGGTGGCGAACGTGAACGGCTTGAGCAGGTAGAGCACGACCCCCTGTGCGACCGCGTGGCGCACGACGTCGGCGTCGCGCGCCGAGGTCACCGCGATCACGTCGCACAGGTGGCCGGCACCGCGCAGCCGCTGGAGCAGCCCCAGCCCGTGCCCGTCGGGCAGGTGCATGTCCAACAGGATCAGGTCGACGTGCCGGTCCTGGGCCAGGAAGCGGGCAGCCTCCGCGGCCGAGCGCGCCACGCCCGCGACCTCGAACCCCTCGATCCGCGAGGTGTACGCCGCGTGCGCCTCCGCCGCGAGGGCCTCGTCCTCGACCACCAGCACCCGGACGTTCACGACGGCTCCCGTCCGGCCGGGACCCGCCCCGGCCGCAGGGACACCGCGAACTCGGCGCCGCCGTGCTCGGACGTGCCGATCCTGACGTCGCCGCCGAGGCGCCGCGCCACCTGGCCGACGAGGGCGAGCCCGACGCCGCGGCCACCGAGGTCGTCGGCGGAGGTCTTCGTGGTCCAGCCCCGCTCCAGCACGTGGGCCGCCTGCTCGGGGGTGAGCCCGGGCCCGCTGTCGCCGACGACGATGCGGGCCGACTCGGCGTCGCCCTCGAGCCGGACCTCCACCCTCCGGTCCGGCCGCCCGGCGACCGCGTCGAAGGCGTTGTCGACGAGGTTGCCGAGCACCGTGACCAGGTCGCGCCCGGCCACCGTCTCGCCGAGGTCGGGCAGGCCGCCGTCGATGGTGAGCTCGATGCCGCGCTCGGCGGCGTCCGCGCTCTTGCCGAGCAGCAGCGCCGCGACCACGGGGTCGCCGACCGCGGAGACCATGCGGTCGGTCAGGTGCTGGGCCACCTCGAGCTCCTCGGTCGCGAAGGCCACCGCGTCCTCGGGCCGGCCCATCTCGATCAGGGAGACCACCGTGTGCAGGCGGTTGGCCGCCTCGTGGTTCTGCGAGCGCAGCGACTCGGTGAGGCCGCGCACCACGTCGAGCTCGCCGGTCACCGAGCGCAGCTCGGTGTGGTCGCGCAGGCTCACCACCGCGCCGACGTCGTGACCCTGCCAGGCGGCGGGGGCGGAGCTGACGACGAGCACGTGCTCGCCCGCGACGTAGATGTCGTCGGCCTCGGTCGTCCGGCCGAGGGCGGCGGCCACCAGGCCCGGGGGCAGCCCGAGCTCGTCGACCGGTCGACCCACGACGTCCTCGGGCAGGTCCAGGAGGCGCCGGGCCTCGTCGTTGACGAGCTGCACCCGGCCGCGGTCGTCGATCAGCAGCAGCCCCTCGCGCACGGCGTGCAGGACGGCGCTGTAGTACTCGTACATCCGGGTGATCTCCCGCTCGCCCAGGCCGTGGGTCTGGCGGCGCAGGCGCCGGCTCACCAGCCAGGCGCCGAGGAGTCCGGTGGCCAGCACCGCCAGCGCCGCGAGCAGGATCAGGCCGAGGTCCTGGCGCAGCTGCTGGTCGATCCGGGTGACCGTGATGCCCACCGAGACCAGGGCGACGACCTCGCCGCCGTCGTCGAAGACCGGGACGACGGAGCGCATCGAGGGGCCCAGCGTTCCGGTGTACTCCTGGGTGAAGACGCGGCCCCGGGGCGCGCTGCCCAGGTCGCCGACGAACGGCTCGCCGATCCGGGCCGGGTCGGGGTGGGTGAAGCGGGTGCGGTCCAGCTTCATCACGACCACGAAGTCCACCCCGGTGTCGTGGCGGACCCGCTCCGCGAAGGGCTGGAGCACCGTGGACGGATCGGCGTCGTCGAGCGCGCCGACCACGGTGGGGGAGTCCGCGACCGCCTCGCCCACGGCCACGGCGCGATCGGTGGCGGCCGCGCGCGCGTCCCGGCGGGCGTCGTACGACGCGAGGGCGAGGGCGCCGACGACGAGGACCAGCACGACCAGCACCTGGAGGACCAGGATCTGACGCGCGACCGAGGGCTCCCGTGCGGTGCCGCGCCTGCGCATGCCCGGGATTGTGCCGCACTCGTCGCGGGTACGGGGCCCGGCGACCACAACGACCACAACCGTGACGGCCGTCACAAGCCGCCCCACGATGGGCGGACGCGCCGGGTCCAGCCCGGCGGAGATCCTGGAGGAACCGATGAGCGTCACCGTCCCCGAGCCGCGCGGCGAAGCACTGCGGCGGCCACCCAAGAACCGCACCCACTACCTGTACGTCGCCGTCATCGTCGCGGTCGGGCTCGGCATCCTCGTCGGGCTGCTGTTCCCCGACTTCGCCGTGCAGCTCAAGCCGCTCGGCACGGCCTTCGTGGCCCTGATCAAGATGATGATCCAGCCGGTGATCTTCTGCACGATCGTGATCGGCGTGGGCTCGGTGCGCAGCGCCGCCCGGGTCGGCAAGGTCGGCGGCCTCGCGCTGGCGTACTTCATGGTGATGTCGACGGTGGCGCTCGCCATCGGCCTGGTCGTCGGCAACATCCTCCACCCGGGCTCCGGGCTGCAGCTGACCGACGAGGTCGCGAGCGCCGGTGCGGCCCAGGCCGAGGGCGCCGGCACCACGACCGACTTCCTGCTCGGCATCGTCCCGACCTCGCTGTTCTCCGCCCTCACGTCGGGCGAGGTGCTCGAGACGCTGCTGGTGGCGCTGCTGATCGGCTTCGCCGTCCAGGCCATGGGGTCGACCGGCGAGCCGATCCTGCGCGGGGTCGGCCACGTGCAGCGGCTGGTCTTCCGGGTGCTGGCGATGATCATGTGGGCCGCGCCGGTGGGCGCCTTCGGCGCCATGGCCGCGGTGGTCGGCGAGACCGGCGTGGACGCGCTGAAGAGCCTGGCCGTGCTGATGCTCGGCTTCTACGTCACCTGCGCGCTGTTCGTCTTCGTCGTGCTCGGCGCGCTGCTCAAGCTCGTCACCGGGGTGAACGTCTTCAGCCTGTTCAAGTACCTCGGCCGCGAGTTCCTGCTGATCCTGTCGACCTCGTCCTCGGAGTCGGCGCTGCCCCGCCTGATCGCGAAGATGGAGCACGCCGGCGTGGACAAGCCGACCGTGGGCGTCGTGGTCCCGACCGGCTACTCGTTCAACCTCGACGGCACCGCGATCTACCTGACGATGGCGTCGCTCTTCATCGCCTCGGCCCTCGGCGACCCGCTGAGCATCGGCGAGCAGATCTCCCTGCTGCTGTTCATGATGGTGGCCTCCAAGGGTGCGGCCGGCGTCACCGGCGCCGGCATGGCCACCCTGGCCGGCGGGCTCAGCTCGCACCGCCCCGAGCTGCTCGACGGGGTCGGGCTGATCGTCGGCATCGACCGCTTCATGTCCGAGGCGCGAGCGCTGACCAACTTCGCCGGCAACTCGGTGGCCACCGTGCTGATCGCGCACTGGACCGGCGGCCTCGACCGGACCCGGCTGGACCGGGTGCTGGACGGCCAGGAGCCCTTCGACGAGACCACGATGCTCGACGAGCACCAGGACCACGACACCCCCGTCGAGACCTCGCCGCACACGACGCAGCCGGTCTGAGGCTCACGTACGACGACCCGCCCGCAGCTCGCGGGCGGGTCGTCGTGCGTCCGTCACAGGGTGGGCGTCGCGCGCTCCACGATCGCCTGCAGGTCCGCGCTCTCGAGCGTGCCGAAGGTGCCGTCGTACGACGTGCCGAGCCGCGAGGCGCAGAACGCGTCGGCGACCTCCGGGGGTGCGAAGCGGACCAGCAGCGAGCCCTGCAGGCAGGCGGCCATCCGGCCGGCCAGCCGGCGGGCCGAGGCCTCGAGGGTCGCGGCGTCGCCCAGCAGGGCCAGGGTCTCGTCGACGGCCCGGTCAAGGCGCGCGTCCGCGCCGCGGGCCAGCCCCACCTCGGTGATCCACGCCTCGAGCACCTCCGGCTCGCGCGACAGCGCGCGTAGCACGTCGAGGGCGTTGACGTTGCCGGAGCCCTCCCACACCGAGTTCAGCGGGGCCTCGCGGTAGAGCAGCGGCATGACCGACTCCTCGACGTACCCGTTGCCGCCGAGGCACTCCAGCGCCTCGGCCACCATGAACGGGGTCCGCTTGCAGACCCAGAACTTCGCCAGCGGCAGCGCGATCCGGCGCAGTGCCGCCTCGTGGGCACGCTCCCGGTGGTCGAGCTTGTCGAGACCGTCCACGGCCGCGGCGAGCCGCATCGCGATCGCGGTGGCCGCCTCGGTCTCGATCGCGAGGTCGGCGAGGACGTTCTGCATCAGCGGCTTGTCGGCCAGCAGGGAGCCGAACGCGGAGCGGTGGGCGGCGTGCCAGGACGCCTCGTTGAGGGCCCGGCGCATCAGCGACGTCGAGCCGAGCACGCAGTCGAGCCGGGTCGCCGCGACCATCTCGATGATCGTGCGGACCCCGCGGCCCTCGTCACCGAGGCGGTGGGCGACGGTGCCGTCGAACTCCAGCTCCGAGGAGGCGTTGGACCGGTTGCCGAGCTTGTCCTTGAGGCGGACGACGTCGAGCCGGTTGCGGGTCCCGTCGGCCAGCACCCGGGGCACCACGAAGCAGGTCACGCCGCCGTCTGCCTGCGCGAGCACCAGGAAGACGTCGTTCATCGGCGCCGAGGTGAACCACTTGTGGCCGTGCAGGGTGTACTCGCCGTCCACCGACGTCGGCAGCGCCTGCGTCACGTTGGCGCGCACGTCCGAGCCGCCCTGCTTCTCGGTCATGCCCATGCCGGCCAGGGCGCCACGCTTGGCCGAGGCCGGCCGGACGCCGGGGTCATAAGTGGTGGACGCCAGCAGCGGCGTCCACTCCTTGGCGATCGCGTCGTCGGCCCGCAGCGCCGGCACCGCGGCGTACGTCATCGAGATCGGGCAGCCGTGCCCCGGCTCGGTGTGCGACCAGGCCATGAAGCCCGCGGCGCGGCGCACGTGCGCGTGCGGCGACTCCGACTCCCAGGGCGCCGCCGCGAGCCCGTGGCCTACGGCCCGCTCCATCAGCCAGTGCCACGAGGGGTGGAACCGCACCTCGTCGATCCGGTTGCCGTAGCGGTCGTACGGCGTGAGCTGCGGGTGGTTCTCGTTGGCCAGGATGCCGTGCTCGCGGGCTTCGGCGGTGCCGGCCTCGGCGCCCAGCGGGGTGAGGTCCTCGACGACCTCGGCGGAGCCGTGCCGCAGGACGGCTTCGACGAGGGCCCGGTCGGAGGTGACCACGTTGTGGCCGACGAGCGGGGGAGCCTGGTTGGTGACGACCCGGATGTCGTCCGGAGTGTGACGCGTCATACGGATACCGTAGGCCCATGGCCGAGCCGGAGATCCGCCCGTCCGCGGCGGCCCCGGCACAGCTGAGCTGGGTGCGGACCCGGGAGCAGACCTGGCGCCTGGTCGTGACGACGGTGAGCTCCTGCCTGCGCTACCGGGTGACCGGGCTGGCGGCCGAGGCGGCGTTCTTCGCGGTCCTCTCCGTGCCCCCGCTGATCTTCGCGATGGCCGGCGCGATCGGCTACGTCACCGACCGGTTCACCCCCGCGCAGGTCGCCGACGTGCGCGCGGCCGTCATCGACCTCTCCGAGCGGGCGCTGACCGAGAGCGCGGTCGACCGCATCATCATCCCGACCATCGACGACGTGCTGAAGGGCGGCCGGTTCGACGTCATCTCGCTCGGCTTCGTCCTGGCGCTGTGGTCGGGTTCGCGGGCGCTCAACGTGTTCGTGGACACCATCACGATCATGCACGGCCTCGGCGGCCACCGCGGGATCATCAAGACCCGGGCGCTGTCCTTCGCGCTCTACGTGCTGGCCATGGTCACGGGGGTGCTGACGATCCCGCTCGTCATCGCCGGGCCGACGCTGGTGTCGGACTGGCTGCCACCCCGGTTCGAGTTCGTCATGCACTTCTACTGGCCCACGGTCGTGGTCGTGTGCATCTGCTTCCTCGCCACGCTCTACCACGTGTCGGTGCCGGTGCGGACGAACTGGAGCTTCAACCTCCCGGGGGCCACGTTCTCCCTGGTCGTGTGGATCGCGGGCTCCTACCTGCTCCGCTGGTTCCTCACCGCGACCGCGGCCGACTCCAAGTCGATCTACGGCCCGCTCTCTGCACCGATCGCCGTGCTCGTCTGGCTCTACCTCGTGGCCATCGCCGTGCTGATCGGCGCGGCCGTCAACGCGGCTTTCGACTCGGTGTTCCCGCAGAAGGCCACCACCCGCGCCCGGCTCGAGCTGGTTCAGCGGCTGCGGGCGATCACCGTCCGGGACCGGCCGAGCTGACAGGCCTGCGCGGACTCGACCCGGGCGTCGACTAGATTCGGCGCGTGTCCGACCGATCCAGCGACCTGACCCCGGGGGCCACCCGCGGCAAGGTCGCCCTCCCCGACCGGAGGCGATCCCCCTGGTGGGAGCTCGGCCGACGCCTGCTGGCGGCGATGGCGATCCTCCTCGGGACCGTCCTCATCGTGTTCCTCGACCGCGCCGGCTACCGCGACGCCAACGACCCGCCGTTCTTCGGGGTCAACCTGATCGACTCGATCTACTACACGACCGTCACGCTGAGCACGACCGGGTACGGCGACATCGCGCCGGTCTCCGAGCGGGCCCGGCTGGTCAACGCGTTCATCATCACCCCCGCCCGCATCGCCTTCCTGGTGCTGCTGATCGGGACCACCCTGGAGGTGCTCGCCTCCCAGGGCCGAGAGATGTTCCGGGTCGCCCGGTGGAGGAAGAGCATGGGAGAGCACGTCGTCGTGGTCGGCTACGGCACGAAGGGCCGCAGCGCCGTCGAGACCCTCGTGAACAACGGCCAGGACCGCGACGGCATCGTCGTGGTCGATCCCAGCGCCATCGCCCTGCAGGACGCCCACGCCGACGGGCTCGCGGTCGTCACCGGTGACGCCACCCGGCGCGAGGTGCTGCGACGGGCCGGAGTGGCCACCGCCAACCAGGTCATCATCACCACCAACCGCGACGACTCCAACGTGCTCGCGACGCTGACGGTCCGTCAGCTCAATCCCGATGCCTGGATCGTGGCCGCGGTCCGCGAGCAGGAGAACGTGCCGCTGATGCGCCAGTCGGGGGCCAACTCGGTGATCACGTCCTCCGACGCGGTCGGCCGGCTGCTGGGGTTGTCGTCGCTGTCGCCCACGCTCGGCTCCGTCATGGAGGACCTGCTGACGTACGGCGAGGGGCTCGAGGTCGCCGAGCGGGACCTGTTGGTCTCCGAGGTCGGCAAGCAGCCGCAGACGCTGCCCGACCAGGTGATCGCCGTGGTGCGCGACGAGAAGGTCTACCGCTACTTCGACCCGGTGGTGACCCAGCTGGCCCGCGGCGACCGGCTGATCGTCGTACGTCCTGCCAAGGAGCTGCCCTGGGCCCCCCGGCCCGGCACCCACGGCGAGGACCTCGCGAGCGAGGGCGACTAGACCGTCCACCCTTCCGGGGGTGGTCCGGTCAGCTCGCGGTCGCCCGCTCGGGTTCCGCGTGGCCGGTCGGCAGCGCGAGGAGCGCGACCAGCTCGGTCAGCACGCAGAGCCGGAGGAAGACCGGGCTGAACGCCACGATCTCCATCGTGCCCGCACACGACTTCATCAGCTCGCGGGCGCGCACCAGCACGCCCAGCGCCGACGCATCCACGAACGTCACGCCTTCCACGTCCAGCTGGACGCGGCGGCAACCCGATCCGATCGCCCGGCTGATCACCTGCCGGACCTGCCCGGCGGTGAAGATGTCCAGCTCGCCGTCCACGCTGAGGCGGACGTCGGGGGGAGTGTCGGTCGAACGGATGGAGAACTGCATGTAGCCCGGTGTTCCTGAAGACTTCACCCCTCGGGGTGGAACCTTCGGTTTGCTGCTTCGGCCGGGAACGGAGGCGCCTTGGTTGGCGGGACACGAAAAGCTCGCGGCTGGGCTCGACGGTACGCCCCTCGCGCCCCCTGGGCGCAAATTGCCGGGTAAAGATCTCGGGCGGGAAGCTCCGACTCCTCTCGCCTGTCGGCGGTGCCTGACAGGCTCCCGGGTCATGCGAGGGGGGTACGGCGGGAGCGGTCACGGATCGCTCCACGCCCGGATCCACCGCACCCAGGCCCCTCCTGCGGCTGTCCCGAGCTCGCCGGCCCGGCACTGCCTGGTCGACGGACAGCCCTCCCTGCTCGTCGAGTGGAGACGCTCCGGGTCGGGCTGGGAGGGCCGGGTGCTCTCGGTCCGGTGGCTCGACGGTGAGGGCTGGGCCACGGTGGAGCGATGGCTGCCCGCCGCCCTCGTGGAGCCTCTGTCCCTGAGCCAGCAGACTTGAGCGAATCTTGAAGGAAAATCGAGGCTCTCTTCAGAATCGCCCCGGTATTGTTCCTATCGAACCGCCGGTGACCCGAGACGCCGGCGGTTCGTCATATTTCCGGCCCCAGTCAGGCCCGCGTGAGGAAAGCCACCGCGTGTGCCATGACCTCCGGGGGGTCGCGCTCGTTGAAGCCCTTGACTGATCCGAATCGGACCCGCCATCGCGCCGGAAAGCGAGCCTGCTGTGTCGATCCCACGCAAGATCCTCACGCTGCACCCGCCGCTGGGTGACCGCACCATCGACGGGATCCTGACCTCTCTCGAGGCGGCCCTCGTCGACGCCGGCGCCACCCGGATCTGGGTCGAGTCCGAGAGCTACCCCGACCTCACGGTCATGGCGACGATGCCGGAGCTCCAGCTCGAGCCCGCCGAACAGCCCGCCTGACTGCTTGCTCGAAGGCTTCCCGGGGTACGTCCCTGTCGGGCCGCACGAGGCGGCCTGTCCCGAAAGGGGAGGGAAGCATGGAGATCATCGGTGTCATCGTCGCGGGGATCATCATCGGCCTGCTGGGCAAGTTCGTGGCCCCGGGCGACAAGGACAACATCCCGATCTGGATGACGGTCCTGTGCGGGATCGGGGGAGTCGTCCTCGGCTGGTACGTCTACAACGCGTTCGGCGGCAGCAGCACCAACGGCGTCGACTGGGTCCGCTGGATCGTCGCCATCATCGTCGCGGCGGTCCTGGTCGTGATCGCCTCGACCGCGATGGGCAGGAACAGCGGCTCCAAGCGGCACATGTTCCGGTAGTGCCACGCCACAGGCCCGCCTCCTGCAGACGAGTTGGGGGGCGGGCCGTCGGCGCGCCGGGGACCAGTCTTCCGAGACCTGAGGCACACCCTTCACGCACGCTTCACCGGGGCTTCATTGCGTTCTGGCATCGTGGTGCGCATCATGGCTCCCTTCTCTGTGGTGCGCGGCCGGCTCGAGCAAGTCGACCCGCTGGTCCCCCTCCTGTGCGCGGTCGCGACCGCCCTCTACGTCCTGCACGGCTTCGACGGCTACCTCTCGCGTGACCTCGGCGACTACGCGTACGGCGGCCAGCAGGTCGCCGACGGCGTGCCGCCCTACGTCGCGGTCGTCAACCGTGCCGGCCCTCTGGCGCACCTCATCCCCGGTGTGGGGGCGGTCGTGTCGAACTGGGTCGGCATCGACCAGGTGGTCGGCATGCGGGTCTTCCTGATGCTGTTCGCGGTGGCCGCGATCGCGGTGACCTACCTGTTGGGCCGCGACGTGTTCCGGTCCCGGCTCGCGGGCGTGGCCGCCGCCACGATGCTGTTGAGCTGCCAGGGTTTCATCGCGTACGCCTCCGACGGGCCGCGCGAGAAGACGTCGATGGTGCTCTTCCTGCTCTGCGCGATGCTGGCCATGGTCCGACGGCGCTGGCTGACCGTTGGCTTCTTCACCGCGCTGGCCACGCTCTGCTGGCAGCCTGTGTTCTTCGTCGCGATGGCGGGCGCCGTGACGACCATCGTCGTGGGCTTGCCCGCGGGGCGGCTCCGGGCCCTGCTGCGCGTCGCCATCGGCGGTCTGGTCCCCAGCGCGGTGACGGTCGGCGCCTACGCCGCCGTCGGCGCCCTCGGCATCTTCGTGGACGACTTCCTGCTCAT
>Ga0308176_10003124_pt1 | contig 10539 bp, 12 predicted proteins | sample PhyCR2_3_FD_203890 | JGI IMG/M metagenome (GOLD analysis project Ga0308176, IMG submission 203890) | Soil microbial communities from UC Gill Tract Community Farm, Albany, California, United States - DLSLS.C.R2 | ecosystem: Environmental > Terrestrial > Soil > Agricultural land | place: USA... | reverse complement strand
TATCGCAGCGCCGATTCGGTTTTCGAAGTCTGCCATCAGCCAGTCGCGCTGGTCGGGGTTATCCGTCAGCGCCATCATCGCGTGCGTGGTGGTCTGCTTGGTGGTGTCGTTGCCCGCCGAGGCCAGTAGGATCAGGAACGCGCCGATCTCCTCGTCGGTGAGCCGGTGGCCGTCGACCTCGGCGTTGACGATGCTGGTCATCAGGTCGTCGCCGGGATTCCTGCGCCGGAACTGTGCCAGCTCAATGCCGGTGTTGGAGAGCAGCGTTATTTGCGCGACTGGGTCCTGCGCCCGCTCCTCCGGCGTGCTGTACTCGTCATCGCTCATGCCGAAAAGCTTTTCGGCGGCGTACGCCACCGCAGGCTGGTCAGCCGAGGGCACGCCGAACTGATGAGTCTTCGGTAGGTGGTGTGTTGCGGAGGATCCATGCTCAGAAAGAAGGACGCGAACCGCTGAATCTCTGCAGGCATCGGATTTAGCGCCACACCCTGCGCGGAGGTGAACAGCTCGGAGTGCTGGCTGACATAGGCGATGTCGGCCCGCCGCGTCAGCGCCCAGAATCCGGGTTCTTCCATCGGGAACATCGACGGCAACGGCCGGTGCCAGCTGAGCCCGTCACGGGCACGGAGCTGCGCGAATGCTTCCTCGCGGACCGCGAACGGCTGGTGCCAGAAGGCGTCTGACGTGATGTCGACCGGACTGTATTCGCGCGCCTGCACCGATGCTGCCGTCACCGGATTAGCGTGACATTTGGGCCGAAATTTGTAAAGCTATGCCGATGAAGGACGTGGCCGCCGACGTGGACAACTCGACGCGTCAGCGCATCCTGGCCGCCACGGCGGAGGTACTGGGCCGCAACGGCATGACGAAGCTCAGCCTGTCGGAGGTGGCGCTGCAGGCAGGGGTATCCCGGCCGACGCTTTATCGCTGGTTCGCCTCCAAGCGGGATCTGCTCGACGGCTTCGTCGTCTGGGAACGGCAGTACTACGAACGCGCAGTCGCCGAGGCGACAGCAGGTCTTCCCGCGAGCGAGAAGCTGGATGCCGCCCTTCGGGTCATCGTGGATTACCAGCAGTCGTATCCCGGGCTGCGCATGATCGACATCGAGCCGGCGCAGGTGATCAAGCGGCTTGCGAGGGTGATACCGCTCATGCGTTCACGACTCGAACGCCTCGCGCAGGGACCCGATGCCGAGTTGGCGGTCGCGACGGCCGTTCGCGTAGCGGTATCGCACTATCTGGTGCGCAGCGACGACAACGACGACTTCCTCGACCAGATGCGGCACGCAGCGGGCGTCAAACATCGTGCCAAGCCGCTCGCTACGGGCGCCGACGCGAGTTGAGTTCGGTGAGGATCTCCTCGGTGTGCTCACCGATTTCAGGTGCCTTAGACCGGGGTTCCCATGGCGTTCCGTGGAAGTCCGCGGGTGTCGCGATCATCGGCACGCTCGAGTCGCCATCTGGCACGTACACCACGCCGCCTGCGGCGTGGAATTGCTCGTCGGCCAGCACCTCCTCGATCGAGTTGATCGGCGACCAGAAGAAATCCGGCTCAGCCGCAAAGAGTTTCGCCCACTCGTCGAGCGATTTGGTCGCGAAGATCTCGTCGAGCTCACCGATGAGGTGTCGAGCGTTCGCGGCGCGGTCCCGCGGCCTGGAGTAGTCCTGTAGCCAGTCGGGGCGCCCGACAACACGACACAGCGGACCCCAGTGGCGATCGACCTGCAGACCGACGATCCAGAACCTCAGGCCGTCCGCGGTCACATAGTTGTTCATGCACGGGTTGGCCATGGACTCCCGCTGCCCGATCTCGATGGAGTGGCCGGTCAACAGGAACGTATTGAGGTCGAAGCTGATGGTGTAGGCGCCCTGCCGATACAGCGACGTGGACACCAGCTGACCGGTGCCGGTGCGCGACCGGGCGACCAGCGCCGCGCACGCCGCTGCGGCCAACGTCATGCCGGCGGTGTGATCTCCCATGCCGCCCCGCTGGAACGGAGGTGTGTCGCCGGGACGGGTCAGCAGATGCGCCAGCCCCGCACGTGCCCAGAACGCCGCGACGTCGTAGGCCGCACGGTCGGCATCTGGTCCCGTCTCGCCGTAGCCGGTGATGAGTCCGTACACGAGGCCGGGATTGAGGGCCGATAACGTCTCAAAGTCCAGGCCGATGCGTCGAAGCGCGCCGGGACGAACGTTGGTGATGAAAACGTCCGCACCGCTTAGCAATTCGAGCGCTTTGGACCGTGCATCCTCGGTGGTGAAGTCCAACATGATGCTGCGCTTGCCGCGGTTATCCATCTCGAACGGCGGGCTCGCGTCGCCCTCGAGACCGAGCATGCGGCCGAATCTGCGGGCGGGGTCACCGCTCGGAGGCTCGATCTTGACGACGTCGGCGCCCCAGTCGGCCAGGATGCCGCCGGTGGCCGGGCCTGCCACCCACACGCCGAGTTCGACGACCCTGATGCCCTCCATCGGTCCGGCCATGGTCATCCTTCCGAGGCATGCTTTACAAAAAACGGTATCTCTGTAACGCTTGCGTTTCTACAGGCCAAGACTAGGAGGTCGACGGGTGGCCAAGACAGCCAGCCGGGTCGCGCCCGTCGTCGGGTTGGCGTCCCATCTCGGCCGCGGGGTGCAGCGCGTCGCGACCGACCTCGTCTTCGGCCGCTCCCGATCATTGCCGCGCACGATCGGGGACCTCGACGCCCGATTCCTCTCGCAGGTCATGGGTTGCACGGTGACGTCGGTGTCGGTCATCGGCGGTGACGCAGGCACGTCGTCGCGTGCCCGGCTTGCCCTCACCGGCGAGGGCGCACCGGAATCGGTGTTCGTGAAGATGCCCGCGGAGACCGCCGCGACGCGGCTGATGGGCGAACTGGGCCGGCTCGCCGAAACCGAAACCCGCTTCTACCGCGAGCTCTCTCCGCGCTTAGCCGGCGTCCCCAAGTCCTTTGGCTCCGCGTTCGATTCGGTGACAGGCCGGTTCGTGCTCGTGCTGGAGGATCTCGCGTTCGGTGAATGCGAGTTCCCCGACACACTGCATCCGCTCACGAGAGACCGGGCGAGCCTCGTAGTTGGGCTGCTGGCCCGGCTGCACGCCACGTTCTGGGAGCGCGTGCCCGACTGGGCGTACACCGCCTCAGCTGACAGCACATCACTCCTCACCGGACCGCTGCTCAAGACGTCGGCGCGGCGGATCGCCGAAAAGACCGACATACCCGTTGAGCGCGCGCGGTTCATCGACGAGAACTACCGCGCGGTCGCAAGGCTCATCGACCAGCCGCCGAACACGGTCATGCACGGCGACGCCCATCCGGGCAACGTCTACTTCCGCAACGGCGCTGCGGGCCTGCTGGACTGGCAGGCCGTGCGGCGTGGCCATCCCGGCCGGGAGCTCGCCTACACCCTGGTCACCAGCATGACAACCGCCGACCGGCAGTCGCACCAGCGCGAACTGCTCGACCACTACCGTCAGGTTCTGGCGGGCGAAGGCGGTCCCGACCTGGATCGCGACGACCTGTGGGACCGCTACCGAACGGGCGCGCTGTACGCCTATGTCGCGCCCCTGATCACCGCAGGAATGGGCGGCATGCAGGCCGAGGGCATTGCGCTGGAAGGTCTGAGGAGAGGCGTCGCGGCCCTTGAGGACCTCGACACGATCGCCCTGCTGGAGAAGTCGTTGTGATGCAGGAACTACCATCACTGGGACCCAACGATTGAGGCCTTGACGTGAACGGACCACTACGCGATTCCGAGGTCGTCGACGACACCTCGACTCGGCATCGGATCCTCGCGGCGACCGCCGAAGTGCTTGGCCGCAGTGGGCAGACCAAACTCAGCCTTTCTGAAGTGGCGCTGCAGGCCGAGGTATCCCGCCCGACGCTGTACCGCTGGTTCGCCGACAAGGGCGAACTGCTCGATGCGTTCGGTGTCTATGAGCGGGAAATGTTCGACACGGGCATCGGCAGGGCGACGGCGGGCTTGCGAGGGAACGAAAAGCTCGACGCCGCATTGAGATTCATCGTCGAGTACCAGCACTCCTACTCAGGAGTGCGACTGGTCGACATCGAGCCTGGAGTCGTCATCGGCCAATTGTCCGTGATCATTCCGGTCATGCGGGCGCGGCTGCTGAAGCTACTGTCAGGAGCCAACGGTGCGGTCAAGGCCGCGACGGCGATCCGGGTCGCGGTATCGCACTACATCGTTCGTAGTGACGACGACGACCAGTTCCTGGCGCAGCTCCGCCATGCCGTCGGCATCAAGTCCACCACCTGATGACGGTTGACTCGTCGCGCGACGCCTAGGAAAGTCACTGCCCGTTTTGCCCGCGTAGCGAGCGACAACTCAGGACTTGTCGCCCCGGCATGCCATGGTTCGGCGATGAATGATTTGTATCCGCTTGCGGGCATAGAGCTGCGGTACGCACTCACGCTCTACTTGCTGCAGCATGGCCCGACGACTGTCGATGAACTGATCAAGGCGCTCACCTGGCAGGGTTTCGAGGTACGCGGACGAGCGTCGAAGCAGGTGTCAGACGCTCTGCGGTGGGAGAGGCGGCGCGGCAGGGTTCGTCGACTGGCGCGGGGCCTTTACGGACCTGGATTTGTGCCGCGTGCGACGGAGTACCGCATCTACGAGCGGGTGCTTTCGTTGCGCGCACGGGCAAAACCGTTGACGCTGGGCGGTGTCCGACTTCAAGCTTTCGGGCCACCATGAGTTTGTCGCTCCGTAGGTGGGCAATTTCCGCCTCGTTCCTCGCGAACGAAGTCAGCCCTGAGCGGCCAATTGCCCGCAGGCGGCGGCTATTTCGCGGCCGCGAGTGTCGCGCACCGTGCATGACACACCGCGATCACGGACCCGTCGAACGAATTCGCGTTCAGCCGGCTTGGGGCTGGCATCCCAATCGCTGCCGGGTGTCGGGTTGAGCGGAATGACGTTGACGTGCACGAGCGGACCCAATGCACCGTGCAAGCGCTTACCGAGAAGGTCCGCGCGCCACGGCTGATCGTTGATGTCGCGGATCAGCGCGTACTCGATCGACACTCGCCTACCCGTCGCGTCGGCGTAATACCGGGCAGCATCGAGGGCTTCGGAGATCTTCCACCGGCTGTTGACCGGTACCAGCGTGTCACGGAGCTCGTCGTCGGGAGCGTGCAGTGACAGCGCGAGCGTGACACCGAGCCGTTCGTCGGCCAACTTGCGAATCGCCGGAGCCAACCCGACCGTTGACACGGTGACCGAACGCGCGGAGATGCCGAAGCCATTGGGCGGCGCCGCGATGATGCGCCGAACCGCGGCCAGCACCCTGTTGTAATTGGCCAGCGGCTCGCCCATCCCCATGAACACGATGTTCGACAGCCTGCTTCCGCGCGCGTGGCGCGCAATCCCATCCCCGTCGCGGTCGCGCAGCTCGACCGCTGCCGCACGGACCTGCTCGAGGATCTCCGCCGTCGACAGATTGCGCATCAGTCCGCCCTGACCGGTCGCACAGAACGGGCATGCCATTCCGCAGCCCGCCTGCGACGAAATGCAAACGGTGTTGCGCTGCGGATAGCGCATCAGGACCGATTCGAACGTGGTGCCGTCAACCGCGCGCCACAACATCTTTCGCGTCTCGCCTGCGTCGCACTCGATCTCCCGTACGGCGTCGAGCAGCCGGGGAAACATCGCTTCGGCCACCTGCTCACGTACCGCGGCGGGCAGGTCAGTCATCTCGCGAGGGTCGGCGATCAACCGGCCGTAGTACTGGTTGGCCAGCTGCTTGCCCCGAAATGCGGGCAGCCCCAGCTCGGCAACGGCGTCCGCGCGGCCCGCGTCGTCGAGGTCGGCGAGGTGCCGCGGCGGCATCGCACGTCGCGGCGGGTCGAAGACCAGGGGCAGGGCTGGGGTCATGGGCTGATGTCAGTATCCCATCCAGGGTTGGCGGAAATTGATTGGCAATGAAGTGCGTTAGTCGCAACCATGGGAGTTGTGGCCCTGCCGAGCATGCCGTTTCGTACCGCATTCGCGTTGACGTTCCTGTATGCACTCGGCTATCCGATTGGCGCGCTTGCGGTTTCGGCGATGTCTCCGATGGCGGTGTTGGTCTTCCGGTTCGGGCTGGCCGGCGCCATCCTCGCCGGCTGGGCGTTGATCGCCAGGGTGACGTGGCCCACAGGCCGCGTGCTGGCGCATGTCCTGATCAGCGGACTGTTGGCACAGGGCTTGCTGTTCACCTGCCTCTACCTGGCGCTGCTGCATGGCGCGCCTGCAGTCCTCGGCGCGGTGATCATCTCGATGAACCCCGTCGTCACCGCCCTGTTGGCGGCGTCGTTCCTCGGTGAGACGCTGACATGGACGCGGGTGGGTGCCCTGGTGCTGGGTGTGCTCGCCGTGCTGGCAGCCTGCGCAGGTCGACTCGTGGCAGTCGGCGGGGTCGACGCGGTGGTTCTGCTGTTGCTGATGTCACTGTTCAGCGTCGCCGTGGGCGGCGTATACCAGCAGAAGTTTTGCCGCGGGGTCGACTTCAGGGCAACAGCGGCGCTTCAGAACGCCGCATGTGTGATTCCGGTGCTGGTGCTGGCGGCAATGATGCCGTTGACGGTGACGCACCCGTGGAAGGCCGCGGCCGCGGTGGCCGCCGTCGTACTGCTGAACGCCACGCTGTGCATGACGATGTACGTCCGCGCCGTCAATGATTATGGCGCCGCGGCGGTCGCCATGCTGTTCGCGGTCATTCCCGCCGTCGCGGGCCTGCTCTCCTGGTTGATGCTCGGCCAGCGACCCGACATCGGCATCGCCGTCGGGCTGGTCGTGGGCGCTGCCGCATGTTCGCTCAACGCCCGGTCACGACAGCAGCAGTCGACGTTGGTGACCAAGGCGCATGAGAGCTTCATGCGCCCAGACGCTATGCCAGCAGCGTCAGGACAATCCAGCCGGCGACGGCCGACGGCAACATCGCGTCGATCCGGTCCATCATGCCGCCGTGTCCCGGCAGCAAGGTGCCCATGTCCTTGATGCCGAGGTCGCGCTTCACCTGTGACTCGACCAGATCGCCGAGCACACCGGTGATGACCAGCATCAACCCCAGCGGCACGCCGACCCATGCCGGCTTGTCCATCAGAAATGCCACCGACAAAACAGCAGCCGTGATGCCGAAGAGCAGCGAGCCGCCAAGGCCCTCCCACGACTTCTTCGGGCTGATCGCCGGGGCCATCAGGTGCTTGCCGAACAGCACCCCGGCGATGTAGCCGCCGATGTCGGCGAAGACGACGGTGGCGATCACCGTAAACGTCCGGATCCCACCGTGGTCCTGGAAGATCAGCAGCGCACTGAAACTCGCGAACAACGGCACCCATGTCGCGAGCAGCACCGTGGCAGAGATGTCGCGCAGGTAGTTCACCGGCTGCTGGCGAAGACCCTGCCCGACCAGCCGCCATACCATGCACACGACGATCGTTGCGCCGTACGCCCCCACCATGCCGGCCGGACCGTAGTAGGTCAGCCAGATCATGGCCTGGCCGCCGAGCAACAGCGGAATGATCGGAAGGGCGTAACCGGCCTCGCGGAGCCGGCGGACGACCTCATGGGTGGCGATCGGAATCGCGACCGCCAGCACAGGCAGCCAGCCGATGGGCGCGAAGAGCAGGATCCCTATCGCCATTGCGCCGAGCAGGACGCCCACGCCGATGGCGGCGGGCAGGTTGCGCCCCGCCCGGGATGACTTCTTGGGCGGCTCCGACGTGTCGGTCTCGGGACCTGCTTGCTGTTCGGCCACTAGACCTCCAGCAGTTCGCCTTCTTTGTGTTTGACCAGTTCGTCTATCTGGTCGACGTACTGGTGGGTGGTCTTCTCGAGATCCTTTTCCGCGTGCTTGACCTCGTCCTCGCCGGCCTCGCCGTCCTTGCGGATGCGATGCAGCTCCTCCATCGCCTTGCGGCGGATGTTGCGCACCGAGACGCGGGCGTCCTCGCCCTTGGCTTTGGCCTGCTTCACCAAATCGCGGCGCCGCTCCTCGGTCAGCTGTGGAATGGCAACCCGGATCACCGTGCCGTCGTTGGACGGATTCACACCGAGGTCGGAGTTGCGGATGGCGTCCTCGATCGGCTTGAGCTGGGACTGCTCATACGGCTTGATGACGACCAGGCGGGCCTCCGGCACGTTGATGCTGGACAGCTGCGTGATTGGGGTGGACGACCCGTAGTAGTCGATCGAGATGCGAGTGAACATGCCAGGGTTGGCGCGGCCGGTACGGATCGACGACAGGTCGTCGCGCGCCACCGACACCGCCTTCTCCATCTTCTCTTCGGCATCGAAGAGGGTTTCGTCGATCACGGCATCTCCTTTTTCTGCTCCTCGCGTGCGCGCCCCTTAATTCGCTCCTTGCGTGCGCGACCGTCAGGTGGTGACCAGTGTTCCGATCTTCTCACCTGCGACCGCCCGGGCGATATTGCCGTCGACGAGAAGGTTGAAAACCAAGATCGGCATGCCGTTGTCCATACACAGGCTGAATGCGGTGGCGTCGGCGACCTTGAGCCCCCGATCGATGACCTCGCGGTGGCTGATCGCGGTCAGAAGTTCGGCGTCGGGGTTCGACTTGGGGTCGTCGGTGAACACCCCCTCCACGGCCTTGGCCATCAGCACCACCTCGGCGCCGATCTCCAGTGCGCGCTGTGCCGCGGTGGTGTCGGTGGAGAAGTACGGCAGGCCCATGCCTGCTCCGAAGATCACCACACGGCCCTTCTCCAGGTGCCTGCGGGCGCGCAGCGGAATGTACGGCTCGGCGACCTGGCCCATCGTGATGGCCGTCTGGACTCGGGTCGCGATGCCTTCCTTCTCCAGAAAGTCTTGCAGCGCAAGGCTGTTCATCACCGTGCCGAGCATGCCCATGTAGTCCGAGCGGGTCCGCTCCATGCCACGCTGCTGCAACTGGGCACCGCGGAAGAAGTTGCCGCCGCCGATCACGACCGCGACCTGGACGCCGCTGCGGACCACCTCGGCGATTTGCCTGGCGACCAAGGCCACCACGTCGGGGTCGAGGCCCACTTCCCCGCCACCGAACATCTCGCCGCCGAGCTTCAGCAGGACGCGCGAATACATGGGCCGGTTAGAGGACGCTTCGACACCGTTGGTGGTGGTGGTCTCCGCCATCCGACTCCTCCGGGGTCCTCGCATGAGATCGCCATCCCGGAGCTCGCCCCGGGACGGCACCCATAATCCTGCCTCATAGCGGCCTCGCAGCCACTACGGGGACCCCTACGGCGGATTAGCCGAGATGCGCCGAGAGCAACCAGGCCCCGATCGACTTGCGGCCGTTGCCCTCGTCGCGGATGGCGTCGCCGCCGAACCCTTCGAAGAACTCGGCGAACCCTTCGGGCACGTTGGCGTGGATGCGGGCGGGCCTGATCCCGTCGATCTCCCAGTACTTGCCGACGACGTCACGCAACTCGGCCTCGGTGACGGGGTGAGCGGGGCCCTGCGCGGGCATTCCCGCCGCGTCGAACACCAGCACGAAATAGGAGGCGCCCGGCGCCGCCGCCCGGACGATCGACTGCTGGTAACCCTCACGCAGTTCGACGGGCATCGAGTGGAAGAGCGTCGAGTCGATGATCGTGCCGAATCGGCCGTCGTAGCCGCTGAAGTTGCTGATGTCCGCGACGTCGAACGTCGCATTGGTAAGGCCACGCTTCGCGGCCTCCTCACGGGCCAGCTTGATGGCGGTCTCCGACTGGTCGAGGCCGACTGCGGTGAATCCTTGCTCTGCAAGGTGCAGCGCTGTCGCGGCCTCGCCGCAGCCCGCGTCGAGCACGTCGCCGTGGACCTTGCCCGCGTCGATGAGCGCCTTGATCTCTGGCTGTGGCTCGCCGATGCTCCATGGCGGACGGAATCCCTGAAACTCCTCAGCCTCGCCGCGGTATGCCGATTCGAACATCTCTTGCTCAGGTTGTGTCGTCATACCCCGTGTATATCAATGAGCTTGATATATGTCAAGATGATTGATATGAGCGAGTTACTTGAGGACGAGCCGCTCGGTCATCTGCTGCACCGGGTGCACCACGCGCTGCGTTCCCAGGTGACCGCAACCGCGCTGGAACCGCTCGGTTTGGCGTTCCCGCAATACATATGCATGCGGATCCTGTCGAAATTCCCCGAGCGGTCGAATGCCGAGCTGGCGCGCGACACGAACGTCTCCCCCCAGGCGATGAACATGGTTCTGCGCGGGCTCGAGGAACGGGGGCTGGTGACCCGGCCGGCATCCGTCTCGTCTGGGCGATCGCTGCCCGCCGTGCTGACCCGCGAGGGCGAGGAACTGCTCAAGCGCACTGATGCCGGTGTCCGTGCGGCCGAACGCCGTCTGATGGCCAATCTGACCAGCGAGCAACGCCGAGAGTTCAAACAGATACTGGTAACGCTCGGCTCGGACTCGCTCTAAGCTGCCTGGATACGCGGCCACGGCCGCGCCTCTTCGAGCTCGTCGGCCAATTCGAGCAGCCGGGCCTCCTGGCCGCGGACCGTCGACAGCATCATGCCGACCGGCATTCCCGTCGCGGATTCCGCCAAC
>Ga0308176_10003122_pt1 | contig 10539 bp, 12 predicted proteins | sample PhyCR2_3_FD_203890 | JGI IMG/M metagenome (GOLD analysis project Ga0308176, IMG submission 203890) | Soil microbial communities from UC Gill Tract Community Farm, Albany, California, United States - DLSLS.C.R2 | ecosystem: Environmental > Terrestrial > Soil > Agricultural land | place: USA... | reverse complement strand
GCGAAACCGAAGCTGTATGTGGACGACATGCTTGCCGTCCAGAAAGATGTCTATTCGGCTTATGACTACTTCCTGGCTCAGCAGACGATTGCGGCCGTCAAGAAATGCGCTCCAAACGACCGCGAGTTGGGTGCGGCGGTCGAAGTCCTCAGGCAGTGGCACGGGCAGATGGACAAGGACCAGGCCGCTCCATTCATCACGCAGACGCTGCACGGTCTCATGGGGCGCAGTTTAGTTCACGGCCTCATAACGACACGGAACACGACAAGAATCCCGGATATCGAGCCGCACTCGCAAGTGATCGAAAGGTTGCTTCGGAACCGCCCCGGCGGCTTCGTGGCGAAGGATGACTGGGACTCGTGGATCGTTGAGCAACTGCGCCAGGCTCTGAAACAAGGACGAAGCGAGCAGGGAAGTCCTGTTTCCAAATGGCGCTGGGGGAATAAGCTGCAATGGAACTTTGTCCACCCGGTAGCGAATGGAGTGGCGCTGCTCGAACATTTCTTCGACGTCGGGCCGGTTGAGATGAGCGGCTCGGGAACCACCGTGAAGCAGACCTCTTCGACGCTCGGTCCATCCGAACGCATGGTTGTCGATCTTGGGAACCTGGACCGGTCGGTACAGAACCTTCCAGTCGGCGAGTCGGGGTTCGTTGCTTCAAAGCACTACAAGGATCAATGGCCCGCTTATTACGCAGGAAAGAGCTTCCCGATGGAGTTCGACCGGGTGGATGCAACGGACGTCTTAACAATCCGGCCACAGTGAACCACTGGGGAGTCAACCGGGGATCACAGCACATCGTCGTAGCGACGGGCGGCGCGCCGGTTCTCTTTGAGCTGTCGTGTTTTGCTGCCTTTCGCGGCGATGATGATGAGGACAAGCGTAACGGACAACAAGAATGCGAGGACTGCTATGAACACGTCCATCTCATCCCTCCTTCTCCCCAAAGCGGAAAATGTGCACACTCTCTCGCGACGGAGGTAAGCAGGGCCGGGTTCAAGATCGATGTACCCGGAAAGCCGTTCTGCTGGGATCGTATCTCAGTTGTTCCTGCGGCACATCCGGCTCCCCAAACTGCGGGAAAAGCTTATAAAATCGATTCACACATTCTTCGAACGACAAAAAGGTGGATTATGCGCCGTCTGCGACTGTTTCCCGTCTTCGTATTAACGTGCGCCCTGCACGCTGTGGCTTACCAAAATGCTCCAGCTAATGCGGTCGGCCGACTGGAGGCTGGTCCGAGTCCGGAGACTATTACGGTTTGGGAAACGCGCTTACAAACAGACCCGGAAGACCTGGTCCTCAGGGGCACCTTGCTGTCCTACTACATGAGCCACGGGCCAGGCGGAAAGTACTTGGCACAAGCCTTGTGGGTTGTCCAACACCATCCCGAATCGCGCTATGCCGGGCTCACCTCAAGCGCGGGAACGGTGGATGGCAAACTTACCGAACCCGATTACGCGTTGCTCAAGTCCGCTTGGGAACAGGCCATGATTGACCAGGCAGATAACGGGAAAATGCTCTACAATGCAGGACTATTTTTTGCCCGTCAGGATCCGGTTCGGGCGGTTCACGTGCTTGAACAGGCGCGCCAACTCGACTCCGAAAATGGCGCGATTCTCAAAACAGAAGCGACCGTGTACGCAAAAGCATTCCTCGGGAGTCAATCTTCGCCGATGAAACCTGCCGATGCTCAAGCGCTACAGGGGGAACTGGCAGGAGCTAGCGATTCGGCGTTACTGGCGGAGGTGGGCTCGTACCTTATCGGGTTCGCGCGGGGACCACAAACTGCTCTAAAACCAAAAGGGATGGAGCTGATCAATCGAGCAATCAGCTTGGATCCGGCAAACGAGCAATGGAGACACGCAGCCGAGCGTGCTGCATTTACCCCACCGCCTCCGCCGCCTGTGGGCGCAAGCGGCACTCCGAGCGGGCCAGTTCGCGTGGGCGCGCACGTCGCGGAAGCTAATCTGATCCGAAAAGTCGCTCCCGTGTACCCTGCTGCCGCTGTGCCGATCCGAATCTCTGGAACGGTCGATTTCACTGCGGTCATTAGCGAGCAGGGCCACATACAGAACCTGCAGCTCGTCCGCGGACACCCGCTGCTCGTGAACGCTGCGAAAGATGCTGTTCTGCAGTATCAATACAAACCGACTCTGCTTAACGGAAGGCCGGTTCCGGTAATGACTTCGATCATTGTTCCGTTTCAAGCGCCTGCGCAGTAGCCGGACAGTTCGGGAGAAACGGACTTCACGAACGGCAGTCCTATCTCAAGAACTGCAATGCCTGACCAAAAAGAGCACGAAAAAGTAGAGAACCTGGTGGAGTCCTCCCCCGAGCTTGCCGAGAAAGCAGCGAGAACGCTGGAACAGGCAGCGAACTCAAATCAGAGCTTAGAGGGTTTCCAGGCGATCAACAACGAACGGATTACGCCGGAACTAGAGAGAGAGGCGAGAGAAGACGACGGTGGCGGGCGCGAAAAGGGTCACCCGGTTCCTTAAGCGTCAGTTGGCAAGCTGGACGGTGCCGTCGCGATTGAGGATATAGCGCTGCCCCCTCCAGTGGATGGAGTTCCCAAAGAATCCCGCTATCCAGAAGCCAAACCCCAGCATGTCCTGCAAGGGTAGAAGCAGCCAAGGGATTCGTGCTCTCAGGATGCCTGTTGAAACCGTCCACGCGGAGGCGGCTCGAAGAGCAACGGTAACGATCAGGGCCGCCCAGAGCTCGTGGCAAACGAGAGCCGCCATGACGCCAATGGGCAAACAGTGCGTGAAGAATTGGCCGACGTATCCCCAAGGACGTGAGCGTCGCGTCGAGCGAGCCCAGCGGAGCCGGTGGGAGAAGTTCTTCACCATGCTCTCGCTCCCGATCCGATGTTCGACCACGTACTGTGAGATGCGCACGACGAACCCCAGTTCAGCAGCGATCCGTCCGAGCATGTAGTCTTCGGCCAGGTAGTCCTTCACGCGCTCGAGTCCGCCGAGAGCAAGGAGCACGCTTTTACGCGCGACAATCGTGGGCCCCACGGCGAACTTCGTTCCCTCCATCATGACGGCCGTAAATAAGCCGGCATGGAAGTCCGTGTTCATCCCCACAGCTTCCAGACGAGACCAGATTGCACGTCCCGGAACAGCCCGATATGGACATGTCACAAGCCCGAGATTCTGGTCGCAGAACTCGGCCGCGAGGCTTCGGCAGAAGTCCGGTTCCACGCGCACGTCACTATCGCACATCGCGATCAGTCCGTGGCGTGACTCGTCGAGCATGCATTGCAGGCTATACACCTTGGCATGCGGGTAAGGAGGCTCGCCAGTCAGAAGCAGCTTTGAGGGAACGCTTGCGTATTCCGACATGAGGTGCCGGACGATGGAAACAGCCGGGTCCTCCTCCTGACGAACGGCGAACAGAAGCTCGAAGGCCGGATAATCCTGCTCGAAGAAGCTGCGCAGGTTGTCTTCAAGACCTTCATCGAGGCCGGAAAGAGGCTTGAGAATGCTGATTGCTGCGGGCGTACCGCACTCACGATTGCCCGGCATCCGCGCGTGTCTGAGCGCCGCTGCAATGGCAAGAATGCAGTAAATCCAGCAGCCCACCAGCACAGCTAGGGCTGCAATGGTAAGCAAGTTTATTCTTCTAAGCTCTTTTGTGCAATGAGGTGCGTCAAGCGAGCGATAAACTCATCCGCGCTCACAGCCCCCTGATCGCCGTGCTTCCTGTTACGGACAGCAACAAGCCCCCCCTGGGCTTCACGATCCCCTACGACCAACATGAACGGAATCTTGTTGATCTGTGCTTCCCGAATCTTTAAGTTTACCTTATCGGAGCGGTTATCCAGTTCAGCCCGGACGCCGGCCGCCAGTAACTTTTCGTAAACCTGCGTCGCGTATTCGTTTTGACGGTCGGCAATGGGCAGAACAATAGCCTGCACAGGGGCCATCCAGACGGGGAACGCACCGCCGTACAGTTCGATCAGGTACGAAATCATGCGCTCCATCGTGCTGACGATGGCACGGTGGATGATCACGGGTCGATGGTGCTGCCCGTCGGCTCCGACGTACCCGAGATCGAACTGATTTGGCAGATGAAAATCGATCTGTACTGTGGAGTAGGTCTCTTCGTGACCCATCACGTCAGCGAGTTGAATGTCCAACTTGGGCCCGTAGAATGCCGCTTCACCCGGGGCCTCTTTGTACGGCAGCCCGAGGTCATCCATTGCGTCGCGCAAGACCTTTTCGCCGAGTGTCCACATCTCGTCGTTGTCGACGTACTTTTCCTTGTTGGCCTTATCTCGGAGCGACAGGCGGTAACTATACTGCTTGATTCCAAGGTCCCTGTATGCCGTCTCGACAAGCTGCATGACCTTGGAAAACTCCGACTTAATCTGATCTGGCGTGCAAAAGATGTGTGCGTCGTTCAGCGTCATGCAACGAACGCGGCTTAATCCGCTCAATACACCGGAGCGCTCATATCGATACATCGTGCCGAGTTCCGCGATGCGGACAGGCAGATCCCGATAACTGCGCATCTTGGATTTATAGATCAGGATGTGGTGCGGGCAATTCATCGGCCGCAGCACCATCCGCTCCGTCTCGAGATCCATGGGCGGGAACATATCTTCGTGATAGTGCTCCCAATGTCCGGATTTCTGGTACAGCTCTACTTTGGCGAGATCCGGCGTGTAAACGTGCTGATAGCCCGACTGGCGCTCTTTCTCGAGGATGTAGTCTTCGAGCACACGACGTACGGTCGCGCCTTTCGGCAGCCATAGCGGCAGACCCGCTCCCACCAATTCATTGACCGTGAACAGCTCCAGTTCTTTGCCGACGCGCCGGTGGTCGCGCTTGCGCGCTTCTTCCAGTCGCGCCAGGTACTCATCGAGCTCTTTCTTCGTAAAGAACGCAGTGCCGTAGATACGCTGCAGTTGCGGATTCTTCTCGTTGCCCTTCCAGTACGCGCCTGCAATGGAGAGAAGTTTGAATGCCTTCAGCTTCTCGGTCGAAGGAACGTGTGGGCCGCGGCAGAAATCGATGAAGTCCGGACCAAGGGTGTATTCAGTGAAGATTTCGCCCGCTCGTTCCTCGATGAGCTCTCGCTTCATCCAGTCATCGCGGTACTTCTCGAGGCCGTCTTCTTTTTTTGTCAGCTTGCGATCGAAAGGCAGGTTCGCGGTCTGCAATTCGCGCATCTTCGCTTCAATCTTTTCGAGATCTTCCGGTGTGAACTTTGCGTCGCGCTGGAAATCATAATAGAAACCTGACTCGGTAGGCGGCCCGATTCCGAGCTTCGTTTCGGGAAATAACTGCAGCACAGCGGCCGCCAGCAGGTGTGCCGTCGAGTGGCGGTACACATGAAGCGACTCCGGATTCTTCGGCGTCAGGATCTCGAGCGCCGCGTCGGATTCGAGCGGCCGCGTCAGGTCGTACAACTCGCCGTTGACTTTTGCAACAACCGCATCGGCCTTCAGCCGCGGGCTGAGCGACTGGGCGATATCGATCGGGCGCGTACCCGCCGGAACAGACTGCGTACTGCCGTCGGGCAGTGTTATTGTCAAACTACTCATGTTGGTGGGGTCAAGTTGAGGGTATCAAAACCCGACCTCCCGCCAAGGATTCGGTAAACCAAACGGCTGCTAGACTATAGAGACTTCGCTTGGGTACATCCTCCGTCACACCTGGTTTCGATGAATCGGCTCTGGTCGCGAGAGCGAAAGCTGGAGATGTCGAAGCCTTTTCCGAGTTGGTCAAGCACTACGACCGACGGGTGTTCCGCATGGCCAAGCAGATCACTCAGAACGACGACGATGCCGAAGATGTGCTGCAGGAGACCTTCCTAAAGGCGTATACGCACCTCGACAACTTCCAGGGAAACTCGAAGTTCTATACCTGGGTGGTCCGAATTGCGGTGAATGAGGCGCTCATGAAGCTCCGCAAGCGCCGCTCAGACCGGACTGTACCCCTGGACGAGCCGATTGACACCGGCGAGGATGAAATGGTCCGGGAGATTGCTGTTTGGGATCAAAATCCTGAAGACACCTACTCCCGGGAAGAACTTGGGGCCCTGCTCGATGAAGCAATTCAAAGTTTAAGGCCTGCATATCGCACCGTTTTTATCCTTCGCGACATCGAAGAACTGTCGATTGAGGAGACAGCGGAAGCTTTGAATCTGTCCATATCTGCCGTGAAAAGCCGACTATTGCGGGCGCGCCTACAGCTTCGGGAGAAGCTGACCCGTCAGTTTAAGCAAAAAGGAGATGACGCCTTTGCTTACCTGTAAGCAGTTCCTGAGTGAGCTGAGCGAGTACCTCGACGACACGCTCGACCCTAAGACAAAGGCCGATCTCCATCGGCATGTAAGCGAGTGCCCCAACTGCTGGGTCGTTTGCAACACCACGGAGAAAACGATCAAAGTCTACAAGGGGATGGAACCGCAGCCGATTCCTCCCGAAGTGGAGAAACGGTTTCTATCGGCTCTGATGGAGAAGTGCAAGCGAGCCAAGCGCGAGTCCGAAAACCCGCCCGACGCCCCTCTCCCGCCTTCCCATTAAACGGCGTAAAGTGCCGGCTGAGCCGCACTCCCCTTCAGCCGAAGCAGAGCCTGAAAGTTCCGATACACAGGGCAGGCACTTACAACCGGATCCAGGCAAGATTCGCATTCGAGCATGTGGCAGAGAAGTTCGTCACAGAGTTCGTCCGACGAGCAACCCGCGTGGCCATACAATTCTTCGCCGAAGATTCGCCCGACGGCCTGAGAAACTGAAGCCGACGACTGACAGCTATCAGACGACAGGCGCACTCTGCGCCGCAACAACGAAAGAATCAGCTGCCAGGATCGAACGAGCATAAGTACGGGTCAGACTTAGAATCGGTTTCCACAAGAATAAGCGGAAACGGAGGGGGATCTGTCTCATTCGACCGTAAAAAAATGTTTTTTGCAAGTTTTCAGCCGTTTTAGCTGCCAAATCGGTCGCCCGAGCAGCAGTTCCCGGCGTTAAGCCGCCGGCTAATGAGGCAGGTGCTCGAAGCTATCGTTGAATTTCTTCTGCTGCTCGGGTGTCAGCACTTTGAAAATGCGTTCTTTGCCAAACCGGGCGACATTGGCACGCTCTTCTTCGATGTTTTGGTAATACTTTGCGTAGTCGTCCAGTTCTTTATTCACGATCCGCTGCTGTTCTGCCGTGAGACTCAGACTCGATTTCAGGTCCTTGAGTTGAACCTCCATCGACTTAGATCGCGTAACACGCGAATGTATGACCCGCTGAGTTAGTGCCGAACCCACCGCGGTACCGCACAGGAAGATCAGCGCGAGCACGAGGAGGATCTTGGGATTGGACCAACTGGCATCGTCGTCCGGCCGCATAGACGCTCGTGTTGAAGCTACAAAGGTTATTGGACTGACCCTTCGTACGAGGCGAGATTCACCAGGACTGCATCCCGCTGTTGGCTCTGGTCACCAAAAACGGACTCGGCAGAGTTGGACTGCTGGACAATGACCGCCCGCTCGTGGGGATCCAGATCCGCTTTTTCTTCGACGAACACATACATCCCGAGCACAAGTGCCAGGGAAAGCGAAGCATAGGCAAATCGTACCCGGAACGGTGAGCGCAGGAAGCCGGCCCAGATGGAAGCTTTGGCGGTATCCTCAATCCGTTGCAGGACGCGAGCATAGAAGCCCGCCTGAGGTTCCGCCTCGTCCTCGAGCCGCAAAGAACGGAGCAGCTGAGTCTGCGCCCGCATGACTTTCAGCTCAGACGAGCATTCCTGACAATTTGCCAAATGTGCCCCAACTTCTGTTTTGCCTGTTGCCGGCTCCCCAGCAGCCAACAGGTTTTCTAACTGATCCCGTATGGACCCGTGCATAGTTCCCTCAAAGAAGTCCAAACATTCAGAGCGAATCTAACGTTCGCTTTCTCTACAAAGTACAACGAAACTTACGCGACCGATAGCCCCTAAAAGCATGTGCTATGCGGCCGGCGACGCGAGCGGGCCTTTGTTCAACCGCCCGGCGGCTTTCACCAGCTTCTGACGTGCGCGGAAAAGCTTCACTTTGATGGTATTTTCGTTCATTCCAGTCATTTGTGACAGCTCTTCCACCGAGTGCCCCTCCACTTCCTTCAGAAGGATTAACGTCCGATCTTCTTCGGAGATCTTGGAGAGGAGCTTGAAAATCAGATCCTGTTGCGCGAGTTGCTGGTCCACCGCTGCCTTCTGATCCACAGCCGGTTCCGAATTCTCTACCCGCTGCGAGTCATCCGCGGAAAAGTCGCTTTCATAAACCAGCTTTCGAACCCTCTTCTTGCGAAGGTAGTCGTAACACTCGTTCACCGTGATTTTGTAGATCCAGGTGAGGAGGGAACTCCGGAAATCGAAGTTCTTTATCGAAAAATAGATTTTCGCGAAAACCTGCTGAGCAATGTCTTCAGCATCGTTCCGGTTCCGGAGGATGCCGTAGATAATCGAGAATACCTTGGCCTGGTACCGCTCCACGATCTCGCGGAATGCGATCTCGTCCTTGGCCTGTACTCTGCGGACGAGTTGTGCCTCTTCGGTTGATCGGTGGTCCAATTTGCTCGTCGCTCGGGTTGCCTCTCCGGAGACAACCGGGAATGGGGTGGTAGAAGACAGGCCACTCATACTGCCCGACCGACGTGGCCCCCCGCTTTCACGTTACATGATTCTGCCGTAAAGGCCCTGGATGCCATTTACCGGCCGAAAACGTGGGGAGGCGGACCTTTTTGCGCCCGTCCTGCATCGAATACCCTGATCAGTTATAAACTGTAGATGAGCATTTGTTTGTAAGGAGATTTCAATGATTCAGCTTACCGATACCGCCGTAACCAAAGTGGCCGAGATCCTCGGTATGCAGGAGCCGAAACCGGCCGGTCTTCGTATCTCAGTCGTCGGCGGCGGCTGTTCCGGGTTCAGCTATTCGATGGCCTTCGAGAACCAGCCGAATATGCTGGACAAGACGTACAATTTCGGCGACCTGAAGGTCTTCATTGACCAAGCCAGCCTGCTGTACCTCGACGGAGCCGAGGTTGATTATGTGGAAACGCTTGAAGGATCTGGGTTTAAGTTCAACAATCCACAGGTGAAATCCACCTGCGGCTGCGGCAGCTCGTTTAACGTCTAAGCGAATTTCTTTGTTGTCCGAGGAAAGCCGGAGAGCGCGCGCTCGCCGGCTTTTTCTTTTAACAGGAGCATGCTTGTGGAAGCCCACCTCACGACGGAAGGGAGAAATCCCAGTTCTGCCGAGATTGACGAACTGCCGACCGAGGGCATACTGCGGGTCATCAATGCGGCCGATGCCGAGGTCGCGGGAGCCGTACAAAGAGAGATCCCGACCATCACCCAGGCTGTCGACGCAGTCGTTGAGCGGCTACAGACGGGCGGACGGCTTTTCTATCTCGGAGCCGGGACGTCGGGCCGCCTGGGGGTGCTCGATGCTTCTGAATGCCCGCCGACTTTCAACACAAACCCCGAACTGGTCCAGGGCCTGATCGCGGGCGGTGATACAGCGCTGAGACGTTCGATCGAGGGTGCCGAAGATCGCGAGGAGGAGGGGAGAGCGGACCTGGTGCGGAACGATTTTTCCCGGGCGGATGCGTTAGTGGGCATCGCGGCGAGCGGACGTACCCCTTACGTCCTCGGCGGGCTGGCCTATGCGCGCGAACTCGGAGCCCTGACGATCGGGTTGAGTTGCACCGTGGGATCTAAAGTAGCCGGAGCGGCCGATATCGCGATCACACCCATTGCGGGACCGGAAGTCGTCACTGGATCGACGCGAATGCGCGCGGGAACGGCGACCAAGCTGGTTCTGAACATGCTAAGTACGGCCGTCATGATTCGGATGGGCTACGTTTACGGGAACCTGATGGTCAATGTTCAGCCGACGAACGAAAAGCTGACGGACCGCGCCCGGCGGATTATTACGGCAATAGCCGGCGTGTCCTACCATGAAGCTTCATGCTTACTGGAGCAGGCGGGCTCGGTTCGAATCGCGATTCTTATGAGTAAGCGGAATCTGTCGCGCGACGAAGCGAGTTCCCGGCTGGCTGCGGCTCGAGGCAGCTTGCGCGCTGCGCTGGCGCTCTAGGGAGGGGGCGCATTCCTGCCCATGAGCATCCGGCATTAACTTATGGACAAATTCAAGATTCAGGGCGGCACCCCGCTGAACGGCGAGTTGCGGGTCAGCGGTTCCAAAAACTCGGCGCTGCCTGCCTTGGCTGCCTGTCTGCTCAGCAGCGAACCGGTCACACTGAGCCGTATCCCGCGAGTGAGGGATATAGCCACGATGGAAAACCTTCTCGCGTACACGGGCGCGAAGCTGACAGAGCAGGAGGGGACGGTTCGGGTGGAAGCGGCAGACCTCGACCGGCCTGAAGCTCCTTACGACGTGGTGAAAACGATGCGGGCTTCGAGTCTGGTGCTGGGGCCCTTGGTGGCGCGTACCGGGCGAGCGCGAGTGTCGATGCCGGGCGGATGCGCCATTGGTGCGCGGCCGATCAATCTGCACGTGCAGGCCCTGGAGCAGCTTGGCGCG